>FWWL01000037.1_pt1 | contig 335237 bp, 308 predicted proteins | sample 2228331 | NCBI WGS metagenome assembly FWWL01 (sample SAMEA103939775, study PRJEB20133) | metagenome
TGGATTTTTCAAACCACATACGAAACAGTTATCGTTTCTTTCTAATGCCTCACTCACTGTACTTCCAGTTATAAAAGAAAAATCTTATATTCTTCTCTTCGTCGTCTATTTCTAGAATGTGGGGCTTGCCATCTTTAAATTTGAGTTTTGAAAAGTTAAACCAGCTCTCGTCCTTGGGTGTTAGTTTATAGGAATAGTCTTCTTTTTTAATTTCATAACTTAAAGTATCTGCCAGAAATTCAAAGTTTAGTAATTTGATCGCGTCTTGTTCCAATAGATAGAAATTTTCACCCTGTTGATTCTTTACAAAAAACGTGTCCCCCCTAATGGTGTACCTTTCCCTTGAGGGGGAAGTTATTTCCATCACAATTTTTTCGCCGCTTTTTGAAAGTACACCCTTAAAGGTATCGGCCCCGGTAAAGCTTTTATAGTTAATAATTTCTGTGAAGGAAGTTTTAAAACTTTTTGTGCTTAATTGAATTAGCAGAGAGTCGTTTAATTGGACAACTAAAATGAACGCAAGTAAATTTATCATTTTATAGCCTTTTTAATTAGTACGGCAACTTCTTGAGGTTCCTTCGCAACGGGGACGCCTGCATCGCTAAAGGCACTTACCTTTTCCTCTGCGGTCCCCTCACTTCCTGAAATAATGGCACCCGCGTGTCCCATCCTTTTTTCCTTAGGTGCGGTTCTTCCTGCTATGAATGCAACCACGGGCTTATTGAATTCACTTTTGATATATCTGGCTGCATCTTGCTCGTCGGTGCCACCAATTTCACCGATCAGGACGACAGCCTTTGTCTCTTCGTCATCTTTGAAAAGCTTCAGTAAATCAATGAATTTTGTTCCAATAATTGGATCACCACCAATACCAATGGCAGTGGATTGACCAATTCCAGAATTTGTTAAATGGCTTACTATTTCGTAGGTCAATGTCCCGCTTCTTGAGATTACACCCACAGGCCCTCTCTTGAATATGTGACCAGGTAAAATTCCAACCTTTGCCTCTTCTGGTGTTATAAGTCCCGGGCAGTTTGGTCCAATAAGCCTCGCCCCCTTTTCTTCAACGTATTTAATTACTTTTACCATATCCTGTATAGGAACACCTTCTGTAATAGCCACGATCAATTTGATGCCTGCGTCTGCTGCTTCTAATATTGCATCGGCTGCAAAAGGTGCTGGAACAAAAATACAGGAAGTGTCTGCGCCTTCTTTTTTTACAGCTTCCTCTACGGTGTTGAATACGGGGATACCTTCAACGAACTGCCCGCCTTTTCCAGGAGTCACTCCCCCCACCACTTTGGTTCCGTACTCTTTCATTAGTTTAGCATGGAAGGAGCCATCTCTACCTGTAATCCCCTGGACAATAACCCTCGAATTTTTGTTTAAAAGTATAGCCATATTTCCTCCTTGCTTATACCTGATAGTCGTTTGATAATTATAACGATGGACAAAGGAATTTTAAACAAACTTCTGGATTTATTAGGTGAGGATTTACCCTTCGGGGACATTACTTCTGAGTTAATTCCAGAAAATCTCTCATGTAAAGCGAGGATTGAAGCACGCGAAAATTTTAAAGTATTTGGTCTTTATTATGCTAAACTTTTAATGGAATATTTCGATTTAAAGGTAACTTTAAAGAAAGTGGATGGTGATTGGGTAATCAAAAATGATGTACTGGCTCTGGTTGAGGGTAAAGCGAGGGATGTATTAAAGTTAGAAAGGACGGTTCTTAATCTCATAGGTCATCTCTCAGGAATTACAACTCAGGTCTCCTTCTTCGTAATGAAGGCCAAATCTGTTAATCCGGAAGTCAGAATCGCCTGCACACGTAAAACAACCCCAGGGCTCAGATATTTTGAGAAAATGGCCTTTAAGACGGGTGGAGGAGATACCCATCGTTTCTCTTTGTCTGATGGGGTGATGATAAAAGACAATCATTTAAAATTATTTGGCAATGTTGAAAATGCTTTAAAAATTGCAAAAGAAAAAACCAGCTTCGCCCACAAGATTGAGATAGAGGTTGAAAGCATTGAAGATGCAATAAAAGCGGCAGAAATGGGTGCAGACATCGTAATGCTGGATAATATGACCCCCTATGAAATTAAAAAAGTGGTTGAAGTGTTTAAAGCGAGGGGCTTTTATGGAAAAGTTCTTTTGGAGGCTTCAGGCGGTATTACTCTGGATAATTTGGAAGAGTACGCGAAAACGGGTGTTAATGTGATATCATCAGGTCAACTTACTAAAAATATAAGAAGTTGTGATGTTAGTATGGAGATTGAATTATGAAATTGGGCATAGTAGGCTGCGGAGCCATAGGTAGTTTTGTAGCTCAGCAGATTGACAAAGGTTTTTTGCCCAATTGGGATTTGATTGTAGTTTTTGATGTCGATTTTAACAAATGCCGTTTATTGGTCGATTCCCTCTCAAAGAAGCCCCAAAAGGCTTCTAATCTTGAAGAATTTTTGAATTACAATGTTGATGTAGTTTTGGAGTCCGCGTCCCAGGAAGCATTAAAAAGTTATGCTTTTAAAATACTAGAGAACGGTAAAGATCTAGTTATAATGAGCGCAGGTGCCCTTGCTGAAGATGGTTTTAGAGTATCCCTGTTTGATTTTGCTATTAAGAAAAACAGAAAGATATACATTCCTTCTGGTGCTGTTGCGGGTCTTGATGGGTTGAAGGCCCTTTCTTATGTCACAATCAATAAAGCAAAACTTACAACGCGAAAGCCCCCTGTGGGACTTGGAAGGGAGGTAAAGGAACCTGAAACTATCTTTAAAGGTTCTGCCCGCATGGCGGCTAAGCTTTTTCCTCAGAACATAAATGTGGCTGTTGCTTTAGGTTTAGCCGGAGACATTTTGGAAAAATTGGAAGTTGAGATTATTGTTGATCCTTCTGTTCAAAACAATGAACATACAATTGAGGTGGAATCAGAAGCTGCAGAGCTAAAGATATCTTTAAAGAATAGACCTTTCCCAAATAATCCTAAAACCAGCTTCCTTGCAGCTTTATCTTGCTTAGAGATTTTAAGAAGCATAGGCAGTAACATAATTGTTGGAGGTTAGTATGAGGGTTTTGGTTGAAAACATTTTAGACCTACTGAGAATGAAAAAGGTTGAGTATGGAGATGTCAGAGTGGTCAATATTAGAAGAGAGTTCATTTTGTTAGTAGATGGATTGATAGAGCAAATTGAAAGATATGAGACAGAAGGGGTTGGAATTAGAGTCCTTTATGGAAATAAGTGGGGATTTGCGGCTGTAAGCTCTACGTCTCTCGAAGATGCAGAAATTGCTTTAGATTCTGCTATAGAAATTGCAAAATCTATGAGTAAAATTGGTAAAATCAGCGGTCTAAGCGGAGAACCTTCTTATGACGATATTTACACTAGCGAATATAAAAAGGACCCTTTTAAGGTCAGCATAGATCAAAAAATCGGTTTGTTATTTGATGTTAGTAGAGAAATTAAGGGGAACTACCTGAGAAAGCATTTTCTTTCTCTGGAGTTTAGAGATTTCAAGCAGTCTTTCGGAAATACTGAAGGAAGTATGATTGACCAGAAGTTCATTGATTCTGGAGTAATGATAAAGGTTTTGGCGGAGAATGATGGCGATGTTCAAATTAGAACATATGGTAATACTTTGAGGAAGGGGTATGAGTTTATTGATGAACTTGATCTTAAAAAGATTGCTGTTACTCTATCCGATGAAGCTCAACAACTTCTCTTTGCTCCCAATTGCCCTGAGGGGGAGATGGATGTGATTCTTGCACCAGATCAGATGGCTTTGCAAATCCATGAATCTATCGGACATCCTCTGGAATTGGATAGGGTGTTGGGCTTTGAGGCTTCCTATGCAGGTACCAGTTTTGTAACCCTTGATAAATTAAATAATTTTAGATATGGTTCTGAGTTATTAAATATTTATCAGGATTCAACCTATCCCCATGGACTTGGAACCTTTGGATATGATGATGAGGGTGTCAAAGCAGTCAAAGTACCCTTAATAAAAAATGGAGTTCTTACAGGCTTTCTTTCTTCCAGAGAAAGTGCCTATTTCACGGGAACAAAGAGTTCTGGGGCAGGAAGGGCGCAGGATTGGTCGAGAATCCCGATCGTTAGAATGACAAATATAAACTTGGAACCTGGGGATTCTTCCCTTGATGAGATGATAGCTGGTACCAATTACGGTGTCTACTTAAAGACCAATAAGTCCTGGTCCATTGACGATAAAAGGCTCAATTTCCAGTTTGGGACGGAGTTAGGTTATTTAATTAAAAACGGTAAAATTGTGGGAATGATAAAAAATCCAGCCTATACTGGAATTACGCCTTTTTTCTGGAACAATCTTGTGGCAGTTGGTAACGAAAGGGAGTTTGAATACTACGGATTAACAAATTGTGGTAAGGGAGAGCCAGGCCAAACTATGAGAGTAGGTCACGGGAGTCCTCCTTGTAAGTTTACAAAGGTCAAGGTATTGCCATCCAGATAAAATGAAACGATTCCTGTTTATTTTCCTGCTTTTTAGTTTCTCTTGTACTAAAAAGGTAGGTTATGTAACAAAGGCCTATCTTGTGATGGGCACTGTGCTGAATGTTACTTTACCTGATACCTCTGTAAATCTTGCAGATTCGGTTTACCAGATCTTTAAAGTTATTGATTCCTTGATGAACCCGATAAAGGAAACCTCGGATCTTCATAGAATTAATGAGTTTAAATCCGCTGTGGTTCACCCTTATACGGCAGATTGTATTAGGAAAGCCCTGTATGTTTCTGAAATCACGGGTGGGGCCTTTGACATAACGGTTGGTTCCCTCGTCCACTTGTGGCACTTTGATGAATATGGAAAGTATGTCTTACCACCTGTAGATTCCATTGAAAAGTATAGAAAATATGTTGATTTCAGGAAGATTGTGATAAAGGAAGATGGCGTAGAAATTGGAAAGAACCAGAGAATAACTTTGGCAGGGATTGCAAAGGGGTATGCAATAGATCTGGCGGTAGAGTGTTTAAAGTCCAAAGGTATCACATCAGCGATAATAGATGCTGGTGGAGACCTCTATTTGCTTGGTAAGAAGGGTGGTAAAAATTACTGGCAGGTTGGGATAAGAGACCCACATTCAAAGGGTGTTAATAGAGTAATTTTGCTTAAAGATGTTGCCTGTTGTACGTCGGGGGATTATGAGCGATTTGTTGAGCAAAATGGTAAGAGATACAGTCACATTTTTTCACCCTTTGATGGTTATCCTGTTTCAAATGGTGTTAGGAGTGTAACGGTAATATTTGATAATGCTACTCTGTGTGATGCTTTTGCCACTGCCATTTTCGTTCTTGGTCCTGAGGAAGCAAAGCTTTTAAGAGAGAAAGTTAAGGGTTTAGAATATTACATTATTATGGATGATACAACAATATTTTCAGAGGGTTTTCAAAAATTTTTCCTTAATCCCTGATTTTGTAACTCTCAGGTCCTATCTCGTAGATGTCGTTTCCGAAGGTGTCTATACCTACGATTAATGGAAAATCCTCGACCTCAAATTTATATATTGCTTCAGGTCCAAGGTCTTCGTAACCTACCATTGTAGAGCCTTTTATCCTTTTTGATAAGAGTGCACCTGCACCACCTGTGGCAATGAGGTATACACCACCATATTCTTTTAGAGCTTCTTTTACCTCTTCACCCCTCTTCCCTTTCCCAATGAATGCCGAAACTCCTCGTTTTAAAAGGAATGGTACATAGGGGTCCATACGGTATGAGGTAGTAGGTCCGGCAGCCCCAACAATTTTCCCGGGTGGGGTTGGTGTTGGACCGCAGTAGTATATTATGGCTCCTTCTAAAGGAAAGAGGCAAAAATTGCCTTTTTCGATTTCCTCTTTCATCCTTTTATGGGCTGCATCTCGGGCGGTGTAGATTGTTCCCGTTAAAAGTATCCTATCTCCTGCTCTCACTTTTAGTAGTTCTTCTTTTGAGAGAGGGGTTTTTAACCGATATTCGTTCATTGGAATATTTTAATGTTTAGTCCAATTTCTTTCAAAGGATTCTAAGATTTTTGTCTACGGGTGCTCGAAAAGAATTCCATCTTTTAGACTTTAAAATATAATCAATGAAAACTAAGGTTAGGCTCGTTATATCACTTTTGATGGTGCTTTTAAGTGTAGGAATCCTTACTTTTGGAATAATTTCTGCTGTGGAAGGCTATAAATCAAGAAAAAGAAACTGGTTCAGGGAGAAGGTAAATCCCAACATTCGGGTTGAAGTTGTTAACGCCGCAGGGGCTCCCGGACTTGCAAGAAAGGTGACCTACCTTTTGAGACAAGATGGTTTTGATGTGGTCTATTATACAAGTTTTAACGATACTATAAGTAAGACCGTCATTGTGGAAAGGTCTGACTCATCCTTGAGCCACGCCAAACACCTGGCTAAGTGGATTCGTTGTGATGAGATTACCTTAGAATGGGACTACGATAAAATTTCAGACTGTACAATAATTTTAGGAATGGATTTTAATAAATACTTCCCGGGAATTGATACAGCCACTATCCTTTACTGAGAACTGGGTGGGCTATAATTCGGTGCTTCTTTGGTAATAATAATATCGTGAGGATGGGATTCCCTTACTCCGGCGGGGGTGATTTTTACGAACTTACTTTTTGTTTTAAGTTCTTCAATGTTCCTGGCACCCACATAGCCCATCCCTGACCTTAAACCTCCAAGGAGTTGATATACAATGTCAGATACACTTCCTCTGAAAGGAACCATCCCCTCGACCCCTTCGGGGACGAATTTGCTGACTCCTTCCTGGAAGTAGCGGTCTTTGCTTCCTTGAGACATGGCGCCCAAGGATCCCATTCCACGGTATATTTTAAATTTTCTACCTTCGTAAAGGATAGTTTCACCGGGGCTCTCGTCTGTTCCAGCGAAAAGACTTCCAATCATTACCGATGAGGCACCGGCCGCTAAGGCCTTAACAATATCTCCAGAATACCTGATCCCGCCGTCGGCAATTATAGGGATATTATGCTTTGATGCCTCTTCATAGGTGTCAAAGATTGCTGTAAGTTGAGGGACACCAACTCCCGCAACTACCCTCGTTGTACAAATAGAACCAGGCCCTACTCCCACCTTGACACCATCTACTCCTGCGTCTATCAATGCTTTACATCCTTCTCTCGTTGCCACATTCCCAGCCACGACAGTAGTATTATAATGTTTCTTAATCCACTTCACCATTTCAATTACCTTTTTATGGTGGCCGTGAGCTGTATCAACCACAATCACATCACATCCAGCGTCGATTAACATCTCAACTCTTCTCTTTGAGTCTTCTCCTGTTCCACAAGCAGCTGCTACCCTCAGCCTTCCATGGTCGTCCAGATTGGCATTTGGATATTCAAGTTTTCTGAGGATATCCTTGAAAGTAACCAAGTATTTTAATTTTCCGTTTTCATCAATAATCGGAAGTTTTTCAACTCTATTGGTTTTCATTATTTGCTTCGCTTCTTCCATCGTTATTCCAATCTTTCCTGTGACAACACGTGTTGACATCACATCTTTTAGAAGTTTAGATTCATCGTCTTCAAAGAGGACATCACGTCTTGTAACAATACCTATGAGCTTTCCTTCTTTATCAACTATAGGAATACCTGAAATTCCCTTTTGAGCCATTAAACTCAAGGCATCCTTAACCTTGTTATCGGGACTTAATACGAAAGGTTCTTCTATGAACCAGCTTTGTGCCCTTTTGACTTTTTTAATTTGTTCTGCCTGCTTTTCGGGTGGCATGTTTCTGTGGATTACCCCAATTCCTCCTAAACGGGCAAGGGCGATAGCCATATCAGATTCGGTAACAGTATCCATGGCGGCCGAAACCAGAGGAATATTGAGTGGTACACCACGAGCGAAAACAGTTTTTAGATCTACTTCCGAGGGGAGGATATCGCTTTCGCCTGGGAGTATTAAAACATCATCAAAGGTAAGTCCTTCTTTGAAATTCATAAATATTTCCTTTAAGCTGGGGGACAGGGATTCGAACCCCGACTGGCGGATCCAGAGTCCGCTGTCCTGCCAGTTAGACGATCCCCCAGTGGTAGCGCCACCGGGATTTGAACCCGGGTCTCCTGGCTGAGAACCAGGTGTCCTGGGCCGGACTAGACGATGGCGCCGTTATACCAATATTATATGATAAAGCTTTCAGACAAGCAAGTTAATGATTTGTCTCAAAGCTGAATCTTGCTGTAAATGTCTCAACCTAAATTAATTGTTCAGGTTATGGATATCATTCACCAAATTTTTTGACTGTATTATAATTGTTATTTATAATTTACTTATGGAGAGCGTCTTAAAGGGATTAGAGAGTTTGGTTAAAAGTTCTATTCCTGAGGTTAATGGGGTAGATTTTATACCTAATCTTTATCATTCAGAGTTCGCGAACCGATTACTAAGTGAAAAAGAAGAAGAGTATCTGAAAGGTGTCCTATTTAGTTTTAATGATGTCACGTTGTATGTGAAGTGGCCAAGTTGCCTTGTTTTCCGCATAGTGGGAGAGAGTAAAACTCTTACTAACTGGATAAGCCATCATAAAACATTTGTAGATACAGTTTTGAATGTGGTTTTTTTAAAATACATCCAGTCTAAGGTTGAAGAGTTTATCCAGCGGCTTTCAAAGGTTAGAGAATTCCCGGAGATTTATAACGATATAATAAGGGAATTATGCCTATTAACTGATTCTACAATAGGAGGAATCACAGTTTATGATCCCTCCACGAACTATTTGATAGGTAAAGGTAAAGGTTATATTCTATATGATCTTCACGGTGATGTGAAGATAGAGGGTGTTTTTAATTTTGCTCTGACACAGGGGACATCGGCTTATGATGCCTTCCAGCGTAAAGATATTATCATCATCAACGATACCCAAAATTATCCAAATATCTTAAAAAGCTTTGTTAATTACTATAAAGTTGATAGAATTATTGTCATACCGCTATTTGATAATGGAAACATTTTCGGTGCAATCTATTTGGGAAGATTTAAGGGTTTTATGCCATACACTGATTTTGAATACGAAACCTGCAAAAGGGTGTCTCCTTACATCCTTACTGTTTTGAAGATTTTGAAATTTCAGGAAGACGCCGAGAGGAGACAAAGGGCCCTACTTTTTGTAAAGGATCTGTCGGAGAATGTACTTACAGAAGCAAGCCTATTAAAGATATTTGATATTGCTAATGAGTATTTTAAAGTGGTACTCAAAATGGAAAAGTGTGCTTTTTTCAGCAGAAATCCAGTTGAGTTAGAACTTCTATATAATTCAGGATTTGATAGGCAGGAACTTAAATTTGTAGCTGGATTAATTCAGGATATGAATTTCCAAAAGGATAGTGAATATTGTTTCACCTGTCTCCTCAATGAGGTCAGAGCGCATTTTTCGGCTTTAATGGGAATATCTTTTTTGATAGAAGATGAAGAAATTATAGGTGTTCTAGGTTCAAAGACACGCGGCGAGTTATCAGAAGAGGAGATTAACCTTATAAGAATTTTTCTGTCATCGGCAAAGGTGGCTGCCAAGAACTTAAAATTGTATGAAAAGAGCGTAGAAACTCTTGATAAAATAATAGAGACCCTTGCTCAGTTAGAGAGTAAAAAAGATCATTTTACTGCCTCTCACTCCATGGAGGTAGCTGAATTTGCTTTGAAAATTGCGGATGCGTTAGGGTTGGACATTGAAGAGAAGAAGCACATTTACATTGGTGGATTGCTACACGACCTTGGGAAGGTTGTAATAGAAAGGGCTATACTTTTGAAAAATGGGCCCTTGAATCAGGATGAATGGCTTGAGATAAAGGAACATCCTCTAATTGGTATGGAAATTCTTAAGAATGTACCCGGCCTTGAAAAGGCAGCCTCCTACATCGCTACTCATCATGAGCGTTATGACGGTTCTGGTTATCCAAGAGGTATTTCAGGCGATTCCATTCCATTAGGTGGTAGGGTTCTTTCTATTGCTGATGCAGTAGTAACGATGCTATCTGATAGGCCTTATAGAAAGGCTTTGAACATTGATCAAGTGATATTCGAGTTAGTTAAAGAAAAAGGCAAACAATTTGATCCTCAACTTGTTGACTTGGTAATTAATTTGTTAAAAAGGGATGGAGAAGCCTTTTAACTCTTTGTAAATTCCTCAATCTCACTTAACAACTCTACTAGTGGAGGTGTTTCAAAGAAATTCTTCTTTGTTATCTCATTGGAGTAGCTTTTGTAAACGTTGCTCACAAGTTCAATGTACTTTTTGGGAAGTCTCGGTGGTTCTGCATTTACCAGTTTTTTCCAGTTTTGTCTATCTATTTTCTTTGCCTCCTCTACTTTCAGGTACCACTCGGTATTTCTATAGAATATCCTTAGAATTTCCTTGCTTACCGGTATTCCTTTGTATGTAAATCTACATTCATCTAAGGCCCCCACGGCATCAACCACCATCAGGTTTCTATTTTCGTCAAGGGCAAACTCCACTTTGCCGTCTTCGTTTTGTAATCCCAGAGGTGAGGTTAGGTTTGTAATTATCTGATTTATTTTTAACACTGCGTCCTTTAAATTCTTAAATTCTTCTTCTGTTAAACCACTTATTTGAAGTGCCTCTTCTTCCCTTAAATATCTGTCGGTAATTTCCAGTTTTGTTGAAAAGTCTACAATAGGTTTTTCCAATTTTGTATTTGGCTCGGGGACGTGGTCAAGACCAACATCCTGAGGGGACCATTCGCCCGATTTTAAACGCTTTAATAAAGACGAACCTTCAGGAAGACTGTTTCTGTAAATAACTTCTAATGGTATCAAAAAATTACTATCAAGTTTTTTAAAATCAGAATAGTCATATTTATTTCCAACCAGTTTAGGTTTTATAACTCTTACCATTTTGAATTCTATGGCGTCAGAGGGTGAGACCAAATCGTCCAAGTTTTTTACTTCGTCATTTTCTACAATTCCAAGATAGTGGGTTTTTATGCCCAAGCTTTCTAATTTTTCAAAGAAATAAGAGGTGGCTACGCAAATGGCTTTCCCTTTATCGGGAATGTGGTCAGGCATTTCTCCCCAGTCAAAGACAGAATATCGGTCTGAAAAAATAAACCTTCCAATTCCTGGATGCTTTTCCGTTGGTTCTTTTATTATTTCTAAATCTTTCACACTACCCATTTTTGATCTCCTCGTCACTTTTTTCTATGGCTTCTTTTAAACTCTTTTGGTATTGTGCAATTTTATTTTTGACTTCTTCGCTTTTAATACCAATCATCTTTGCCGCTGCAAGGGCGGCCTGTTCGGGTTCGAGGACAACCATCGGTGCAACTCCTTCGGGCATTCTGAGAGACGAATATATATCCGCCCCACCAAATTTTTCAGAGTAGGGTGGACAGGCAATAACTGGCTTTGTGGTTTGGGCATCAACGAAACCGCTTAAAGCGTTGCTTTTTCCGGCCACTGTGATTATTACGTCAACGGAGTTTTCGTATTCGCTGAGAATGTTCAAGACTTTAAGGGGAACCTTGTGGGCGGAGCCGATTCTAAGCTTAGCTTCTATGTCAAATTTTTTAAGTTCTTCTGCAATCTTTTTACAAAAAGGTATATCCTTCGGGGAACCCATAATGATTAGTACTTTTGCCATTGGACCTCCTATGAATAATTATAAAGGGATCAAGATGTTCTAAAAAATTAAAAAATGGGCCGTGCAGGACTCGAACCTGCGACCACCGGATTAAAAATCCGGTGCTCTACCTCCTGAGCTAACGGCCCTGATGGGCTATATTATAATGGTTTTGTTTCGGAAGTTCAAAAACTCATTGAATAGAGTGTTCCGTCACGGCCTATAATGAAAAGGCGCCTTCCCCAGAGTACAGGAGCAGTCTCCAAGACCTTAGGTATAGGCAAAACCCAGACCAAGTTCCCATTGTGGAGATTAAGGCAATATAATTCTCCAAATTCTCCCGTTGGAGTGGAAGTGCTTACCAATACAAAGGAATCAATAATTATGGGTGTTGAGAAAATGAGGTTTTGGGTATCAAAATTCCACAATCTTATTCCAGTTGTTGCGTTTTGACAGACAATTTTTCCAAATGCTGTGGTATAAGTGATGAAACTATCTTTCAGGGCCGGACTTCCTGCGGTAGGTTCCATCAAATTAAAGGTCCATATCTTTTTATTTTCCTTTACGTCGAAGCAACCAATCTCACCACTGCTATTTCCATAGTAAAGGTAATTCTTATACAAAATAGGATAAGTCTCTATCGGTGCTGAGGTTTTAATGTAATTGAGCTGAGTTCCGTTTTCTTTGCTTACTACATAAATGTTACCTGTTAAATCGGCTATGTAAACGCTTTTATCGTCAACAAGGGGTATGTTTTTGACCATACCGGAAGTCAAGAATCTCCAGACTACACGGTCTTGATTTATATTATATGCATAAACTCCTTCTCTAAAAACGGGGACATATATAACCTCACCGTAGGCTGTTGGAGGAGATGCTATCCCACTACTAAAGGATTTGCTCTTGATAATCTGGCCAGAGGTATTAATTACATATAGAACTCCTTCCGAGGTACCAACTATAATTTGGTTATCTACCACCAAGGGTTGATGCAATATAGAACCTTGTAAGTCTAAACGCCAGAGCACATTTCCAAGGGTATCTACAGAGTAAAGTTTTCCGTTATCGGTTCCTATGTAAATAATTCCTTTATTAATAGCTGGTTGTGACGGTACTCCCTGTAAGTTTCTTGACCAATCTATCCTTGGTGGAATATTACCAATAGTAGCGTAAACTCCAAAGTTGTGGGGCGGGTTCCCCATGTAGTTGGGGAAAAACTGCTCTTCCTGTGTTTTACCAGGGTAGAAGAGAAATCTATAAGCGGCGAAAGCTGCACCAAAAATCACTACTAAAGAAACAACAACTGGAACCAAAGGAGATTTCTTCTTATGAGTCTTGATAACCCTGATCTGTTCACCAACGGGAGTTTCTTCTAATTCTTTTTCCTCTTCCTTTTCTTCCTTGATCGGTTTTTCAGGTTTTACTTCTTCTGTTGAAATAACTTCAAGCCCTTGTTTTTTCAACTGCTCAAGTAGTTTGGCCGCTTCCTCCAGGTTGATTTCCTCAATCTGACCCAACTTTGATGCATCATCTTCGACACCTAACATTACTATTTCTTTATTGGTCAACCTCTCGTTTATTGAATCAATGGTTTTTGTTATCTTCATTAGCAATTCGTCGTAGTCTTTAACTTTCTTAATTACCTCCATCAGTTTCGACCTTGCTGCTTGTTCCTCAGGCCCTCCCATTCTGATCTTAATAACCAGCTTACCGGTCTCTTCCTCAAGGGCAGTTTTCTGGTTCTGGATTTCATCCATACTCTGGCTGAGAAATTCCTTTGTCTTTTCTAAACGATTGTAGAGTTCTTCTAGTGGTTTTAAGTATTGCTGCGGTTTCCCCTGGTATCGTTTGTTGCGTAGCTCTTCTTCTTGCTTTAATAATTCTTGAATAGGAAGAACATTTTCCACTTTTATTGTAGTTGGTGGTGACATCTTCTTAATAGCGTCAAATTCTTCGTCGGTTTGAGCTGTAAGGATTGCCTTGTACTGTGCGTGCTTGTGTTCTGTAAGAGCAATTTCCTTTGCAATTTTAGCTAGCTCGGTCTTACCGACATCAGGTGGTAAATCGCCGAGAAGTATGCGGATTTTTGCGTCAGTGTAGTCTGCTTTCAATTCTTTTAGGCGGGCTTCGGCAGTTTCTATCTCCTGGTGGACTTGAGTCAATAGGGTATCTAATTCCTTACTTAGGAAGTCAATTTCTCTCTCGTAATCCCTCTTAAGGATGTTGAACTGCTTTTCAGTGATTTCGCCCCTTGAGAAAAATTCATTTAATTTTGTAAGGGCTTTGCTCACCGAATAATATTTTTCTCTATATTCAGCTATTTTCTCAACAAGCTTTGTCAGTTCCATGCTTTTATTATATATTAAACGAATGGGAAAGTCAATAGTGCGTTTACCGCAAAATGGAAAAGTAAATGCAGATGTTCGGGTAATCACCCAGTGGTTTAGGTTTATTTTCCACGTTGAATTCTAAAGCTAATTATAAAACATTATAATTTTAACCTTCAGAATGAAACAACGATTGATTGAAACGACGATATTAATAAGTAGCGTTTTAAAGTGGAGTTTCCTTTCCTTTGTTGTTGGTTCTATAACAGGTTTTACTGTTACTTTATTCGTAAAGTGTCTTGAGTTTTCGACTGAACACGTCAATCAATTCAAATACTACTACTTTTTGCTACCCTTAGCTCTTTTTATAACAAAATGGTTGTCTGAGACTCTTTTTGCAGGTCATGGGGTAGTAGGGACCGATAAAGTAATTGAGTCAATACATAAAAGAAGTGGAAAGCTGAGTTTAAAATCCATACCGGCCAATTTTTTATTGCCAATTCTGACTATATCTTTTGGTGGTTCTGCCGGCAAAGAAGCACCCAGCTGTGATTTGGGTGCCAGTGTGTCATCTTTAATTGCTGAAATTTTTAAATTTAAGGATAGCGACAGGAAGAAACTGGTAATATGTGGAATTAGTGCCGGATTTGCCTCTGTTTTTGGCACACCTATTGCTGGAGCGATTTTCGGGTTGGAAGTCCTCTACGTAGGTGGAATGTTCTATGAAGCTCTACTCCCGTCCTTGATATCGGGATTTGCAAGCTATCTTGTTTCATCTTCTTTTGGAATCTACTATTTTCGCAAACCTATTGAATTTACACCCGTTTTATCGAGCTTTTTCATTTTTAAAATGGTTTTTGTGGGTATTATATTTGGTATAGTTGCCTTCATTTTTGTTGAACTTATGCACCTTTTGAACAAACTTTCTAGTAGGTTGAAAATATGGGGTCCTTTAAAAGGTTTCTTGGCTGGTTTAGTTTTGGTTCTTTTAACTCTTTTTATTGGTGATAGGTATCTGGGGATGGGACTTGATCATACCATAGGATTTCTCGGAGGCGAAAGCGCCTTTTGGTTTGACTCTTTGATGAAAATTGTTTACACAGCTATAACTCTCAGCTTTGGCGGAGTAGGTGGTCTTGTTGCCCCCATCTTTTTTGTAGGAAGTGGTGCAGGAAGTGCCATCGCTCCTTTGTTTGGAATTGATCGTGCTACTTTAGCAGCTGTTGGAATAGTGGCAGTTTTGGCGGGTGCAACAAATACTCCGTTTGCTTCCATATTGTTCGCAATTGAATTGTTTGGGTCAAAACTGGCTCCTTATGCCACCTTGGCTTGTGTGGTAAGCTTTCTTGTTACTGGTATTCGGGGTATTTATCCGTCTCAGATAATTGCTATGAGAAAGTCTGCTTCTATTGATGTAGAGATAGGCAAAGAGATTAGAGAAACCAAAATTTCCTATAGCTTGCGAAAACCTCGCAAGAAGGATGATAAATGAGATTTACCCAATTGGCAATTTGTCAAAAAGTATGATAGAGCTTTAATTCCCAGTAAAGGTGCTTATCCATATCAAATTTTATAATCAGTGTTACGATTTTAAGCGATAAAGTGGCTAGTACGGTATTTTGTCAGTCCTTTTTTAAAACAACTTTATAATTTTATCCACTAACAGGAGGTGTGTGATGAGTTTGATTAGTTTAGTACTTGTTGCCGCCATATATGGCGGTATGGGCGGCTTCTCCATGGGTATGTACAGATTTAATAACACGGCAATAAACAACAAACTTACAAGTTTAGGGCTTACTAAAATTGAAAGAATTTACACGGACGGTGGATTTGGCTACGGAATAATGGGGAAAATCCTTGTCGGAGGCGGAGGAATTGGGGGGACCGTAAAGAGAACTCAGGGAGATCTGGAGATCGTCTATAGTGTGGGTGGTGGCTATGGTCAGATCGGGTATATTCCCTGGAGCTATATGGCTTTTAATCCTTTCGTAATGATCGGTTTTGGTGGATTTAGTGAAGGTGTAACCCTGAGGAAAAAGGTGGTAGATATGCCGTGGGATAGTGTTTGGGCTAACCCTGAGAGAGAAGTAACCATTTCGAGGGGCTCCTTCTCCATTGCTCCGTCCTTAGGTATTTTGCTCGTTATCCCTAAGATACCCGTTGGCTTTATGGTAATGGCTTCTTATCATACCTTATTCTCTGATGAATGGAAGTGGGGTGATTCCTATGACATTAGCAATCCACCAGACTCGCCGAAAGGAAGCTATAGTGTATCCTTTACTTTGCTGTTCGGTGGCGGAAATTGGATTCAGAAAGGCAATTAGTATTGTCTTTCCGAAGGAGTAGGCTTATAATTTAGGAACTACACTGGGGCGTCGTCCAACTGGCAGGACACAGGATTTTGGATCCTGCGATCGTGGTTCGAATCCACGCGCCCCAGTGAATTTTTTTATTCCAATATTCCATCGTTATAATCTTTTAAAATGGCTAACAGGTCTCTATTGGTTGCTTTTATTGGGTTTGTGCTTTTCCTCGTTCTTTCGATATTCACCTTTCACCGTGAGACTGATTATTTTGTATTATATTACTCAGCCGAATGCCCCCATTGTATGGAAGTTCTGAATTTTATTTTTGAGCACAAGTTTAAACGTCAAGTTTTCTTTAAGGAAGTTTTCTTTGATGAGCAGAATTATCAGGAATTACTCAAAGTTGCAAAAAGAACTGGCCTAAAAAAGGTGAGTGTTCCTGCCCTCTACGACCCGAGGAAGGGTAGGGTAGTTCAAGGGGAGGAAAAGGTTAAAAACTATTTGAGAAGGTGGGTTATTAAGGAATGAGTAGTGTATTACACTTTATATTAAATGGCTTCTGTCCCCTTTGTGTTGGCATTGCAGTCTCAGGTTCTGCCCTCTCCCGTTTTATTCCCGGCGTTAAGATGTATCTTATAAACTCCCTGTGGGTGGGATACTTTATGTTTACTGTGGTTAAATACGTTTATGACAGGTTTTCCCTTTTAATACTTAAGCAAAGAACAAAAATCACACAAATCCTCCTTTGGCTTTTGCTAATTTTTATTATTCTTTGCTTCTATTTCGGATTTATACTGGTAATCTATTTTCTCAATGCCAGGTCTCTTGAATATAGCTGGATCTTTGCTTACAACACGGGCTTTTTCGCAGGGCTTTTTATGTATGAGGTCTACAATCTTCTTTTTGAAAAGGGCATAAAGGTCAAATATGGCAGTTTAACACTACCGGTTTTATTAGCTTTGCTGATATCAATAGTTTACTATTTGATTTAGAAATTATGGTAAGCCTTTTACTTTTAATTTTCTTGTTTTCCGAGGTGGAGTTCTCTGGTTACAAGTGGAGGATTTTTGAAAACTACGATCCAGGAAGTAAGAATCAATTTACCTCAGGGATGATAAGTCTTGAAGATGGTAAGTTGGTCCTTCGGTGTCAGGCGGTAAGGGATAAAGACTCCATGACCCTTTATTCTTCTGGTTTGATCTCAAAGAATTCCTTTAAATACGGCACCTTCATCTTTGATGTGGAAGGTAAACTTTCGGAGCTCAAGTATGCTTGCTTTGCACCTTTCCTTTATGACTTTGCAACCGGTTCCATTGAGGTGGACATTGAGTATTCCCGCTGGGGCAATCCTTTGAACCCCGTTGGGAATTTTGGTGTGATAAGGGTTTATGGGGTGTGGAGCAAACCTGACAGTAAAAGAGTTATCCAAGAAAAATTTGACATAAAACCCCTTTCAAGAAAAGCCGTTACAAGGCACAAGATAAAATGGTTCCCTGACTCGTTGATTCTTGAGTCTTATCTTGTTAAAAAAGGCAGAGAGCATCTTTTAAGAAGGTGGAAGGTAACCGATAAGAGATTTATTCCAGATAAGCCTATGTTTGCTGAAATATATCTCTGGTGGCCCAAAAATCCCGGAAGGAACTTGGAACACAAGATTAAAGTTTTGAGATTTCAGTATATTCCTTATAGGTATGTGAAGTAAATTTATTCTACAAGAACTTTCTTCCATGTTCCCTTTAAATACCACAGGTAGGCGAGGCCACAGGCCACTATGTTGCTTATACTCATTCCGATCCACACCCCATCCACGCCCCAGAGTTTTCCAAAGAGGAAAGCCATTGGTATTCTTAATGCCCAAAGCCTTATGAGTCCGATCACCATTCCCTCCGTGGTCCTTCCGGAAACCATGGCCAAGGAGGTATAGACTCCAAAGATGCCGAAGAAAGGCATGGCGATGATGAATTTTTCTATGAAATTCTTACCTTCAGCTACAACTTTGGTGTCTTTTATGAAAACGGAAATAAGTTCGACTCTAAAGACCAGAATAAAGAGTGCTAAAGCCGAAATTATAACTCCATTCAGGATTACCGCTTTTCTAACTGATTCCTTTACCCTTCCAAAGTTCTTCATTCCAAGGCTCTGGCCGAGGACAGTACCTAAGGCCTGATTTAAGGCGTCAGATATGGTGAAGATGAGTTGAATTATTCTTTCAGCTATGCTGTAAGCTGCAACGGCGATGGTACCAAAACGTGAGATAATACTCACCAGAAATACAAAACCTAAAGAATTCAGCGATTGTCCTGCGCCTGCAGGTATTCCTTTAATGATAATTCTCCAGGAGAGTTTAAAGTCCGGTTTCAGGTCCTCCATGTGGATTTTGAAGCCCAGTTTGCCTGATTGTAAGAGCTTCAGTGCAATTAAGGTCGTGATAAAATTGGAGATTGCCGTGGCTATGGCTGCACCGAGAACTCCCATTTTGGGCAAATTGAAAAGTCCGAAAATTAAAACAGGGTCTAAAATTACGTTAATAACAAGGCCGAAAACATTTATTACAGTTGGCGTTCTTGTATCTCCAAGGGCCCTTAATGCGAAGGCGAGGCCAAAACCTAAAAAGTTAAAGGGTATGCTGATAAACATTACCCTTAAGTAATATGCCGTGTTTTGAAAAACATCGGCAGGAATTTTCATTGCCTTTAAAATGGTGGGAGTAGTAATAAATCCAAGAACAGCGGTAATTACCGAAAAGATCGCAAATAAAACAAAGAGATTGCCCATGGTCTTACGGGCCTTATTAAAGTTTCCACCCCCCTGAAACTGGGAAATGAAGGCAAAACCGGAGATACCGAAGCCCATCCCAAGACTCATTAGCGTTCCAAAGACGGGCCACGAGAGGGTTGGAGCGGAGACGGCGGTCCTTCCAAGTTTTCCAAGCCAGAAGGTGTCGGTTAGGTTGTAAATGAGATGCACTAAATTTAGAAGAAAAAGGGGCATAGCCAGTTCCACCATCAACTTGGTGGGTTCCTGGGTGAGTATCTGTTCCCTGAGTTTCTCTAACTTCGCTGTCACGGAAAAATTATAATGTTAGCATTACGAACAGAATAAAGTACCTTTAAATACGCTTGATTTTGAAAAATAAATTTTTGCCTGAAGGTGCTTTTAGTGACCTGAATTTGGCTTTAAAATTAACACAATCATCAGATAACCCGGATGTAGGGAGGATTTTTTATGCATCATAAGTTTGTTATTTTCCCCTTTACCGCCATTGTGGGTCAGGACTTAATGAAGAAAGCCCTTTTAGCCTGTGCGGTTGACCCGAGCATCGGTGGGGTATTGATAAAAGGGGACAAAGGAACTGGAAAATCAACGGCAGTAAGGGCTTTAGCTGATGTTTTACCCCCGATTAAGGTGGTCAGGGATTGTCCCTTTAATTGTGACCCCGATAACTTGAGGGCGATGTGCAAAGCGTGTCAGGAGAGGTATGAAAAGGGCGAGAGCTTACAATGGACATACAGAAAGATGGAAGTTGTTGATATGCCCCTTTCCGCCACTGAAGATATGGTGGTGGGAACCCTTGATATAAAGAGGGCTTTGAAGGAGGGCATAAGGGCTTTACAGCCCGGCATACTGGCAAGGGCTAACAGGAATATCCTTTACATTGATGAGGTGAACCTGCTGGATGACCATCTTGTGAATATCCTCCTTGACTGTGCTGCCATGGGTGTGAATATAATTGAGAGGGAGGGAATTTCTCTATATCATCCTGCAAGGTTTATCCTGATAGGGACCATGAACCCAGAAGAGGGAGATTTAAGGCCCCAGATTCTGGATAGATTCGGGCTTTGTGTGGAGGTCCATGCATTGAGCACAAAGGAAGAGCGTCTTAAAGTAATGGAATACCGAAGACTTTTTGATAGAGACCCCTGGGTTTTTGAAGAGAGATTTAAGAAAGAACTGGAAGAGTTGAGAAACAGGATTGTAAAGGCGAGGGAGCTCCTGAATGAGGTTAGAATTTCCCAGGAGATTTTGGAGAAGATTGTGGAAATAACCACTACCCTTGGTATCAAAACCCACAGAGCAGATATAGTGATGGAAAAGACCGCGAGGGCTCTCGCTGCTCTCTCTGGAAGGGATTATGTTACCGAGGATGACGTGAGGGAGGCAGCCCTTTTAGCCCTCAATCACCGTTTGAGGCAAAAGCCCTTTGAAAAGAATTCGGTCTCTTTAAAGGAAGTTGTGGATAGCCTGCTTAAAAAACAGGATCAGGAAGAGTTTTTTCCCATTGAGCAGAATGTGGAGTTAAAGAAAAAGTTAATTGATATATCCGATTTGACAAGCCCTTCGGGAAGGGACTTTACGAAGGGTGAAAACAGCACGGGTCTTTTTGTGAGGGCAAGACCAAGCGAAGACCCCAAGAGTGTCGCCTTTTATGCCACCCTGAAGAAGGCTGTTGTTGAAACGGGAAAGCCCGAGATATTACCAGAACACCTTATGGAAAAGGTCAGGATTAGCAGGGGGAAGGCGCTCTACATTATACTCCTTGATTCATCCTCTTCCATGAAGTTGAACAAAAAGATAACTTTTGCCAAGTCCCTGATCTTTTCCCTCCTTAAAGATTCCTATGAAAAGAGGAATCTGGTATCCTTAATGACCTTTAGAAACGAGGGGGTGGAGTTTTCCTGTCCACCCACAAAGGATGTGGAGACACTAATAGAAATTCTGGATAATTTGCCTACCGGTGGCAAAACTCCATTAACTCCAGGATTACAAAGTGCCTTTGAAATGGCTAAAAAGTATGAAGAATTTGCCCCTGTAATAATCTTGATTTCCGATGGGAAGGGTAATCTCTTCATTAATGGAAGTATGGAGGAGGACATTAAGTTTCTGGCCGAAAACTACGGTGGTATGAGGCTGGTTATAGTTAACACGGAGAGCAGATTTAAAAGCCTTGGTGTTCTAGAAAGACTTTCAGAGGTCTTCAACGCCCCCTGTTATTACCTTGACGAGGTAATAATTTAAGTGTCTTAGATGAAGATGAAAAAGATTCTCTTTTTGACCACCCTTAACGATACAAGACCCCTTAAGGAGGCTTTAGACTCCATTAAAAGGGAATATGGTGAAATAGTAAGGGTTACTAAGGTCTATCTGGATGAATACGAAAGGCCAGACATCCCCTTAGATCCTTTAAGGGAGGCTATTGCTGAATCTGACATAATACTCATTGATATACGCGGTGATATCAGGGTTTTAAGGGAACTTCGTCCTCTTATCAAGGCTTCGCAAAAGACCATCGTTGTTCTCTTGGGAGCAAGTCCGGAGATTCTATCTTTAACCAAGATGGGGCGTTTCCGCGGGGAGATGATGTTTAAAGAGGGTACCGATAGGGAGTTTAGTGTCCACACTTATGTGAAAACGAAGAAGTTTTCTAATTTGTCAAAGAAACTGGCTAAGATCTGCCCCTTTGGAATTTTGAAGGATTTGAGGAACTGGCTTATTGCCCAGGAGTATTACACCGAGGGTGGTGTTGAGAACCTAAAGCGTCTCATCCTTTTCTTAATAAAAAATTATGGTGGTGTTAAAGCCATAAAAAGAGTGGACCCTCCTGAGACTATGCCACCCTTCGGACTGTACCTCCCGGGGAAGGGCATTTACCGTTCTCTGGATTCCTACAAGAGGGATTCAGGGTACAAAGTGCAAAGGCCCACGGTGGGCCTTTTGATGTATGGAGGTATGCATTTTTACGAGACCCGAATTATTGCGGATGCCCTTTACGAAAAGCTTAAGGATGATGTGAACTTGCTTTTTGTCTTTTCTAAGGTGGAACACAATATTGAGGCAATTAATACATATCTGAAAAATATTGAACTTTTTATAAGTCTTCAATACTTCAGGATCCACGGGGGTCCCTATGGGGGTGAGCCGGATCCCACTTACAGGTTTCTCACGGAGGTGAATGTTCCTTTTATTGTCCCTTTAAGGGCCTTTGAGACCAGCATAGAGGAGTGGAGTGAAAGTAAGGAAGGGCTCAGTCCTCTGGAACAGATCCTTGGTGTCACCCTACCGGAGCTGGATGGTGCCATTGAGCCTATCTTTGTCGCAGGGATGGATGAGGAGGACGATGAGGTTCTGGGTAAGGTTAAATCCTTGAAGGTTCTTGATGATAGAGTTGAAAAGCTGGTTGAAAGGGTAAAAAAGTGGTTGAAGCTCAGGCAAAAGCCAAATAGGGAGAAGAAGATTGCAATAGTTATTTACGATTATCCACCCGGTGAAGAGAATCTGGGCAGTGCAGGTTATCTTGACGTTTTTGAAAGTTTGAAATTCTTTTTGAGGAAACTTAAGGAGAATGGCTATGAGGTTGAGGTGCCGGAAGGGGATTTGAAGGAGATACTACTCTTATCAGGCGCGGTTAACAGCCCGATGTATGTTGGCAATGAGAGAACGATTAACTTACCAGTTGAGAGGTATTTAGAGTGGTATAATAGTTTGCCGGAGAGGGTAAGAAGTGAGGTGGAGAGGGTCTGGGGAAAGTCTCCAGGAAATTTGATGGTTGACAGGGGCGGGATTTTAATCCCGGGAATTGTCCTTCGTAACGTCTTCATTGGGGTTCAGCCTTCAAGGGGTGTTCGCGAAGACCCAGAAAAATCTTATCACGATAAGGATTTGCCACCCCACCATCAGTACATTGCTTTCTACAAGTTTATTGAAAAGGAATTTAAAGCGGATGCCGTCATCCACTTTGGTATGCACGGCACTTTGGAGTTTTTGAAGGGAAAGGAGTTTGCCCTATCAAGTTGGTGTTTCCCTGATTTCCTAGTAGGTAACATTCCCCATCTTTACTTTTACTGGATTGGTAATCCATCGGAGTCCACCATCGCAAAGAGGCGCTCCTATGCACTCTGCATCTCCCATGCTTCTCCCCCTATGGTAAGTTCGGGCCTTTACGAGGACTACCTTGTCCTTGAGGATCTACTTTCCCAGTTTGAAGAAAGTCAGGATGAGGAAACCTTGAACCTTATTAAGGAATTATGCAATAAACTTCATTTGCCCGAGGACCTTACACAGGCTAAAAAGGAACTTTATCGGATGAAAAGGAGGCTCATACCCTATGGTCTACATGTGATGGACAGGACTTTAAAGGATGAAGAGCTTCTGGAGTATCTCCTTGGCGTTTTGAGAATAGATAGGGAATATCCGTCAATTTTGAAGCTCATCGCCAGAAAAATGGGATATTCTTTGGATAATCTGGAGGATGTCAGAATTTTGGAAGATGTTGAAGCTGAAGCCAGAGTGGTGATAGATCTTATCTTAAAGGGATTCAAGCCCGATGATCTACCGGAAGGGTATGTGGAATTTGTCAGGGAAACTGCGGAGAAGGCTAAGGGGAAAGAGGAGTCTAAGAATCTAATAAGGGCTTTAAACGGAGAGTACATACTTCCAAAGAGAGCGGGAGACCCCATAAGGGATCCTGATGTTTACCCTTCAGGCTATGCCATGTACGGTTTAGACCCAAGGCTTATCCCCACCATTCAGGCTCAGAGAAGGGGAGAGCGGGCGGTGGGATTGATGCTAAATTCCTTCATCCAGAAGTATGGGAGGTATCCTGAGTCTGTGGGGGTTGTCCTCTGGGGATTTGAAACTATGAAGACGGGAGGCGATACCATTGCCATGGTCCTTTCTCTCCTTGGAGTCAGATTGGAACACAGGAAAAATCCGTGGTTCAAAGAGCTAAAGGTTATTCCCCTTGAAGAACTTAAAAGACCCCGGATAGACGTCTCGGTTACCATCTGTGGAATTTTCCGGGATACTTTTCCTCAGCAGATTGACTTGATTAACAGGGCAGTCAAGATGGTCAGCGGACTTGATGAACCAGTGGAGATGAATTTTGTAAGGAAGCACTACCTTGAGTGGGAGAAAGAACTGGGAGAATTTGCCCTTGCAAGGGTTTTCGGTCCCTCCCCTTCGGAGTACGCTACATCTGTCAGAACCCTAATTGAAACCGGAAACTGGAGTGAGGAGAAGGAATTGGTGGAACACTACGATGATAGTTTAAGTTATGCCTATTTCAATGGAAGGGTGGAAAATCAGAGGGAAGCCTTTAACAGGGTGCTCAAATCCATTGAACTTGTTGCTCAGGAAAGAGACAATGTGGAATATGAGGTAACGGACCTGGACCACTACTACGAGTTTCTCGGCGGACTGGCAAGGAGTGTTAGAGAAAAGAGGGGTACGGATGTGGATGTACTCGTGGTTGATTCAACAGAGGAGGAGCTTTTGGTGGAAGGCCTTGAGGTTTCAATTGAAAGGGCGGTTAGAACGAGACTATTGAATCCCAGGTGGATTGAGGGAATGTTGAATCACAACTTTCACGGTGGAAAGCTGATAAAGGACAGGTTTGAAAATTTACTTGGTTTTTCAGCTACAACCGGCAAAGTGGAAAACTGGATTTATGATGAACTGATGAAAATCTTTATTTCCAACGAGAAGGTGAGGGAACGGCTTATAGAAAACAATCCTTATGCTGCGGTCAAAATTGGAGAAATCCTTGTGGAGTCTGCAAAAAGGGGTTACTGGAAGACAAAGGAAGAAACCCTTGAACAATTGAGAAACTTTATACTGGGTCTTGAAGGTTATCTGGAGTAGTTCAGCAAATCCTTGGTAATATCTCCTTTTTTAGGGTGTCAACTATTCTCCGTGTTCCCAGCTGGGTTCTAAGGTAAACCCTGTTCCCTTTACCTTTTACCTCTCCAATAATTGCGGAGTCCTTTCCAAGGGGATGTTCCCTTAGGAAGCTCAACACTTTTTCTGCGTCCCTTCCATCAACCACCATAAGGCACTTTCCCTCGTTGGCAAGGTAAAGGGGGTCTATCCCCAGAATGTTGCTTCCTGACCTGACCCAGTTTTTTATGGGCAGATTCTCCTCAAAGATTTCAATTTCCACTTCGTACTTTTGTGCGATCTCATTTAGAATCGTTGCCACCCCTCCCCTTGTGGGGTCTCTCATAAACTTGATGGTGTCAAATTCTTCAAGTAAAGGAAGGACAATTTTCTGAATGGGTGCAAGGTCCGATTTAACTTCCTCACCCGTTTTTATTCCAAGCCTTTCCAGCATTATGCACATCCCGTGGTCCCCTATGGTTCCACTTATGATGACCACATCTCCCCCCTTTATTTCTCTACCTTTCCAGATTCTCCTTCGTTCCACAAAACCTATTCCCGAAGTGTTGATGAAGATTTTGTCACCCTTACCCTTCTCCACAACCTTGGTATCCCCGGTCACGACCATAACATCGCACTCTTCCGCTGCGCTCTCAATAGAATCAAGGATTTTTTCAAACTCTTCCATCTTAAGTCCTTCTTCAATGATGAAACTGAGGCTTATGTATTGCGGTTTAGCACCCACCACCGCCAGATCGTTGGCAGTCCCATAGATTGATAAAACTCCAATGTCTCCGCCCTTGAAGAAGATTGGAGAAACAACGAAGGAGTCCGTCGTGAAGGCAAGGTGACCCTGTGCTTGAAGAATTGCCGAATCAAGTAGTTCCCCTAAGAGATCGTTGTTTATCCTTTTAATGACCTCTTCTATGAGTTTTTTTGTCTCCTCTCCACCATTTCCATAGCTTAAAAGGATTATTTCCTCCATTTCACCTCCTCCCAAAGTGATAGTAAGCTGAACAAGTACCTTCGGAGGAAACCATGCACGGCCCCCTGGGGGTACTGGGGGTACAGACCTTTTCAAAGAGGGGACACTCTGGCGGGGATATTACCCCCCTTAAAACCTCTCCGCACCTGCAAGCTGTACTTTTCACTGTATGCCCTTCGTAAGGCACAATCCTTTTTATATCCAGATCTGCGTACTCTTCTCGGAGTTCAAGTCCGCTCTCCTCAATTACCCCAAGCCCCCGCCAGTTTGCCTCACCTTTTTTAAACACTTTATACATCAACTCCAAGGCTTTGGTATTTCCTTCCTTTCTGACACTATGGGGATAGGCATTGTAGATGCCGCTTTGTTTTTCCGCAATCATTTTGAGAAGAAAATAAAGGCCTTCAAGAATTTCTAGAGGCTTAAATCCTGCAATGACGAAAGGTATTCCGTACTTTACAATCTCCATCCACCCCTCAACACCTATTATGGTAGAGACATGTCCTGGACCTATAATCCCATCAAGTCTAACCTCACCCATCTCAATGATGGCCTTCATGGCAGGGGGTGTGAGCTTGTGGAGGGACAGGAAGTAGAGGTTTTTTATGGATTTCTCTTTGATCTTTTCAATTGTGTAGGCTAAGGTTGGTGCAGTAGTCTCAAAACCAATTCCCACAAGAACGAAGTCTTTGCCAGGATTTTCTCCTGCTATCTTTATGGAATCAAGGGGGGAATAGATGACCCTGACGTCCTTCCCCATTGCCTTAAGATAATTTAGGCTTCCATCACTTCCAGGGACGTTCACAAGGTCACCGAAGGTGATTATTCCAAAACCTTTCACGGCTAAGGTTATGGTGTAGTCAATGTCTTCCTCCGCTGTGACGCAAACGGGACAGCCTGGTCCTGAGAGTAGGTGTATGTGGTCGGGGAATAGCTGCCTTATCCCATATCTGAAGATTTCATGGGTGTGGGTACCGCAAAATTCCATTAAATTGATTTCTCTGTCGATGGAATTGGCCAGTTTTAGAAGTGACTTAATTAAATTGTTACTCATTGATATCCTCCAAAAGTGCTTTAATTTCCTTTGCCTCCTCTTCCGATAGGATGGAGATGGAAAATCCCGCATGTACTATTACGTAGTCACCCACCTTCACTTCAGGGGTAAAAACTATGCTGATTTCAAGGAGCGACCCCCCCATGTCCACCAATGCGGTGTTCTCATCTTTAATCTCTACCACCTTCATCGGTACTCCAAGACACATCTTACACACTCCTTCTTGCCAGAATTACCTGCCCCAGCGAGATTCCACCGTCGTTGGGCGGAACCTGCCTGTGGAAGTAAAGTTTGAAGTCCTTTCCTTCAAACAATTTTCTAATGAGATTAATGAGCAACCTGTTTTGAAAGACCCCTCCGGTAAATCCCACATTTTTTACCCCATATTTTTCCCTCAAAATCTCTGAAATTTTGAGTATTGCAATGGCCACTGTGTTGTGGAACTTCCTTGCAACTACACTTCTTTCAATTTTCTCCTTCTCTTCCAATATCCGGGTAATGGCGGGCAGGAGGTCAATCTTCAGGGCTTCCTCCTCTGTCAGGGTAAAGGGGTAATACTCTTCCGTTTGTGATCGCATGGCTTCCATCTCTAAGGATATTGCAGGGTGCCCTTCGTAGTCACTTTTGGTGCAGATACCGAGGATTGCAGAGACCATATCAAAAATCCTGCCGGCAGAGGAAGTATAGAAGAGGTTTAAGTCTCTTTTTATTGATTCCTTTATCAAATCTCTCTCCAATTCCGATAGGGTAAAAATGCTATCGCCCAGTTTTTCGTCGAAATTTCTGTAAAGGTAAGAGAGGGCAATAAGGATCGGATTTTCAATGGAATAGTCGGACCCCACAATGGGGAAATACTTGAAGTATGCCGCCCTCTTAACCTCATTAAGATTTCCAACAAAAACCTCACCTCCCCAGATCTTGCCATCTTCCCCGTAACCCGTTCCATCAAAGGCAAAGCAAATAATATCCTCCGTTATACCACGATCAAGAAGGAGGCTATAAAAGTGGGCTTTGTGATGCTGGAGGGCTTTAACCTCCATATACGAGCTGAATTTTTTCGCAAAGTCGGAGGAGAGGTAGAGGGGGTGCAGGTCATGAACCAAAATCTCTGGTTCAATTCTGAAAAGCCTTATGAACTTTTCTATGGTTTCTTCGTAAACCCTGAAGGTCTCTAAATCCTTTAAATCTCCTATGTGGGGACTTAAAAAGACAAAGTGGTCCTTTCCCAAGGCAAAGGTACTTTTAAGCTCTCCACCGAGGGCTAAAGCGGGTGAAACTTCAATATTGACCTTTATGGGGTCAGGTGCATATCCCCTTGCCCTTCTAATGAAGAAGGTGCTTTTTTTCTCAACGAAAACCACACTGTCATCCACCCTGTTTGCGATGTCCCTGTTGTGAAGTACTAAAACATCTGCTATCTTAGAAAGTTCTTCTTTTGCCTCTTCGTTATCCTTTACGATGGGCTCTTCAGAAAAGTTACCGCTGGTCAAAATGAGTGGCTTTGAGAAATGGTCAAAGATGAGGTGGTGATATGGAGTGTAGGGGAGCATCACACCGAGGTAGTGATTATCTGGAGCCACAAAGGGAGAAATGTCCTTTAGATTCTTGATTCTTAAAAGCACTATAGGCCTTTCCCTTGAAGTTAGAAGTTGTCTTTCTATCTCACCCAAATAGCAGTATTCTTCCACTTGTTCCAAGTCTTTCATCATTAATGCAAAGGGTTTGTAGTTTCTTCTCTTTCTTTTTCTTAGCTCAAGGACAGCCTCACTGTTTGTGGCGTCGCAGGCAAGGTGGAATCCACCTATACCCTTTATGGCCAATATTTTCCCTTCTTCAAGGTATTTTGCGATCTTTTTAAAGGTTTCCTCGCTACCTTCACCCTCAATCCAGAGGTATGGACCACAATGGTAGCAGGAAATGGGCTGGGCGTGAAATCTTCGGCTCAATGGGTCATGGTATTCCTTTTCACATTCAGGGCACATGGGAAAGACTTTCATGGTGGTCTTCTCCCTGTCGTAGGGCAGGTCTTCAATGATGGTGTAACGGGGACCGCAGTTGGTACAGTTGATAAAGGGGTAATTGAACCTTCGGTCTTTGGAGTCCCTCAATTCCCTCAAACAATCGTCACAGATGGCGATGTCAGGAGGGACAAAGTTAAAACCCTCATCAACTTTGCTTTCCAAGATCTGAAAATCTAAAAGTTCTCCCCAGTCTACGTGTTGCCTTTCCACGTTTTCAATCTGCGATAGAGGAGGGGGGCTTTGTAGGAGTTCTGTAATGAATCCTTCTATCTTTTTCTCTTCACCCTGCAAGAGGATTTCCACCGAACCTATGGAATTACGGATCCAGCCGTTTAGTTCAAACTTCTTAGCTAGTCTATAAACGAAGGGGCGGAATCCGACCCCCTGAACCCTGCCCTTTATCTTGAGTCTTGTGGATTTAATGGTCGTCTTCAAGGTTTTTCAGGTATTCCTTCAAATATGAAACTGCCTTTGCGAGGTTTTCCTCAGCCTCTTCTGAAAGCCCTTCACCGAAGTCAAAGTCATAACCCCTTATTGAAAGGAGGTAAAATTCTGAGGCTTTTTGGTAGAGGCTTCTTGTCCATAGCAAAAGTTCTTCGGGGCTTAGATGGTGGGTGAGGGGTGAAAAGCGCGGCTCGGGTTCTATTTTCTTGAAACTTAAGTCATCACCTTCAATAGAAGCGTCTACGAATATGACTATGTCGTAATCCTTTACGAGTTCTGCCATTTCAAAGGAAAGCTCCTGGACCTTCATTTGAGGAACATTGGGTAAATAGTCCAGGAGCTTTATTCCTAAACCGTCGTCTTTTCTAAATTCGTTGCCAAATCCAACAAGGAGTAATTTTTTAGTCTCTGACAATTCTATCTTTCAAATTCCCATTGTTGTCGTAAATTTCAAGAATTATGGGCATTTTCCCGATGGCATGGGTGGAGCAGGAGAGACACGGATCGTAGCATCTTATGGCGCCTTCAACTCTGTTGAGCATACCTTCTTTCAGGTTATTTCCATCAACGAAGTGTTTTGCCACCTGTTCCACTGCCTTGCTCATTGCCCAGTTGTTGTGTCCTGTGGAAACAATAAGGTTCACCTTCTTTATGGTTCCTTTATCGTCAACCCAGTAATGGTGAATTAATGTACCACGGGGTGCCTCCAACACTCCTACGCCTTCTCTGTTGGTAACTTTTCCAAGTCTCAACACATCCTTGGAGAGGACCTCGGGGTCTTCCAGAATTTCACGAGCCCTTTCAAGGGCATAAATGGTCTCAATCAATCTGGCGTAGTGGTAGTAGATAGATCCCTCTACAGGTTTGCCATTTCCTATTGCCTTAAACTTCTTGAACTCTTCATTTGCAAGGGGTGTGCTGATTTTGTTCGCCACGTTGAGCCGTGCAAGAGGTCCAACCCTGTAGACACCTTCGGGATAGCCGAAGGGTTTGTAATAGGGGAATTTGAGGTAGGACCAATCCTCAACCCTTTCACCAATGAATTCAAGGTAGAATTTGGGATGGAATTCCTTCACTATGTTGCCATCTTTGTCCATAAACCTTATTTTGCCATTGTAAAGCTCTAAGGCACCATCATCGCTCACAAGACCCATGTATCCGGTTCTAAAGGACGCGAAGGAGTTGCAGAGTTCTTTGTTTTTCTCAATGTAATCCTCCGCGATCCTTATACCTTCGTAGATGTATCCGATCATTTCGTTAATTCCGCTCAGAATTTCGTCCCTTATGGCAGGAGTTATACCTGAGTTTACGCCACCGGGAACCGCAAAGGTGGGGTGGATTCTCCTTCCGGCAACGAGTTCTATAATTCTCTGTCCAAACTTTCTGAGTTTTACTGCCTTTAATGCCAGTTCAGGATTTGCCTGTATGAGACCAACTACATTTCTTATCCTTGGATCAGCATCCCAACCTAAAATTAAATCAGGCCCCGCCAGTTCGAAGAAGTGCATGGAGTGGGACTGTATAATCTGTCCCATGTGGATTAGTTCTCTCAGTAATTTTGCCGGTCTTGGTATCTCCACATTGACTATATCGTCACAAGCCTTTGCAGAGGCAAGGTGGTGACTTACAGGGCATATTCCGCAAATCCTTGGAGTTATAATGGGCATCTCTGAGAAGTGTCTTCCTTCAGAGAACTTTTCAAAGCCTCTGTACTGGTCTACGTGGAAATAGGTTTCTCTAACCTTCCCGTTCTCGTCTAAATGAATGGTTACCCTGGCGTGCCCCTCAATTCTTGTAACTGGATTTATTGTAATTTTCCTTTCCATAGCTTTACCTCTCTTTTATTCGTACTTTAAAAGGTCTCCCTTTAATTCAGGGATTCTACCTTCCAGAACTTCCGTAAGTACATGATAAATTGCATCTGCTGATGGTGGACAACCCGGGATGTAAAAGTCCACTTTAATTACCTCGTTTACTGCCTTTGTTTTCGGCAGGAGTTTTCCAATTTCGGGTGATGTGGGTATTTTCCCCTCAACGGTGCTCTCTGTGTTCTTGTATCCCCTTTCCAGCAGTTCTTCAATGGAGAAATAGTTTCTCATGGTGGGAATACCGCCAAAAACTGCGCAATCACCAAGAGCCACAATAATTTTACACCTTTCGCGCATCATCTTCACCTCTTCTTCCTGATGGTCGGTGGCTACAGCACCCTCTATAATCCCAACATCAGTATCCTCATCGGGTATCTTCAAATCGGTTATGGGTGTGGCGTTAATTTCAAGCCCTTTGCTTATTAGCTCTACAAGTCTTTCATCCATGTCAAGGAAGGACATGTGGCATCCTGAACAACCTTCACACCAGACTGAAGCAATTTTTAATTTCTTTTGCATTTTAACCCCCTTCCCTTTATTTCACCTTGTGGGTGGCACCAAAAAGATTCTTAATAAAATCTTCAATATCAATAGCTTCAACTAAGGGTTCCAGCACCTTTTTCCTGTTTACGATCTTATTTTCAAGGTTGTAGAATGTTCCACACCTTTCAAAACTATTTCTTACCGCTATCAGCATGTCAGCCTTGGAGGCTGAATTGTCAAAGTAGGGTGTGAAGAGAACAACGAAGGAGCCTGACAGGTTTAATTTCTTTATGTTTTCGGGATCTTTTGTGAAAATGAAAACATTCTTTGCCTGAACTTCCTTATGCTCAATTCCCATATTAATGAGTCCATAGGCGTTGGTTTCGGCTGGTAACCAGAGGAATTTGGCATTGGTAAGTTCTTTGAGGAGCTTAGCACTTTCTTCGCAGAGGTTTTTATAAATTATAACGATGCTATTCTGCTCCTTAGCAACCTTTATGGCGGATTCAAGTTCCTCCCAATTGTAGACATGATGGGTTAAATCGGAGAGGGTATTGGGGCCTTCGTCCACCACTATCAGTGTGGCACCCAATCCGTAAACCCTTTTCTTTACCAGTGAACCTACCACACCAAATTCTTTATTGAGGTCAACACCTATAACCATAAAGGCGCTGGCATCGCTGAGGTCCTTTAATGTGGCATTGGTAGGTAAAGGGCTTGATAGCTTATTTATTGAATAAACCTTTCCTTTAAAGGCTTCTTTTATTGCTTCCAGCTCCTCGTTGTAGAGGAAGCCGTCTACATAGGCTATTGCGTCGCTAACCCTTGTATGCAAGAGTTCTATGGCCCTTTCTTCAGTAACCCTTCTGAATCCGTATTCGTCTTTTACTTTAATTCCACAAAGCCTTTCCTTATTTTCAAATAAAACTGAGTATCTGCCCTGTTTGCAGGTTAATCCACCGGATATATCAGAGTTCCAATCACCATAAATCTTTACGATGAAGTTGGAATTCACTTTCTTGAAGACATTAATACCACAACCGACAGCACATTCATCACAGTTCATAACTATCTGTTCTGTTTGAATTTCCCTGCCCAGATAGGCACACCTTTTGTCAATAAGGGCGCCCGTTGGACACACTTGAACACATAAACCGCAAGATACGCAAGAAGATTCACCAAGGGGAAAGCCCAGGTCGGCTATAATCATTGTCTCAATACCTCTTTCACTCTCCGAGAGGACATAGTGCCCTGCGAGATCGGAGCAAGCCCTCACGCATCTCCTACAAAGTACACAACGGTTGTGGTCAAAGAGGATGTATTCGTGGGAGTTGTCCACAGGAAATCTCCTTTCGTAAGTTGGGAATTCAAAGTGGTCCAGGCCGTGTTCATAGCCTAAGTTTTGAAGTTCGCATTCACCGGTCCTTTCGCAATACATGCAGTAGTGATTTCTTTCGCTAAATATAAGCTGTAAGTTCATTTTACGAGCTTCCATTACCTTTGGTGAATCGGTCTGGATGTCCATTCCGGGAGCTACGGGTGTGGTGCAGGCTGTCTTTAAAGCTCCACGGTCTTCTACCACGCATATTCTGCAGGCCCCCTTGGGGATAAGGGGTTCAAAATGGCAGAGAACCGGGATATGTATCCCCAGCTCCTTGGCAACCTGATATAAGGTTTTATCCGGGGAGGCTTCCACTTCCATCCCATTTATTCTTATTTTAACCTTGTCGTCCATAATTACCCCTCTCCGTTTTTTTCATTGTTAATTACTGAAATGTTTTTACTTAATTCCCTGAACAGAATAGTTTCTTTTAAAGCTTCAATATTACCCAGTGCGCTCTCAAGATTCCCATCAAAGGGTAAAGCGCCTATGTATCTAATATTCCAATCCTTGCACTTATTTTTTACGAGGTCAATTTCCGTAAGCTTCATATTTTCAACGAGACCTAAAATGGGGTGGATCTGGGACTTTAAAAATCCCACCTCTTTTTCAACAGTTTCTAAGGATAGTCTGGAAGGATTGGTGACGAGTATAATTTCGGCCTGTTTCAGAAATCTCAGAGTATCCAGAAAAGTATCACCCATTCCCGGTGGCATATCTATGATTAGGTAATCAAGCTCACCCCATCTTGTTATGGTAAATAGCTCTAAGATTACATCCGTAACCTCTTTTCCCCTCAAAACTAAGGGTTTGTTCTCGGTGAAAAACACGAGAGACATAAACTCTATTCCACTTAAATTCACAGGTTTTATTCCGTACTCCTCTTCGGGTTTTCCATCCTTTACTCCGAGGATAAAATGGCAAGAAGGTCCGAAAAAGTCCAGGTCCACAAGCCCCACTCTATAGCCCATATCTTCAAGTTTTAATGAGAGGAGGGCGGAGAGGGTGCTCTTGCCAACGCCACCCTTAACACTACTTACCGCCCAGATTTTGCCTATTCCTTTCAGTCTCTCGTCAATTATCTGAATGCGTGGGTCCAGCCTCATCAAATAACCTCAACAATATATATTCCTCTTCCCTCCACCACTTCAAAGTCTGGACTGGAGCAGGAAGGACACTTTATAAACACGTGAGCAGATTCAGGGATAAAGTGGATAGCCTCCCTTTCATCCTCTTTAAGTTTTTCAAAACTTTCTTTGTATTTCCACCTGTGACCACACACATTGCACTTTATAACAGCTTCCTCAATCTCGTATCTTATACTGGCCTCTTCCATCGGAGTTCCGTTGGAGACTTCCATTAGTGCTTGTTTAAAGACATCCAGGTCTATGTACTGGATTTCACCCACCTTAAGGACAATCTCTTTAACCTTCTGGATTTTCTTCTCCTGAGCTAACTTTGTAACATGCTTCACAACCGTTTCAGCCAGAGCCCATTCGTGCATAGATTTATTTTACAATTTTATGGGTGTTTTTTCAAATTAAGACAGCTTTTCTTTCAGAAAGGCACCTAGTTTCTTATCTACAAGTAATATATGGTCCACCAAACAGTCTGAGAGAAAGGAGGTTATTTCGTTTAGACTGACGTTTCCTCTTTCTCTCTTTTCGAGAAATTCTTTAACTTTCGCTTTGAAATTTTCATGAGCATCTCTGTGGCTGTTGAATTCTGAATAACTGTGTTGAGTCATCAAACTTTCCTCTGTGCTAAAATGGTAGTCGACATACTCCACCAGTTCGTTTATTGCTTTGCCACTACTTCTTTACCTTTGCCCTCCAATTCTGCATCTACAAGCGCATTTAGAAGTGATATAAGTTTTTGTGTTGTTCATCAACTTCTTTTATACCAGTTTCAAGCTTTTCTGTCCATTCTACAAACCCCATACGCCCTCCTTATAGATTAAAATTGTCTCTTTAAAACTATAAACTCAATACAAAATTATTGCAATTTCACTATCCCCCTAAAAATAACTAAGAACGCGGGAGTAATGCTTCACATTTTTAAATAAGGGGTACAAAACGCAAATGCTCTCCTATGTACTTGTATGAATTAATGCAATAGAAACCATGCATGACACTATGAGGTAGAAATTCATTTTTCGTGAGAAGGGCCAAATGCATAGGTTTGGCAGAGGAAAAAAGAGGGAGTTAACGAGTTTGAGACCTTACAGGATTAGTGGTGCTTCATGTAAGGAGGTTAATACTTGTTATAGGAGATTTAGTTTTGATGAAATACCGCTAAACTTTTAAATCTTAAATCTGAAAAACGCTGAAAAACCAAATTAAAAGAATAGAAATTTTTATATTAGCCAGGATTAAATTCCTGTACAGTTTAAGTTGAACTTAATTTACCAGAAGTTGTAAGTAAATAGACTGTCTTTGGTGGTGAAGTCCTTGGGTTTGTTTTGGCAAGCCACTTGTGCAGAAATTTTTAAAGCTCCTCAAAATAGTCTTCGTCAATTTTTTTGATTTCAACGGTTCTTTTGGTTTGGACGCCAATGTTGAACTATACCATGTAGTCAACGAGGGTATCTCCGTCGATGAGGATAACTCTCAGGTTACTGGAATTGCCTATATGTTCTGCATAGTCAATGGCATCCTTTGTGAACCTTGATGTGGTTATGAAGACCCCCTTGGAAGCACCTTAGCCGTGAAGTGCACCGACGAACCTTTGAATTTCTCCTCTGCCCACTGGTCCTTCTTTCCACTTTTTAGCCTGCAAATAAACCTTATCAAGCCCCAGAATGTCCTGTTTAATCACCCCATCTATGCCCTCATCTCCGGATTTACCAAGGTGTTCAGCCACCTCGTCAAAGGAACCTCCATAACCCATCTTGACAATCACATCAATAACGAGACGCTCAAAGGCAGAGGGGGAGAGGTCTAAGATCCTTTCAGGAGTTCTGCCTTAAGGGCGGTTTCCAGTTTCTGAGCATACTTGTCAATGGCTTCTTCGGGTGGTAAAGTTTCAAGCTCTGTTTCTAAATCCAAATTTTCTGCGTTTTGCTTTCTTTCCTTTGAGGCTTGTTTGAGTTTTTCTAAGTATTGTCTGTATTCTTCAAATTTCGTTAGGTATTTATAGTCAATAATCGGTGGGTTTTCTTTCAAGACTTCAAGCCCTCTCTGGGTTATCCTCACAAAGCCTCTTTGTGGAACTTCAATTAAACATGCTAACAGGAGGTCTAAGCGGGCAAACCAGACTCTGTAATCAAATTTTTTCCCTCCTGATTTCACCTCTTCTTCTCTTTCTTCTCGTGTTAATTTATAGTAGGATGCCAGCTTTTCAATAACCTCTTTCATGTGGTAAGATTTCCCGTCACTAATGACTTCCAAAAATGGCTTTTTGATCTCATTATCTTTCGGTATCATTTTTCCTCCTGATTTTAAAATTATAAAAGCTTGTAAGGATTTTTTCAAAGAAGTGATCGTCTAAGGGCTGGGTTTAATGGTATGGAAAGCAGATTGCTCGGTGTTCTAAACTCTTTATGTTTCCTTTCAAAACCCACGGCCCTTTTGAAATTTAAAGGGTTTTTCATCTCAAACCAATTATAGCGTTAAACATTTTGTGAAAATTTTAGGTTGGAAATTAAGGTGGGAGCAAGAAAGGAGTTGATTCCAGTTCATATATTATCAGAGTGAACTGGTGGGATCGACTAAAAAGCAAAAATTTGAAGCGGACGTATGATTCCTCACCCCCGGTTGTGGTGATCTTCCTCTGGAAGAGGATCGATACATCCTCATCGTAGGGGCCGACCCATGTGTCTACCCGAAAGGCAATTGTTTTAAGTCAAATACTTAGCTAACTTTAGCAAAAATTTCTTCGGCGAATTTTTCTAATTCCTTTGAAAGTTTATCAGCTTCGTCGTAAGTGATTTTTGGAAGCCCCTTCTTGAGGAGAATATCTTTAAGAGCTGTCCTAATTCTAGATTTGATACTCTCCTTTTTGTTCCAGTCCACCTTCTTTATAAGTGGACCTATAGTATTAACTATATCTTTTGCAACTTCATGTATTACCAGTTCGTTTTCAAATAGACCCTTTTGGTTTAGCATATCGTAAAAGGCAAGCTCCTCTGGTGTTACATTGAGATTTTTGCCTTCATCCTCGGCCCTTTTAACTTCTCTGGCTATTTCCACCAGTTTATCAATAACTTCAGCAGTGGTAAGAAGTTTCTGGTTATGCCTTTCAATAGCATCCTCCAGCATCTCGCTGAATTGCCGATATCTGTATGGGTTTATTTTAAGTCTTACTCTGATCTCATCATTTAAAAGTTTACTTACCAATTGAAGGGCATAGTTTTTGTAATTCATTTCTTTGATTTTTTGCAATATTGTCTCGTCAAGGGCGGAAATATAAGGGTTTCCTTTAGACATAAGGCTGAAAATATCCACTGGCTCCTCGGAGGCTATACTTTTTGAAATAAGTTGGTTCATCTCATATTCAATGTCCTTTGAAATCTCCTTCACCTGTCTATGCTCATATCTCACGAGCATTTTCTTTATCATCTCGAAGAATCTAATGCCTTCCCGTATTTTTATAGTTTCAGGGTGGGGACTGGCTAAGGCGTAAAGCTTTTTAAGGGCTATAAAGTTTTTCAGGAAACTCTTCTTTATCTCTTCACTCTTTATTACCCTTTCATAACAGGATACCGTCAGCCTTGAAAGCTCTTCTTCCGATAATTTACTCCAGTTTTTAAAATCAAGGCCCGTAAAGAAAGAGGAAACAATATCGTATTTTTCCTTCAGCAAAGTTATAACTTTTTCTATGTTAGTCAGTATGTTATCTGAAACCGTTGCATATCTTCCAAGCGACTTTTTAAGGTCATCCGCAATTCCAATATAATCAACGACAAGACCACCCGGTTTGTCCTTAAACACTCTGTTTACCCTTGCAATGGCCTGGGCGAGGGAATGCCCTTTCATAGGCTTGTCAAAGTACATGGTGTGAAGGCATGGAACATCAAAACCGGTGAGCCACATGTCAACCACTATGGCCATTTCTGGCTCAGAGTCAGGGTTTTTAAATTTGTTAGCCAACTCTTTAAGTTCTTTTTCGTTCCTAAATGTGGGGACGGAATTCTGGCGGGTCTTCCTTTTTATTACCAGACATAACCACAACCACCGATGGATGCCTGGGAATTTTTGTAATCTCATCGTAAAGCCTTACCGCTACTTTTCTGGAAATGGTTACAACAAGGGCTTTTCATTGAATTCCTTCTTTCTCTTGTCGTAGTGTTCAACGATATCTTCTGCAACTTTCTTAATTCTATCCTCAGCAAGTATAAGCTCTTCCAGCCTTGCAAATTTTCTTTTTAAATACTCTTTTGTTTCTTCGTCCTGCACCAATTCTTCTGAAATATCTTCAAACTCTTCATCTATAAATTCATTGGAAAGGTGAAGCTGGATAAGTCTTGCTTCGTAGTAGATAGGAACAACCACATTGTGTCTTCTTGCAATATCCATGGAGTAGATGCTTATGGGCTCTCCGAAGACAAGATAAGTATCTCTGTCCTGAAGTTCTATTGGCGTTGCAGTGAAGCTGAGAAAGGAGGCATTGGGAAGTGCCTTTCTCAAATTCTGGGCCAGTTCCCGATACTGGCTTCTGTGCGCCTCATCTGCCACAACAATGATGTTATGCCTGTCACTTAAAAACGGATATTCCTCTTGTCCTTTAAGGCTGAACTTCTGTATTGTTGCAAAAACTATTCCTCCTGCTTTCTTTTGCAAAGTCTCCTGCAAGCTTTTTATAGTGGTTTCTCTCTCCGCAACAGATATATCAGCGAATATACCTGAGAGCTGTTCATCAAGTTCTCTTCTGTCTGTGATAAAAAGAATGAGAGGGTTCTCAAGTTCTTTTTGCTTGAGAGTTTTCTTTGCATAAAAGAGCATTGTAAGGGATTTTCCTGAGCCTTGAGTATGCCAGATAGTTCCTATTCTTTTTTCTTCCGGTTTTCTTCCCCTTGTAACGCATTCAACTGTCCTTTTTACTGCTTTTCTAACTGCATAGAACTGATGATACATTGCAATCTTTTTTAATCCAACTCTCACCTTGCCTTTCGTAGTGAACAAAATCCTGTAGAAAATCAACGATATGCTCCTTTTTAAATAGACCTCTGATTAAAACCTCAAGACTGCTAATGGTTTTTCCCCTGTACTTGTAAACGAAGCTTCTTTCGTCAACGGAAAATACCTCAACATCTCTTTCATCCTCAATTCCTTCCCACACGAAAAATCTCTCCCAGTCACTAAGAGGTGAGCCGTATTTAGTCTCATTTCCGTCACTTGCAACGATGGTTTGACAGTAAACATAAAGCTGAGAAATGTCATTCATCTTGATTTTATGGTCATTAAAGGCATCCCTTGCTGTTTCATAGGTGTTAAAACCCTTTAATTCAAAAACAGAAATAGGTATTCCATTTATAAAAACTACAATGTTAGGTCGTCTGAATTGTCCGTTTTCATATAAGTGCTCAACTGTAAATTGGTTTGTTACCAAAAAATCGTTACTGTAAACATCTTCAAAGTCAACAAGTTTTACAATTCTTGTTTTCTCTTCTTTGCCTTCTTTAAAAGTGAGCTTTACACCATTTGCGAGCATCTCGTAGAAAAGTTTTCCTTTAACAATAAAATCGGGATGCTCAAGCTGGGTAACATTCTTGTAAACTTCAAAAGCTTGAAAGTCAGTAATCCATGGATTAAGTTTTTTACTGCCGTGATGAATCTTTTCTTAAGAATAACATCCCTGTATGAATCCCTTTCTTCCTCAGGTGAAAGTTCGCTTCCGTGAATGTATGAATAACCCATATCCTGAAACCACTTAATCGCAGGCTCTTCAAACAAGTAGGCTTCGGTAAGAGTAGCCATTTTACAACTCCACCCTCAACTTTCCAAAAACAAGCTGTGGTAGAAGTGTATCTCTTATTTTCTTTAAGGTCATTATTTGCTTTTGGTTGAGGATGATTTTTTGAAAAAGAGGTTCAACGAGGGAGTTAAACTTTTCAAGTATTGTTTTTCTAGGAGGTATTATTATAAGCTTATTTTTCTTAAAGTTATCTACATCTAAGCCTAAAACTCCTGTTCCTGTGGCAAAACTTGCGCTCTCTTCTCGGGTAAATTTTAAATATAAATACAAGTAGAATTTATGTTTAGAGTCAAAAACTGAAATCTTTGTTATATGGTGTGAACACACTCCTTGACCTTTGTAATCAGGAGGAAAAACCACAATTCCAGGACTGCCCAATAATCTTTCATCTTTCGTTTGTTCTGTGTTAGGGATGAATAAATCGCCTTCGTTAATAATGTGTTTTTCCTTAATTCGTTCACTTTTAATCCAAGCATACTCAGGTTTAAAGTCCCCTCCTTCAACTGCGTTATTCAATGTAATGAAAATTAAACAACCTTCAACTGGTTCTTCAGATTTTTCTTTTCCACTGTAAGATAAACCATTTGTTAATTTAGCTATCTCTCCAATCGCCTTAACCTCCCACCCCTTCGGAATTTCCTTTCCCAACTCCTCACTATAAACAAACTCTCCATCCTTGAAAGGCTCAAAGTCTACGAACCAGTTTTTGAAAATTGCCATTGCCATTTCTTCAAGGACTTTGTTTTGCATTTTCTTGTTCTCTATAAGGTCGTCAAAGTAAGAGAGAACTTGAGCAATGCGAGATTGTTCGGCGAGAGGGGGATAGGGAACTAACTTCTGTTTGGTAAATAGATTCAAATTAAGATGAAGCACATTAACTCCATTTGCAAAAGTTGCATTTTTTTCTTGTGATGCTGTTAAATATAAATAAAGATATTCTTTTGAATAACTATCATCTAATATAACAGCCTTTGCACAATCTAATGAAATAACCCCTATATTATATTCTCTCGGAAACTATACCAGTGCTGGTGCGCCTACAACTTTCGCCCCCGGAGTCATATCGGTTAGAGCAATGATTAAATCTCCATGAATAACAAATTGTTCTTTTTTTGCATTATTTCCTGTATAGTATTTAAATTCATTGTCTTTAAAACCACCCCCTCTTAAGAAGTTGTTTAAAGTAATAAACGGATGCCCTAATTGTAAAGAATTAATCTCAGAAGATTTATGTGAAACTCCTTTTACAAATTCCACCACCTCCCCCAACCTTTTCACTTCCCAATCCTTTGGTATTTTTCCAATCTCTGTCTCTTTAAACTCTGTTTCCCAGCGGAATTTCATATTCGTATCCTTTAGAAACATTAAGGTTCAACTTGTTGCAATGTTTTTAAAGCTTTCAGTATCTCGTTGATCTTACCTGTTAGGTTCTGCTCCTCAGCCAGCAGGGTTTCCAGTTCATCACTCAGTCTCTTGATTTTCTCCTCAAAGGGTTCCTCGTCTTCATCCAGTTTTATTCCCACATACCTGCCGGGTGTTAAGACGTAACCGTTATTGGCAATTTCTTCAAGAGTCGCCACCTTCGCAAAGCCTATACTTCGTTAATCTCCTCTTCCTTTGCCCCTCTTTCAAATAATCTAAATTTCTAAACAATTTTTGAAATGTGTTCTTCTGTGAAAACATTTTGCTTCCTTGAGATTGGTTTAAAGAGTTTTTTGGCATAGATGAACAACACCTTCCCTTTCATGTGGTCTGGTTTTTCTTTTCTTATGAACCAAAGAGACACGGGAAGGCTGACGTTGTGGAAAAGCTTTGGAGGGCAGGCGACTATGCCATAGACCAGATCATCCATAATGATGCCCTCTCTGATTTTACCTTCTTGATTTCCACCACTTAAAGCACCATTGGCCATAACAAATCCCGCTTTTCCATTGGGTGCGAGGTGATAAATGTAGTGTTGGATCCATGCATAGTTTCCATTGTTGTTTGGCGGTATTCCGTATTTGAATCTCGGGTCATCGGGCTTAATTCTGTCTGCACCCCATTCGCTGTCGTTAAAAGGCGGATTGGAGACCACATACTCAGCTCTGAGGTCAAAGAATTTATCATCGTGGTAAGAATCTCCGATTCTAATATCTCCCTCAACCCCACGAATTACCAAATTCATCTTACAAATCTTCCAGACCACATCCTTTGAGTCCTGCCCATTAATGGAAAGGTCGTGAATATCTATCCCTTCCCGTTCAAGTTTCTCAATAGCTGCGATGAAAAATCCGCCACTAACGCATGCAGGGTCAAAGATTCTGCCTTCCTTGACATCCAAAATCTCAACGATGAGTCTTGTCAGAGAACAGGGAGTGTAGTATTCACCTCCCCTCTTACCCTCCTGAGCTGTGAAGTTTCCGAGGAAATACTCGTAGATTCTTCCGAAGATGTCCCTTGCCTTGTGACCGTTTCCGAAATCTATGTCAGTGAACAAGTTAATAAGATATGCTAAGTCATGATGGTCTAAGTTAATTTGAGTAAAATTTTTGGGTATAACGTCTTTTAACTCTCTGGGATACTCGTTTTCTAAGACTTCAATGGCGTGGTCTATGATTTCACCTAATTTGGTTGATTGGCATTTTTAACAAAGTAATCCCATCTACACTCCTCGGGGAGGTAAAAGACTCCTTCACTGAGATAGCGATCCTTATCTTCAAGGATTTTAGGTCTATACTGAGCAAAGAGGTCGGAGATTTGTCCTTTCAACTTTTTCTGGTGTTCATCAAAAACATAGGAGAGGTACCTCAGAAAGATTAACCCGAGAACCACAAACTTATATTCGTGAACTCCACTTTTTTCATTAACTTATCAGCTGCTTTCCAGAGTTTCTCTTCAAAGGGAATATCTTTTTATGTCATTTTAAAAAACCTCCCGAAAATTGGACCAATAAAAATTCTATATTTAAAGACCAAAGATACAATAGCATAAGATTAATTTTATTTTAGTTGGTGGGTTGAATCAAGAGAAGGAAGTTTTTGCGGTAGGAAGCTGCTTCTGTTTCGAGGAATTTTAGAACTAATGATGATTAGGGAAGTTAATTTTACTCAGTATTTTTCGGTTTAATAGTTAAAATTTTCTTTTTATACTAAATTGCAAACTTTCGTGAACAAATAGAATCTTCTACCATAACTTTTTGGGATTTTTAACTTAGGTATTGATGAAATTCCTTCTAACTACTCATTACCTCAAGTCGGCCTTGTAAATTTGCATCGAGGATAATTTGAGCAACCAAGAAATACTGAACCATCTCTTGGGTTTTTTCTCACTTTCATTCTTCCCTCACATTCGGGGCAAATAAGATAATCTTCTCCATAAACTCTTTCAATTATATCTTCGGTTGGGTCTCTTTTCTCGGCGTGGTTTATTTCATTGCATTCTAAGAAGATACCTCTACTTCCCCTTTTGACAATCAATTTATGCCCACGGGAACAAAAACCTACCCCTTCCTCATTCAATTCGTCAATAGCTTCTTTGATTTGATTTAGGTCTAGAATGTCATCCATGTTAAGCCCATATAAACGTAAGAATTCATTAACGAACAACCTGCTATGTTCACACCTTATACAGAAGTGGTTATTTCTTTTATCCTCTACATGAAGGGGGTCGAACCAGAAAATTTTTCTATCGATAATGAAAATCTTTTCTACGATGTTCTTAGTTATTTTTATGTCAACATTTTGCACATTAATGGGGTGTTTTAAGGATTTTGTTAGTATGTATATTTTTTTCCTCTATTGATCAAGGTTTCTAATGCTGTTTTGAATTGCGTTATGAAGTGTTCACTAATGTGTGGATAGCTTATTATAATTTCTTCTTTTGCTTCTTCCATGTCAGCTTTTACGGTGTAGTAAAAGCCTCTGTAATTGAAAACCTGACACGAAGGGATAAATTGCTCCAAAGAACTAATGGTTATAATATTACCGTGATTCAGGATTTTTAGCACTATGTGTCTCAGAATGCTTTTTATATCAAGGTAGCTTAAAAGATAAGATATGTTCCCGATTATGATAAGCTTGCTTTTTGCTATGGTAATTGCCACATTTATGAGGCGCATTGCTTCTGAACCAAATCCTCCATTTAACCAAGTCACGCTTTTTGGAAAACCTTCAGGTATGTCAAATAGCACAATGTCGCTTTCTTTTCCCTGATATCTATGAATAGTTGCGGGTTTTATTAATTCAGTCATCTTCTTCTCTTGGACTAATCTTGCTATGAGCTTTATTTGAGATCTATAAGGTGAGAGTATGGCAATATCACGATTTTTAAGTTCCTTTTCCAATAAATTTTTTCTCAAGTTTTCAGCAATTGATACGGTCAACAAAGCGTTGAAGAGGTTAAATGGAGACCCTGTGAGTGGTTGTCTGATACACCAAGGGTTTATTGATTCAGTATCAATAAAGATTACTTTTTTTCCTTGAAATGGTGATAGTTCTATTACATCAATGTCTTCCATTTGTTTTTGTTTTTCAGTGATCCCTTATAAACAGATTCATTTACTATATCCGCAATTTCGGGGCTCATTCTTCTTTGTTCTGTTAGTTTCACAAGTCGGTTGTCTTCAATTCCTTTTGAGATTTTTTCTGGTATTTCGTTTATTTCAAAAATATCTCTTTTAAGCCATTTTTTTACTTGGGGTTCATCTGAAATCGCAATAGGTGGTAGCTGATAAAAATCTCCCACTATCACCGCTTTTGAGGTTGCTAAAAGACAGGAGCAGAACAATGAGGGTGGTGTTACCATACTTGCTTCATCAACTACAACCACGTCAAATCTGTTTTCATTAATATCTTCGTTTAGGTAAGCTCTTGTTAGAGTGGTACCCATCACGAGGGCATTATGAATGATTTGATTTTGGATATTAAGAATCGCAGTTTCTAATCTTTTTAAAGCCTCTTCTTTTTCCTTTATTTTCGTTTCTAGTTTTTCTAATTTACTTTCTATTTCGATGTTCGTTATGTTTTCCCCATTTCCAAATAGCTGTTTCACATCGGGATCTCCGAGAAGCAAATTGATGTTATATTCAATTTCTCTTAATTGGTCTTTCAAGTGGTTGTTTTCGTCGCGTAATTCTTTTATATTTTGCTCGATAGAAAGAAATTCAGCTGCAAACTGTCTTTTTTTCTCAGAAAGACTATTCAAATTTACGCCTATTATAGTTCTAATTATGAAATTTGTCTTTCTACCAAGCGAAATCCTTTTGTGGAAATGTTCAAGCTTTTGCTTTAACTCATTGGATTTTTTGTGAAGCTTTAGAAGCTCACCTTCATTATATTCTAACTTTTTAGGCACTGGGTTTTCTGTTTCAAGTACGTTGTGAGTTTCTCATTAACTTCTTTAACCTTTTCTTAGATTATATCTAGTTGAGTTAATTCGCTTCGAAGTATTTCTAATTGTTTATTTATTTCTTTTGTTTTTTCCTCTACCCAGTAGTTCAAGTCCAATTCTTTAAACTTGTTGAAAAGTTCAGTGCTTGATGGTACACCAAACCTTAATATGCGGCCTGCAAAAAAGGCAGGGTTTGATTTTTTCTGAAGAATCATTGCGAGCTTTTCTAATGCATTATCAACTGCCACATTTGTGTTAGAAACAAGAAGCACGCGTTTTTCTCTTTCAATAAATTCATAAATCAAGTAGGCAATTAATGTTGTTTTTCCGGCTCCAGGAGGCCCCCCAAACGAAGGTAACTTCGCTGCCAAGTATTTTTGATATGGCATTTTTCTGCTCTTCAGATAGTTCACTCGGTTTGGTTTGAAGGTTTCTATCAATACCTACTTCACTCTTAATAAACCAAAAACTTTCATTGCAAGGTTTGCAGGAAGATTATGATTTGTTTTTAATCTCTCTATAAGTTTTCTTAGAAGAAATGTTGGGTCGGCAATTAGAATGGCTTGTTTAACGCTGTGTCCGATATTTTCCTCTATGGATATCAATATCTTTAGCCCACTTATTGCCATAATATTGCCATCAATTTTCTTGTCTCCAACTTTAATCTGTATAGGCGTATCTTCTTCAATTTCAATTGGTTCTTCTGAAGTGAAGGTATATACAAATTTGTTTCTCGAAACTTGGGTCATTTCTCCGTCAAATATTTTGTAGTTGATAGGTCCTTTGTTTTTCTTCCTGATGGTTTTAATCTCTATCTCAATCGCTTCTATAAATTCCTTTATTAAGCTCTCTTTATCCATATTTTAGCACATTTTGTTCGTTAAAGTTAAAGGATAAAAATTCTCTTACCATTCTTACAAGATGTACTCATCGATACTTTTAGTTTTTGGAATGTGTTCTGCTTCTCTCGCTTGAACCTTGAAGAAGCGTAAGCTTATTTTAGCCAGTGACCTTTTCTGAAACTGTAGTTAAAAAAAATATGCCAATGTTTTTTTGATTTTTTTGAGGAAAGAATAAAAACGAACCATGGAAAAACATTTAGCAATCAAAAAGTTAAACATTTTTAAGCTTTATTATACTCGTTTGGGTTTGGGCTTTCAAGATTTTGTTGTGCTAATTCTGATGTTAAGTGTATAATAGGTTCCTTAGTGGAGATTTTCTTTGTCAAAATTTTGAGCTCAAAGTATACAAAAACATCATCGAGTAAATTTTTAAAGTCTATATTTCTTTTTGTTTTGGCAAAACAGGGGGTTAAATTTTTGCATTTTAATTGCTAATGCTTATAATAGTATTGTAAATGTTCGAGGGAAGTTTTTTAGATCGCTTAGTAAGAATTAAAGATCAGCTTAGCCTTAACCCCACAAACCCTGATTTGAACTTTGAGCTTGGTAGTTGCTTTTTTGATTTAGGTATGAACCAGGACGCGATTAATTACCTAAGAAAGGCTATTGAATTGAAGCCTGATTTTGTTGAGGCTTATTGTAGATTAGGTGATGCATACTTTGACCTTGAGAATTATGGGGAAGCTTTAAAGGCTTATGAGAAGGCTTTAGCTTTGGGCAAATGTGATGGAGATATTTATTTGAAGGTTGGGAGTTTGTATTATCATTTCAAATCTTTTGACAAAGCGATAGAGAGATATTGCTCGGCTTTAAGCATCAAACCCGATTGGGTTGCTTATTGTAATTTGGGTGTAATCTATTATAGTCAAGGTAGGTATTCAGATGCCCTTGAGTGTTTTAAGAAAGGTTCGGAATTTGAGGATGCGGAATCCATTGTTTTATATCTTTTGGCAGTTACTTATAATCAACTTGGCCTTCATGACGAGGCTCTTGAGATACTAAAGCAAGTTTCAGAAAGCGATGATTTAACTAAGGAACTTGCAAATGCTTACTATAACTTAGGTCAAGCGTATTTTACTTTTGAAGACTTACAAAACGCAATACAAGCTTTCTCGTATGTTCTAAAGTTAGACCCAGAGCATGAATATTCAGAAAGGATAATTGAAGTATGTATGGATTGGATTATAGAGCTTTTTGAAAATGGAAAATATGAGGAAATTGTTGAGTTTTTAGAAGAATTGCAAAAACATATATCTAATTGCTTATTGCAGTTTAATTTGGGAAAGGCTTATTTTGCTCTTCAAAGGTTTGAGGAAGCGATGAACGTCTTTGAGAGAACAATTGTTTTGTGCTCTGATAATGACATTCTTGAAGAGATTGGACAATATTTGGTTAATTTAGGGATTACTTTTGAGGAAAAAGAAGATTATGAAATGGCAATAAGAGCTTTGAAGGCTTCCTATAAAATTAGAAAAAATGAAGATACGAAGCAAAAACTATTTAATGCACTCTTGGATCTGGCAGAATATCATAGTAACCTTGACAAGTATGATGATGCTATTGAGGTTTATCAGGAAGCATTGAGTTTGATTCCGGATAATGTACACGTTTTATACAATTTAGGTAAAGCATACATGAAAAAGAAGATGTATGAAAGAGCGATCGAAACCTTTGACAAAGTTACAAGGATAAACCCGAATTATTCAAATGCCTATGAAAAATTAGGTGTTGTTTACATTGAGCTTAAGAAATATGAATTGGCTGTTGAAAATCTTAGAAAGGCAGTCGGGCTTAAACCTCGCGATGTAAACCTTTATCTATTATTTGGTGATGCCCTTAAAGAGTTAAGACGCTACAAAGAGGCAATTGATGCATATGAAAAGGTTTTGGAGATTGAGCCTGAAAGAGATTTGAAGGATGTTTTGGCCCGATTATATTTTAATTTAGGTGAATCGTATTTGTTTAATAAACATTACGAGAGTGCTATAAAGTCATTTGAAAAAGCTCTGAGTAAAAAGCCCGATTTTCCAGAGGCTTATTTCAAATTGGGCATATCGTATAAGTTTTTAGGGCGTTATGGTGAAGCTTTAAATGCCTTTTTGGAATCCTCAAGACTTCAACCCAAAGACCCAGTAATATACTATCATATGGGGGAAATTTATTGTTTGTCTGGTGATTGGAAAAAAGCAATTCCCTGCTTTGAAAAAGTCTCAGAGTTAGATAGAGCTATTAAGGTTAAAAAGTACCTAGCAGACTGTTATTTTAATTTGGGACACTCTTTCTTTTCTCGTGAAGAATACAAAGATGCCATTGGGTATTTTCTAAAGGTTTTGGAGATAGATCAAAATTATCCTGTTAAAAATTGGTTATTTACTGCTTATTGTAAATTAGCCGAGCATTCTGAATCTCTTGGTTATTATGATAATGCAATAAAATACCTAGAAAAAGCTCTTGAGATTAATTATTCTTTTTATATTGCCATACGATTATGGAAATTAAAGTTCTTGAGGCTGTTTAAAAGTACAAAGTAAGTTTTATAGGATGACCTTTTGAGGTAATTAGTCAAAAAATCTGGTTGAACAGGAGGTTATCATGATTCTTCTTCTCGGTGCAGGTAGGCAGGGGTTTGTTGTGCTTGAGACCCTTAAGGAATTGGGGGTCAATGAGGTGGAGGTTCTGGAGAAGGATTCGGTTAATGCTGTTAGAGTGAGGGATCTGGGGTTTAATGTTATTGAGAAGTCCATTGACGAGATTGACTTGGCATCTTTCTTTAAGAATTACACCGTAGTTGTTGATTGTTTGCCTGCGAGGTTTGGGTTTAATGTCCTAAAATCTGCTGCGGAGGCTGGGGTTGATATCGTGGATATTACTTACATGGAGGAAGACCCGCTAGCTCTGGATAATCTAGCAAAGAAGAATGGAGTTACTGCTCTGGTGGATGCGGGTTTTGCTCCTGGTCTTTCCAATCTCTTCGTTGGGATGGGCGTCAGAGAGTTTAAAGAGGTGGAAAGAGTGGTGGTTCGTGTTGGTGGTATTCCCCTTTATCCTGAGCCACCTTTGAATTACCGAATTACATGGTCCTTTGAGGACCTCCTTGAGGAGTACACAAGACCAGCGAGGATTAAGGTTGATGGGAAGATCACTGAAATCCCGGCTCTTTCTGGTCTTGATATTGATGAATATTTTGTGGACGGAAGGATGTGGGAGCTGGAGAGTTTTTACACCGATGGGCTAAGAAGTCTTCTCTACACCATTGATGTGGAAGACATGGAGGAGAGGACGATTCGTTATCCGGGACATGCTTATCTCTTTGAATCTTTTATAAAGCTGGGACTATTGAATAAGAATAATCCCATTTATCCAGCTTTTAGTAAATTTCTCTATGAGAGGATGTCACAAGGCAAAGAGGAAGACGTTGCAATACTGGAAGTTTTGTTCTTTGGAGAAGAAAGCGAAGAGGAGGATAATCTTCTCGGTGGATTCTATCTTGTACATCACTACAACAGGAGAAGGAAGAGAACTGCAATGAGTGAACTTACAGGTATTCCGCCGGCCCTTTTGACGAAGATGATTGTTGATGGGAAGATAAAACAGAAAGGGATTATACCCCTTGAGTTGATTGAGGGTAGAGATTTGATTGAGGAGTTTTTGGGCATGCTGGAGGATTTTGGAATAAAGGTTTGGAGGTTCAGCGAAGAAGGGTAGGGGAAAGGATAAATAGATTAATTTTTCGTATTAATTCTAGCTAAATTGTAAATTAAGCATGCGCGTACCCGCTACTAGGGAAAGGTTAAAATTTAACCGGCGGACACATAGGCCCGCCCTTACGGTGGTGCCAATTTTTTCCCTTGACAGGATAATTACGTAATCAAACGCCATTGTAAGGGTCGACCTGGAATCAAGGAATGTTAATCTTTCGGGGAACTCGCGAGGCCTCCCCTAAGGAAGTGGCTCTAAATGTCCTTGTGTGAACTCCAAATTTTCTCCTCTTGTTTACAATTCACCATAATCCCGCCATTTTAATAACAAGAAGAAACTAATGGAGGTTGGACGATGAGAATGGATAAATTTACCGAGGGTGCTCAGGAAGCTCTAATGCGGGCTCAGGAAGCACTGACGAAGTTTAAACACAATCAACTGGATGTGGAGCACATTTTTTACGGGCTTCTGGAGGAGGAAGGAGGGGGGGTTTGGCAGATTTTTGAGAAGCTGAACATCTCCCCGATTATTGTTAAGGAGAAGCTGAAAGAAGCCCTTTTAAAAGTGCCTCAGGTTGAATTCTCCTATGGTGGTGCAAGACCGGTTCAGATTTACATCACCCCAAGGGCTCAGCAAGTAATTCAGGAGGCTTTTGAAGAAGCTCGTAAGTTGAACGACGAATATGTGGCACAGGAACATTTGCTCCTCGCCATTGAAAATGTCGGAGGTGGTGCTTCTTACAGGATTTTGAGAGAGCTTGGGGTTGACAGGGAAAAGATTTACAAGGCTCTGTATGAGATTAGAGGTGGTCAAAGGGTTACTGAGCCTACTGCAGAAAGTAAATACAATGCGCTGGCAAAGTATACCGTTGATATAACGAAACAGGCGGAGCAGGGGAAACTTGACCCGGTTATTGGCAGGGATGCGGAGATTGAGAGGGTGATTCAGATTATTTTGAGGAAAACCAAGAATAACCCCGTATTGATTGGTGAACCCGGTGTGGGTAAGACCGCCGTAGTTTACGGGCTTGCTCAGAGGATTGTGGAAAAAAAGGTACCCGATGACCTCAAGGATAAAAGAATTTTGATGCTGGACATGGGAGCGCTCCTTGCGGGTACCAAGTTTAGGGGTGAGTTTGAAGAGAGGCTCAAGGCTGTTATTGATGAAATTAAGAGAAGCAAGGATAAGTTCATCATCTTCATAGATGAGCTTCACACCATAGTGGGTGCAGGTGCAGCGGAGGGGGCAATAGATGCGGCTAACCTTTTAAAGCCAGGACTTGCCTCTGGCGAGCTTAGGGTTATCGGTGCAACAACGCTGGATGAGTACAGGGAAAGGATTGAGAAGGACGGTGCCCTTGAGAGGAGATTTCAGCCCGTTTACGTTAAGGAGCCGATGGTTGAAGAGACCATTGAGATATTAAAAGGACTTAAGAAACGCTATGAGGACCACCACAAGGTTCAGATTGATGACTCTGCCCTTGTTGCAGCTGCTAAGCTTGCTGAGAGGTATGTGCAGGGAAGGAAACTTCCTGATAAGGCTATTGACCTTCTGGATGAGGCATGTTCTTACCTGCGAATAAAGCTCTCTCAGATGCCCGAGGAGATTAAGGCGATGAAGAACAAGATTGTAGAACTCTCCGATAAGATAAAGCTTCTCGATCAGTTTGGTAAGAGTGGAGAGGCGAAGAAGCTGGAAGAGGAAGTTCGTGTCCTTGAAGAAGAATTTAAGGCAAAGCAGGAAGAGTGGCTTAAGAAGAAGAATCTCGATACAGTTGTGGATGAGAACGATGTGGCTCAGGTGGTTTCCAAGTGGACAGGAGTCCCTGCCCACAGGCTCCTTGAGAGTGAGGCCCAGAGGCTCCTCAGAATAGAGGAGGAACTCAAGAAGAGGGTGAAGGGTCAAGACCATGCAATAAAGGTCGTTGCGGAAGCTATAAGGAGGTCAAGAGCTGGGCTTGGGCCGAAGGATAGACCCATTGGCGTCTTCATGTTCCTTGGACCAACTGGTGTTGGTAAGACCCATCTTGCAAGACAGCTGGCATGGTTTCTCTTTGATGATGAAGATGCACTTTTAAGGATTGATATGTCGGAATTTATGGAGAGACACGAGGTTTCCAAGCTTATTGGTGCTCCTCCGGGTTACATCGGTTATGAGAAAGGTGGAGTTTTGACGGAGGCTGTAAGGAGAAGGCCTTACCAGGTGATTCTCTTTGATGAAATTGAGAAGGCCCATCCCGATGTTTTTAACATTATGCTACAGATCTTTGATGCGGGTAGACTTACGGACTCCCACGGCAGGGTTGTGGATTTCAGGAATACGATAATCATCATGACATCCAACATTCAATACAACTTTGAAACCACAAGGCTCGGCTTTGTGACAGAAACTGAGGATACCGTCTCCAAACAGCAGAGACTCGTTGTTAATCAGTTGTTACCTGAGCTCAAGAAGTATTTTAAGATTGAGTTTTTGAATAGGATTGATGAGTTTGTGGTCTTTAATCCTCTGGGTCCCGAAGAGGTTAAGGAGATTATTGAACTTCAGCTCAATGAGGTTAGGGAGAGTTTGAAGGAAAATGACATAGAAATCTCTTGGACTCCGGAACTGGTGAAGTTCATCTTTGAAAATGGTTTCTCTGAAGAATTAGGTGCAAGGCCGTTAAGGAGAACGATACAGAGGTATGTGGAAAACAGGATTGCGGACGAGATTATTGCAGGTCATATTAAACCCGGGGATAAGATTTTGGTTGATTTTGATGGTGAGGTAAGGTTTAAGAAGGTTGAGGATTAGGGGAGTGTGATTTGGGCGGGCGGACACGTGGTCCGCCCCTACGATGTATTGGTTTTTTCCAATGAAACTGTTGAATTGTTATTCTTTCGTAGGGGCCGACCCATGTGTCGGCCCCAGAAGTATGGACAATTTTTGATTAATAGACTCCACAAAAAACAGGGTTGGTATTTATAATCACTTTTGAAAAATTAATTGAGCATCGTCGACGGTGTTATCATACTTTTGTAGCACTTTATTTATGGATAGAACATTAGACTTTTCCTTTGCTTAGTTAGGAACCAATCGACTCGGGGAAAATCCGCAGGTGCAATGATTTTCGTCCAATAATCAATCGCAGTGGGTATGCGAACGTTTTTTCGCAGAGATAGAATCACTTGCTTGTTTTTTGTCTTATTATAATTTACATACTCAAGGAGGTGTTGTATGCGGTGTGCTTTTATAATCCTCGTACTTGTCAGTTTCCTCCATGCGGAGGACTTTCTGAAGGGTGTAACTGCAAAGGACTTAGCTATTGCGAAGGAAGTAGAACCATCCCCGGAGGATACTGCAGGGTCAAGGGATATTTTCAAATTCTACTACAACACTGCAAACGAGGCACTCCATCCAAGTGGCAAACTGCGTGCGGAGGTGAGGACTGTTCCGGGAAAGGGTCGTCTTGATGGAATCTACGTTGTGAATCTGGAGACGGGAAAAGAGTTCCGCGTTGATGAGATGAGTTTATGCCAAAGTGGTCGGCGTGTGGAAAGTATATCGCATATGTGAAAAGAGAAATTTTACCCGAAACAGACCTTAAGACCGGAAAATATAATTTACAGATAGATGAAATCTGGATTTGCGACGCAAATGGCGAAAATAAGAAAAAACTATCGGGTGAGTATCACTTTGGTGGTGAGTACTTATGGAGTCCCAATTCAAAGTATATTGTTTTTGAAGGGGAGAAGTACCCCCCTGAAGGCGGCTGTGTTGTGTGCCTTTTGAGTGTAGAGGTAGAGTCTGGAAAGATCTTTCTCATAGATTCTTTTCCTTGCTGGGAGGCTGATTTTCACTTTTCCATATCTCCCGATGGCAGGATGGTGGTTTACACGAAGCCCCTTGAAGCGGACCATCGTGGACCAACCCGTTCTGAGCTCTTTGTGGCGGATATAGATGGTTCTTATAAGAAACAGCTCACTAATACGCCGGACAAGCGGGAATGGTTTGTTAAGTGGTTACCTGACGGGAGGTCAGTGCTTTTGAGGCGGTTTGATTTAAAAACGAAAAAGATGGAGTGGGTTAAACTTATTCTCAAGAAAGTCTCAGAATAAGGAGGATAGAGTATGATGAAGCGCGCAGGATTACTTTTGGCAATATTCGTTAGTCTCTGTGTGCACAGAGTGTACGTCAGTATGACATATGTTTAGACCCCGGGCATTCGGGCAATATGGATCCAGGGGCGGTGAGGGAAACCCCTCAGGGCGACTCCATTATTGAGGCACATCTTACCTTGCGAACTGCCTTAACGTGTGATGGTCTTCTCCCACCTGAGTATGCAGTGATCCTTACAAGGAGGAGCAACGATGTTCCGAGGTACAGACCAACAAAGAAAGCAAAGGTTGCAACCGGGGAAGTACCCAGCCCAGAGAGTATTCAGACGCTCAGACGCGTTCAGGCAGCGGTTAGTATTCATTACAATTCAACGGGAAAATACAGATAATGTTTCTGGGTTAGAGACCTTTTATTACGGCGATAGTAGACTGGCAACGCTTGTTCACCAGCGGGTATATCAGACGGTCGGTTCAATTCTAGATGGATTCTATAGGAACCGGGGGATTGAGGAAAGGGACTTACCCTTTTTGACATACTTAGCGGAAATGATGGTTCTTGCTTGTCTTGTGGAGGTTGAGTTTATAAATAATCCCCGTCGCTGGCCTGCGCTTCGCAGCGGGCGAATTCCCGATCATGCAGCTCTTGGCATTGCGGAGGCAATTTATGAGTTTTTGGGTGGTGTGCCAGATTATAGAAGATATTTTTATTCTGCTGTTAAAAGCTTATATGATCGATATCCATGGTTGTTCTGGAATTTCTCCAGGAAATACAGTGAGGAAAAGACCACCCATTATGTTTATCGCAAGGAGCAGGGTGAAGAGGATTACAATGTTATAGCCGCTGTGACAGACACCTTTTTTGTTGATTCCACCGTTGAACCCGGTAAGAAGTACACATACTTTGTTTCCTTTACAGGGAGTGGATATCCCCTCAACACATCCACTCCAATTACACTCCATACGGCCCATTCAAATCTGACTGGAGGGTAGCTACGGGTCCGAATTATGCAAGGAAAGTCTTCTTTGATGAAGAGGGAAATTTGCACCTTGTATATGGTGATGATACCGATGCGTTTTATGGTGGCACTCTTCTCTCCCAGAGGGTGGAAATGGGTCTTCTTTCATCGGTTCAGATGGACAAAAGGGAGAGGATTTTTTTGGTGTCAGCGGGTTTTGTAGGGACCGGTGAACCACCCTTTGAAGACCTGAAGTACTACGATGTAACCTGCCGTGTACGCACCGATACAGGCTGGATATCGGTTAGCGATTATGGGTTAGAAAACGACTACATCCTTTCCATTTCCTTTGTTATAGACACCTGTGACACAGGTTGGGTATTGTTTAATGTTTTGAGGGGTTCTGTGAACGAGCTCAGGGTCGGTAAGTTCAACATTAACCAGGGAAATTCCCCCTTTGAGGTGGAAGTGATTGATTGCTACGAGGGGAGTGGTGTAGGCTCTATTGCTCTAAGGGAATGGGATAACTCTTTACATGTGGCTTATGAGAAGAATGGCAAGATTTATTACACGAAGAGGGAGAACGTGGTTTGGACAACACCCTATTTGGTTTCTAACGGACACAATCCATCCATAAGTGTAGGGGGTGCACTTGTTCACATTGTCTGGGAAGAGTATCTGTTTATGGTGCATAGAATCAGGCACCGCTATACCGATGGGAATGTGTGGAGCACGATAAGGGATGTGATGGGTTTAACACCTACCTTTGGCCGTGGCTTTTATCCCTATATCTACAATGGCTCAGTGGTGACGTGGCATCAGCTTACATCAGATTTAAAACCTCCATTCCCAAATTATGATATCTTTGTGAGCACATTAACGCCCTTTGGCACGTGGAGTAGACCCCGCAACATAAGCAATACTTTGCCGGATTCCAGATATCCTTAGGTTGCGGTATATCAAACCCCTTCCCAGACAACCTACGCTTACATGTGGACAGAGGGTGATAAAGCCCCATATGAGGTAAAGATACTATCCATGGGGGGTGATCGGATTCCCCTTTATGCCTTTGACCTTGGTGATAAGGAACCCTGCCTCTTTACCCTGTACCGGGAGGGACAAAAAAGTTATGAACCGGAGAAGAGGGTGGATTATGCCAAGGGGAGCTTGAGGTACAAAATCCCGGGGCTCAATCCTGAGCGTGATTACCTTGCGAGTCTGACCTTTTATCAGGAGGAAGAGGAGAAGTTGGTTCAGGAAATTGTAGTGGATGGGGTACACATGAATACAGTCACGATTCCGAGGGGGAAGGTAGTGGTAGAAGAACTTAACATTCCTCAGAAGCTTTACTCTGATGGTGTATTTGAGCTTGTGGTTAAAAATAGACAGGGTGGTAGGAGCATTCTTTCCTCCTTTGCCGTTTATGAGTTTTTAAAAGAGGGAACAACTTTACCCGCGATGGAAAGCGGAATTGAGAAGGGTGAAACTTCTTTCTCCATTCAGTACATGCCGGGAGGAAAGGTTAAGGTGGCTTACCGTCTCCCTGAGAGGGGTGAGGTAACCTTTGAGATCTATTCTGTAACGGGCAGGTTGGTAAACAAGGTGAAGAAGGTGGAAGATAGGGCAGTTAACACCTTCCTCTGGGATGGCAGGAACGAAAAGGGGGAAAGGGTTCCGAAGGGTATTTACTTTATAAGAATGGAATTCAACAACAAGTTGATGAACACGGGTAAATTTATACTATTCTAACTCAGAAGTGGTGCCGGGCTCTGCCCGGCACCACTTAATTTGTTCCTACCCAAGTACTCGTACGAGAGAAATCCCTTTTAAGTTAAATTAGTCTTCCTATCTAAAGTTGAAAAAACAAATTCCAAGTTATAATCCTTTCCAATTTTTGAGAAACCTTTCAAATTTCAGGGAGAGTAATTGTGAGAAAAATTGATCTCCTCTCACAAACTTTCCTGTTTGATTAAATTTTCCTTCTCCCTTAATATTAACTTCGGAGGTTAATCGTTGAATTTTAATTTGGTTTTGCTTTTAGCCCTTCAACTTTCAAATCCACCCAAGTGTCACACAAAATTAGGTATCACCTTATCAATTCCCGAATTTATTCAGGCGAGTGTATTTCTCAGGCGAGGTGAGGTTGCCCTTGAGCTTGGAGCCGGGACTTTTTATCACATAATAACGGGTTCCATAAACGGGTATTATTTCCCCGCAACAAAGGGGTTTATCTTTAAAAATCCTTTTATATCTCCGGGTTTTACTTATGCCAGAGTCCAATTTATGGGTGGAGAGAGCCGTTTCATTTATGGACTCCGATTGGGTAACCTGATTTATTTTTCGCCTAAGTTCTCCTTAGCTTATTATCTTGGTGTGTCTTACTGGCATACGCCATCAATAGATAGATTCGCTCCCAATTTTGGGCTCAAGTTTTTGTTCTTTTAGGGAATGTTTATTTCAGTGTAAATCGTTCTCTAAGGAAAAGTAGGCTCGCCTCTACGATGTGGGTTGTTTATTCTCAGTAAGAAAGTTGGGTTGGTATTTAACGTAGGTGTCGGCCTATGTGTCGACCAGAGATACAGGGTTGATTATTTAAAGGCAAGGTAAACAGATATGTCCCTGTCAAGGATTATTAATTGTCTTGAAGTTTCAACACCCATCCTTTACAATAACATGGTTTTATGAAATTTCTTGTGGTTTTACTTCTGACTTTTACGTTGGATAAAACCGAGTTAAAATTAGGTGTGAGTGCTTCTTTTCCTGAACTCGTCCAAATTGGTGCCCTTGCAAAACAGGAGAGGGTGGCTGTCGAACTTGCAGTTGGTGGTTTCTTTAATATGTCGTCCGGTTCTTTAAATTTTACTATTTTCCCGTCATTATGATGAGGAAGGAGCGATCCATGAGTCCCTTTGTCTCGGCTAATTTTACATATGTGGTGACTCCTTTACTCGGGGGATGGGGCTCTTTTATAGGCAGTCTTAGATTGGGCAACATGTCCATTATAAAAAGAACTTTGATTTTACCTATTATCTGGGAGTATCCATGTGGCATTCTTTGATTTCTGCCAGGATTACTCCCAATTTCGGAGTAAAGCTCTTTCTTTTTTGATATTTTTTCATGTTTAGTTCTTCCTTTATAATCAAGCAAAGGAGGTGCGTGTGAAATCTTTGATCGTCTTTCTTACATTCTTACAGATTGGTGTCCATCGAAACCCTCGTTTTGGCCTAACTTTGGGTTTCCCTGAGTTCCTTCAGGGTAGTCTCTATTTGGAAGGAATGAATAAAGCTCTGGAACTTGGCGCAGGGGGTTTTCTTTTGAAGAATGAAACAATCTTTACCGCTTCAATAAATGGCTACCTTTATCCACAGTTCAGACGATTCCTTTTGAGAGGGCCTTTTTTTTCGACGGGAATATCGTACCTTAGAGATGAAAACCCTAATTATATTTGGAAATACCTTTATCTAAACCTAAGGGTGGGCAATACTGTAGGCCTTAGACGCAGAAGCTATTTTGCCTACTATCTTGGAGCTTCTTATCAGCTTTATTACAAAAAAATAGTAAAAGAAGAACCCGGAGGATGGTTTAGAATGGACTTGAACTTCCCGCTTATACCTTCCTTCGGTGTGAAGTTTGTTTTTTAAAAGGGCTTAGCTTCTATCTACAGGATATTTCCAGTCTTTATCAAGGCACATCCGGGAGAGTCTTGTGATTATTGGAATCTTCCTTTTGTGCTCGGAAGTGATCACCCTCTTGTAAATGTCATTTACAGCTTCTTCTGAAATTCCGAGTATTTTGCTCGTTTCTCTTACGGACAATTCTAATTCTACAAGACAGTATAGAATTCTATCAATTTCATAATAAGTGTGGCCTAGCTCCTCTTCATCAGTCTGTCCGACCCAGAGACCTGCAGATGGTGCCTTTCTGATTATCTCCGTTGGAATTCCGACATAGTCTGAAAGTTGCCACACCTGAGTTTTATAAAGGTCACCTATGGGATAGAAGTCCACTCCGATGTCGCCATATTTGGTTCCATAGCCTAAAAGGAGCTCTGTTTTGTTGGATGTTCCAATTACTATGCCGTTGAGGGCGTTGGCGTAAAGGTAGTTCAAGATCATTCTTATTCTTGGTTTTGTGTTTGCTATCGCCAGTCTCTCGTTTTTATTTGGGAAGTCAATCTCTTCAAAGCGTTTTTTGAACCATTCAATAGCGCCATTTATAGAGATTATCCTGTAGTTTATCTTGAATTTTTCAACGAGGGCGAGGGCGTGATCCTTGTCTTCCTTTGGGGTTATTTCGTCCTCAGGCATTATTAGGCATAGGAGTTTGTCGCCGATGGCTTCCTTTGCTATGGCTGCCACGAGAGAGGAATCAACGCCTCCTGATAGGGCAACAATTCCGTAGGATGCACCGATCCTTTCAAGCCTCGTCTTTATGGATTTCACAATGATTTCTTTGTATAGCTTTAGCTCGTCTTCCTTCAGGTAAATATCTATATCCATTTTAACATCTCCTCGTAAGCTCTTAAAACTTCCTCCAGAATTTCCTTTCTCACCTCTCTAACCCTTATGTCTCTGCGCCTTAACCTTTTTGACTCTTCTAAGTCCACCTCTACCACGTCAAAGTCGTTTTCAAGAAGTTTCAATCGCTTAACCAGTTTTCCCGATGCCGAATAGTAAGCACTTCCTCCCCAGTAGGTCACACCATCCTGAATTCCGCTCATATTAACAAAAACAATGGGGAGGATATTGTCTAAGACCCTGACTTTCAAGAAGTCGTCCCAGATTTCTATTTTTCCGCGGTCAAAGGGGGAAGCGGAAAGGACAAAAATGACCTCAGCCCCACGGAAGGTAAGGGCTCTTGCAGCCTCTGGGAACCAGACATCTTCGCAAATAAGAATACCAAGGGTTCCAAGGGGTGTTCTGAAAACAGGCAGGTTTGAGCCAGGTTTGAAGTATCTTTTTTCATCAAATAACCTGTAATTTGTGAGCTGGGTTTTGGCGAATTTGCCCTTTATTTCTCCGTTCCCTATGAGACAGGCGGAGTTGTAGAAAAATCCCCTTTCATCCTTTTCTACGTAGCCCACTATGGCCCAGATGTTAAGTTTTTTGGTTTCTTCAACAATTTCTTCCACGGCCTGTAGATTTTCGTCCACCTTGTCGAGATAAATATCTCCCGATCCGAAGCCAATTACTGAAAGTTCAGGAAAAACGACTATTTCTGCTCCCTTTTCTTTGCCGAGGCGGAGGTACTCAATTATCTGTTTTTTATTGTATTCAATATCTCCGAGTCTAGCGGAGATCTGACCAATACCTACTTTTAACTTTTCTTTCATCACCTCTCCTTAGAAAGCTAAGTTAAAATTTTTATCAATTCTTCCTGTGAATTGCCATCTCCCTCTTGAACCCATCAAATCGGGTACGTCATAGGTTAGTTCAAAACCTCCAGTGGCTCCTCTAGTATCAAATAGTTTTATCCCGATTTTGGCTCTTGCGCCAAGGGATTGTGTTCTTGAAGATTCTGTTTGGAATAGTCGGTATGAAAGCCCTGCTCCAAGATAGGGCTGGACGTATTCTGTTGGTAAGGTAGCATTTAGGGTCACAGGAACTACAAGTTCTTGTGCGTGGCTCTTTACTATGTACTCACCTGACCCTTCAATGAAAAAGTAGGGGATTGGATAGAAGCCGGCTGTTAGCCCAAAGACAGGATAGATGTTGCCGTTTTCCACGATCATTGAGGAGTTACCGCCCAAACGAAACTTTGGGCTAAATTTTTTTGCACTTAGGGTTGATACGATTATTAAAATTATGACAATTGCTTTTTTCATAGTGCTAAAATTATACACCAAACTTTGAGTGTTGCGGTAATTTTTGATGTTTTGAGTACTTGACAATCCAGAGGAGGAGAAACATAATTTTACAATATTTTTAAAGAAGCGGAGGTATGTTATGAGCTCCTTTAAAAAAATAATGACCGGCATAGTATTGATGTGGGGGATATCCCAATTGTCCTGTCAAAAACTGCAGCAGGGAATTCCAAAGAATTTGTTTAATCCACTCACTGTTGTTGGAAAAGTGTGTGTCTATGATTGGAAGAGAACTGACTTAAATGGAAATACAATCCCGGGTATGACGGGTACAAATGTAACAAAAGTAGTTGGAACGATGCCCCTTGCGGGAAAGTTGGCTTATGTAATCTTGGATTCAACGAGTTATGGTGATAGTACAATTGTAGACACGGCGTATTTCCATTTAGATAATGAAGGGAATGTATGGCACTACCTTTTGTTTGAGAGAAATGACCCTTCCTCTGGTCCTGGCTGGATCATGACATATAATGTGCAGATGGACTTTAACGAAAGGCATGTGGCTTATGAAACCACAGTTCAACCTCCAGGCTACACTTCGCCTATAACAATAACAATCAGCTCAGTTATAAGAGACAAAATCAGTATGAACGTCCCTTATGGTAGCTTTAAAGATGTTTACCCGTGTGAACTTCAATTTTCCTTTGTTGGAGATTCTATTAACTATACTCATGTTATAAGACAATTTTATGTGGAGGATGTTGGAAGCATAAAGTCTGTCTTTGATTGGACCACGGACTTTCCGGGTGAAAAAATAGGTTATGAGGTAAGAGAATTGAGAGAGATAAGATAGTTTAGTTATTGGCCGACACATAGGTTGGTTCACGGTTTTAGTGGTGATTGATAGATTTGCTCCTTAGTGGTTGATCCACGTGTCCGCCCTGTTTTTCCAAATAAAATATTTTTTGACCCTTTTTGTATTGTGATTTATACTTGAACCATAAGGAGGTAAAAATGAAAGTGTTATTCCTCCTCTTAGTGTATGTGTTTTCATCACAAAATGCATTAGTTGCAGAGATTTCCTCCCGGAGTCTAAGGGAGGCAAGTTTCAGATAGATTCCTTAAATGTGAAGTTTGTGGGTAACTGGCCCTTCGCTCCTGCCCGTGCTGTTTCATACGATGAGGAGAGACAGTTGGTTTTTGTTGCATCTGGAGGTGGAGTATATATTCAGGATGTATCCAATCCGTTAAGCCCTGTAAAAGTTTCGGAAAAAATTCACACTCCGAATGTTGTTACAAGAATGTTTTATGATGGCTCAAACAGAAGGCTTTATATTTCGTGCGGTACAGGTTTTGAGATTTGGGACGTCTCAAATCCCACAAATCCAATCAGATTGATAGAGTATGTAACTCCGGGTAGAGTTAGGGGAATCTATGTGGTTGGATCTTATGCCTTTGTGCCTTATGGGGATTCCGGCCTTCGGATTTTTGATGTTTCGGATCCGTCTAATCCTGTGGAGATAACATCTCTTGATACTCCTGGATTTGCTTACGATGTCTATGTTTAGGGTACTTATGCCTTTGTGGCGGATTGGGATTCAGGGCTACGGATAATTGATATATCGGAAATAACAAATCCTCAGGAAGTTGGATTTTACGATACCCCCGGAGTTGCATGTGATGTTTTCGTATCGGGTTCCTATGCCTATGTGGCCGATGATTCTTGCGGTTTGAGGATTATTGATATCTCAAACCCAGCAAGTCCCATTGAAGTGGGTTTCTTTTATACCCCAAGTTATGCCAGTGCAGTCCAGGTTGTAGATTCCTTAGCCTATGTGACGGATGAGAACGCCGGACTAAGAATAATCAACGTTTCAGACCCTGCTAATCCTCAGGAGGTGGGATTTTACGATACACCGGGAGTTGCTTCTGATTTATTCGTATCTGGAACTGTTGCCTTTGTGGCTGACTACGATGAGGGGTTAAGGATAATAGATGTCTCTAATACATCCAGTCCATTATCAATTGGACATTTTGCAACTCCTGAAAGGACTTACGGGGTTTACATTTCCGGTTCCTATGCATACCTTGCCAATGGTAGAAAAGGCCTCAGGATAATTGATATAAGCGATCCAGAAGCTCCCGAAGAGGTCGGGTATTACGACACACCGGGAAATGCTTATGGTGTTTATGTTTCTGGCTCCTATGCCTACATATCTGATTACGATGATTTTGTAGTAGTGGACGTTTCAAATCCTTCAAATCCTGTGAGAGTGGGACTCTGTTATACCCTTGGTTCACCCTGGGATGTTTTTGTTTTGGGTTCTTATGCTTATGTGGCTGATGAATTGGGTCTCAGTATTGTTAGTGTTTCAAATCCATCTTATCCCTTTGAAATAGGATACTATTACACGGGAGGATATGCATACGGAGTATATGTTTCTGGTAGCTATGCCTACTTAGCTGATGGTTACAATGGTTTAAGGATAATTAATATTTCAGATCCATCAAATCCCCAGCAGGTTGGAAGGTATGATACTCCGGGGAGGGCTTACGGAGTTTATGTTTCGGAACCCTATGCCTATGTGGCTGATTACAACGGTGGTTTGAGGATAATAGATGTTTCCAATCCCCAAAGTCCACGTCAGGTTGGATTTTGCAGTACGCCGGGTTTGGCTTTTGATGTTCATGTGTCCGGTTTTTATGCCTATGTAACGAATAATACCGAAGGTCTCAGGGTGATTAGTGTTTTAGACCCGTCAAACCCTTATGAAGTGGGATACTACAAAACTCCGGGGTTAGGCAGGGGTGTCTTCGCGACAGATTCCTTGGTCTTTGTTGCTAGTTACTATAACGGGCTTCAGATACTTGAAAATTCGCTTTTAGAGGTTGAGGAAAGAGAGTTTCCTCGGTTTAAAGTCCTTCCTCATAAGCTCTCAAAGAATGGATTTACCCTCTTTTTTGATTTGCCTCAAAGTGGGAGTGTTGCAATAAAGATTTTTGATATTTCCGGACGGCTTGTGGTATCTTTAAATGAGTCATATCCTGCGGGACAGAACTTTGAGAGTTTTTTTGGGTTTGGAAAGGGGTATTTATTTTTATGTCGTAGAGTATGAAGGAATAAAAGCGTGCGGGAAGGCAATCGTAGTTGAACGCTAAATTTTTAAGGTAAATCCTTGTTTGTAGCTTTTTCACTTTTATTTTATAATTAAAATATCAGGAGGTTTTGTCGTGAGAAGGTTATTTGGTTTATTGTTTTTATTCGCACTTTGTTGTTTTGCTTTCGCTCAGGATAAAGGGGGCTCTTCTGAATGGAAATCTGATGGCTTGATTAAGGAAGGTGAATATACCCACAAGCTGGAACTGGTTAAGGGGAAATTTGTGGTTAATTATCGTTTTGACAGTCTGTATATTTATATGGGCATAGAGGTTAAGAACAATGGCTGGTTTGCCATAGGTTTTGACCCTTCCCGGGCTATGAAGGATGCAGATATGATAATTTTTTACGAGGAGAAGAATGAGCTTAAGGCCTTGGATTCCTATTCCACAGGAGTCTTCGGACCGCACAAAGGAGATAAAGAACTGGGTGGAAAGGAAGATATTCTTGACTTTGCATATAAGAGGATGGACAACGGTTATGTGGTGGAGTTTAGAAGATTGCTCAATCCGGAGGATAAGTTTGATAAAGTTCTAAACATTGGGAAAACTCACAAGTTAATCTACGCCATGTCTAATAGTCACGACATTAGTAAGAAACATAATCTGGTTAGAGGAAGCGCGGATTTTAAGTTAGAGAAATAACTATGTGGTCATTGGTGCATGGATTAGTCAATATTTTGGGCTTTATTTTCATGGTTGTTGCTGTTATTTTCGCTCGTCGGCATTCGCGGAAATATCACCATCTCTTTTTAGCTATATCGTTGATTTTTCTCTCCTTTGGTGTGATTCTTATGATTTACTTATTGAGAGGGCTGTGGGGGTTCCATTGTTATTTTGGTTTATTTGTGTATGTTTTCTCTCTTTTTGTATTGCTATCGGGTAAGCTATTTATGGGAAGGAAGATAAAAAGGAGTGTCCATAAGGCCTTTGGAATTTTAGTATTGGTCCTGCTCTTAATCCAGTGCGTTCTGGGTATTGTTTTAAGCAGGTTCTAAATATGAGATTTTTGATCGTTGATGGTACATCCTTAGCCTATAGGTCCTATTATGCTTTCAAAAATAACCCTCTTATTAATAGTAAGGGAATTAAGACCAGTTCACCCTATGGGTTTACTCGTTCTTTAATGAAAATGCTAAAGTCAATTGAACCTACTCATTTGGCAGTGGTTTTTGATGCTAAGGGAAAGACCTTTAGGCATGAAATGTATCTAGAATACAAGGCTCAAAGGCCTAAAGCACCTCCCGATTTTGAGCCCCAGTTATCTTACATCAAGAAGATTCTGGATGGTATGAATATAAGATGTCTTGAAATACCCGGAGTGGAGGCTGATGACGTGATTGCTTCTTTGTGTAAGATGGCTGAGAGTGAAGGATTTGAAGTCTATATTGCGACCCTCGACAAGGACCTTTACCAATTGGTTAGCGATAAAGTAAAAATATTGGATACGCGCGAAGGTGACGTTGTGGTTGTTGGAAGAGAAGATGTGGAGAAAAAATTTGGTGTTCCACCGGAATTAATTAGAGATTTTTTGGCCTTGAAAGGTGATACTATTGATAACATTCCCGGTATGCCGGGTATCGGAGAACAAACTGCTATTGAAGTTGTAAAAAAATACGGCTCTATTGAGAAAGTCCTTGAGAGCGAGAGTAGTGAAGAGATTGTTTTACGCATAAAACAACATAAAGATCTCGTGCTTTCGTCTTTAGAATTGGTTAAGCTGAGGTCTGATTTAGAATTGAAGACGAGTTTATCTGATTTCGCAGTTAGAGAGTGGAATAGGGACCAACTTTCAAGGGTTTTCAGGGAACTGGAATTCTATTCTCTTTTAAATGAAATCGCTGAGGAGAGAGAGGTTGAAGAAACGGTCGTTGATTACATCCCGATGAACCTATTAAATGCCGAGGTTATATCTGTGGAACCGTATGAAGGTTTTCTCTATATGTCTACAGGGGATGGTTTGGTTTATAAGGTTCCTAGTACGTTAGGTAAATCTTTCTTAAACAAGTTCAGAGGTAGAATAGTGACCTTTGAGTCAAAAGAGCTCTATAGGGAATTGGGTGAAGACCTGCGGCTTGTGGATTTTGATATCTTAATTGGTTCTTTTCTTTTAGATAGTGACAAGCCTAAATTTGATCCAGAAATTATTTTTCTTGAAGTTCCAGGTGTAAGACTATCTGAACGAAAAGATAAGAGGTGCTCCCAGATTTGTAATCACAATGTCAAAGCCTTTGAGGTTTTGAAGAGAGAAATAGAACAATACGGGCTCTCGGATTTAATGAACAAAATAGAATTACCATTCCAAAGGGTACTTAGTCATATGGAGAAAGCCGGTATACGGATAGACATTGGAAAACTGGAGGAACTTAGCAAGAAGATGGACCTTCAGCTTAAAGAAATGGAGCAAAGAATATACGAGATAGCGGGGTTAAAGTTCAATATAAACTCCCCAAAGCAGCTTGCAGAAGTGCTTTTTGATAAACACAAGCTAAAACCTATCAAAAAGACAAAAACCGGGTATTCTACCGATGAAGAGACACTTGTGAAACTCTCAGAATATCATCCGCTTCCTTCTGCTATTTTGGAATATAGGCAGGTGTTTAAATTAAAGAGTACATATATTGAAGTTTTTCAGAGACTGGTGGACCCCAATACAGGTAGAATTTACCCCACATATAATCAAGTAGGTGCTGCAACGGGTAGAATCTCCTGTCTAAATCCAAATTTTCAGACCATACCAATCAGGTCTGCATTGGGTAAGGAAATTAGGGATATGATAATTGCAAAGGATGGGTATAAAATTTTATGTGCTGATTATTCACAGGTTGAGTTGAGAATTCTTGCCCATTTCTCTCAAGACCCAAAATTGATTGAGGTCTTTAACAAGGGATTAGATGTCCACTCAATAACAGCCTCTTATATCTTTGGCAAACCTCTTGAGGAAATAACAGACGCAGAGCGCCGCAAGGCAAAGACGGTAAATTTTGGAATAGTGTATGGTATTTCTCCATATGGACTTTCAAAAGAATTGGACATAACTGTTGATGAGGGAGCCAGATTTATTAATAACTTTTTTGCAACTTATCCTAATGTAATGAGATGGATTGATGAAAATTTGGAATTTGCAGTCAAGAATGGCTTTGTAAAGACTCTCTTTGGAAGGATTCGTTTTGTTCCTCATCTCCGTTCCGGAGACACTAATATTGTGGAGCAAGGAAAGAGAATAGCCATTAACACTCCGATCCAAGGAACTGCAGCAGATATAATAAAATTAAGTATGGTGGAAATTTATGACGAACTCAAGGCCAGGGGATTTGATTCTGCTATTATATTACAGGTTCACGATGAGATACTAATGGAAGTTAAGGAAGCTGAAATTAACTCAGTTTTGGAAATTGTAAAGAAAAAAATGGAGGGTGTTGTAGAGTTAATGGTGCCTTTGAAAATTGATGCGAGAGTAGGCGATAGTTGGTTAAAGGCTTCAAATTAATAGACTTTTTATTATTCGGCTTGACTTTTGAGTCACTTTGCCTTAATAATAATAATTGGCAAAAGGAGGATTAGAAAATTTTCCTAAATGATGATTGGTGGAAAAAAATGCAGAGGGAACCTACCACACCAAGGGTAGGTGTGGGTAGGGAAGTTGGGGCTGGAGAGCAGCCCACTGTTCCTGTTATAGTTAAGGGAATGGCAACAGGCTTTTCTCAAGATCCTTCTCCTTGGAAGGCTGGAGTTCAGGCAGGTAAAATGGCTTTTGACAAACTTTCTAAGACGAAGCCTGATTTCGCCTTTGTAATCGCAACGTCCAATTACGATTTGGACCCTGTGGTTAAGGGTGTCCAGCAATCCATAGGAAAAGATGTTCCATATGCAGCTATCAAAACTCTCGGTGCAATATTCTCGGAGAACAATTTACTTACGTCGGGAGTAATTGTAGGAGTTGTAAAGAGTGATTCGTATAAATTTGTTCCTTCTCTTGGTAAGAACATCCACGGTGGACTAATATCCTCTCTTGAAAGTGCATGCATTCCTATTTTGGACCAGATTAAGGCACGGAAAATTGAGGGATATCAGCATCTAAATCTCTTTCTTGTATTTGATTCCTATGTTAATGGTGACGTTCTTGTAACTGAACTCTCAAGACTTGTGGATAGATTTGACCATGAAGTATCCTTTTATGGAGCGATTCTGGATTATGCCGATCTTTCTAAAGAATGTCAAATTCACTCCATGAATGAGGTCATTAATGGTGGTATGCTTTGTGTTGGTATATTTTCAAAAAATCAGCCGGCCATAGGATTTGGACATGGTTTGCATCCAATAGTTCCGAAGAGGGCTACTAAGGTTGGTGGGAATATTATTTACCACTTTGATGAACGTCCTGCTTTTGAGGTATGGAAAGAGTTTTTGGTAAAGAAAGGATACCCTGAATCAGAGATTGTAAGAGACCCGACTAGATATCTTGGGATGTATCAGTTTGGTGTTCCGGATCCTGCTCTTCCAAAGTATCCTAAGGTTAGAATCGCTATTGGTATAACCAAGGAAGGCGGAATAAAACTCGCAGGGGACGTTCCTGAGAATTCCACCGTTTGGTTTATGGAAGCAAGAAAGGAGAGAATGCAGGAGGCTGTTTCTCAAGGAATAGATGAGGCTCTTAACCTTATTGATCAGAAGAAACCTTTGGGTGGAATAATTATTGATAGTATTCATAGATTTGTATCTTTAGGTGAAGGGTTTTATGAGGAAATAAATCTGTTTCAGAGGAAATTGGCCTTTCCAATTGTAGGATTTTCAAGCTTTGGAGAGTTCCTAAGACCAAGGCCCGAATTAAAGTGGTTCCATAATTCCTCCTTTACTTTGCAAATCCTGTGTGAATAAAGGGGCCAAATGAATCGAATAACTGTAGAAGAGCTACAAAAGCTATTTGCTTTGACAAATGACATTTTTCTCATATTGGATGGCAAGAGAAGTGTTATATATGCTAGCGATGGTATTAAGACATTAGGTTATTCAGAAGATGACATCATTGGATTAAATTTCTATAATTTAGTTGCCGGGCATGTAAAGCCTATAGTTGAGAAGCGCTTTAGCGAAGTTTCTAATCGGATTGTTTTTAATCAAAGGATAATATTAAGAAGCAAGGAGAATTTCTACTACACCTTTGTTTGCAACTTTTTCGTCGCATGGGACAGAGTCTTCATATTTATGAGGAGGGAGGAATCTATCGACCTTTCTGATCTTAGCGTAATGAACTACCTTGATTTTGGGTTAATAATAGTTGATCTAAATTTCCGAATTGTATATCATAATAGCTATGTATCAAACTATTTTCAAACTAAAGGATTTACTCACTTGAACCAAATTCCTTTTGGTTTGGGGCAGAAGTTGGCAGAAAGGATTAAATTTGGACAAAGAAATATGGAGATGGAGTATCACAGTGGTAGAATTCTTGGAATAAATGTTTATCCTCTTGAGATAGCTGATTTTAATGGGTTTTTGATTAAGATGAAAGATATAACAGAGGGGAAAAAATTTGAGAAAGGTTCATCGGTTGGAGGGTATTTTTCTTACGTTGATTTGGTATCAATTTATACCCATCACATCAAAAATTTACTTACTCCATTGAAATTTACAGCTCTAAGCTTGAAAAGGGATTTAAACGATGCAAAACAGGTTGAAAAAATTGAAAGGATGATATCTCAAATCGAAAAGATTAATCATCAGGTGAAAGCTTTCTACAGTAAAGTGAAGACAAAACCGATTGAGTTTAAGAAAGTAAGTATCAAGAAAGTGATTGACAGAGTCAGGCATTTAATGAATAATGAATTTGTTAGTAACGGTATTGTATTCGAGTTTAGCCCGAATGAGGATTTAAACCTTTATGTGGATGAAGAGCATTTGCATCAAATACTATCGGATTTGATTCAGAATGCATTAGATGCCATGAAAAATCAGAAGGGTGTAAGAAAACTAACCATTGGTGTTAAAAAGAGCGACGTGCGTTGTCCGTATTGTGGAGCCAGTTTTGTTGAAGTAGATGTCTCAGATTCTGGACCTGGTATAAGCAAGGAAAATTTAGATAGGATTTTTAATCTTGGCTTTTCAACCAAAGCCGATGGTTGGGGTTTAGGGCTTTATGTAGTGGAAAAAATGGTTAAAGAAAACCGTGGTATTATTAATGTGTATTCAGAAGTTGGAAAGGGCACGACTTTTGTTTTATACTTTCATCCGTACACCCCTGAAGCGATGGGGTGTATTGAAAAGCAATTTAAGGAGGTGTAATTATGCCTTTAAAGGTATTGTTGGTTGATGATGAAGAAGATATTCTTTGGGGGCTTTCGGAAGAGCTTACCAGAAACAAAATTGAAGTAGATACAGCCACCAACGGACTGGAAGCACTAGAAAAAATTAAAAAGAAAAATTATGATTTCTTGGTTACTGATATCAGAATGCCTGGTCTTAGTGGTGTTGAGCTCCTGATCGAGACCAAAAAAATTCAGCCAGATATAAAAGTCATAGTGATGACTGCTTATGGTTCTGATGAAATCAGGCAAGATGTAATGGCGAAGGGTGCTATTACCTACCTTGAAAAACCTTTTGATTTTGACCAAATACTTAATGTAATATTAGAAAAAGAGAGGCGAGGCGAAGAAGAAACTTTAAGAAACCTAACACTTCAACAGTTTTTACAACTGGTAGCCATGGAGGGGAAGTCCTGCGAGATTATTGTTAACACATCGGAAGGTGAAGGGAAAATATTCTTTGAGGATGGGGAAGTTATTAATGCAAGCTTGGGAAAGCTTAGAGGTGAAGATGCTTTGGTAAAAATCTTAGCTGAACCAGAAGCTTCCTTTAAGGTTAAGTGGGGTAGTCCTAAGGTTAAAAGAGAAATTGAGAAACCTTTCCATGCTTTATTGCTTTCTGCAGCTGTTCAACGGGATGAAGAGAGTGCTGCCCAAGAGGACCTTTCTGCTATGGATTTGCAAGCACTTTCTGAATTGTTTAAAGATGAAGAAGTTACTGAGAATCAATTTCAGGGAGTTGAAGAGGAACAATTTAGTGTTGAAATTCCATCTGTAGAAGAAAGCTTTGAAATTCCTTTAGAAGAAGAGGCTCCTAAGGTTGAGGAAAAAGAAGAGGTAGTTCCTACTTTAGAAGATGTGGAAAGCCTTCTTGAGAAAATGGGTACAGAAGAGGTAGTGCCAGAAAAGGTTGAAACTGAGATTCCAGTTAAAGAAGCTGTTCCTAAACCAGAAATAGAAAAGCCAGAAGAGAAGGTTGAAGAAATAGAGATTGTTGAAGTCCAGCTCAAAGAGGAAAAAGTGGCTTCGCCAAAGGTTAGTCAGGAGTTAAAGGAAAAATTTGCTAGTGTGGTTAAAGAAATTTCTGACATCTTGGCCCTGGTCGCTGTTGATGGTGATGGCAATATTTTAACAAGTTCCGAGCGAGTTAGTACAGGTATAACAAGGATTTTGAATGCTTGGGCTCCGTCTTTTAGGAATGTAATACAATCTGCTTCTAAAGTTCCCGTAGGTGCTATAAGAGACATCATGCTCTCTTCAGATAAATATCACATGTTGATAACTGAGGCCAAGAATGGTGGAATTATTATAATTGCCGTGATTCCTGTAAAGAGCATGAAGATTGCTTTAGTGAAGATAAAGATCAAAGAGTTGATTGGAGAATTTGCTAAAGCACTGTAAATACATAGCCGAGTATTAGGTAGTTGGGATTCGATTTAAGGAGCTAAAATGGTTATTGATTTTAAAAACAAGGAAATAAGGTTCAAAATAGTTTACTACGGTCCTGGTTTAAGTGGAAAGACTACTAATATTAAAAGAATTTATGAGCGTTTTGTTGGGAAAAAGGGGCAACTCCTTTCTATCGACACGAAAGGAGAAAGAACTTTATTTTTTGATCTCTTGCCATTGGAAATACCTATATTAAAAGGATATGAGACCGTATTCAGCTTATATACGGTCCCAGGACAAGTATTTTATAAGCAGGCGAGAAAACTAGTTTTGAAGGGTGCTGATGGAATAATTTTTGTGGCAGATTCAAACAAAGAGAGACTTGAAGAGAATGTTGCTATATACAAAGAAATGCATGATACTTTGCAAGAGTTCGGAATGTTGAGCGCCACAAGAAAAGTCCCAATTATAGTGCAATATAATAAGAGAGACGATCCTGATGCCCTTTCGGTTGCTGTATTGGAGGAGAAGGTAAATATTTATAAGTACCCGACGGTTTTATCTATTGCGGCAGAGGGGAAGGGAGTTTTCCAAACTCTTCAAAAAATGATAACCGAAGTGGTAAAAAACTCTTTGAAACAGCAGCAGCTTCAGTTCTTAATGCAATCACAGAAGAAAAGTACTCCCTGAAATAATATAGCAGGCTTCTCAATTCATGTTTTGCTAGCGAGAAGTGCAGCAAATCAATAACGTTTGGCAATATTACGTAACAAGTTTAATAAACCCAACAGCTCAACAAATATGCTTTACTAACAAAATTTACAACTTAAAATCTTGAAACCCTGTTCTTATGGAAGTGCTTCTCTGAATTTTTGGGCAAATTTCCCCATTAATATCTTTGTCACACCCCAGTTCCCTTTCCTAGTTAGAACAACAATGTGAACATAGTTGGAATTTGGAATCATGCGAACGATAATAAAATATTCATTAGTTGTTAAAAGGACGTCTTCACATTCACCAAGTCCTGCACTTTCCGTTGCTGAAATTGCTTTTCTTGCCACCTCAGTTAAATATGCAAGCGGAATAGTCACATCAATTGATTCATCAGTCGTATGGCCTGTTATTGGAATTGCGTCATCCAGGTTTACAATCATAGACATTAATACTTCTTCGACATTTCCGAGAAACTCTTGCATCACATCGTCAATCTTTGCCATTTTTTAAACTCCTCCTTTTTCTTGTGATTTTCTTAAGGCCATTCTCTCAAAAATTTCCCAATTTCTTCCACCCTCCCCACCGGAGGCTATACCCTTCATTCTTAATTCTAAAATTTCTCTTTTAGTTGCATAAGTAAGCGCAGTTTCATCTGTAATATATCCTAATTTGTACCAATAATATAGAGACTGATCAAAGGTCTGCATTCCGTATGGGATATAACCGTCTGAGATAGCATCAAAAATTTCATGCGTGCGCTTAGTATCTAGTATCATTTCTCTAATTCTTGCGGTGTTTACCATTACTTCACAGGCAGGAATTCTGCCTGGAATATCATCTCTGGGAATCAGTCTTTGTGAAATCACTGCTTTTAAAACTGAAGCCAATTGCTGCCTGACTTGTTCTTGCTGATGAGCCGGGAATAAGCTGATTATACGGTTGATAGTTTCGCGTGCATCTAAAGTATGTAATGTAGATAATACGAGGTGTCCTGTTTCAGCTGCCAGTAATGCAATTCGAGCTGTTTCTTCGTCACGAATTTCTCCAACCATGATTACGTTTGGATCTTGTCTAAGTGCTTCTCTTAATCCATCGGCGAAACTCATAACATCCAGTCCAACTTCCCTTTGACTTATAATACTCTTAATATCTCTAAGCAAATATTCAATAGGGTCTTCGATTGTGATGATATGAGAGGTTTTGTTAACATTAATATAGTTTAGCATTGCAGCAAGGGTTGTTGATTTACCTGAGCCGGCGACTCCTGTAACCAGAATTAGCCCTCTATCTTCATTAGCGAGTTTTTCTAATACCGTTGGAAGATTAAGGTCTTGAATAGTTTTAATAAGGGGTGGAATTGCTCTAATAGCGAAGGACCACGTTCCTCTCTGGCTGAATATATTTACTCTAAATCTGCCGATGTTTGGAAAACTTAAAGCTACATCTACGCTATACCTTTCTTTCAGCTCTTTTTGTTTTGTTGGTGTTAAATAATTTCTAATTAGTTCCTCAGTATCTTCCCTGCTAATTACAGGGTAGTTCTCTCTGATGTACAGTTTTCCGTAGATACGGAAAATTGGCGGATGTCCCACTTTTATATGGACATCCGAAGCTTCCTTATCTTTTGCATCCATTAATAATCTTTCAAGGTCTATTCCCATAGTGCTAAATTTTACATTCAAACTCTTTGAAAGTCAATTGAGTTTGTACTTTTGCTTTCATTTTCCTTATTTTACAGATATTTTTTATTTTAATATTTTCATTTTGAGAAAACATTCTTGAAAAACAAAGGTGTTCCATAGAATCCGAAAGCTTCTCTGAACTTGTTTTCTATATACCTAAGCTCATTCTGTTTCAGTTTAGTATCGCTAACAATTAAAAACTCTGGGGGGCTTGTACTTTCTTGGGAGAACTTTAATATTGTCTTAGAGAAGGGGAAATTTCTAATCAAAAAATTAAAAAATTCTTGTTGTTCTCTTTTAGTTAAAACCTTGGCCCAAGATTTTTTCGCCTCTTTAATTATTTGCTTAAGTAAACTAATACCTTCTCCAGTTACAGCTGAAGTAAACAACATAGGCGAAAAATGAACGAATGAAAATTCATTTTTGAGGTAATTTAGAGTTTCGTTCCTTTTTTCCTTAGGGATTAAATCAGCTTTGTTTAGGGCAAGCACAATGGCACGTTTCTCCTCGAGAATAATATTTGCGATCTTTTTGTCTAAAGCGCTAATCTCTTGTGAAGCATCTACAACCAAAACCCCTACTTCTGCAAATCTGATTGATCTTTCACTCCTTATTGCCCCGAAAAGTTCAACGGGATCATTGTATTTCCTTCTGATGCCAGCAGTATCAACGAAAATGAAATCTTCTGTTTCCAAATCGATTGAATCTCTTGTAGTTCCTGGTATGGGAGATACAATATTAACCTCTTCTCCACATAGTGCGTTAAAAATAGAGGATTTCCCCACATTTGGTTTCCCCAAAATTGCAACTCGCACCTTTTCTGGTTTTTCAGACTCCTGAATAACCTCATATCCCTTCTCTTTTAGCTTTTCAGTAATGAGGTCAAGTAAATCCTGTAAACCTATCCCGTGAGCTGCAGATATTTTTAAGGGTTCTCCAAAACCTAAATTATAGAATGATAGTATATCCTGCCTTTTAATGTCAGTTTTATTTGCAACCAGAATTACGTCTTTCCCCTTTTTCCTCAACCATTCGGCAATCTCCACATCGTGGGGAAGCAATCCTGAAGAGGCATCGACCACAAAAATTATTAGATCCGCTTTTTCAATGGTTTCTTCTATTTTCTTTTTTACCCTTTCCCATATCAAATCTTCTTCCGGAGGGTAAAGTCCTCCCGTGTCTGTCAAGTAAAATGGTATATCGGAAAGCGATACTAGTTTCTTTATCCTGTCACGAGTTAATGCCGGTTTTGAGTCTGTTATGGCTAACGGTTTTTTTATTAGCTTATTAAAAAGTGTAGACTTTCCTGTATTGACTCTGCCAACAATAGCGACCTCAGGTATTTTCATAGTATCCTCTTAATTTTTCTTTTAAAATTTGAGGGCTCAAGACGACTTTAACACCTTTGAATGTAGACAATTTTTTAATATTTTGTTTGTCAACTTTTCTGAGGAAAAGTTTATGGCTCTTGCCACTTTTTGTTTGGAATTCCATTATTTCCTTTGTATCACTTGGTAATACGTATATGGGTAATCTTAGTTTGCCAGCCTGTGCAAAAATGTTCGTTATAAGGGTGTCACTGATTCCACATGCAATCTTTGCAACTGTGTTGGTGGAACAAGGGGCTATCACGATGACTTTATAACGATCCGAGAAGAGTCTTGTAACAACGAAAATTGAACTTTCACTTTCTTTAAAAATGGTGAAACCTTCCAATTTCTCAAAGATTTTATACCTACTTAGAATATTTTCTGCAGATTTTGATAGGAAGAGATCTACATTATCTTTCCCAAGTTCTATTATTTGTTGAATTGAGTCTTCCAAAAACATTTCTGCTCCTGTAATGCACCAAGCTATTTTCATGGTACTACTTTGATTGGAATGGGAATGAAACTTAAGATAAAAATGATTAATGAAAATATCGAAAAGGCATAACTCCATCTTGATAGTTTATCTTCCCAGTAGAGTGGTTCAGGGTGACGTGATCCAAGGATAATCAAAAGGATAGCCCACAGCCACCAGCCTGACCAGAGGAAACCTAAGGGTAGCAGTGCCAGCAACAACACTCTGGAGATTATGGTATGTCCTTTTTTACCAAGGGACCCGAAGAGGATATGTCCGCCATCGAGCTGTCCAATAGGTAAGAGATTAAGAGAGGTAACAAAAAATCCAATCCATCCCGCAAAGGCCATTGGGTGAAGAATAACCATGGTGCCTTTATCAATTTCACCAAGGACGAATCTGGCAAGTAATTTGAAAATTAAAGGTTCTCCTAACATTATTTTTCCTTCTGCTACAGTTGTTATTGTGCTCTTCATTAGTCCTATTATAGTTATAGGAATCGCTGCCAGGAAACCCGCAATTGGGCCTGATGAACCGATCTCAATCAATGCCTTTCTGTCTATTATTGGGCTCTTAATTCTAATAAAGGCCCCCATAGTTCCTATAAAAGGGTTGGGAAAAGGTATGAAATGGGGAAAAGTAGCTTTGACTCCATTCTTTTTTGATGTTAAAAAGTGTGCAAGTTCATGAATCCCCAGTATCAAAATTATTGAGAAAGAAAAGGGAATACCTTTTGCAAGATTTTTCCAATTTTGCCATGGTGCATAACCCTGCTGGAGAGCTCCTGCTATAAGTGTAGAGAAAATTGTAAGAATAAATAGAACTATTGGGACCAAATAGTTGTTTTTTGATTCCTCTAATTCGGCAAAGGTTAGAACGAAATGGTCATCCTCCCTCTTTGCCTTGAAGATAATTCCCATTTTGTTCAGTGCTTCTCTTAGGTCCTTTATTGACCTGTCTGGATCTTCAAAAAATATGACTTTTAACTTGTTCCCCGTGATCTCAAGGATGCTGGAGAGTTTTTCAACCTCTTTAATTATCTCATCCATGGTAAGCTAATTCCCCACCAATAATAGTAGCCTTAACATTCTCTAATTTATCATCCAACACAGTGAAGTCCGCTACGTATCCAGGTTCAATTTTTCCGAACTTACCTTCCTCGTTTGTTAAAATGGGTCCAGTTGAAGTAAAATAGATTATAGATTCTATTTGTGTGAGGCTTTGTTCCGGGTTGGGATGGGATTGAGCTCCCTTAAGTGCATGCAAAGGATCCGGTGGCATTGCGTCGGTTCCGAAGGCGAAAATAAGTCCCTGTTCAACATATGTTTTAAGGGGGTTGTTATTAATATAAAAATCTCCTAATTTTTGCTCATACATTCCGCCTTTCTGTCCCCAGTTATAGATGAAATTGGGTTGAATTGATAGCTTAATATTAAGTTTCTTTGCTCTTTCTACGTCTTCCATCTCCGGAAACTCAAAGTGCTCAATTCTGAAAAGTTCGGGTGAATCAATCTTTTCAATAATATCCAATACTTTTTTGATTGCCAGATTTCCAATAGCATGTATTGCAATCTGTAAGTTCAACTCAATCGCCTTTTTAAATTCGTTCTCTATTCCATCTTCTAAAAGCCAGAGGCCTTGGGATTTCTTTGAACCGTAATTAAATCCGAAGTAAGCTGATTCCCCACCTACGGAACCATCCGCGAAGTATTTTAGTCCTTGAAATTTCAAAAGTTCGTCACCGAGGCCACTTTCGATACCTGTTTTTTCAAATGTCTCTGGTGATGTGTCAGTAGTGTAAAAGCGAATCCGAATTTTTAGTTTGTTTTCTCTTTTTAATTTTTGGTATAGTCTTAAGCTCCTGTGAGAACCTATTTCATGAATCATTGTAAATCCGTTTTTCAAGAAAATCCCTTGAGCTTCTAATACAGACTTTTCAAGTAATTCAGGAGTTGGAGGAAAAATTGAATGTATTTTTAGAGGGACCTCTTCCCAGAAAGTTCCCGAATCTTCATCCCAAGATGTTTTAGATATGTCTATTTTTTTAGACAGTAGATTAATAAAGGAAGTGTTTCCCACTCCGATGTGGCCGCAAATTCTTCTCAAAAAGATAGGTTTGTCTGTAATTTTGTCCAGTTCCTCTCTTCTTGGCCGTTTACTCTCGGACCATCTGGATTCGTCAAAATCAGTAAAGATGTAAATTTCCTGATCGTTATTTATTATGTAATCTCTAATATGATCAACAGTTTCGGCAAAGGATTCGAACCTCTCTATACTTGTTTTATAATTCAGCCCAAACCCCACCATATGTGTATGGGTGTCAATGAAACCAGGGATTACAATGGAATCTGATAAATCTATTATTTCTGTGTAATTTTCGAACCATTTTATCTCTTCCTCTTGAATAATGTCCTCAATAATACCCCGATTAATCAAAATGCATCTATTTTCTAAGATACTTTTGTCAATGAAAATTTTCTTGGCCTTTAGCAATTTCATGGGAGTGCGATATAAATGTAGTTTGATGGATCTATATTCCTTCCGAGATATTTTATCTGATAGTGTAAATGAGGACCTGTACTTACACCGCTGTTTCCGGTAAGCGCTATGGGGTCTCCTCGTTTTATTATCTGGCCATTTTTAACGAGGACTTCTTTCAAGTGTCCATAAGTTGTTTCGTATTTAGTTCCATGGCTCAAAACCAAGGTTAAACCCAAATATCTATCATTATAAATATCTTTCACAATACCGTCTGCTGGAGCAACTACAAGTGAACCTATGGGTGTCACTATGTCAATCCCTTTGTGAGAATCGCCATATAGTTGTGAAATATAGCCTTTTGTAGGGAGCCCTTTTGGAATAAATCTCTCTTCATCAAAGAGAATTTTTGATTGCTCTTCAAACTCTTTGGAAAGTTTTTTTAAATCTTCTTTATTCAAATTTTCACTACTAATATTTGATTGCGTAGCTAAATTTGTTTGCGAGTCAGTTTTGGCGGTGGGAACGCTGGTTGAGCTTTGTAGTGTTTCAAAGGATGGTGTTTTATCAATTCCAAGCATCTTGTATAGTTTTACTCTAATTTCTTCTAATTTATACAATCGTGCTTCCAATTCTTTAATTTTTTTGTTTTCTTCCCTTAGTGCCTGGTTTTCTACTTCTAAGGCCCTTGCCTTAAGTGCTAACAAATAGAGTCTTCCATAGAAAAAAGTGGAAACTATTAACAGGATGAAAAAGATAATCAGCAAAGCTCGAATAATTTTCCACCTTCTGTACGAGATTGAGATAGATTTATAGAAGTCTCCGCTGTTTGATGTTATAATTATGTTGTAAATCTTTTTCATCAATCTATTTTAATGCGACAATCTTGATTATTCAAAAGAATCAGTGGTATTAATTATAAAAGTCTATCCTTTATCTCTTTATATTGACTCCACAGAAAGTCATTGTTATAGTTAAAGAGAGCGTGTTTCGCCCTCTGAATGGCTTCCGGATCATTTTCGTTAATTTTTTTTAAAAGATTCCGTACCATCTCCCTTTTTGAATTTTTGGCAAAAGGACAAGTGCCTTCTAATTTTTTTCTGAACTCCAAAAAGGATGCATATTTTTTGATCGTCTTTTTGTTTATAAAAATTAATGGTCTAAGAATAAAATACGCTCCTCTAAATAAGGGTTGTTTCGGTAATATAGTGCTTAATTCACGCGCAAAAAATGTATTTAGAAGAAAGGTTTCGATGGCATCATCAAGGGTGTGGCCAAGAACTATTTTGTTTGCGCCTTCATATTGAGCAAATTCTAACAGTGCTTTTTTTCTTCTCCTTGAGCAAATGAAGCATGGGTTAAAGGGCATTGATTTATCAAGTATTATTTTTTTTGTCTCCTCATCCTTAATAGTTTTGAAAGTAATGTCCCTTTCTTGCAAGAATTTTTGGATTTTTTTGACCCCTCTCAAAGACTTGAATTGATTGTTCACGAAAACAGAGACGACATTAAAATCAATGTTGTACTTCTTTCGGTAATTTGACAACAAGTCAGCTAAGACAAGGCTGTCAAAACCCCCCGAAATTCCCAATATAATAGTTTCTTTTTCTTCAAAAAACCCGAGATTTTTGTCCAATTTGTGAATATTTTTTAATAGTCTGGTTTTAAGAAGTTCAAATTCTTTGCTCATGTGAGATATTATTTCATAATGTGTGCGTTTTTTAAAGATTGACCATACTTTATAAAAGTGTTATACTTTTAAAAACGGGAGGCGGCTTATGCAGTTTTTTATAACATTTTTGCTTGTGCAGTTCTCAATAGGTGTGTTTGCAGACCCCATGGCTCAGGGGGCAAGCTTGAAATTCAATCTTCGCGAGAAGCTTACATTGTCTGTAGTGCTTTCAGGAAGGCAGGGGGAGAGTCTTTATTCTGCATATATTGAAAGAGATACTGAATATGCAACTGTAGACACAATTGGTGATTTTTATTGGGTTAAGAATGAATTTAGGTTTGAGTATCCTCTGGGTTTAAAGAGAGGCATAATGCCTTATGTGGTTTTAGGCCTTGGTGGAAATGCAGAAAAATATTGGCTTTTTAATGAGCAGGATTCCACTTGGAAGTCTTATAAGTATTGGGCTGTAGGTGGTCTCACAGGTGTTGGCTTGAACATCTATCCTTTCACCTTTTTTTCGAGTTTGTTCAATACTCAATCAAAATTCAGGGAGCAAATTCAAAAAGTTGAAGAAGATTTTGCATTTCAACTGGAGCTAGTTAATGTCTATTACCGAAAGCATAAAGGAGATAGACCTTGGAGGGAGTATCTATACGAGTATAATAACGCTGGAGTGGGAATGGGTATTGGATTCTATTATAATTTTTGAAGAATTTGACTATTCAGTATTGATACAATACAATAAAAACACTTACACGTGCCGGGGTAGCTCAGTAGGTAGAGCACAGGACTGAAAATCCTGGTGTCCCCAGTTCGATTCTGGGCCCCGGCATTTTTTATTTGTGGGATTCATTTAAAAATAAGAAAACAAAACCTCACAAAACTTTGGAGAAACGACTTAAAAAAGTTATTAGAAAGTAGCCTAAACCCTACTAATTAAAAACCGTTTACCCTATGTTAATGTCCTTTTCAGACCACTCTATGTCTTCCGGAGCTTGTGCAGAAAATTGGATGTATTGAATTATTGTATAAACTATAAACGCAATGATAATTATCAAAATCGGTATAATTATATAGGCTGCTTTAAACTTTTTGCTTCTTTTTTCTTCTGACATAATTCCTCCTTTTGACCAATTAAAATATATTCTTTCTTATTTGAACAGTCAAGGGAGAGTGTTAATTGTAGTTTGTGTCGTTCCTCACCTCTTATGATTGAAGTTTCGTTTGAAAAGCTTTAAAATATGAAAGAGTTTCCTATGGATAAGATTGTAATTAAAGGTGCACGGGTTCATAATCTCAAGAATATTGATGTTGAAATTCCAAAGTATAAATTCGTCGTCATTACCGGAGTTTCAGGGTCAGGAAAATCCTCTTTAGCTTTTGATACAATTTATGCCGAAGGTCAGAGAAGATATGTTGAATCTTTGTCCTCTTATGCGAGACAATTTCTGGGTATAATGGAAAAACCTGATGTGGACTTTATTGAAGGTCTTTCACCAGCAATAGCAATTGAGCAGAGGAAGGCAGGTTGGAATCCCAGATCTACCGTTGGAACCGTTACTGAAATTTATGATTACCTTAGGTTGTTGTTTGCCAGAATAGGTGTTCCTTTTTGTGTTCATCATAATGTTCCACTTGTAAGAAAGACCTTGGATGAAATCGTTAACGAAGTTTTAAAACTTCCTGAGGGTTCTTTTGTACAAATTCTCGCTCCTGTGGTAAGAGGAAGAAAGGGGGAGTTTAAGGAGCTTTTTGAGAGATATTTGAAAAATGGTTTTTTGAGGGCTTTTGTTGATGGCAGATGGGTAGAACTGGAAGATCCGCCATCCCTTGAAAAATACAAAATCCATAATATAGACATTTTAGTAGATAGGATTAGGGTTGGTGAAGAAAATAGAAGTAGGCTCTCCGAATCCATTGAAACTGCTCTTCGGGAATCAGATGGAATAGTAAAGCTATTCTTAGAAGAAGGGGAAAAAGAGGTAATATATTCTGAGAAATTGATGTGCCCGATTTGTGATTATTCTATTCAGGACCTCGAGCCCAGGCTATTTTCCTTTAATTCGCCTTATGGGGCATGTCCAGAATGCTCTGGCCTTGGAGTAAAATTGGAAATTGACCCTTACAAAATTATTTCTTCTGAAGGACTTTCTATTTTGGAGGGTGCTATTAAACCATGGGGTGAACCAAACCCCTTCCTCGAGGAAAAACTTAACAAATTGGCAAAGGAAAAGAAGATTGATCTTGATACTCCATGGGTTGAGTTGCCACAAAATTTTAAGAATTTGATACTTTACGGAACCGAAGACCCGGCTAAAAATGCTTTCAGACAGGATAAATTGGAGCAGGATTATTACTATTTTGAAGGAGTGATTCCCTATTTATGGAGACGATATCATGAGACCGAATCGGATTGGGTAAAGGAAGAGATAGAAAAGTATATGGTTAAGAAAACTTGCCCCACCTGCGGAGGATCAAGGTTGAAGAAGGAATCTCTGTATGTGAGGATTAAAGATAAATCGATCTGGGATATTACTAAAATGAACATTGAATCTGCTTTAAATTGGTTTAAAGAATTGAAGTTGGAGGGTAAGGAGGAAATAATTGGCAAGCAAATAGTTAAAGAAATCACTTCAAGACTTACCTTTTTAAGGGATGTGGGGCTTGGTTATTTAAGTTTAGAAAGGTCAACAGATACTTTGTCTTCTGGTGAAGACCAGAGGGTGAGGCTTGCCACTCAGATTGGCTCCGGTTTAACAGGTGTCTTATATGTATTGGATGAGCCTTCCATCGGTTTGCATCCGAGAGATGTAGATAGGCTTATAAATACCGTCAAAAAGCTTAGGGACCTTGGAAATACGGTAATTGTTGTTGAGCACGATAAGGAAACAATAGAGGCTTCTGATTGGATAATTGATTTGGGTCCCGGAGCAGGAGAACACGGAGGTAAAGTGGTTTTTAGTGGGACATATCAGGATATTCTTAAATCTAGTAAATCTCTTAGCGGTCAGTATTTGTCAGGAAAAAAGAGTATTCCGGTTCCCAAGAAGCGAAAGAAGCCCGGGGACAAATTTCTTATTTTGAGGGGAGCTCGCCACAATAATTTGAAAAATGTAGATCTGAGGATTCCATTGGGGCTTTTTGTCTGTATAACAGGTGTTTCAGGATCTGGTAAATCTTCTTTAATTCAGGACACTCTTTACGTCGCTTTAATGCGCTATTTTTATGGGTCGAGGGAGACACCCGGAGAGTTTGAAAAGATTGAGGGGCTTGAGCATATTGATAAGGTAATAAATATTGACCAGAGTCCAATAGGGAGAACTCCACGCTCAAATCCTGCCACTTATACTTCTGTTTTTACTCCTATTAGGGAATTCTTTTCCGGGTTGAAAGAGGCCAGAAAGAGAGGATATTCTCCCGGCAGATTTTCATTTAATGTCAAAGGTGGGCGTTGTGAGGCCTGTGCAGGGGAGGGATTTATTAAGGTTGAGATGCAGTTTTTGCCTGATGTATACGTCCCTTGCGAGGTTTGTAAAGGCAAAAGGTACAATAGGGAAACTCTGGAAGTAAGGTACAAGGATAAAAGTATTGCAGATGTCTTGGATATGTCTGTTGATGAAGCTTATGAATTATTTAAGGATATTCCTTCTATTGAAAGGAAATTGAAACTGCTACAAGATGTAGGACTTGGGTATATTAAACTGGGTCAACCAGCAACCACTTTGTCTGGAGGAGAGGCTCAGAGGATAAAGTTGGCAAAGGAACTATCTAAAGTCGCTACTGGAAGGACGCTATATATTTTAGATGAACCCACTACAGGTTTGCACTTTGATGATGTGAAAAAGTTGGTGGATGTTCTTAAAAAGCTTGTAGGTCTTGGTAACACTGTGCTCGTCATAGAGCACAATTTGGATGTTATTAAGTCGGCGGATTGGATTATTGATCTCGGTCCAGACGCTGGTGAGAAGGGTGGGGAGATCATAGCTGAAGGGCCTCCGGAAGAGGTCGCAAAAAATCCAAAATCCTTTACTGGGATTTACTTGAAAAAAGAACTTGGAATGGCTTAGTATTTATCAATTTGACAGTGTAAAATCCTTTTTTTATAATTTTGTATATGGATGAGAACGTTCAAAAAATAATAGAAAAGTATGAAAAAACGATTAAAGAAGTAATAGAATTACTTTCATCTCTCGAGTCTGAAGCTAAATCAGTTTCCCAAAAATTGAAGCGAAAATTTGAGTTCGCTGCTGTTTTGGATAAGGTTTATGAAGGTGTTTATAACTTGGAAAGTATTTCAGAAATTGGTTACTTGATTTTAGAGATGATACAAAGGATAGAAGGTTTTAAAGTTCCCTTTATATTTTTCGAAAATGGCTACAGGTGGAATAGCTTGATATTGGATGATTCTAAAAGGGAGTTCGTTGAGAATCTATTTGCAGGAATCCTCAGTTCGTCTGAGGATCCATTTAATAGTTCCAATATTTTTGAAAAGTCCCTTGATAGTGGATTAAGGATCCTTGCAGTTCCCTTATATGAAGAGGGGTTGTTTAGAGGAATGATAGGTGTTCTGTCTTATGAAATCTATCAATTTGATAAGGAAGATAAGCACTTTTTTGCCGAATTATCAAGAGCTTTGACCATTGCTTTAAGACAAAAACTTAATGCTAAAAAACTTGAAGAGGCGAATATAAAGTTAAAAGATACCCTTTGGAATTCTATACGCCTTGTTCAAAAAATCATTGACCTCAAGGATCCCCATGGAAGTGTCCATGGCCAAAACGTGGCAGACCTTGCAAAGGAAATTGCTCTAAGGTTGGGAATGGAAGAGGAAAGAATAGACTATCTCGTTTATGCAGCAATGATTCATGATGTGGGTAAGATTGCTCTTCCAACGGAAATATTGTTAAAACCCGGTCCCATTTCTGAGCTGGAGTATAACTTGGTTAAGCTCCATCCTGCAATTGCATATGAATTTCTTATGGATATGTCTTTTCCATATTCAATAGCCGAGATTGTTTTACAGCATCATGAAAGACTGGATGGGAGTGGTTACCCGAAGGGTCTAAAGGGGGATGAGATATTGTTGGAAACAAAAATTTTATCGGTTTGTGAAGTGGTAGAAGCGATGACCCATTTTAGGCCGTGGAGAGACCCTGTTCCTCTGGAAGAAGCACTTGGGTATCTGGAGAAAAACAAAGGCGTTTTGTTTGATGCTGAAATTGTTGAAATTTGTAAAAAAGTTTTTCAGGAAGGCTTCACATTTAAAGCGTAATTACTCTATTTGCATTCCCTTATTCTAGGTCTATAATATTTTCTATCGAAAGGAGGTGATATAATGAATTTGCTATTATCAATTTTATTCTTGATGCCTCCAAGTCCTGAGGTCTTGGAGCAGCTAAAAAGAAGTGGAGAGTACCAATTCTACCAATCCGTAATGGAAGATGCAAGAAAGAGGGGAATGGATCAAGCCTCTGAAGAGCTGATGAATCAGATTTACCAGGAAATTGCTTTAGCAAAGGAGACTAAAAGCAAAGTAGTTAAGAGGGCGGTTGTTATTTTGTGCGACTTCTCGGACTACGTTGGAACAACTAATCCTTTGCACTACGATTCCTTGACTAATGGTCCATTTTCAAGCGGAAGTGTTAAAGAATTTTATCTTGAAAATTCTTATGGCAATCTTGAATTTGAGTTCATATTGACAACTGTTTGGGTAAGGCTTCCTCAGACCCTTGCCTATTATGCCAATGGCCAATATGGTACAGGTTCCTGGCCACAAAATGCTCAGAGGATGGCTTACGACGCCGTTCTGGCTGCAGATTCTTTAATAGATTTCTCGCAATGTGATGTTGATGGTAATGGTATTCTTGATGCCCTTGTAATTGTTCATGCTGGCCCTGGGGCTGAATCTACGAATAATCCCAATCATATCTGGTCACACGCCTGGTCAATACCAGTCACATTGATAGTAGATGGGATTAGAGTCAATTATTATACCACTGTACCTGAGAATGCAGGCTGTGGCGTTATAGCTCACGAAATGGGACATAGACCCTTGGGGTTACCTGACCTTTACGATACTGACAATAGTTCAGAGGGGCTGGGTAACTGGTCTTTAATGGCAGCTGGTTCTTGGAATGGTAATGGTAATATACCCGCTCACCTTGACCCATGGTGTAAAATCAGGCTTAACTTTGTTAGGGTTGATACTGTCACGTCAAATCGTATCATGCAACCAATTCCAGCCGTGGAAGATTCCCCTGTTGTCTTCAGACTCTGGACCAATGGAACTACTGGAAATAGATTTTTCTTAGTTGAAAATAGGAGACTGAAAAAGTTTGATAGAGCTTTGCCTAATGAAGGGTTACTTATTTATCACATTGACAACAGTGCTGGTGGTAATAATAATGAGTGGTATCCAGGCAGAGACTACAGGTATCACTACATGGTTGCCCTTGAACAAGCTGATGGAAGATGGGACCTTGAATATAAGAGAAATAGAGGTGATGGTGGGGATCCTTGGCCTGGGACCTCAAATAGCAGAGATTTTCACAACTATTCGGTCCCCGATTCTAAGGACTATGGAAATCCAATGATCACTACTTATGTGGGCGTTCTTAATATATCAAATCCTGGGGACATAATGTATGCTGATCTTATGGTCTCACCTTACAATAACTTGAAGTTGAAGCCGGTTTCCATTCCAAGGGCCGATACTGTGAATGCACAAACTTCTTTTGTTTTAAGCTTATACAATAATGGATTTTCAACAATAAATGCTTCTCTTAATTTTAAGGTTTATGATGAAGGTTCAAATTTGGTTTATGATACTACATTTAGCGGAATTTCAGTTGATACCGCCTTTGCCGAAACTTTAACTTTTGTGTTTACGCCCCTCATTAACGATCATGATTGCACTATCTACTTTGCTTCGAATACTGGTGATGATGTGCCAAGAGATGACTCTTTGATGGGGTATTTTTATTCTAAGGGAATCGTGAGGTTTATCAGTGTTCCCATGGCAGTGGGAGGAAACTACTATGGCGTCCATATAGTGGATGGAGTTGTTGATGATTATGAATATTATGGGTCGGAATGGTTTGACATATCTAATTTCTTGGCATCAGGTGGTGAACTACACAGAACTTTTAGAAGCACATATGTTAAGACTCACATTTTCAGGGATACACTTTTCTTGGGTTTCAAAATAGTAGGTGATTCTACAATTGGCAATAACGACTTAATAACACTTGTGTTCGATGACAACGGTGATGGAGTATTCCCGGCAAGTAATAGCAACGAGGGCGAATTGACCTTTAGAGATGGCACAACGAGGTTGGTAACTTTCAGGCCTTACACGGCTTCAGGAACTGGCTCCACTCAGACTATTCAGTTGCCTCATGCCTACACAGTGGTTGGTAATACCAAATATGCGGAAATAGCAATACCCATTGGACTCGATGGTACAGGATCTGCTTATTATCTTAATTTGCCAGGCGACTACTCCACTTTTGGCCCAAACATATTCGTAAAGGTAACCGACGGAGCAAGGGTTTTTGGATGGTGGCCTCAAAACACACCTTATGCTTCTGTTGTGAGGGATATCTCCTATTTTGGTTCTTTAGGTTTCACCCCTGTTGATATAAATGAAATTGACATTCCTGGCAGAATAAAAGTTTCTCTTAGGGGTTCTATTTTGAATATCCAATATGCGGTTAAAAATAGTTCGGATTTAGAGGTTAATATATATGATGCCCTCGGCAGGAAGTCATTGAATAATTCTTATAAAATCTCAGGCGATGGGAAATTAAGTCTACCTATGGGGAATCTACCCGCTGGTGTTTACTTCATAAAGGTCAATATGGATGGCAAGGAGGTTACTTCTTACAAGGGAGTTATAGTTAGATAAGACTTTAACGGGTTTTAAAATATTTGTAATTTTTCTATCTCTTTTGAATTAATTTAAAGTGGGATTTATATTTATTCACTGTTAAAGTGGAGGAGTGTATGCAGGATTATAGAGATAGTGTGAATTTACCGAAAACCGATTTTTCAATGAAGGCAGAGTTAACAAAAAAGGAACCTTTGAGGATAAGATGGTGGTATGACAAGAAAATATACGAAAAGTCTTTGGAATCAAGAAAAAATTCTGGTAAGACCTTTATCTTGCACGATGGCCCTCCTTACTCCAATGGACACATCCATTTAGGGACTGCTTTGAATAAAATTTTGAAAGATATATTGGTAAAATACAAGAGTCTTAAAGGGTTTTATGCACCATACATACCCGGCTGGGATAATCATGGTATGCCTATTGAATTGGAAGTTATTAAGAAATCCGAAAATTTTAAAAGCATTGTAAAGGATTCTACAAGTTTAAAGAATCTTGAATCAAAGAGAAAGCTCAGAGAAGAGTGCAGAATATTTGCTAAAAAGTGGGTTGACATTCAGCGCGAAGAGTTTAAGAGATTAGGCGTTTTAGGAGATTGGGATAATCCGTACCTAACTATGGACCCTTATTATGAGGCTAAAGAGCTCAAGATTCTCGCCAATTTAGCAAAGGAAGGTTTTATATACAGAAGCTATTTACCCGTTCACTGGTGTCCCACCTGTAAGACCACCCTTGCAATGGCTGAGATTGAATACAAAGATAAAGAATCCCCATCCCTTTGGTTTACCTTTGAACCCCTAGAGACCGATTATTTCCCTTTAGTTTGGACAACTACGCCGTGGACGATTATCTCAAATGTGGCTCTAGCAGTTCACCCGGACTACGATTATGTTATAGTGGAAAGCGGCAATAAGAAGTACCTTTTAGCTAAGGAGAGGCTGGAGGCTAACAAAGATATTTTGGGAGAAGATGTTAGAGTTTTAAACACTATTAAGGGGAAGGAATTAGAAGGTCTCCGGTTTAAGCATCCGTTTTTTGACAGGGTTTCTAAAGTTATTTTAGGAAATTTTGTCACACTTGAAGACGGGACAGGGATAGTTCACATTGCACCTGGTCATGGTAGAGAAGACTTTGAAGTTGGAAGAGAATACAATTTACCGATTATATCCCCTGTAGATGAAGATGGTAAGTTCACGGGCGAAGCTCCGATGTTTGAAGGTTTGGATACAAATGAGGCCTCATCTAAAGTGGTAGAAGTCTTAAAGGAGAACGGCAAATTCCTTAGGTTATCAAAGATTTTGCACAGTTATCCCCATTGTTGGCGTTGTAAAGGCCCTCTAATTTTCAGGGCAACACATCAATGGTTCTTGGGAGTTGATCATAAGAATTTGAGAGATAAGGCACTTAAAGAAATATCATCTGTAAAATGGCATCCGGAGGAAGGAGAATCAAGGATTTTTGCATCTGTAAAGGAAAGGCCTGATTGGGTCATCTCTAGGCAGAGAAGTTGGGGTGTATTTATTCCTGCTTTAAAGTGCCTTGATTGCGGTGAATCTTTTTTAAATCATGAAGTAATAAATAAATTGGCCGAATTGGTTGAAAATGGTGAACAAGATGCCTGGCTTACCCATTCAATTGAGGATTTTGTCAATGATTCTGTTACCTGTCCGAAGTGTGGTGGTAAAAAATTTGAAAAAGAGTTTGACATATTAGATGTTTGGTTTGACTCGGGTATCTCCTATTTGGTGGTGTCAGAAAAGAATAATCTCCCCTGGCCATCTGATGTATATCTTGAAGGTTCAGACCAGCATAGGGGCTGGTTTAATGCGTCGTTGATATTGGGAACCTCTTATAGGGGCAGCGCACCTTATAAAGCAGTCATAACTCACGGATGGGTTGTGGATGCAGATGGGAGGGCGATGCATAAGAGCCTCGGTAATGTCATTTTGCCAGAAGAGGTAATAAGTAAATATGGTGCTGATGTACTGAGATTATGGGTTGCTTCAAGTGATTACACCGGCGATGTGAGATTGGGTGACGAGATATTAACAAGGCTTGTGGATTCTTATAGAAAAATTAGAAATACTATACGCTTCATGTTGGGGAATCTGTACGATTGGTCAGAGGATAGAAGGGTAAACTATGACGATCTTTTGCCCCTTGATAAGTACATGCTCCTCAGGTGGAATGAAATGAAGAGGGATGTTGAAAATTACTATGAGAATTTTTATTTTTACAAAGCATTCCATTCAATTTTTGACTTCATAGTCGTGGATTTGTCAGCTCTCTACTTAGATGTTTTAAAAGACAGACTATACACCTGGGGCAAAGATTCCTTAGGTAGAAGATCCGCCCAAACCGTAATTTATGATATATTGAAAGAGCTACTTGTAATTATCTCCCCCATTCTTTCTTTCACGGCGGAAGAAGCTTGGGAAAATCTACCAGGAAACAAAGAAGAAAGCGTCTTTCTCTCAAACTGGCCTTCAATAAATGTTGTTTACGATAACATTGAGATAAAAAGAGATTTCTCATCTCTATTGAGTGTTAGGGACAAGGTGCTCTTACTGATAGAAAAGGCGAGGAAGGAAGAGCAGATTCTAAGTGATCGCCTAGAAGCGAGGGTTCACATTCTTAATTGTGAGTCTGATCTTAGATCAACTCTTGAGAAATATTGGAAGTTTCTCCCAGAGTTGTTTATTGTGTCACAGGTAGTGTTTGACGAGAGTCCATCCTCTGATAATGTTCAGGAAAGCTTTGACGGTATTAAAATCGCAATCACACATGCGAAGGGTAAAAAATGCCAGCGATGTTGGGTTTGGGATGAACATGTGGGAGATGATCCTGAACATAAAGAACTTTGTCCAAAATGCCTGAAAGTAATAAGAGGTTCATATAATGAAAATTGATATTCTAAATCTTAAGGATGGAATTACTGAGTATTTTGAGAGGCTCAACGAGGTTGATTTAGATTTACAGAAGTTAGATTTTAGGCTTAAAGATTATGTGGATGTACATATTATAGTTGAAAAGAGCGCGAATAAGGTTAAGATAGAGGTTTTAAGCAAATTCACACTTGTTCTCTCTTGCTCCCGATGCTTGGAGGAGTTTTCAACTTATTACGAAAACGTTGATGTTTACTTTATAAGACCTGGTAAGGAAGAATTTGAAGAAGAAAAAACCCTTACTGATGAAGATGTTTACACACTATTTACTCCAACACAGGAGGTAGATACAAATTTATTGGTTAGAGACAGTATAATATTGTCGACACCTATGAAGCCTCTATGCAGGGAGGATTGTAAAGGCCTTTGTCCTCAGTGTGGTATTAATCTAAATTACAGCGATTGTGTACATGTTCTCGAAAGTTCGCCTGTGAGTGATTGGAGGAAAAAATTGGAGGAAATAAAAAAGAAGCTAGCTGAAAACAAATGAAATTAATACTTCTTGTAATTCTGAGTCTTTTCACTTCAAGGAAAAACGAAGTTGTTCTTTATATGATTCCTGATGACATTTCAGATTCTATAAGAGTTGTACTGCTCGTAAGCTTTAATAGACAGGACCTTGTGTTTGTTAAACATAGTGACCAATTCAAAGCTTCAGTCGAACTTCAAGTTGAGGTTTTTGCTGGGAAAAAGGATTTAGTATTTGGTAATTATTGGATTTTTCCTATGATCGCGTCAAGCTATAGAGAAACAAGGAAGTCTTCCTGGTATGAAAGGACATTGTCTTTTAAAGTCAAACGAATGGATCAATACACTTTTAAATGTGCTCTCAAAGATGGTGAAGGAAACATCATTGCTGAATTTAATGAAAGGATAAGAGCCCCTAAATATATTTCTGATCCTATTTTGTTGGATTCTTCTTCTCTTGCAGAAGATGTGAAACGCCCCGCTCCTTTGTATACAAGGTCTAAGATGGGGATATTTTATGTTAAGAGCCTTAAAGATTCAATAGGTTATAGATTGGAAATTACAGCAATAAAGCCTATTATTGTTAAAGAAGGATTATTAAACTTTGGTGATAATTTTATTGAGGTTGGTTATGGTGATTTGCCATCTGGAAGCTACAGAGTGTTATTAAAGACGGTTGATGAAACAAGAGAGTCTAAGATTACCATCTTTAGTTTGCCAATTGATTTTTCAAGTACAGAATTTAACCAGACATTAACTATCTTATCGTTTTTAGTGCCCCAAGCGGAACTTGATTCGTTTAAAATCTTTCAAAAGGATAAAGATGCTTTTATTGCTTATTGGGAAAGATTCTGGAAGAGAAGAGATCCAACTCCGGAAACAGAACTTAATGAGTTTGAACAGGAATTTTGGAATAGAGTGGAATATGCGGATAGAAACTTTTCCTCCCATCTTAAACGCGGTGCTGTTTCGGATAGAGGGCTTTGTTACATTGCATTAGGTCCTCCAGACGAAATTGAAAGGCACCCTTTTGAATTATACGCACCTTCGTTTGAAATCTGGTATTATTATGAAAAAAATTATAAATTCACCTTTATGGACACAAAGGGGGTAGGAGAATATGAAATTGTTGATCCTCCTCGCCATATTTTCTACGAGCTCATTAAAAAGTGACCCAAAGTTGGGCGAGATTCCCTCTGAGGTATATAAAAGTGAGGGAAAGGTAAATTTTCTAGCAAGTTATGCGCGCTTTTTGCGCCTTGATACATTAACTGTCTTTGAGTTTTCGTATCTTTTGGACCTTAATTCTTTGAGGAGAAAGGATGGTGCTGCAAAATTTAAGGCAAAGGTGGAAATTTCTGGAGGGAATTTAAAAGAGCCGATAGTTTCGGAATGGACCCAAAGCACATCAAAACCTCTTAATTTTTCTGTTGATAAATTTTGGGCTTCCCTGATTTCTGGAGAGTACACTCTGATTTTTACTATTTTCGATTTGAATTCTAAAAACAAAGGGAGTATTAAGTTGAAATTAAAAACTCTAGATAAGGATACTGTTTTACAGGCTTCTGATTTGCAACTACTATTTTCACTTTCACCTGGCGAAGACACGGTTTTTGGAAAATTTGGTTATATTCAAATTCCAAATCCAGGCGCTATATATTATCCCGGGAGAGACACACTCTATTTTTATATGGAAATTTATCATTTAGAAAAGGACACTATCTCTTATTTTGCCAGATATTATATTTTTGATGCAGCAGGAGAACTCATACGTTCCTCTAAACCTTTGATTAAAACCAAAAGTGAATTACCAATAATCAGAGATGGGATTTTATTGGAAGGTCTTAAAAGTGGTAAATATTTACTTAGAATCCAGGTGGTTGAACCGTCAACTGGTCGTTCTGTTGAATTGACAAGAGAGTTTATTTATTATGCATCTCAAACTCCAACTTCAGAAACAGCTGAAGAGTTGAAATATTTTTATTTTATTGACTATTTCGCTTCTCCTGAACAATTAAAAGAATTTCACTCTTTGTCTGAGGAAGGTCAAATTCTCTACCTTAAGAAGTTCTGGAAAAAATTTGATCCTACACCTGGGACCGAGTTCAATGAATTTTTTGCCGAGTTTGTAAAACGATGTAAATATGCCGATGACAATTATTCCCTTTCTGATAAACCCGGGAGACTTACTGACAGGGGAAGAATTTATATAAAATTTGGCCCTCCCGATGAAATTAATAGAGTAACTTTTGAATTGACTTCGAGAAACAGGGAGCATTGGATTTATTATAGTGGTGGATTTAAAGAATTTGTTTTTGTGGATGTAAATAATACAGGTGATTTTCAGCTTGTGTATTCTTCCGATCCTTCAGAGCCTTCAAGACCAGATTGGATGAAGTATGTTTCTCCTCAGGATCTTCAAAGGCAAAGCTTTTAATACAAAACTCAAGGGTAAGGCTGCCGAAGATTTAGCTTCCGGGTATCTAGTGTCAAAGGGATACAAGATTCTGGAAAGGAACTTCCGCAAACAATATGGTGAAATTGATATTATCGCTAGAAAAGATAATGTGTTAATTTTTGTTGAGGTCAGAAGCTTAAGGGGTGACTTTATGGAACCATGCGAGACTATTTCGTACAGAAAAAAGGAAAAAATAATTAAAACTGCTACCGCTTACATTCAAAAAATAGGATGGGGTGGTGAAGTAAGGTTTGATTTTGTCGGAATAAAAGGAGATGATTCAAAGATTGAGCATATCGAGAATTTTTTCGGATTTTAAACATAAAAATGAGAAAATAGCCTCAAGGATCGTTGATTATGTTCATGTGTTTTATCTAGTAATGAAGGACAAAAGAACACCTTGGTATGTGAAGGGGTTAGCTTTCATTTCCTTTTGTTATGCTGTATCACCAATTGATCTGGTACCTGACTTTATCCCAATTCTAGGATATTTAGATGATTTTTTGATACTACCTGCGATGTATGGTTTGATTGTTAAGCTGGTTCCGAAAGAAATCTTAGATGAAAGCAAGTCGCTTGCTCAGGAAAGCAGAATTGCGCATGCATCTTTGTACAAGGTTTTGGGTATCCTGTTGGTTGTTGTTTTTTGGGCATTTGTTGCTTTATTTGTACTTTTTCTCATTCGAAGTCTTTCAAAGGGTTTAAAAATTTTGAAAATAAATAAATAGTATTCTTTTCTACTTTTAAGATTTATTGATTGTGTGATAAGAGAATCGATTTTTGATTCAAGCTCTTCAATTTTTGATAGGTTTGAAGTTGAATCACTGGAAAACCTGGAGGCTGATTCCCAGACGAAGTTCAATATTTCGAAAAACAATGATGACTCCGATATAATTAAATATCTTGCAATTTCGTATTGTTCTTCCTTTATTGCATTAATTGCCTGCTTTTGTTTTCTCTTTATAATTCCAAACCTTAAAGTTATTATGCCCTTTAGGCTGTCATCTTTGACAGATCCAATCATATAAATTGTGTTTTGTGTAATGGTTAGGTTCAACTCTCCACATAGTTGAAGGATTTTCTTTTTATTCGATTGTAGTTCACTTTCTATTTGCGAAATTTTAAGATTTAGTAAGTAAAAGGAGCAAAGGTATAAAGACAGTACTAGACCGAGATAAAAAAACAGCTTTTTCCAAAAGGTCATACAATCATATTAAAACTTTGTACTTCAATGTTCAAGTCGAATAATGAAACACCTGTTCAATAAGTTCATCAATAATTAGACACATTTATTGCATTATAATTAAACCATGATGTTTATTGCTTTTCTTCTATTCACTTTGATAGCACCAGCTGATTATGGGGGACTCCCCTTTGATGCTCAAAGTCCGGGACTTTCTTTTTCAGTAACTTCCAGAGCCGGTTTTCCTAATTTCGATAATCCTGCAACCTTTGGATTGGTACCAAGAGAAGGTGTATTATTTAATTTTGCGTATTCTTCTATTGGTTTTCAAGATATCCTTAACTACAGTTACGAAATGGACTTTAAAAAACTTACTGCTCTTGCATTTTATTCAAAAAATGGTGCTTTTTCTTATAGGCCGATTCTAAGAAAGAAGATTTCCGATACTAATGCAGAAAAGGTTTATTCCATTGATGAATTTGGATTGACACTCGCTGATTTACTTTATTACAAACTTTACGGTGGAATAAGTGTAAACTATATCAATGTTCGGTATGGAGAAGCGCTGGTGGAGGATAGTATTCCGGAAGTTAGATTAATTAATGGGCATGGATTTTCGATAAATCTCGGTCTATTATATAAAATAGGGAAATTTGACTTTGGAGTGGCAATAAAGAATGTCATATCAGGTGTTTATTTCCCAGAGGATATAAAAGATGTTCTTGAAATGGCTGGAAGCGTTGGGGCTGGTTTTACTCCTAAAGAATATGTCTCAGTATCCTTTGATTGTCTTGCAAGGCCAAAGGAACGTGTAAACTTTTCCGGTGGTTTGAAAGTGAAGCCTTTAAAGTGGGCTTCATTAATGGTAGGTTATAATTTGAATCAGCGTTCCTTTTCCTTTGGGGGTGAAATCAATTACAAAGACAACGATTGGCTAATCTCTTATGGGGGGAATTCCTGGTTTATTACATGGAGGTACTATATACAATGAAAAAAATCGCTTTGATATTAGGTGGAGGAGCTGCAAAGGGATATGCACATATAGGCTTTATTAGAGCCCTTGAGGAATGGGGAATAGAACCGGATTTGATAATTGGAACCAGTATGGGGTCATTAGTTGGTGGATTTTATGCGGCAGGATTTTCTTCAAAAGAGATGGAAGAAATAGCTGTCGGTATGGATTTAAAAAAGATGGCAAAAGTCTTTACAATTACTATTTCTCCACAGGGATTTATTTCTCTGGATGGTACAGAGGAGTTTTTGAGGTCTTATCTGGGATACATAAAAATTCAGGCTTTAAAACGTAAATTTATAGCGACGGCGGTAGATGTGACTAATAATCAGGCCCTCTATTTTGATAAGGGAGACCTTGTTAAGGCAATTTTGATGAGTATCAGTATTCCTTTTGTATTTGTTCCCATTTCTTCAGATCCCATAATTGTGGATGGAGGTATTTTGGATAATGTACCTGTTAGGGTTTTATCGCTGTTAAAAGAGGAATATTTTTCTATTGCTGTAAACGTCGTGCCAATGGTTAAACATAATGTAAGGATGGCAGATTCTGACGAGATTCCTGTAAGAGAAAAATCAAATTTCTTTGAAAAGATGGTCAAGAAAAGAAATGAAATGGTTGAGTATAGGGAAAATGCTATGAATTTTATCTCTTACATCGTGAGAGTCTCTCAAATAATGATGAGTGAGATAAATCTCAGGAGGTTAGAAGAGTATAACCCTGATCTCTTTATTGATGTTGACCCTGGTATAGATAGCCACGAATTTAACAAGGCGAAAATAGCAATAGATGCAGGTTACGAAGCGGCATTAGGGATAAGGAATGAACTTTTTAAAAAGCTGAAAAAGGATTAAGCCGGAGTATTTTCCATATAATTTTTACAAAATGATTTCCTAAATGCATTCTTTGACTCTACGATGTTTCAACGTTATAATATAAGCCAACTATGAGAAAAAGAATTATTGCTGGTAATTGGAAGATGTATTTAAACCACAAAGAGGCTGAGAATTTAGTGAATGGTTTGAAAAAGGAGCTGAAAGGATTTCAATCAAATTATGAAGTGGTTGTGATTCCAACCTTTACTTCTCTTTATTCAGTAGCTCAGATTTTGGATCGAAAACTCATGAAATTGGGCGCTCAGAATTGTTATTTTGAAAAAGAGGGTGCATTTACAGGAGAAATTTCACCACGCATGTTATCAGCATTGGGTTGTGATTATATTATTGTTGGTCATTCTGAGAGAAGAAAGTATTTTTGTGAAACTGACGATATAATTGCGAGAAAGGTAAAGTCAGTTTTGGAAGAAGGCATGACGCCGATTCTTTGTGTTGGAGAAACTTTTGAACAGAGAGAAGAAGGTAAACATAAAGAAGTTGTTGAAAGTCAGCTTAGAATATGTCTTTCTCTCCTGTCTAAAGAAGAAGTAGAAAAAATTGTTATAGCATATGAGCCGGTTTGGGCTATTGGTACAGGAAAGAACGCTACCCCTGAGCAGGCTCAGGAGATGCACCAATTTATTAGAAGTCTTTTGGAAGGTTGGTTTGGTTTAAGTGATATTTCTATACTTTATGGTGGTAGTGTAAAGCCAGAAAATATTTTTGATTTAACAAAAATGGCTGATATTGACGGTGCACTGGTAGGTGGTGCATCAATTAAATTGGAAAGTTTTATTGGAATTATTAGAAACGCATATCAAGGGAGGAATTAGATATGTATTCTTTTTTAAGCATTCTCTACTTGTTGATAGTAATAATAATGGTTATAGTGGTGTTGATTCAGGAGCCGCGCGAGTCTGGTCTTTCACCTGCCCTTGGAGGAATGCAGCAACTCCTGGGAGTAAGGGGTATGCCTACTTTCTTTACAAGACTGACTTGGGCCTTAGGTGTAGTTTATATGGTATTTTCTCTGATTTTAGCAGTTATTAGTCCAGCTCATACTACTAGCAAAAGCACGGCTCCGTCTGAAAAGGCACCTTTTGAACAAAAGTCACAGCAAACTCAAGAAACAGAAATTCCAAAAATACCACAGTAAAGGGGGGTAAAATGTTGGAAGTAGTAATAGAATTTAAAGGATTTCAATACAAAGTTAATGAAAACAGTCAATTTACTGCTCAAAAGGTTGACAAGAATGAGGGAGAATATATAGAGATTGATAAGGTTTTATTGATCCAGGATGGCGATAAGGTTGTTGTCGGTAAGCCTTACATTGAGAATGCCAAAGTAGTAGCTAAGGTCCTTAAACATCACAAATCTGATAAAGTAATGGCATTTAGATATGTGAATAAAGAAAATGTCAGAAAGAGAAGAGGCCACCGTCAGGAGCTAACAGAACTGAAGGTAGAGAAAATAGTTTTAGGATAGCACTAGTAAAAAGTGTTTTTGTATTCCCTTCTTCTTGTTGCACTTTTTGAATATGGTTCTTTAGGAACAATTGATTTTCTTTTAATTGGTCCAGAAGAGACTAGAGAAGTTTCAACAAATTTTGTCGATTATAAAAGAAAAATAGGTTTTTCTTCAGCTTTTGTAAGCGTGGAGGAGATAAACTCCTTTTTTGACGGAATTGACCTTCAAGAAAAGATTAGAAATTTTTTAAAGTACTTCAATCAGAATTTTGGGGTCAGATATGTGCTCCTTTTAGGTGACTATAATAAGTTACCTTCAAGAAAAGCAACCATAGTTTTTTCAGGCAATGATATTTCTGACAATGTGCCAACTGATTTTTATTATTCAGAATTGTCCTCAAATTGGGACAAAAATCGAAATGGGCTTTATGGCGAAAGGGCTGATTCTATTAGCCTCACTCCATCGCTTCTTGTGGGAAGGGTTCCTTACCACTCTTTGAGTGAACTTGAGAGCTATTTTGAGAAGGTAATGAGATATAAAGAACTGACCACAAAAACTAATAAGGTTTTATTACACTCTTCAGATTTTTACAGGAATGGTCTTTCTTATCGATTAGTTGACACACTGCAAGCTGCTTTTCCGTGGTATTTTAATATTAGCAAATTGTATGAGAGAGGTGATGTTACACCAAGGGATAGTGTAACAATTCAACGTTTTGTAGATAGTGTGAATTCAGATCCTTTGTATGTTTTTTCATTGGTTCATGGAGATTTCGGAGGGATGTATATTAACGAGGTTTCGCGCATTTACTTTGGAATAAACGACTTAAGAAGATTCCAGGCTATTACACCAGCAATTTGGGGAATTTTATCTTGCGATATCGGTGGATTTGATAGAGATGCCTTTGGAGAGCATCTCATTTTTAAGCCAAATTGCATCGGTTTGCTCACACAGAGCAGGGATGGGCTTCTATCAATGATAAAGCTATATTATGTTTTTTTTGAAAGTCTGTTTTTAAGGGATGATATAGATATAGGTGAAGCAGATAGTATCATGAGAAAGACTTTTGAAAACGAAGGTTATAATTACCTATCTTACTATTATACTCTTTTAAACACCAATTTGTTTGGCGACCCAACTCTGATCCCGGTGAAGGGTGATTTCTACTCTTATGAAATTTCCTCATTAACATTTTTTGAGGATACTTCACTAATTGTTAAAGTGAGTGTTGCTGAAGATTCGGTTAATAGATTTTATAATCAGGTGAACAAAAAATATGTACTATATAAGCCTGATGAGTTTATTAAAGTAATCGAAACGAAAGAAGACTCAGTGATGTTTAATTTTAAGATTTCATCTCCAGGATACCTGTATGTAACGCTAACGGGGCCAAGGGTACGAGATGTGTTTGACTCAGTGTATGTTATTCCCTACAGTCTTCCGGTTAGTTTGATTGTCGATTCTTTAAAAAATGAATTTGGGGATACCATACTAATATCAAATTCTTTGTTTTTAATGACCATTAACGTTACAAATACCTCTTCCAAGGCATTGGAGAGGTTAGATTTGCGAATAGGAAGCACACCTGGCTTTACTATTTTTGATTCGGCTTTTACCCTATCCCTCAAGCCTTTTGAGTCAAAGAAAATCAGAATTAGAGGATTTGCAGAAAAAGTAAGCAGTAATACTGTTGAGGAAATTACACTAAGTATGCAAAATGATAGGGTTTCATATTTAAGAAGTTGGAAATTTAATGTATTCAAGGCGAACCTGGAGATTACCGATTTTAAAATTTATAGAAAACAGAATTATTATTTACTCCAGCTCAAACTGTTTAACCCCAATAAGTTTTTTGTAAAAGATATTAAAATAAGATCCAAAGCTTTCGGTCCCGATCTTTATGACTATCACATAGCTTTAATCCTTCCAGAGAGAGACACATCCATCGTTGACTCAATCTCGCTGTCTAAAAATCAACTGTCTTTCACAATTTACTATTTTAATGATTCTCTTGTTGTTAAAGAAAGTCCCGGGATTGTAATACTCCCGCCTCCAAATAATGTTACAGGGACTCCTGGACCCGGATTTGTGAAGGTTCAGTGGAGAGAACCCTTTAGAGGGCTTTTGTATAATGTCTACAAGAGTGAAGATGGAATAAATTTTGTTAGGGTGAATAGGGCGCCCGTTAGCGGTGTTTCATTAACAGTATATGAACTCAGTGGTCCTACCTACTTCTATGTTTCCTCTTTAGATACAATAAAAATGGTGGAGAGTGTACCTTCTGAGTTAAAAATATTTGCTCCAAATCCATCCTTTTTGGATGGGTGGCCACAACCTGCTATTGGTACAGGATATTCGTCTCCTGTTATATGTGAGTTTGATATAGTAAGGCATGGAAAGGAAATCTTAATAGGTACCTTTTTTGATAGTTTGGTTTACGCCTTTGACTCAAGGGGTAATCCGCTTCCGGGATATCCCTTAAATTTGCATGGTGCTATGTTAGGCTCGCCGGCTGCAGGGGATCTGGATGGGGATGGTGAGGATGAGGTGGTAATAACCACTTTTAGTGGTTCCCGTTCCCTTTTTATACTGGACAGGTACGGAGTTGTAAATAGTGTTTATCTCACAGGATCGGGTTATAATACCCCTGCAATTTTTGATTTAAATGGTGATGGTATTAATGAGATTATCACAAGAGACGGGAATTTCCTGAAAATTATAAGTCCTAATGGTAATGTTATTGCTTCAAGCCAAAGTCTTGGAGGTGGTAATACCTCTCCAGCGGTGGGTGACATTGATGGAGAGGGGTTTCCAGAAATCTTGTTTTCATTTACAACCTCTTCGTCGGGTTATCTTGTGGCTTTTAGATTTGATTCGGCCTTAGTTACAGTCTTAACTTCACAAATAAACAAGAATAATATTACTTCTCCATCGATAGGAGAAATCGCTGAGGATTTTGAAGGCTTAGAGATCGTTGTAGGTGCAGGTGATTCACTTTACCTTATCAGTTCTTATGGCCAAATCATAGCAAGGGGATATACGGGTACACTTACTTCTTGGCCATTTGCCATTTCTCCGGCTATTGGTGATGTGGACGGAGATGGCGTTAAAGAAATAGTTGTTCCTGTTTCAAATGGTTTTAGAGTTTTTAAGAGAATTCAAAATTCGTTGGTTTCTATCTTATATGTTCCTTGTGGTGGTGGATTTTCCTCCTGTGTCCTTTACGATGTTGATGATGATGGTATGTGTGAAATTTTCAAGGGCGGTGTGGACGGTCTTCTTCATGCATACAGGTCTGATGGTTCTCAGTTAGGTGGTTTTCCCATTGACCTTTTTTCTTATGTATACCCCACTCCACAAATAGATGACGTTGATGGAAATGGGTTGTACGATATTATTGTCTCCTCCTGGGCAAATTCGGTTTTCATTTTCTCTACAAATTGGACAACCGATGCAAGTTCCTTTTGGACTATGTATAAACACGATAAACAAAGGACTGGGAATGCTGAACAAAACTGGCCTGGAAATAGTACAACCCTCGAAAGTGAAATTAAAGATGATGCAGGTATTTCCTTTGAAAATACGAAGATTTCACTTTATGATATAAACGGAAGGTTAATCTTTAGAGGTTCAAAAACAGATTTTGAACAAAGAATTATTAAGGGTACTTTTCAAAAGGGAATTTACTTTGTTTTTACAGAGGGAAATTTAAAAAATAACGTAAAGAAGTTGGTTATAATAAGATGATCGGTGAACTTGATAAGTTAAAGGAAAAACTTAGGGAGATAGAGTTAAAACTTGCCTATAATCTTTCAGATGATGAACGCAAATCACTTTTGCAAGAGTATAAAAAATTGCAGCCTATAGTTGAAAAATTGGAGGAAAAGGAAAGGATCGAAAAGGAAATTAAAGATGTTGAAGAGCTGATTGAAGTGGAAAAAGACGAAGATTTGCTGGAATATTTAGTGACTGAAAAATGTAAACTCACAGAGAAATTGTTAAATGTGGAATTGGAGCTAAAAAAGCTCTTGCTTCCTGAGGATCCGAATGATTCAAGAAATGCAGTTGTAGAAATAAGAGCTGGCACAGGTGGTGATGAGGCTGCTTTATTTGCGGCTGATCTTTTTAAAATGTATTCAAGATTTTCTGAAAAGAAGGGTTATAAATTGTCTTTGGTAGATGCCCATTCAACACCTCTTGGTGGTTTTAAAGAGATCACTTTTATTATTGAAGGTCAGTATGCATATAAGAATTTCAAGTATGAATCGGGTGTTCACAGAGTTCAACGGATTCCTTTAACTGAAACTGGAGGGAGAATACATACTTCGACGGCAAGTGTTGTGGTTTTGCCAGAAGTTGAAGATGTGGACGTTGATATAAATATGGATGAGCTTAAAATCGATACTTTCAGGTCAGGTGGCCCTGGCGGTCAACATGTTAATATGACAGATTCTGCGGTAAGAATCACGCACGTACCAACGGGAATAGTAGTGGTTTGTCAGGATGAACGTTCCCAACACAAAAATAAGGCGAAAGCGCTCCGAATCCTTAGAGCAAAATTAAGAGACCTTGAGGAGAAGAAGAGAGAAGAAGAGATGAGGTCAAAAAGGAAAGCCTATATCGGTTCTGGAGATAGAAGCGAAAAGATTAGAACTTACAACTTCCCTCAAAACAGAATCACAGACCATCGAATTGATTTGACGGTTTATAGACTCGAGGATGTTCTTAATGGGGATTTGGACCTTATTGTAGATAAACTTTTAGAGGCCGAAGAGAAAGCAAAACTTGAAAGTCAGGCAGCTTTATAATTATCTTTTAGAAAATTTAAAGAACGTTTCCGACGAAGCTGATGCAGAAGCTCGTTTTATTATTGAAGAACTTTTAGGTAAAAAGTTCGAGTTTTTGTTTATTAGTGAAGAGTGTATCTCGTCCGTTCTCCAATCCAAAATAGAGGAAATCTTGGAAAAAAGGGTAAAGGAGAGGGTTCCACTTCAATATATTTTTCAAAAAGCCTATTTTTATGGTTTTGAACTATATGTTGATGAAAGGGTTTTCATACCCAGAGGGGATACTGAAGTAATTATTGATTATGTAATAAAAAACTTTAAGGGTCAGCACCTCCGTTGGGTTGATGTTTGTACCGGAAGCGGAGCCATTGCGGTCGCTCTTGGTAAGTATCTTGGGGGTATAGGATTTGCCTCGGATATCAGTTATGATTCGATTTTAGTTGCAATGCAAAATATCTCAAGGTATCAGTTAGAAGTGAGATGTGTTGTGTCAGACATGCTTTCTTGTTTTAAAGGCAATTCATTAAATTTGATAGTTGCAAATCCACCTTACATAGGACTTTGGGAGAAGAGCAGTTTATCTGAAGAGGTCCTTAAAGAGCCTTGGCGTGCTCTTTTTGGTGGCGAAAAAGGGTTTGAGGTCACAGAAAGATTATTGGAAGAAGCCATGAGGGTTTTAGTTCCTGGTGGTGACATTATAATAGAAACATCAGAAAGTTGTAATGGGTATTTAAAACGTAGGTTTATGGACGATTATTTTTACCTTAAAAGCGAAATTTTTGATTTAAGAGGGCAATTAAGAGGTTTGCATTTTTCGAAAAATCATTGACATGGAAGACATTCAGCAGAAGGTATTATTTAAGGTTAGCGCTCAAATTAAAAGTGAGAGATTTAAAGAAGCACTGAGATTCTTGGGTTCATACAAAAATATTTTCACTGGTAAGAATCGCGAAAGATTTATATTTTTGAGAGGGTATCTAAACTTAAAAGCCGGTTTTCCTGACAAAGCAAAGACGATCTTTGAAAAGCTTTCAAAATCAAGGCCCAGGAAATCTATTTATCATTACTTTCTTGGTGTTTCTAATCTGGAGCTAGCAAACTATAAAGAAAGTATCAATAATTTTAAGGAAGCTTTATTGATTTCCCCTAATAGTAAGCAATATTTGAAGAACTATGGATGGGCTCATGTACTTGTTGGTAAAAAGAAAGGTTTAAAAGCATTAAACCAGCTTTTTAAAGAAGAATTAGAGGATAAAGACCTCTTCCTTAAATATATTCTTGCTCTGGTGAAGTTTAACAAAATCCCTACGGCCAAGTGGCTCGCCGAGCTTGGACAAAGGAAATTTAAAGATGAAGAGTTTAAAGAGCTTTTAGAAGCCCTTAAAGATCCACGAAATTATCAAAACATAACTTTAAGTGAAGCAGAAGAAAAAGTACTTGCTTTGATTAGACTGCGGTCTCAGTTTGATACGGATGAGATGGAAGAGATCCTTTGGCTATTTATGAAGATGAGAGGGAAAATTTACAAGAGGATAGGTAAGGTTGAACTTTGGGCAGCTGCCTTTGAGATTGCCACTAGGATTTTTATGGGTGAAGAAGCAGTGGATGAAAGGAAGATTTGCAAAAAATACAATGTGGACGAAAAGAAAGTTAGACGAATTTTATGGAAAATTTTTAAGGGAGGTATGTTATAGTATGCAAAGAGGTTGGATGCTTAAAAGCATAAATAGCGAGTTGTACCTCAAATTTAATATGGAGAAACCCTTTGAAATTTATTTTTCCACTAAAAGAATCAGGGACATACACCAGAAGCTAAACTTAAATCCTCATGTGGAGTTGGAACAGGTCCATTCAAATGCAATACTTAACGTTGATAATGGTGTATTTCCTCCTAAGTCTAAAAGGGGTGATGGTCTGATAACCTCCAGATCTAATGTATTCTTGGTTGTGAGGGTTGCAGACTGCTATCCGCTTTATATTGTTGACCCCATTAAATTAGTTTGTGGCGTTTTTCATGTGGGCTGGAGGGGTTTGAAAGAAGGAATTGTTGAGGAGGCAGTTAAGAAATTCGTGAATGATTACGGAAGCAGTCAAGAGACTTTAATTGCTGTATTCGGACCAGGAATAAGCTCTGAATACTATGAAGTTGGTGAAGAGTTTCAAAGTATGTTTAAGCTGGGATTGATTAGGAAAGAGGGTAAACTTTTCTTTGATATTTTCATTGTTGCTAAGGAAAAATTAAGACGCATGGGAGTAAAGGAAATTTATTCGCCTCCTTATGATACATTCTCTAATTCGGATCTATTTTATTCTAAGAGAAGGGATAGGGAGCTAATAGAGCTTAATAGAGCCATTATTGGAATTAGAAAGAATAATGAGCCTGTTACTCTTCAAGAAGAAACGGAGTATAGCCTCTAAGAAGTTCAAGTGATTTTTTTATTGCCCTTATGTGAGATTCGAAAGGAATTTGAGGTAATTTTTTAGTTGCAAAAAACTTGGCCTCTTCTGCATCGTCTCCGGCCACTGGTTGGTCCTTTGTAAATCCTATGTATGCTAAAACTAAAACACTTTTATATTTTTTACTTTTTTGTTCAAAAACATCAATGAGTGTCAATTTCCTTGCATTAATTCTAGTTTCTTCAAAAAGCTCTCTTTTTGCAGAATCTTGTGGTTGTTCATTAAGTTCAATGAAGCCAGATGGTAAAGCCCATTCACCTTTCGCTGGTTCTTCCTTTCTTTTGATTAACAAAAGTTCATTTTTATCATTGAAAATTACTATTGCCACCACTGGAACGGGGTTTTCGTATATGTAAGTTTGGCAATTGGGGCAAAATTTTCTTATCTTGCTTTCTATCTTATGCATTTCTACCTTAGTGCCACAATACGGGCAGTATAACACTTCTTTCTCAAAAGAAATCATGCTTATATGTTAAAGCTGAGCCTCTGACCTCGCAATTTTTAGGCTTTGAAGTTTGACTTTCTTTAATAGTTGCCTTAAATTCTTTAACATGAAAAAGAAATTGGTCTTGACGATTCTTTTATTGCTTGGAATTTCCAATGCTCAGTATGGTTTTATAAACACCGGAGACCTAAACCATACTGAGACTCCTGACTTACTGCCCTTTGGGACTATATCAATTGAACCCCTGAGAACTACATTCTCCTTTGGAAGTGATGATTCTTCCAACTATTATGGTTATGCAATTTTTAATAACATTAGATTCAGTATTTTTGACTTCCTTGATGGTGAAATCTCCTTTCCTTTCTATATTGATCGTTTAACCCGCAATTCCCTGAACTATCGCTCCAGTGGTCGCGGCGATATACTCCTTAATATAAAATATAATCTTCCCATATCTAATCAGTTCTCCCTTGCCATTTCTCCTTATTTCTCTTTGCCTTTTGGAAGAACAAGAGTTGAGCCTATAGATTCCATGAGCCCGGACACCTTTTTTGAGGGAGGGATCTTGAGAGATTATACTTCTACATCTTATGATTATGGAGTAAAGTTCATAGGTGGTTATAAAAGCGGTCAAATTGGTTTTAATCTTAATTACGGTTATTACTCGGCATATAGGCATCAACTTAGTCGGTCTTCTCCAGATTTCCACCTTCTGGCCGCTTCCATTACATATAATTACGGGAAGTTTACACCCTATGGAGAACTTCTTTTAGGATTTTATTCCAATAAGAGTTTCGGTAAAGCTCCTTCTTATCTAAGCTTAGGCACTAAAGCTGAAATTTTCAACTATGTTGATTTCAATTTTGGATTTTCAATTCCTTTGGTCTCAAGAGCTCCAATTTCAGCCGTAGAATCAGATGTTCAAACTGATTATCCTGGTTTCGTGGGCAGTTTTCCCAATTATCCGGAAAACATTGTGTTTAATTTTGGTGTAAATATCAAAAATATTGTCTATAACCGCAGGTCAACTTCAAGGGTTACCTTTGTAATTAAGGATAAGACAACGCAGAGTTTATTAGATAATTATTGTAAAGTTAGGATTGGGGCAAGAGAATACTACACAAATACAGGGGTTTTGGTAATACCGGCGGTCAGAGCTGGTATGTACAATTTAAGCATAAATGCCGATAATTATATGGAGTTGAATAAAGTTGTAGAAATTCAGGGTGGGTCTCCAACGAGGATTGAAGTATATCTTTTGCGAAAATCCATTCCTGTGGTTTTAAGAGTTAGAAATACGAGGTTTGAGAACTTAAGTTCAGCTATTGCAATTTTCTCTGTTGAAGAAGGTTCCAATACAAGTATGGCTGATGCCAACGGGATAATATCCTATGAGATTGACAGAACTAAACCGATCAGCGTTTATGTAACGGCATCGGGCTACACGAGTGAAAACATCTATTTAGACCCTCCTGCTGAACGGGATTCAATCTTTGTCGATATCATACTAAAGGAAGAAGGTGATGTAATAAGAACTGTATTGCCAATAATATATTTCGATGTCAATAGTTACAGAATAAAAAAGGAGTATTTCCCATTTTTGGATATAGTGGGCAGATATTTGGTTACTCATCCTAATTTTAGTCTGGAAATAGTTGGTCATGCTTCTGGTGAAGGCCCGGAAAGATTCAATCAAGTATTAAGTATTAGGAGAGCGGAGGAGTGCAAGAAACATCTGGTGATGCGATATAGGTTGGACCCTGAAAGAATAATTGTTAAAGGATTCGGGAAGGAGGTTCCAGCGGTCCCTAATAAAACGGAATACCAGAGAAGCATAAACAGGAGAGTGGAATTCAGACTTATACCACCTGAGAAGTAAAGTTCGCAGGGAATTAGTTTTTAATTTTTTAAGTGTCTTTCTTTAAAATTATTTAATCTCATGAAAAGGACGAAAGTAATAGGTACAATTGGTCCCTCTATAGATGACATAAGTAAGATGGAGGCGCTTGTTAAAGAGGGTGTAAATATTTTCCGTTTTAATTTTTCCCATGGAACGCACGATGAGCACTTGCTCAAGATTAATTGGGTTAAAGAATTGCAGATTCGAGGTTACAGTGTAGCTGTTTTTGTTGACTTAGGGGGCCCTAAGTTTCGGCTAGGGAACATTCAAGGTGGAAATATTCACTTAAAGAGGGGATATGAATTTATTCTAACAACAAAAGATGTTCCTGGAAATGAGAAGATTGTTTACGCTCCACTTGAAGAAGTTTTGCCCTTTTTAAAAAGGGGAGATGTAATCCTTCTATCTGATGGAACTGTTGAGTTAGAAGTTTTGGAAGTAAAAGAGAAAGATGTAATAACAAAGGTCAGGATTGGTGGAGAAATATCGTCTCATAAAGGTATTAATATACCAAACCGGATGCAAGGAGTGTCAGCTATTACTCCTAAGGACGTTGAAGATATGATTTTTGCTGCTAAAAATGGCGTCAGAATTTTTGCCCTATCGTTCGTAGGTAGCCCTCAAGATATAGAAAAAGCTAAGGATATTCTTGGCTCTGAAGGAATCAAAGGTTATTTTATCTCTAAAATAGAAAGATATGAGGCTGTAACCAATTTTGATGAAATTTTGAAAGTATCAGATGCAATTATGGTGGCAAGGGGCGACTTGGCTGTGGAGATTCCTTTTGAGAAAGTTCCGGTCTTACAAAAGGAGATGATTTACAAAGCAAGGTGTGCAGGTAAGCCTGTTATAATCGCTACTCAAATGTTAAAATCCATTCTTTACAACCCACTACCTTCCAGGGCGGAGATTTCTGATATTGCCAATGCGGTTATAGATGGTGCTGATGCTTTAATGCTTTCAGAAGAAACTGCTGTAGCGAAAAGACCTGACTATTCGGTAAATGTGATGAGAAGGGTTATTGAAGAGGCTGAACAATTTACGGAGAGCAAGATGGCTGCCTTTCTCAGGGTTGAATTAAAAGAACATAAAGAATTAGAGTGGCAAATTGCAAGAAGCTGTGTTTCTTTGAGTGAGTCAATGAAGGCAAAGGTGATAATAACTCCGACGGCTTCCGGAATGACAGCTTTTCGTGTTTCATCATTGAGACCAAGAATACCGATAGTAGCACCTACCCCTGAGGAAAGGGTTTATGAATTTTTGAATTTTGCTTACGGGGTTTATCCTTTAAAGGTTGATTATATGAACAATCTGGAAGAAGTAATTGAGAGTGTTAAAGAAAAAATCTTTGAGTTTGGATTTGCAAAAAGGGGTGATATTGCTGTTATTACAGCAGGTTATCCCTTTGGAAAACCAGGAACAACCAATATGGTAAAGGTTGAAAAATTATAGGAGGTGTAATTATGGGTTTGTATTTAGTAATTATAGTACTGGTTATTTTAGCCTCAATGATAAGAATCTTAAGGGAATATGAGAGGGCAGTGGTGTTTAGACTTGGAAGATTGGTGGGTGTTAAGGGACCGGGTTTAATCTTGTTAATTCCCTTTATTGATAAAATGATTAAGGTGTCTCTGAGAACCGTTGTGCTCGATGTTCCTCCTCAGGATGTAATAACAAAAGATAATGTGTCAGTAAAAGTAAATGCTGTTGTCTATTTCAGGGTTATTGACGCCGCCAAGGCAATTGTTGAAGTTGAGAATTATGCTTACGCTACTTCTCAAATAGCTCAGACAACTTTGAGAAGCGTCCTTGGAGAGGTGGAACTCGATGAACTACTTGCCCAGAGGGAACAGCTCAATCATAAGTTACAGAGAATTATTGATGAACAGACCGATCCTTGGGGCGTTAAGGTTTCAGCAGTGGAGATTAAACATGTGGACCTGCCTCAAGAGATGCAGAGGGCTATGGCTAAGCAAGCAGAAGCGGAGAGAGAAAGAAGGGCAAAGATTATTAGCGCTGAAGGTGAATATCAAGCAGCAGAAAAGCTGAGAGAGGCTGCTGAAGTGCTTTCAACCAATCCTATTACAATTCAGTTGAGATATTTACAGACTTTGAGGGAAATTTCCGTTGAAAACGCATCTACAATCGTATTCCCTATTCCAATTGAGATTTTTAGATTGTTCACGCAGGAGAAAAAGGAAAAGTAAGTTTTAATTTATTCAGCTAAAAGGAGTTCCTTCTTTGGTTTCAAAAGTTTTTGCGGGGGCTACTGTTGGTGTTGATGGGGTTTTGATTTCGGTGGAGGTAGATATTTCAAATGGAATGCCAAGTTTTAATATCGTAGGCTTACCAGATAGTGAGGTAAAGGAGTCAAAAGAAAGGGTTTTAGCTGCGATAAAGAATTCAGGATTCCATATATCCCCCAAAAAGATTGTAGTTAATTTGGCACCGGCTGATATCAGAAAAGAGGGCACTGTATTTGATCTTCCTATTGCAATAGCCATTCTTAGGGCATATAACTTCATTAAGCAAGATCTAAAGTATCTAATTGTTGGTGAGCTTTCTTTGGACGGCAGGGTTAGAGAGATTAAGGGTATATTACCAGTTGCTTTGGCCCTTAAGAGACACTTTAAGTTTGAAGGAATGATTGTCCCTTTTGGAAATAAGGACGAGGCTTCTTTGGCTGGAATTGATGTTTTTCCTGTTAATAACTTGGTTGAGGCTGTTCAGTTTTTAAATGGAGAAATTTCAATAGAGAAAAACCTGTTTAACCTGGAAGAGTATTTTGAAAATTATGGCCAAAATGATGATGTTGATTTTAAGGACGTTCGCGGGCAGTTCCATGCAAAACGTGCTCTGGAGGTTGCAGCAGCTGGTGGCCATAATGTTTTGATGATAGGACCACCTGGATCAGGTAAAACCATGCTTGCAAGGCGGATACCCACAATTCTACCTCCTATGACGCTGGAGGAGGCTCTTGAGACTACAAAAATACATTCTGTTGCTGGGGTTTTGCCAAAGGATAAGCCACTTATTACAAGTAGACCCTTTAGATCTCCTCATCATACAATTTCAGATGTAGGGCTTGTAGGAGGTGGAGCTAATCCTAAACCAGGTGAGGTCTCTTTAGCACACAATGGGGTCTTATTTCTTGATGAATTGCCTGAATTTAATAGAAATGTGCTCGAGGTGTTAAGACAACCCCTGGAAGATGGACACGTTGTTATTACGAGGGCTAAAAATAGTGTATTATACCCTTCAAAATTTATGCTTGTTGCAGCAATGAACCCATGTCCCTGTGGTTACTATGGCGACCCCACCCATCAATGCACATGCAGTCCAAATGCTATTGTTAAGTATAGATCAAAAATTTCAGGCCCCTTAATGGATAGAATAGATATTCAAATTGAAGTTCCTGCTCTGAGCTTTCAGCATTTAAGTGGAGGTGATAAGGGAGACGATTCAAAGACAATACGAGAGAGGGTATTAAAGGCTCGAAAAATGCAATTGCAGAGATTTAGAGGAAAGAGAGGAGTTTATTGCAATGCCCATATGGACACTCGATTAATCAAGGAATTCTGCAAGATTGACGAAAAGAGCGAGGAGTTATTGAAGATAGCTATTGAAAGATTTGGATTTTCAGCACGGACCTACTTTAGAGTTTTAAAAGTAGCAAGGACAATTGCAGATTTAAAGGGATTTGAATTAATCACCATAGATTGTGTCCAAGAGGCAATTCATTACAGAACTTTTGATAAGAGAAGGGAATATCAATGAGAAAGTTTTCGTATACTTTTAGCCTTTTATTTTACATTGTTTCCATTTTGTTTTTGGGAACTTATCCGAAGATAAGGATATTGCCTTTTAGGATAGACCTTAGCTTGCTTTACCATTTTGTAGCGTTTTTTTTGCTCATGGTGTTTCTTCTTGATTATTTTAAAAATAAAGTCTTCAGTTTTTTAATTGCGTTGTTTATAGCGATTATTGTCGAAATACTGCAGAAGCTCATTCCGACGGGAAGGGCAGCATCGCAGTATGACATTCTTTTTGATGGTACCGGAATATTTTTGGCTTTGATAATAGGTTATCGTGCCAAGGAATATGTTTTTAAGATACTTTCCACCTTTTTTGGTACAGGGCTTAGCCCCATTGCCCCGGGCACTCTTGCCTCAGGGATATTTATTTTCGGTTTTTATTTTCTAAATAATTATAGGCGACTGTACGCTTGGCAGGTTTTTTTGATAACGCTTCCTGTTTCAATTTATGTATCACAGAAGGCAGAGGATTTCTGGGGTAAAGACCCTTCAAGGTGCGTCATTGATGAGGTTGCTGGTATTGCTCTACCAATGGTGTTCTTAAAAGGTGGTTTCGTAAATTATCTTATAGTATTCTTACTCTTCAGGCTTTTTGATATCTTGAAGCCCTTGGGTATAAAGAAGTTTGACGAGATAAAGGGAGGTTTCGGAATAGTCCTTGACGACCTGGTTGCAAGTGTCTATACAATCTTTACTTACAAATTACTGAAAATAGTTTTTCTACAATTTGGAATAGGCTTTTAGGAGTGTTTCCCAGACTTTTTGCGGATCATCGGGCCTGATGTAGGACATATATGCTGTTCCTTTGTAACTCCAAGCAGAAACTCGGTCTATAGTATACTTTTGCGCAGTAAAGGCCACCTTTTCAATGTATCTTTCTTCACCTTTTTTTACCTTAAAGTTTTGAATCCAGATCTCGCTCTCTTTGCCAAATTTTTTTGTAAGAAAGCTAACTTCCTCTACAATGGATTTCATCCAATTTTCGAAACCATCAGGATGTAGCACCCAGTAGGGATCAGTTCCAAAGACGTCAATATTTTCAATTTTGGCAAAATTTTCCCAGGGAATGTCTCTGTCGTGGGGTAAAAGGCATAGGGCGTTTTTCAAACCCTTTTCCTTTGAGTAAGTAGTTACCGATCTAATAAAATTTAGTTTTGTTGTGCCTCTAAATGTTCTTAAATCCTCATCTTTTGCCTGATCCATATCGTACCCGTAGATTTCCTTAAATTTTGAGCGGCAAATATCACAGAAACATCCTTCTTTATTTGTCAACGGAGAGAAGTGGGGTTCATCCCAAAAGATATAGTCGGGCTCTAAAGAAGCTGCAGAATCTACCCATTTTTTAATGAAATCTATGGTTAATGGATTGTTCATACAGGCACCGTAGCCCTTTTTACCCTGTTTGGTTATAAGTCGTGCTTCATCGTTTAAAAGTAAGAATTTTGAATATGCTTCACCTCCAAAAATTCTTGCCAATCCCCAGGGATCCAAGTAGACCTCTAATCCGTATTTTTTAGATATGGCTACGATTTCCCGCATTGTGCCTTCGTAATACTCCAAGTCGTTTTCGGAGTAAGTATGGACAATATAATCTATTCCTGCTTCTTTAATTTGTATAATGTCCTTCTCCACCCACTCGGGATTTCTAACCCCAAAGTAGGAGATGCCTTTTTTCATTCCAGAAATTCTCCGGGTTTAAGGACCTGAATTTTATTTTTGAACTCTTCAGGAAGAAGCGTTTCCAGTTTGGATGGTTCCGCATCTATAACCGGAAAAGTTTTATAGTGCATAGGTATAATTATATCAGGTTTTAAAATTTTGATAGCATAAGCTGCCTCTTCTAAACCCATGGTGAAGTGGCCACCTATTGGTATCAAAATTACGTTTGGTTTGTAAAGTTCTGCTATATAGTTCAATCCGCAAAAGAGTCCTGTATCCCCCATGTGGTAAATTTTATGCCCGTTATCCAATGTTACAATGAACCCTGTTGCAGCACCTCCCGGTAGTATTTTGTCGCCGTCGTATATGGTAGAAGAGTGGGTCGCCTCAACCATAGTAATTTGGACCTCTTCTCGGTGAACAGTCCCACCTATGTTCATGCCTGTTACCTTAGAAACGCCTTTACTCCTTAAGTAGTTTGTAATCTCGTAGGATGAAATCACTTCAGAGTCATACTTTTTTGCTATTTCAATTGCATCTCCCAGATGGTCGCCGTGACCGTGGGTAATAAGAATGAGATCTACTTTTTTAGTGAACTCTTCTAGTTTTCTATTGTTGCTCGGGTTGGAAATCCAAGGATCTATGAGGATCGAATGCCCTCCTTTTGTGAGGATTAAGAAGGCTGAATGTCCGAAATATACTATTTTGTGACCACCAAGGAGCATATTAAACCTCCTTTTTAATATTTGATGGTTTTCCCGTATACATTACTTCCAAAATGATAAACCAGCTCGGCCTTTTCGTCCCACATCTCGTTGAAAAGCTTTTCATCAGCTTCTGCAAAGACTATTTCTCCAACGAAAATATAATGGTCTCCTCCTTCGTATTTGGCATAGTTTTTGCACTCAATAAAGGCCAGTGAGCCGTCAATTTTTGGAGGTTTTACTACCTTGGAAGGATGGTGTTTGATATTGTACTTTTCGAATTTGTTAACATCCCAACCGGATATCGATCCACAACTCTTTGATAACTCAAGCAACTCTTTTGATGGAATATTTAAAACAAATTCTCTAGTTTCTTCAATGTTTATTGTTGTCTTGTGCCTTTTTTGAAGGGCAATAGCTACAAGGGGTGGATTAATACTCACGGGCATTGACCATGCAACGGTGCATGCGTTCGGAATACCCTCTTTGTCTACTGTTGTTACAAGAACAACCATTGCAGGATGCAATATCCTATAAGGGTATCTTTTTATTTCTTTCATTTCCACTTCCCCCTTTTATTTACCTATACAAAACTCGTTGAAAATAGAGTTCAATACCCTTTCAGGTATATCACCCCATCCAAAAATTTCATTAATGCGGTTAGAGGCATTTAGTAAGTGGAATGATACGATATCCAGGGTGATTGTACCAAAATTATTTAAAATTTCTTCTATTTCTTGTTTGACGGCCATGAGGAGATAAGACTCCCTTTTTGATAATGAGAATTCACTGGATGGCAAAATGTAAGATTTTGCTTTTTCTTTTAATATCCTTTCTAATTTTTCGAAGCCTTCCCCTGTTTTACAGGATATTTTGGTAATCGGAAAATTGTTTGCATCTTTTAATTGATCGAGCTTAGCTTTGTTACCTAAATCAATCTTATTTATAACAATTATCTTATCCTTCTTCAAATTATTCCAGAGGCTAATGTCCTCTATGCTTAATTCTTCTGATCCATCAATAACGAAAATTGCGAAGTGCGCTTCTTCAATTATTTCTTTTGTTTTTTTGATGCCCATATTTTCGATAATCTCCGAAGTTTCCCTAAGTCCTGCCGTATCGTATAACTTTACCGGTATCCCTTCCAGGAATATTTCTTCTGATATTGCATCCCTTGTGGTGCCGGGAATTGGTGTTACGATAGCCCGTTCCATTTTTAGCAGGTAGTTAAATAGGCTCGACTTACCAACATTAGGTCTTCCTATAATGGCTACTTTTATTCCTTCGAATATTAATGCGTTTTTTGAGCCTTCTTCTAACATTTTATCTATATTGCTCTTTAGAAGTTTGAGCTGCTCTATCAGATAAGCATTATCTAAAGGTGGAACATCTTCTTCGAATTCTACCCGAGCTTCAACTTCTTTTAATAATTTGAAGAGGGTATCGGCAATGGTTTGAAGCTTTTTAGACAATTCACCACGCAGTTTAGCCATAGCGTATCTTACTTGTTTTTCAGATCTTGCTTTTAGCAAATCGAGGAGAGCTTGTACTTTAATAAGATCCATTTTACCGTTCAAGAAGGCCCTTTTTGTAAATTCGCCGGGCTCTGCCAATCTGGCCCCATTTTTAATTAGTAAATCGAGAACTAATTGTGGAGAGTATAGTCCACCATGAACGCTTATTTCAACCACATCTTCACCGGTGAAAGATTTGGGTGCCTTGTAGTAAGAGATTATCGCCTCTTCAAGAATTTCACCTGAAGATGGGTCTAAGATGTATGTATGAAAAAAACGGCTTGGTAATAATAAAGAATGTTTCTCTTGAGGCAAAATTTTAGAAACTATTTCCTTTGCTGAGGGTCCAGAAACCCTTATTATAGCAACCCCACCAATTCCTGGTGGTGTTGATATGGCACAGATGGTATCAAACACTACGTGGTGCAATGACTAAGATAGTTTGCCCTTCTTCTTTTAACCTGTAGAATTTTACATCTCTTATTTCTTTCAGGAAATCTCTTAGAATTCTCCACTCATCTTCCGTTATAGGGTCAAAACGCATTTCTTTTCTTAATTCCCTAACTCTCTGGACGATTGCCAGGGCCTTATTCTTTAGTGCATCTTCCTTATGTTTCCTGAAGTTATTCACGTCTATTCTAACGCTTAAATCCGGATTTTTCTTTCTAATTATTAGATTTAAGATGTGCTCTAGGTTTTCAATATTTTGCCCTTCTTTGCCCATCAACCATTTGGGGTTTTTAAGGTTAATGTTTACCGAGTACCTTTTGTCCCTTGGTATTATTTCGAATTCACACCTTTCGCCCAAAAGGTTGAAAAACTTCTTCAGTATCTCCTCTATTTGGTCAACCTCTTCGGGTTTAAGACAAACCCTTATTTTTGCTGGTTTTGATAAAATCCCATCATTTAAAACAATAAACCTAAGTTTCTGCTTTTCTATGTTTAATTCATTTATAGCTTTTTCAATACATTCTTCTACAGTGTTACTTACGAAATCTGCGAAACGTTCATGTGTCATGGTGACCCTCCAGTCTCTTTATGAGCAATGCTTCAAAAATCCCAAAAATATTAAAAGTTAACCAATATAAAACAATGCCTGAAGGCAATGAAATGAAAAAGAATAAAAATAAAATTGGCATTAAATACATAAATATTTTCGACTGAGTATCAGTTGCGGTTTGTTGTAAGTTTGCATTTAAGATTTGTGTTAAGCCCATCAAGATAGGTAACACATAGTATGGATCCTTCTCAGAGAGGTCTTTAATCCAGAAAATGAAAGGTGAGCCTTTTAAAAGGATTGAATTGATAAGAATTTGATAAAGAGCAAAGAATATTGGCATCTGCACAAGGAGGGTTAGACAGCCAGAAAAAGGATTGATATTGTACTTCTTATATAGTTCCATCATTTCTTGCTGAAGTTTTTGTGGATTGTCCTTATAAATTTTTTGTAATGTATCTAGCTTAGGCTTAAGTTCTTGCATCCTCTTAGAGGCAATAATGGTTTTCCTTGTAATTGGGAAAAATGCAACCTTCATAAATAGTGCGAAAATGACGATAACCCAACCGTAATTTGGTATGATCTTTCTTATTCCGTTTATTATGAAGTAAATGGCCATAGAGAAAGGCCTTATTATAAATCCTCCGAAGTCGAAGGCATTTCCAAGGTCAGGGTGATTTTTCTTAAAGATTAAATAATCTGAAGGGCCCAAATAGATAAAGAATTCCTTTTGTTCGCTGAAAAAATGTATTTTTTCTCTGTTAAAAAACACTTTGCCTGGTTTATTTAAATTTAAAACCCCTGCAAAGAAATAACGACTTCTTACACCGAACCACTTAAGGTCTTTAAGATCATATTCCTTTTGTTCTTTAATTTTGTCGGGATTGAATTTCACATTGTTTTTAGCCCTCAACCAGTAAGAGTAATTTTGACTTTCTAATCTCTCATTTCCACTGGTGAATTTGAGCTTGCCTTTGAATGTTGTAAAAGGTAAGACTTTTCCTTCGAAGCTAACTCTAATTAAATATTTATCGCTATAAAAAGTAAGAATTTTTGTAATTTCCGAGTTTTCTGCAATAAGTTTTATTTGCAAAGAATCACCATCTAAAATGAATTTTTGTTTTGTAGGGTTGTCTAAATTGTACGCTAGATCAGTCTCTCCCCAAATAATGCTTCCTGAATCCACTATTTCGATATTTTCAATATTACCAACCCTTTTTACTTTAAAGGATGTTATTCCACCATTTTTAGAGAAAGTTGCCAAATACATATCCGTTTCAACTTGAAATAGGGTGTCTGAAACTTTTAGTTTGGTTTCGACAGGAATAGTTTGTGTTTGCCTTAGGGAGTCTTGTACTTGGGTAGTTGTAGTTTGAGGCACATTTTTAAAAAAGAATAATTGCCAGATAGTTAATATAATTATCATTACAACAAAGACCAAAATAAATTGGGTTGGTTTCATTCCTTCATCCATACCTTCACCTCACAGGATCGTATCCACCCTTGCTAAAGGGATTGCACCTTAAAATTCTCCATATAGAGATAAATGTACCTTTAATTAGCCCCTTAGATTTTAGGGCTTCTATTGCGTAGTTACTACAAGTTGGATAAAACCTGCAGGTTCGAGGAAGGTAAGGAGAGACTGCCTTTTGGTAAAATTTAATTATTGATATTAATAACTTGGCAGATATTGAGCCAACTCCTTTAAATTCTGAAGGAGTTGCTCTTGTAATTCGGAGTGTTTTATTTTCAGGATAGCTTCCGTTCCAACTAGTAAATAGTCTCCGGGAGGAAGCTGAAACAGATTCTTTCTTATTATTTCTCTCAAAATTCTCTTGATTTTGTTCCTTGTTACTTTCTTTTTTATCTTTTTTGTGGACGAAAAGGCAAACCTCTGGATCGTGTTTTGCCTGTAACAAAGTAAATATTCCTCTTTTTTTCTCCATTTACCCTCTTTTACTAATGATGAAACTTCTTTGTTTCTTAGTGTTTTTATCCTCAAACAGTAAGTCTCTTTCTCCCTTTTGCTCTTCTTCTTGCAAGGATCTTTCTACCACTTGGTGTGCTGGAGCGTTTTCTAAAACCGTGGGTTCTTTTGCGATGAGTAACAGACGGCTGGAAAGTTCTCTTCATTTTGGTTTCCTCCTTTAAAAAGATGACAAACTCTAAATTTAAACTATCTTAAAAAATGGGCGATGGAGGATTCGAACCTCCGACCTTCGCGATGTCAACGCGACGCTCTAACCAACGCTGAGCTAATCGCCCGTTGAGTAATATTATAATGTTAGGTCTGCATATAATCAAGTATTCCATTTTTGATTTAGAATATGAGCTACGATTTAGCTTCAAAAGCTTAAAAGTCTTTAGCTTATTTACCCGTGTAAATATTATTATCAATTGTCAGCCTTGATTGTATAAATCTTCAAATAATTTTTGATGCAAAAGTTTTATCGAGGCAAATTATACTTTGATTTTGATTTCATTGTGTTGTAAAATTAATTCAATTGCAAGGAGGTAGGTATGTGTTTCGTGTGTATATTGCTTAGTTTGGTTTTTGAACTGGGTGATTTTTACATACTCAGCGATGTGTTGAGCACAGATACGCTGGTTCTTTCAGGTCCTAAATATAGTGGAATCTATCTCTTTTCCATAGATAAAAAGGAGTTAAAGAAGATTAGCGAACTCAGCGGTTTTAAATTGGCTATCTCACCGTCGAAGAAGGAGATATTGACACGGAGTGAGGGGAGCATCGTTTTAATAGATTTGGAAGGTGATAAGCTTTTTGAAATCAATGAGAAAGGCAATGTGGGCTATCCTATCTGGCTTGACGAGAATAGGTTCGCCTATCCCCTTAATGGTGCTATTAAGATTTATGATTTGAAAAACAGTTCTGTTAAACGTGTAAAAGGGATAAATACAAGCTGGATATCCTGGAATGGAAAATACTTTGTCTGTCAGGAAATGGATTCAATCTTTTTGGTGAGCTTAGAAGGCAAAAAATGGAAAATTTCTGTAGATGATGGTAAATGTTATGCACCTGAGTTTTCTCCTGATGGCAGGTATGTACTATACAATGTCCTTGGTAAAGGAATATATATCTACGATCTTGAAAAGGGTGAGGACCGATTCGTAGCGAGGGGTTACAATCCAAAGTGGAGTTTTGATGGAAAGTTTATTGTGTTTAACATTTCTGAAGATGACGGTGTGGAGTTTATTTCTTCTGATATTTTCGTCTATTATCTTAACTCAGGCAAAATAGAGAAGGTTACAAACAGTGAGGAGATAGAGATCAAGCCAATCTTTTCTTCTGATGGTAAGAAGATTTTCTTCTGTACGCCAGAAGGAAAAATAGGCTATGTTGATTTTCCCTATCTTAAAATGGAGCGATAGTATATGAAGGGCTCAAGAATTTTTGTTTCTGCTGTTTTAGTTCTTGGGATTTTTGTAGGTCCACTATTTGGCTGGACTATATGCGTAGACCCAGGACACGGTGGAAGTGATCCAGGGGCGACGGGAACATATTACACCGAAAAAGAGGCTAATCTGGATGTGGCCCTTAAAGTTAAATGGTATTTGCAAAGGATTTCCAGTATTACACAGATAGGAATGACAAGGGAAAGCGATGTGGATGTATCCTTAGAGGAAAGGGTGAACTACGCCAATTCCAACGGGTTTAACAGGTTTATGTCCATTCACCACAATGCTTATAATGGGACCGTTCAAGGTACCGAGACCTATTGTTACACCAGTGGAAGTGCAAACAGTTTCGCATGGAGGGATTCCACTCATCCAGAGCTAGTGAAGGCTTTTGGATACACTGACAGGGGCGCAAGCACTGCAAACTATTATGTTTTAAGGTACACCAATATGCCTGCCATCCTTGGAGAGGTTTCTTTCATTGACTATAATGTTAATTTCAACGAATCTTGGAGGTTTAAATACGACTGGTACGGGCATGTGGAGAGGGAAGCCCACGCCTATGTCCGTGGGCTTTGTAAACACCTCGGCCTTAGTATCCCGTCCTTTGTGCTTCATACCCAGTATCCTGATAGTGTCTACGCCAATACGAATTTCACTGTCAGGGATAGTTTTTATGTTCCTTCTTTCCAGGCACCAGTGGATGTGGTCTTTGAGGTAAAAACAGTGAATGGTGGTAATGTGATACACCAGCAGAGGATAAATAACATTGGCGCAGGAACTTGGATAAGGACATGGGGGCAAACCAGCTCAATATTATTACCTGATAGTGGAAGGGACTACTATGTTTACTTTGTCACTTACGTGGTTCCAGCGGGTGGTAACTGGAACAACCGGTATGACCACATTTCAACACGTCTTCTGCCAACCAAGGTTAAAAGTTCTGGAAGTCCACCCCCTTCCGATACCAGTTGCTACATAGTCTATGTGAGTTATCCAACCGTGGTTTATGCCGAATCTAACATAGTTGTTGTTGACAGTTTTTACATTGCACCAAATCATGCTCCTGCTGATTTAATCTTTGAGATAAAGCACAGACAAAGCGGAAATGTGCTTTATAGTGAGAGGGTAAGCAATCTCGGCGCTGGTTACTGGCGAAAAACCTTTGGCCTTAATCCTCCTATAACGTTGCCTGATAGCGGATATGATTATCAAGTTTATTTCCTCTCAGTTCTTGCCCCTCCCGGTGGTGGCTGGAGCAACAGGTATGCTTATGCATCTACCTATTCCAATCCCACAACGGTAAGGACCAACCCAGTTCAGGATACAAGTTATATTTTGTGTATCAATTATCCTGTGGAAGTTTACGCTGAATCCAATATTGTTGTGATTGATAGTTTTTACATTGCTCAATCTCAATCCCCTGCGGATCTGGTGTTTGAAATCCGACACTGGCAGAGTAGTAATACTCTTTACACTGAGAGAGTGAGTAACCTTGGTTCAGGATACGGAAGGAAGGTCTTTGGTGTAGACCCAGTAATTACATTGCCGGATAGCGGTTACGATTATAGGGTATACTTTGTTTCCTACTTGACACCACCGGGTGGAGGGTGGAATTCAAGGTATGTATCTGTGTCAACTTACTCCAATCCGACCACTATAAGAACCAATCCTGTCCAAGATACGAGTTACATTGTTTATCTGAGCTATCCCGTTGAGGTTTATGCAGAATCAAATACCGTCGTGATAGACAGTTTTTATATTTCTCCCGCCCAAGCCCCAGCTGATTTAATTTTTGAGATAAAGCACAGGCAGAGTGGGAATGTGCTGTATCACGAGAGGCTTTATAACATAGGACCGGGTTACTGGAGAAAGACCTTCGGCCTAAACCCTCCCATAACCCTACCCGATAGTGGATATGATTATCAGGTTTATTTCCTGTCGGTTCTTACTCCTCCTGGTGGAGGTTGGAGCAACAGGTATACTTATGCGTCAACCTATCTAAATCCAACCACGGTGCATTCGAATCCAACTGCTCTGAGAGAAGAAAGTAAGGTTGTTTTTCTATTTCATAAGCCCATTTATGTAAGGGATAGAGTTTCTTTCCATTATTCAGCACCCGGGCGGAAGGGATTAAATATAATTCTTTATGATATTGCAGGAAGGGTTCTATTGGAAATTCCCCTTCCTAACGATAGAGGACGGGTTGATTGTTATGTAGATTTACCTTCGGGAGTGTATTACTACGTTCTTACAGCAGAAGGAAAGCACTTGCTAAAGGAGAGGTTGATCGTAGTTAAGTGATTTTGTGCTATTAAAGGATTCCTTTACGATTTTCCAACCGCGGATGGAAGTATAGTTCGTATATTATAAACTTTTTCTGGTGGTTCTTATTATATTTTTAACTCTGCTTCCAGTCTGGCGGAAATTCATGCTTAATAAAGCGAGGGAATCGTTAATTCGCATGCTTGAACATAGAAGGAAGAGCAGGGTCATAACACTTATACATCGTCAGGGGAGCGTTGGCCTTTTTAAAATTAGCGGCTGTGGTCTGACTTTTAAAAAATAAAGGAATGGATGATGAAAAGGCGAAAAGGGTTGCGACGGAGCTTGCAACAGGCAAATTTACCCATGATTACCCTTTAGCGGTTGAGTATCTTTAAGGTTTCAACGGAAGAACAGAAGAGGTGTATATTCTTATGGAACTCTATTCCCAGCCCATGAACGCACAAGTTCCTTCGGTTGAGTACATTCCCATGCCATACAGAAGTTCCGAATTCAGGAAGCAAAGTTTTACTTAATTTAAATAATTTCTACACTTCCGATTGGTTTTGCTATACTCCTTTGACTTTCAAGATATTTGCAAATCCTACTTTCTACCTCTCCACTTCAAATCCCTTGAGTTTTAATGCTTCAATGATTTTATCCAGATCGATCTTGAGCAATTTAGCACCATCTATGATCCGTGTCTTTCTGCCCACGGTATTCCGCATGATTGGGTTTCTTACACCCACAAATCCGAGTTCAGCGAGGATTTCAACCAGTTCTGGGTATTCTTCAGTGACTTCATAAATGGTCTTGTTTAGATCAACTTTCTTCATCAAGGAGTCTCCTTTCTCCTTCCAGCTTTTTGATTTCTGTAATGTCCTGTGTCACTTCTAAGGTCCCGAGGTATTCGCCATTTGTGTCTCTGACGGCAAAATATCTAATGTAGATAAATCTCCCTTTGAAGTTGATCCAGAAATCTACACGATCCCTCTTACCAGATTTAAAATCCGAAAGGATTTTTTCTACTATATGGACACTCTTGGGTGGGTGGCAATTCCTTACATCTCTTCCGATTACAGACTTTGTTCTTAAGAAGATCCTGTCCTTTGTTGTGGAAAAATATTTTACTTTGTCATCTTTATCAACGAAAGTGATGTCCATAGGGAGCGTGTTAAAAATTGCCATGATTTCTTGGGGAGTCAGAGAGCCGGTTGGCAATTTTACGGTATTGTCTTCAATTTTTGGCTCTTCAGCTATGGTAGAAAGGAATTTTTCTATCATCTGGTCTATTTCCTTAGGTGGCTGGACAAAACAGTAACCCACATTGGGGCTTTCCTTTAGTATTTCGACCCACTCTTGAGGTTCCAATTTTTCAAGGGCAGTAGGAAAAAGGATATTTTCTTCTTTGAATATCATGTTCTCTACTTCTTCAATTAACAGTCTCAAAGTCTCCTTATCATCAGGATTGGAAATACCCTTTTTGAGGAGATCTCTAATTTCATCGTCTTTACCCCACATTACCTTTGAAGGTCCATAGAATCCATGTTTTTCAAGGAATGGGAAAAGAAGTTGCTCCTTTCTTGCGAAATGTTTTTCAATCTCTTTTAGTTTGAGGAGAGTCCCTATTATCCCTTCCCTATTGTTCTTTTCATGATGGTCTTTCAACTCGTTTATGATTTTCTGGATTTCCTCGTTCTCCTTTCTAAACCAGTAGACGGGGTGATAAGGTGATTCAGCGTTTGCAGAGATTGTTCGTTCTAAATTTGCTTCAAAAAGAAGGGCATGAACATTGCAGAATTTCTTAATCTCATCTAAGGGGAATCCTTCTTGTAGCAAGGATTGCTCTATTTCTGCTATCTCCCAGGAAGTTATCGGACCTACTTCCTTGATGATGATATTTTTTGCTTCTTCCAGGGATAGCCCCTGGTGAAGCCTTTTTATGATGTCTTTTATCAGTTCTTTTTTATCCGGCATTCTATCCATTTTATCAACCTCCGAAAGTTGGTAATATAAATATATACTTTTTTAGTAGGAATTGCAAATGGGCATTCAATCTTATCAAATTCAAGTAGAATTTTCCCTTAGTATCTCATTTAGTTTATTTCCAAAAATTTCAAAGGCCTGGTCTCCATATAGGCATACCACAACCCTTTCCAATCCCGTTTCTCCCTTTAAATATTCCAGAATCGTTTTTAAAATGACCTCAGCCGCTTCTCCCATTGGGTATCCGAAGATTCCAGTGCTTATGGCGGGTAATGCTATTGATTTAATATTGTGCTCATCGGCCATTTTGAGAGAACATTTTACGGCAGAGGCAAGAAGTTCCGCACTTCTTGAAGTACCGTCATAAACAGGACCAACAGCATGGATCACAAATTTTGCCTTTAAGTTACCACCCGAAGTGATTGCACAGGAACCTGTTTTTACAGGTCCGTGTTTTTTAACCCATTCATCGCTTTCCCTTTGAATTATGGGGCCTCCTTTCTGTGAGATTACACCCGCAACACCACCTCCGTGTTTCAGATATTCGTTGGCTGCATTTACAATGGCTTCTGTGTCAAGCTCTGTTATGTCGCCTTTTAATAACTCAAGTGTTGTACTGCCAATATTATACTTCATGATATCCTCCTTGATTTATGTATTATTTTGCATCGGGTTTGAACTTTGCTTCTTTATTAAAGGTTTGCGTGAGTTTGAAAGATAGTTGACAAAAAAAAACTTTTATTTTATAATAGTATATTATGATAATTATGAAATATTTGTTGTACTTTCTTTTAGGATGGTTTGTGGGTACAAGATACCCAAAGGATGCTAGGACGGTTGTGTTACAGTGTTCCCACTACGGTTACACCTATAAAGCGAATACTTGGTACGGGGGAACTGATTATACTTGTTATGTCTATGCCACAGATCCGGATCCTCTGAGCTACCCAATAATGATGGGTTATGACGAGGATTGGCTTGATGAGTGGAGTAGAGGTTATGTACAGTGGGATATCTCACCTATCCCACCGGGTTCGGTTATTCTCACAGCTGGTATACGACTTTACCTTGCTTACGATGGGCAATGGTCTGATGAATGGGACGATCCGTGGACCTATATTCACTTCTTTTCAATGGAGAATGACATTAGGGGTTGGCTTGGTTCTTCAAATAGTGAGACTCTGTGGAACGATGCTTACGATGGCTATTTAATGGTAGATGATGGTCCCTTTTATGCTCAGATGGACCCTCAATATAACACCTGGTGGCCTTCCGATTCGGGTTGGTTGGTTCTGAATCAAAATGCAATTAATATTCTCCAATCGGCAGTTAATTCGGGAAGGGATTGGTTTGGGATTTCTATCGTGCAGTATTCTAATGAGTATAACGATGGTGGAGTAAATTTCTTTGGTGAACAGTCTTATTTATACATTGCCTATTTGCCCCCCAATCAACCAGTACTTTATGACCCTGACTACTATCCTGAGAGGGATACGGTAGGTGGCTATTTTACCTTTTTGATTCATTATTTTGATGAGTGGGAATACCCACCTCAAGTAATTTATCTTACACTGGTTTATCCTGACGGAACTAAAACAAATTACGATCTTTACTTGCTTCAGGGAAATTATTCAGATGGAATATATGGAACTCGGTTAAATCTTTACCAGCTTGGCACATATCAGCTTGCCTTTTATGCGATAAATACCAATGGAGTTTCAGCAAGTTTCCCGGAGGAAGGTTTTATCTTGGGTCCGACAGTAGTGGCTGACACGATGGAGCTTTATAATCCCCAAGTTGAACTTGTGGAACCCGGAGATACAATCTATAATGTGGATGATTTAATTAGAATCTCTATAAATTACAGAGCAAATTTCACCCTCTGTGATTCAATATTAGCAATTATAAAGATGTTGGATCCCTATAATAAAGAGAATGACTCAACCCTCCATAGACTTAACTTAATTTCCGGCGATAGTTTGTACGGATGCTGGGCTGGTGAATATGTATTGCACGAGTGTGGCCAGGTAGGGATCTATTTCCTCTCTTTTATGGGAAACCGGCGACTCCGCTACCCCAATGATGGTTCTTACATTCTTTTTGATGTCTTTAATGCTTCAGTAAGGGAAGGGAGTTCAAAGAATACTCTTTGGGAAGTTTACGATGTTATAGGGAGAAAGGTTGCGGATGTTGAAACTTTGAGTGCAATGAAAAACATGAAATTTTTAAAGAGTGGTATCTATTTCTTAAAACAGAAGGGTTCAAACAGGGTTATTAAACACATAGTTTTTGAATAAAAAGGGGGGTTTTTTATGCACTGGTTGTTAGCGTTAACACTAATAACAAGTACCCCAAAAAATGTCTTTATTGGTGATACTCTCCACTTCATCATTGGAAATACTCATATAATGGTGGTGGTGGAGAGTATCAGTGGTGACACCATACAAGCCGATGGACGGATAATTGTGAACAACGTATTTGATATCTACATCGACGATATAAAGATCAGTCTTAGCGCCTTCCTTAACGGTCAGGTTGTAGTCTACAGCTACGGTAATGTATTTGCTGAGGGTAATGATATCCTTATTAACCGTGTACTAATCAGGAATACTGCCCTTTCCTTAAATCAGAACGGGTTTTATGGTTACGGTGATGTACTCATTGGAAATACTAATCTAAGGGTCTACCTGTCCATTGACAATTCCCAGAATATTATGGCCTCAGCTTATGTGGACCAGTTCACTGTTTACGGTGTTACTCTACAGAATTTGATGCTCACCATAAATAACGCTGAGGTAATTGGAGCAGCAACCTTGATTATTGGAGGCAATGTGATTCCGATGGCTGCTGGGTTTGATGGGTATGAGATATATTTCGCGGTTCAGAATGCTACCCTTAACTTCGGTGATTTGAGAATTTACGAGTTTAGCGCATTATTGAATGGGAATGGCTTCTCAGGCGGGGGCAAGGTGCTGGTTTACAACAGATTTTCAGCGAGTTTAGCTTTTGCTATAAACAACAATTCTTATCTTCAGGTCACGGATGGAACACTCTGGGTCAACAATCTTTATGTTTATAATATCAACGGTATTATCTCAAGTAGCAATATCAGCTTGAGTGGTAATATTTCACTCTATGATGCGCTTCTTTCCGTTTCATTTGTAATGAAGTATGATGGTGTGGATGAACCTTATCTTGCTTTGACGGCGACAAACTCTCAGATCACAGTTGGTGGTATAATAATTAGAAATCTCAATCTCTCCATTAACAACAGGGGATATATAAGCGGTTACGGTTATGTCTACTTCCATAACCTTTCATACCCTGCAAACGGAATGGTGAGAGTTTACTTCTCCACCGACCCCAGTGGGTATGTTATTATCGGTATTTCTGACGGATATGTGGTTCTTAATAATGGCGGAGTGATAAGTAATTTGAATGCTTTTATTTCCACGGAAGGCTTTATGGGCTCCGGAACTTATCGGAGTGGGGATAACGATGTTACCGTTTACTTTTATGAGAATGCTCAAGGGAATGTGGAGTGGGCGATCTATGGCGACCAGATCCGTTTTGGTGACATATTGCTGAGACATTACAGGGTGGACCAGGGAAGGGCCTATGCTTGGTGGATAATCTCAGAAACCGACAGTTTGTATTTTGAGATCAACTGGGCTGGAAGGTACGCCGCTACTGTCTATCCTGAGACCCTTATTTCTTACAGCGGACTCAGGATATACAATTTGACCGGTACCATTTACATGGATTCCACTCCTTCCTTTAGAGGCACAGGTTATGCTCGAATCCTTTATGAAGGGGGTTATATTGAAATCCCGATTGCTTTCAATTCTACGCCTCAGGGTAAGCTCATCGGTAACCTACCGGCCTACATCACTTTGCAGGATGGGCAGGGGATAACTGTCGTTATAAACGGAATTACAGTTGTTATCACTCAAGAGGGAATCTACGGCAGCGGTGTCATTCAGGTGGAAAATGCCTATGTTCCTGTTGAATTCTATGCCTCCTATGATGGTTATCTTGAGGCGAGGGTTAAGGATGGTTACATAAATCTTGGATATTTGGTTATAAGGAACCTTAACCTTGAACTTTACCCATTCTTGCTCACTGGATTTATTGAGTTACCAGAGGTTCAGGGTGGAATTTATGTGATCTTGAAGGCAAACGGGAGTGGAGGACTATCCGTCTTTGTTCCAGGTTTTGAGTTTACCTTTAATGGATTCCACATTCAGGGTTACTTTGAGTACGTGAATGGTTACCTTATCTTCTCAGGAGGTATCCAAGCGCCTGGAGGGTGGACGGGAAGTATTGACTACTTGAGGGTTTCATCCTCCGGTGTAGATTCCTGTCATATTACCTTTACAAACCTTGATTTTGGAGGGATCAGGGTTGTTTACGCTTCGGGTATCTTTGCAAGAAATCCAGATAGACTAATTTTGAGTGGTAACTTTGACTTGACCACTACTGGAATAGTGGGTAATATTTACTTCTATGACCTCGTTATATCCACCGATGGCAGGATAGTTTCTTGCAGAGCCGTAGGAGTTGATAATCTCCAGATTGGAGACTTCGTTGTCATTTCAGCAGACTTAGAGCTCTACGATAACTACGTGATTTTACACAGGGCCAACCTCCAGTTTGATGTAATTTACACTCAGGGAAGTGTAACAGTTCTTGAAATGATTTTTGATCGTTCTGGCCGTATTGTGTGGACTTCCGCAGTTGGTCTCGACTATCTCCATGTGGGTGCTTTCCATGCCTCAGGATGGGTGAGATTCTTTAATGAGGGAGCACTTATAGATGGTCAGGTCTCTCTCGATAACATCGGCTATGCCTATGTAAAGGGTCTTCTTGTAAGCTATAGTGGAGAGATTATTGACCTTAGAGAGGGTGCTGTATCAGTTACCATCGGTGCCTATGGATTTTACGGTATGATCACTTTCCCCACTTCCAACAGAATTTACATTGAAGGTAGTGTGACTTTGCCTCAGTTCATTAATGGTTCCGCCGATGGTTCTATCCTTTTAGAAAGAACTGAAAATGGTAGGGGTGTTCTTGGACTCGGATATAATGTTCTTGCTGGTAGCCTAACTATACCTTCCTTTAACATAGGTGGATATCAATTCGTAAATGGTTTTTTTGCCTTTGACAGCATTGGCTGTGAAGGGCAGTCGAGGATTAATGTACCTGAAGTTTGCATGGTTGATCTAAGGATGTCCTTCACCTGGGAAGGTGAATTTAGGTATGCATATCTCGCTGCTACAGGTATGAATATCCCTATCGGGTCTACCGGTCTCTTTATCAACGGTGCGGGTGGTGGTGTATATCATTATACATCTCCTTATGAATATTGGTTGTTTGTGATTTGGGGGCTTGTGTCTGATCCGGTTAGAGCATTGGCTTTAGACGCCACGCTTGAAATTACGACGGATGGGAGAGTTTCTGGACTTGGCCACCTAATGATTGCTCAGTATACATGGGCCACGGCCGGGTTTGATGTTTATTACAGGTTGGGTTATCTCGACGCCTTCGGATGGTTGGGAGAAGATCCCAGTGTGGGTATCTCCTTCTGGGGTTGCTATATCAGGGGTCAGGATTCAGTTTATTATGACTGGATAAACGTTGATGCCTGGGGCAGAGGGAATCTGGATATTCAGGTGTGGTTTGTAACACTTTCAGCATGGTTTGGCTTTGCATACGATCTGAGTAGCTGGCCTTTCATTTATGGTCCTTATTGGAGGCAAAGGCTTTACAATAGCGGAATTGGTGCATCAGGTCGTCTTTGGGATTATCTCGCAGGTATAAACGTGACCTGGAATCCCTCCAGAAGAAGATTTGACTATGATGTATGGTGGGGTTCGCTGGATATGAATCCCGGAAATGCCCCTTACGTTAATGAGCTTATTTGTGTAGGTCCTTTCCCTGACATTGGCGATTATAGTATAAACTATGATTATCTAGCAGGAGAAGAATTTGTAAGACCTTACGACTCATATGAAGCGCCGTACGGTAAAGTATGGCACGTTCTCAATGCGGATAATGCGGGGTATTATAACTTTAATAGTTATGCCTCCAGCGGTATTTATTATGCGGGTATTTATGTACATGTAAATCAACCCATTACTTTCTATCTAAAGTACGGTATTGCTGGTGAGTATAAGGTGTTCAAGGATGGTCAAGTAATTCACTATGGTAACTCTTCTTATGCTCAACCCGACCAGTACACAATACCTGTAACTGTAGATCAACCTGGGTGGACCTTTCTGATGTTTAAAGTAAGGAAACTTTGGAACCAGTTCGGTCTTTATCTGAGGCTGACGGATGCCAATGGAAATATGGTAGATGGCTTATCCTATATGCCTAGTAGAGTTGACCATCTTCTCCTCTATCATGATAGAGGATTCAGCGATCATCTCGATCCTTACAGGTACGAAAGGCAGAACAATGTAACAGTGTCTGAAGGTGCTATAGTCCTTAGGTCTGAGGGCAGGCCCCTCTGGGAGACCTGGATAAAGGATCGTCAATTCTATAATAGAGACGAATATCCAACTTTTAAGGTTAACTTTATGCTTAATGGGGTAGCAAGGGATGACAGTACCTTAATAATCATCTATGGAGACAGTTGTGGGGTCCCGACTTATTACGGAATTCTTTTCTATTATCCGTCTTCAAAGGAGGGAACAGTTAAGGCTTCCCTTGTGGGACATGACCAGAAATATGGTGACCTTAAAGACTTCTACATCGGCAGATGGTATACCCTTGAATTTGTCTTTACTCCCGACTCGATACTTATCTTTGCTTACGATTTCGGTACAAGAAGGCCGGAGAAACCATTGTTCGGTAAAGCATCTACCGGATGGAATCCCGCCTTTTTTGCCACGGTGGGTGGCAATGATAACGTCCTAAAACTTGATGATTTCGTAGTAAAACAAGAATGGAAGGCCAGATACGTAAATATCTCCACTCCGCATCCTTATCCAAACAATGCAAGATATAGATGGGTGGTGGATATTGATTCTTCAACGGTAATGAGGATTAGAATTAAGAACTTCCGAACAGATCTTTTTGATACCCTGTATATTAAGGACCAGAATGAGGAAATTTGGTACACCTATAGTGGAAACAAGGGCAATTTCACAACACCTCCTATTTTAGGCAAGAGGGTTATTTTAGAATTCAATTCTGACGCTGCGGTCACCGATTACGGCTTTGATGTTGACTTTATACTATATAACAGAGATATACCCTACTACTATACCACATATTATCCAATTTCTACTCCTCACCCCTATGAACCAAATATGGGATATCAGTACAATATTTATATACCCGGTGCCAAGGGGATTCGTATAATATTCAATAACTTAGACACTGAGGACGCAGGCGCTAAGAAAGATAGTGTGGTAATCTACGACCAGTGCTGGTTACCTGTTGCTACTTACTCAGGTAATCTTGGTACCTTTTTCTCCTATACAATACCGGGCGAGAGGGCTTATATTTTCCTCATTACAGATGGATCTATACAGCGCTACGGATTTGATATTAAATATGTAGGTTATATAACCAATGATTATTATGGTATCCATGATAACCCTGTTACAGAAGGAAATATTCTAAACATCAATAAGGTCGTTAGAAAGAATCTTGAGATCAGGTTTAGTGATAAAATAAATGGGACCGTGAATGTAAAATTCATAGATATAACAGGAAGAGTCGTGAGAGACGACATGTTTAATGTTTACGGTACTGAAAAGCTTGGTTTGGATGTGGAAAACCTGAAAGCCGGTGTCTACTTCTTGTTAGTAGAGAAGGATGGTAAAACCTTATTAAGAGGCAAATTTATTAAAGTTCAGTAAGGGGGTGGGAATATGTTTAAAAGGATTTTTTACTTAACACTTCTTTTGGGGCTTGCCTGGTCCTTTGATGTAAAGGATTTTGTGGTGACTCCTAAGGTTAAGGATAGGGTGGTTCAGGTGAATTATCGTTGGGCCCGAAATTCTCAGGTGGGCGATCAAAGGGCTGATGTTGTGGCGATTTATATTGTGGGTGACCCGATGGCGCTGGAGATTCAGGTGGATGGAAAGACTATGGGTAGAGTTTACTACCAGGGTGAAAAGGTTTTGAAACAAGAAATCTCCGGATATGAAGTGGAAAATGTGGAAATAAAGAACTATGATGATGAAGGTTATAAATTGGTTTCCAGAAAGAATGCCACGATTATGGTAAATGGTAAGAGTTACAATGTCCTGCAATTGGATTACGAAAGGAAGGATAGTAAGGAGACAAGGAAAGGCAATTTGGTTATGGATACGGATATCCAATCTTCTAAGAGGTGCTATTATGACGAGCAGACGGGGCTCTTGGTGAAGATGGAGGTTAATACCGCTCTTACTCAGAAAACTTATACCATTTTTGACCGGAAAAATCCTCTCAATGTTAGAACTCGTGAGATAAGAGAGGTCGTGGAAGTAGAATAAGTTGGGACTCTTATTCTAAGGTAGGGGGCTGCTTGAAGGGCAGCCCCCTAAACATTTATATTAAAGCTTAATTCTTCCCTTTCAATTTCCATTCATGAGGTTCTATACTTTCTCAGTGCAGGAGGTTGAAAATGTTGAAGGATCTAATTTTGAAGAACAGGAGCTACAGAAGGTACCACGAAGATTATAAAATTGAAAGGGAGACCCTTGAAGAGTTAGTAGACCTCGCAAGGCTATCTCCATCCAGCATGAATCTCCAGCCTTTAAGGTATATGCTGTTTAATGAGCCTGAAGAATGTAATCTGATTTTTAACATGGTAACCTGGGCTGCCTATCTTAAGGATTGGAATGGTCCTGAACCTGGAGAAAGGCCTTCTGCTTATATTGTTGTATTAGCTGAAAGAGGTCTATCTAAAAACTACATGATTGACGCAGGTTTGGCTACCCAAAGCATTTTGCTCGGAGCCGTTGAGAAGGGGTTAGGTGGATGTATAATGGGTTCTTTAGACAAGGAAAGGTTCAGAAAGACCTTTGAGGTGGATGATTGTTACGAAATTATATATGCAATAGCATTGGGTAAACCGAGGGAGACTGTTTTAATTGATGAAATGGGAGAAAATGGTGATATCAGGTACTGGCGAGATGATAAGGGTGTGCACCATGTCCCCAAGAGGAGATTAAAAGATATTATATTAAAGCGTTGATTCTTGAGATCATTTTGTAAATTTTCTTGTTTGCCTTCTATCCAATAAAATTAAAGAAGCAATGTGGTTTTTCATTCTTTTTTATATTGCCTATCAAATTGAGAGTGGTGAAATGTCTTTTGTCAGAGATAAGGGTCGTGAAATTATCAATTTTTACGGAGGCGTGGTTGTAAGAGATTCGGGAATGTTGGTTTCTTCGCCAAGTGGCACTTACTATGAGAACCTTGGGATCTTAGAGCTTCACGGACCTGTCCTTGGGATACAAGATGGCAGGAATCTTCGTTGTAGTTCTGCAAAAATTTATGAAAAGGAGAGAATATTTAAGGGTTACGGAGGGTGTGAAGTTGAGAGCGAGGTCGAGTTCTTAAGTTGTGATAGTGTGCACCTTCAAGAGGACGAAGTTTTAGCTTTTGGAAATGTATTTTTTAAGAGTGAAAAGGATTCGGTAGAAGGAAGGGGGCAGGAAGTCAAGTTAAAAAAAGGTTTTGCAGAGGTAAGAAACAACGCTGAATTGAAATTGTTTACCTCCTCAGACACTATTGCTGTGAATTCCAATTATTACGTTTACAAGGACTCAATTTTAACGACTAAGGGCAACTCAAAGGTTTTTTCAATTATTTTTGAAGGCGGTGGTGACTCGCTGGTTTACTACAGGGCTTTGCGTTATGCAGAGGTTTTTGGAATGGGTTGGGTTAAAGACAAAAATAATGAAATTCATGCCGAAGAAATAAAAATTTATTTGAGTACAGAAAATAATGTTGATTCTTTGATTGCCTCTTCCAATCCGTCTCTTAAAAATTTCGGCGAGAAAGAGACACTATCCTTAGAGGCCGATTCTCTTTTTTTCTACAGTTTCGCCACGGATAGTTTAAAATATTTTAGGGCCATAAGAGTAAAGGGAAATCTAGAAGAGGTTAAGGAAGATGGCGATACTGAAAGCAAATAAGTTATTTAAATCTTACGGTACAAAAAGAGTGGTTAATGGTATTACCCTTGAAATTCAAAGTGGTGAGATTGTCGGACTTCTTGGACCCAATGGTGCAGGTAAGACTACCACTTTCTATATGATAATGGGTGTAATACAGCCGGAAAGTGGAAGAGTTTTACTTGATGATATTGATATAACAAACCTACCGATGTACAAGAGGGCGCGCTTGGGACTTTCATATTTACCGCAGGAACCTACGGTTTTTCAGAATTTTACTTTATTTGACAATATATACGCTGTACTTGAGTATCGCGGTATTACTAGGGATGAGGCAAAATGCAGAACAGAGGAATATTTAAAAAAGATGGAGATTTATCATAAAAAAGACGATTTGGCATATACACTTTCAGGTGGAGAGAGGAGGAGGCTCGAAGTGGCGAGGGCACTCTCCCTCCAACCAAAAATCTTGCTCCTTGATGAGCCATTTACAGGAGTTGATCCTAAAACAAGGCAAGAAATTCAGGATATAATTGTCGGTCTAAAAGAGATGGGGATCGGTATTTTGATAACTGACCATAATGTAAGAGAGACTCTTGAAATTACAGACAGGTCTTACATTATCTATAATGGAGAGGTACTAATTGAGGGTGATAGAATGGAGTTAATAAATAGTGAAGAAGCGAAGAAATTTTTTTTGGGTGATAGATTTAGATTATGATGAGAAGGCATAGGTTAGAACTTAACACAAATCAAGAACTCGTTCCATTACCCCTCATAATTCAAGAGGCTACCCTTTTGGAACTCGACATACTTGAGTTGAGGGAAGGGATTCTTAGGGAGATGAGCTCTAATCCACTTTTGGATATAGATAAATACAATGATATGAAGATTATTTCCAGTAAATTTGAGGATATTAGTAAATTTAATGAGTCCATAGATGAGAATACTTACTGGCACGGGGAAGAAGATGAAGAATTAAGAATTAGGCGTGAAGAAGTTTTATCTCCAGCCATTCAGAGTCCGTGGGAAAAATTGGAGATACAGATAGAATCTTTTTTCGAAAGTGAAAATGAAAGGAAGATTGCTAGGGAAATAATCTCAAATTTAGACAGTTTTGGTTATTTAATAGTTGATATCGAGGAAATCGCAAATCGCTTAAATGTTGAATTACAGGATGTTGAAAAGGTTAGAAATATTTTTATGAATTTCGAGCCTTTTGGTAGCGGTTCAAGGGATTTCAATGAGTATACCGCTTTTCAATTAAGAGAGATGGGATACTCTGTTCGCCAGGAAGAGGTGAGCGAATTTCTTCATACCCATGAGCAAGTAAGAAGGAAAATAATCCCATACCCTTTTTATCAGGAAGATATAGAACATGTAAGATATGTGATCCCTGAATTGATTTTCAAGTATGTAGAAGGCAATTTAGAGCTTTTAATTAACGAAGGATTCTATCCAAAGATTCAAATTTCTAAAGACTACCAGATGTTGCTGGAATTCGCTGGTGTTGAAGAAGAAGTGAAAAAGTATATTTGGGAAAAATATGAAAGAGTTGAAAAGCTGATTGAAAATATAAGAAAGCGAAAAGATTACCTAAGAAAAGTTGGTGAATTAATTTTGGATTTGCAAAAAGATTTCTTGACTGGTAAAACTAACAGGTTAATACCCATAACGCAAAGCGAGGCAAGTAAAAGATTGAGGATACCAGTTTCTACTTTGAACAGAATTTTAAAGAACAAATATGCTGATACTCCCCGGGGAATCTATTCACTTAAATTTTTTTTCAAAAAGCCATATGGTAAAGGTGAACTATTGGAACTAACACAAGAAGACATCTGCGGAAAAATAAAGCTGATTATTGAAAGAGAAAATAGAGCCAAGCCATACTCTGATGAGGAAATAGCTTCTATCTTAAACTCAATGGGGATTAAAATTTCTAGGAGGACGGTCTCAAAATTGAGAAGTTTAATTGGTATTCCAGACTCTCGCGATAGAAAAGGATAAATGGATTTATCTTTCATTTACAATATATTTTTTTATATTCCTCAAAGGTTATTTTACCCATTTAGAATTGATAAGGTAAGTATTTCAGAGTCTGATATATGGATTCATTGCTCATCCTTAGGTGAAGTAATGGCTGCTAAGTCGTTGGTCGATTGCTTTCTAAGAGAGGGGTTAAATATTTTAATAACTGTTTTTACAAAATCTGGTTATTTCAAGGCCCAGGAGCTATGGGGTGAGAAAATAACCATTACTAGATTTCCATTGGATTCTTACTATCACCTTGGAAAGATGCTTAATTTGGCAAAACCTAAGATTTTTGTTAATATGGAAACAGAGCTTTGGCCTAATCTACTCCAAATAATGAAAAATAATGGTGTTGTGTCTTTCCTGGTTAATGGAAGAATTTCGGATAAAAATTTCAAAAGGGTTAAATTACTGAGAGGTACCTTTTCCCGATTGGTTAGAGTATTTGAAAGAATATACGCTCAAACAGAAAAAGATAGGGATCGTTTTATTTTTCTGGGTGCAGATCCAAGTAGGGTTGTGGTAACGGGCAACATAAAGATTGATTCCTTTGACACGGAAGAGAATACCTATAGTAGAGATTTGCTTGGTATCTCTGAAAATGATTTTGTAATTACCTTTGCCAGTCTCAGGGAGAAGGAAGAATCATATGCTATTTCGGTATCCGAAGAAATACTTGCTTCAAGAAACGATGTTACAATAATTTTTGCTCCACGTCATTTAAACAGAGTTAAAGATATCATCGTTGAGCTAAAGTCTAGAGGTATAAATTATTCGCTGTGGAGTAGGGTAGAAAAGAATGGGAAGCTTTTAATTGTTGATGTTTTAGGCCAATTAAGGCGATTTTTCCCTTTAAGTGATCTGGTAATAATGGGCGGTACCTTTGCCCCTTATGGTGGCCACAATATCATAGAACCTGTGTCTGTTGGTAAACCTGTAATTGTTGGACCTTATTACAGCAATATACGTAATGAAGTTGAAGGACTTGAAGATAGGAAAGCAGTTATTAAAGTAAATGATTCCAATGAATTGCTTAAAGTTCTAAAGTCATTGGTGGATAAGAAGAATGAGCTTCAGGAAGTTGGAAAAAGAGCAAAGGAATGGTTTGATTCAAAACGTGGTGTAACTCAAAGGATTTGTCCGGAAATCTTAATCTACTTGCAGAAAGGAAGAGGGGACCAGTAATTCACCAAAGTTCTCTAAAAGTGGTATTCTGTCAAATATTCCATAAACTGCGCTACCTGAACCACTTAGAGAAACCTGTTTTGCACCAAGTTCTGAGATTATCTCCATTATATCAACGATTTCTGGAAATTCAGGTTTAAGTACAGGTAAAAATGAGTTTTCGAGAGGTGGTAGTACATTTAAGTCATTGTCTTGTAAAGCCTCTACTATTTTACAGGCTTTACGGTAAGCCTCTGAAAAACTTGTAAAAGTGCCGTTAAGATCAAACTTTTCATAGGCTACTTTAGTTAACACCTGTACCTTAGGAAAACCTAAAATCAGCGGAAATTTGAAACTTGAATGAAATGGCTCTAAAACTTCCCCCTTTTTTGTTCCAATGGCAGCATTTTCTTTTATTAAAAAGAAAGGAACATCGGCCCCTATTTCGTTACCAATGGCGATGAGTTCTTTAGTTTCTAAGCCAAGTTTTTCTTTTTCGTTGACGTATTTTATGAAATAGGCAGCGTTTGAACTCGCTCCGCCTAACCCGGACCCTATGGGTATTTTTTTCTCAATCTCTATTTGGTAATTGAGTTTGATAAAAAATTTCTTTTCTAATATTTGCTTCGCTTTGAGGATTATGTTTTTTTCTGATTCTATTTCGGCACCTGTTGTCAATATCTGAAAGGTTTCACTTGGGCAAATTTTGATTATGTCATGAAGGCCAATTTTATGGAAAACCGTTACAATGTTATGAAAACCGTCTTCTCTTTTATCGATGATCCATAAGCCTAGATTTATTTTGGCGAATGAATAAATTACATCGTATTCCTTCATATTAGAAATTTATAGATTTTTTGAGAGTTTTTCAACGTACTTCGCGATGATGTCGAATTCAAGGTTTACCGGATCTCCTTCTCTTTTTTGTGATAGATTTGTTCTTTGCAAGGTATATGGTATTACGGCCACTTTAAAGGTTTTCTCCTTTATATCAAAGCAAGTCAAGGAGATTCCGTTTACTGCTACGGAACCTTTTTCAACCAAGTATTTCATATATTGGTGTTCGTGCACCCGGAAAATAAATGTTCCCCCTTCCAAGTTTCTCTCAATGCTATAAATTTCGCCTGTACAATCCACATGCCCCAGTATGAGGTGGCCGCCTAAGAATGACTCCAGAGTCAATGCCCTTTCCAGGTTAACTTTTAGTGATTCCCTTAAGGTATTCTTGAAGTGGCTTCTATAGAGGGTTTCTTCACTCAAATAAACGGTGATAAAATTCTCCCTTGGCTCTTCCACTGTAAGGCAAACCCCATCTACCGATATAGAATCTCCTTCCTTTGTTTTCAGGCTGGTTTTTATTGTAACCCTTACACCTTTCCCGACCCTCACTACTTTGTAAATTTCTCCAACTTCTTCAATGATTCCTGTAAACATTATTTTCCTTTCCACAACTTCATTTTTTCGCGAACCATCTCCATTGTTTTTGCTGTCTCTTCCGATGCCTTCTTAGAGCCTTCCTCTAAGATGTCAAATACAGTATCTTTCATTTTTTCACATTCCTTTCTCTTTTCTCTCAGAGGTTCAAGGTAAGCATTCGCCCTCTCATATAATTTCTTTTTGCAGTCAACACAACCAAGAGTACCGGTTTTACAGTCAATTTCTATTTGAGAGGTTTCCTCTTTATTGAAAATTTTATGCATCAAAAAAATTGGACAATTTTCTGGATGACCCGGGTCATTTTTTCTTATTTTTGTGGGGTCAGTGTAACTGGACATTATCTTTTTTCTCAAAGATTCGGAATCTTCAGAGATTAAAATGGTATTTTTGTAAGATTTGGACATCTTTCTTCCGTCAGTTCCTAGAATTTTGGGAAACTCAGCGAGGAGCGGCTCCGGTACAGGAAAGACGTCCCCATAGGTACTATTAAATTTCCTTGCTAGTTCTCTTGTTATCTCCAAGTGAGGTAATTGGTCCTGGCCAATAGGTACAAAGTGGGCACGATAAATAAGAATGTCCGCCGCTTGTAGGACAGGATACCCTAAGTGTCCGTAGGTTATTAAATTTCCATAGGTGAGTTCTTCACTACTATCTACGATTCCATATTTTGATAGACCTTCAATGAAGGTGTCCTTTATTTTGCCCTTTAATATGGCTAAATATTCTGATTCATCCTTAGAATCTATCTCTTTGATACCCCTTAAGAATTCCGATACCACTGCTTCTGCAAAATCGTCAAAGGCCCTTTTCTTAGAGGTTATTTGAGATGCTTCAATATTTTGCAAATATTCCTTTAGTGTGGGGTTTCTAAGGAGCCTCGAGGTAGTAATAAGCATTGAGAGTAGAAGATGTAGTTCTGCATGGTCCTTTACGGCAGATTGGACGAAAATAGTGGATTTCTTAGGGTCAATTCCGACGGTGAGCCAGTCTATTGCCATTTCTACTATGTTTTCCTTTAAATCGCTGGTATCGGGTTTTGTGGTAAGGACGTGCCAATCGGCAATTTCATAAAAGCACTCGTACTCTTCTTGTAATCTCTTCCAATTTTCCAGGACACCGAAAAGGTGCCCTATGTGTAGTTTCCCTGTAGGTCTATTTCCCGATAGGATTCTTTTCTTCATTGTCGTTTACCTTTCCAAAAAATATGGCAAAAAGGATGAATGATAAAATGGCAGTGGTGCTTCCTAAGAAAAATGGTGCCTTAGGCGAAACTTTATCCCATAAAAGGCCTGCTATCAGGCTTGCAGGAAGAAGTGACAAACCAACAATGGTATGGTATATTCCGTATGCGAATCCTCTGGTTTCCTTTTTAGATAGGTCAGCAACAAATGCTCTAAGAACACCCTCGGAGAAACCATAATATACTCCATAAAGGGCAAAAAGGAGCCATAGAAGTTTCATTTGAGATGATGTTATTAGAGCGAAACCGAGGTAAACAATTGCATAGAAGAAGAAACCTATCATAATAGTTTTAACCCTTCCTATATTATCTGAAAGAGCTCCGAGAGGCGTGGAAAGAAGAGCGTAAACCACGTTGAACAGGGTATAGAGGAGAGGGATAGTTGCCTTATCAAATCCTAAGTTAGCACTTCTTAAAATCAAGAAGGTGTCCGATGAATTTCCAAGGGAGAAAATTAGCATGATTAATAAGAGGATTTTAAACTGTGGGGATAGGCCTTTTAAACTCAAAGAGAGGCTCGTGCCTTTCCTTTCTTCGCTTTCTTTTTTAATTTCCTGGACAAAAAATATCAGGATTAAAACCGCTATGGCAGCTGGTATAATTGAGAGTAGGAAGATCCATCTCAAGCTTTTTTCTATATTCCAGTTTAGATTTTTGTTGAAAATGAAAAGGAGTGCTGAAGCCAGTAGGGGACCAACCACTGCACCAAGGGTATCCATTGATCGGTGAAAACCGAAACTTTTACCTCTCTCTTCCGGTTCAACGGAGTCAGCTATAAGCGCGTCTCGTGGTGAGGTGCGAATTCCTTTTCCAATTCGGTCGGCGAATCTGGCTGCAAGAACATGTACCCATCTGGTGGCAAGCCCTATGGTAGGCTTGGCAATAGCTGAAAGTCCGTATCCCAATATTACAAGTGGTTTTCTTTTCTTTATTTTGTCGGATATATATCCCGATACCGTTTTTAACAGACTGGATGTGGCTTCTGCAATACCTTCAATAATTCCTAAGGTTGTTGCCCCTGCGCCTAATACGGTGGATAGAAAAAGGGGCAAAAGAGGGTAGATCATTTCGCTGGAAATGTCAGTGAAAAGGCTTGTTAAGCCCATTGAAAAAACATTTTTTGATAACCATTTCTTCGGTTTCGCCATAATTGTATTATTTACTAAGAGCAAAGAAATTCAAAGCTCTTTAAGACTAAATTGTATGTACCACTATTTCAACGGCGAAAATATTATCTACAACTACTTAAGGCTTTTTATCCTTCTTTCTGCCTCCTCCGGTGTAATCTCACCTTTTTCAAGTTGTTCAAGGATCTCTTGTATTTTATCCCTCGAGAAAGAAGGTTCAATACCAACCTTTCTAAGAAACTCCTCAAATCTTTGCCTTGCTGTTGGGTAGGACACTCCTAAGAATTTGGCAACTTCTGAAAGATTGCCACGGGTTTTTAAGAAGAGAAAGAGCATCTCAAGGTCTTTTTCCTCTAAGTTGCAAAATATGGGGATTTCAAAGTTGCCTTCAATCTTTGTTCCGCAGGAAGGACATTCCAAGGTTTTTATTAACAGTTTAGACCTGCAACTGGGGCATTTATTTGGAATTTTAGTCATAGTTACTTTAATTCTTTAATCCTTTTTTCAGCTTCTTCAGCGCTTATTTTACCTTCCTCTAATTCCTTTATGATGTTTTTAACTCTGTTTTCTCGAGCCTTACCTTTACGCACTTTTAACAGGGGTCTAATAAGTAACCAGAGCCCGAACATAATAAATATCCAGGGCCAGTCCCTACTCCAGTTCACGTAAGGAAGTAATCCATAGTTACCTAACCAGAGGAGTAGACCAAAACCTATGAGGAAGATTCCGGACTTTAGTAAACCTCTTAGTGGTAAGTGTAAAACAAGGAAGAGAATAAAAACATAAACTACGAGTAAAAGGATTCCAAGAATATCAGGTGTATTCATTCCTCTTCCTCCCTTTCTCTCTTCTTCCTTCGAAAGTATTTTATTTCAAATTTTGCTGAACGGTCAAGGTAGGAAATTAATTGGATAATTCCCAAAATTACCAGTATTAGGGGCCAATCCCTTCCCCATCTCCAGGAAAAGATCCCCATGTTGTTGAGCCATATCAAAAGGCCAATTACTATTAAAATAAATCCACCTGTGAACATAATACCCTCCTTATTCTACTACAATCTTAACCACTTCGCCATCTTTACCTTCTACATCAATGAGGGTTCCCGAAGCCCCTTCCTCAATAGCTTTCATGAGTTCATTCAAATCTATTTCAAAGTCATTTATCACTGACTTTGCTTCCTTAGGCACGAAATTGGTTAACATTCTTACAAGCCCAATGGGAACAGTAATCTTGACTTCATCACCATCTTCAGATTCCACGTATATTTTTATAAATTTGCCTGATTTAGGGAGATTTGAGATGTCTAATATGGCATCTATTAGTCTATACGCCTCTTCGGCTTTTATTTTGTTTTCTTCCAGCATTTTTAATATTCTCATCACTTCTTCTTTCATTGTTCCCCTCCTTCAAAGTTTAAAGTAAAATCCCCGCCAAATAAAGTAATTTCTGCTTTCCTGCGGGGTTCTTCTCCATATTGAAGATAATTGCCAGTTTTAACAATTTCAGAAGGGAGTTGGTAATCACCGCCGAAGGTTTTAATGTTTATTTCGATGGGCTTTTTGGGTGTTTTAAGCAGAAGGTCACCACCCATAATTTTCACTTTTAGTTTTTCAAAGTCAATCTTACCGCTTACCTCGCCGCCCATAATGGAGATATATAATTCTGGAATCTTAGATTCAAATTTTAAGTCTCCTCCCATGACTTTGATAAACATTTTATCCAGATTGTTGGGAATTGTTATGTTAGCTTTTGAAAACACTTTTATGTGTAACAAATCGCCCTCTATCTTATGCGTTCCCTTAAAGTTTGCCCAAACATTTTCTTTATTGTGTTGTGAAATAGAACAATCTCCCCCTAAAACCGTGATCTCCAATTTTTTGAAATTTTCTAAATTGATCTCTTTTTCATTTTCAATTTCTTCTTTGAACTTAAAGGCAGATTCGAAAACCTCATCCAGCGCTGACCCTATAGCACTTCCAACACCCTCTATGATTTCGCCTACAACCGTCTTATGCCCCGTTTTTTGCTGGTCTTTATCTGAGAAACCATGGATTATCTTTTCCTGTCTAATTTGCGCCTCCTTTATTGCCCTTATAAGCCTTTCAGCTTCCTCAGGGGATATTTTGCCCTGTTCCAGAAGGTCCAGGACCTTTCGGATCGCTTCCTCCATTTTTGTCCTCCTGTTAGTTTAAAAAATATAAAACAAAATTTAAGTTTTGTCAAGTATATTTTTAATTTTATAAAATTATTCGCAAAGTTTTTGATAGTGGGATCTGTCCCATAAGCTTTACAATTTATTTATGTATAAAAGAAGAGTTCTTTTTGTATGTATACACAATTCTGCTCGGTCTCAAATGTGCGAGGCCATTTTGAATCATCTATATCCAGACCATTTTGAAGCTTACAGCGCAGGTACGAAGCCGACAGGATTAAATCCCTATGTAATAACAGTTCTTAATGAAATTGGGATTGATATATCAAATCATCGTTCTAAGAGTGTGGGGGAATTTTTGGGCCAAAGTTTTGATTATGTAGTAACAGTTTGTGATTCTGCAATGGAGAGTTGTCCTTTCTTTCCCGGTGCAAAAAACTACTTGCATAAAAGTTTTCCGGATCCTTCATCTATTAGAGGAAGTGAGGAAGAAATTCTCAATTTTACGAGGGCTGTACGAGATGATATTAAGAAGTTTATCGTGGATTTTTTCGGGAGCATGATTCAAAAAGAAGGATAGAAAGTACGGATAATTTTTTGATTTTGATATCTCCCTTACTTTTTTCAAGTTAAATTGTTTAGAGGATTTTTTTATTAGTAGCAGTTTTTGAAAAAGTACGACATTGAATTTGAACAGGATTCTTCTTTATAATTAATAATTATTTTATGAAGATTAAGGTGGTAAGAATTTATAGACTCCTGGTGGGAGCAATTGGTTTATTTTTGCCATTATTGCTACTTTTTAGCCACACACAAATATATTACCCTATAAGAATTTTTGATTACATTGTCTTTGTATTGACCAGTGCTGCATGCGCTCTTTTAGTAGTTACGTTCGAAGATACGATAGTTTCCTTTGAAATTGCTATATTTCTCTTCCTGTCCATGCTTTATGGTCCGTATCTTGGTGGAGTTACAGCTGGCTTGGTTATTCTAGCGGTTTGGATTGGTAAATCAATTTATCAGTATCTAAATCGGAATAGAAGATTCATATCTGCATTTTTGGCTGGCTTTTTCAATGCCGGACTCTATGGTCTTTTGTACTTGATTGGAGGATTAGTATATTGGAAACTTGGCCCAAGCTGGAAATCTTTTATTTTAGCTGTTATCACGATAATTCTATTCAATGAAGCTATTTTATTTGTTAATAAGGTAATTGAGAGACGAGACTTGTGGGATTATTCAAAGTCCGAAGCCCTTTGGAGCGATTTGATAGAGCTTCTAGTATATCCTTTAGCTTTTAGTTTATATATGTTATATACTACTTTTGGTTTGTGGAGTATTGTCCCATTATTGGTAATTCTTGTTATTCTCTCTTATTATGGTAACTCGTTCTCGAGAAAGCATGAACAAATGAAAAAGAATTTATATATTTTAAAAAGGGTGAATGAGATTGCAACCGAGTTGAGCTCTCTTTTGTCTCCCAATGAATTAATTGAACTTTATCTAAAAGATTTGGTGAAGTTGTTTTCATTGAATTCAGCTGCAGTTAAATGGAAGAGATTACTTTCCTACGTTAAGGGTCATGTAATGTGCGATCAGGAAGGAAATGTGAGGTACTTAAAGTTAGAAGAATTGATAAAGGCAGATCTGGTATTTTTATTAAAATCTGGCGAATTTCCTTTGGGAGAACTCTATGTAGTGACAAGAAAAAAACTCTCTGAATATGAAATAGAAGCCTTAAATAGTTTAGTTAAAGTCTTAACGAATAGCCTCTCCCGGGCTATAACTTATCAAGATTCCATCGTTGATAGTCTCACAGGTCTCTATAACAGGAGATTTTTTGAGGAAAGCGTAAAGAAATTAATTGCAGAAAGTAAGCGGAACCGTAATATCTTCACCGTTGTTATGTTTGATATTGATAGGCTAAAATACGTGAATGATAACTTTGGACACCTGAAGGGTGATGAACTTTTGGTGAATTTCGCAAATGCAGTTCGGAAAAATATAAGGGAAAATGATTTTGCTTCGCGTTGGGGTGGCGACGAGTTTATATTGGTATTAAAGGGAACAGGTCTTTCTATGGCCGAAAATATATCTTATAGGATGCAACAAGAATTTGAGAGCAGTAAACTTGTGGGAATAGAAAATTTTAAGCCTAGCTGTACTTTTGCATGTCAGATGTTCGAGCCAGAAAGTAATTTAAGTATTCAAGACCTTTTCCATCAGATTGATTTAAAGTTGTTGGAGAATAAGAAGAAGAAATATGGGTAGTTGTAAAAGGAGGTGTAATAATGTTAAAAGAAGGAGATATTGCTCCATTATTTTGTTTGCCAGATGAAAATAGAAATCAGGTTTGTTTGGGCGATTTCAAAGGAAGATGGGTTGTTCTTTACTTTTATCCAAAGGATAATACTTCAGGGTGTACCATGGAAGCTCTTGATTTTACCACGTATTCAGAGAAGTTTAGAAGTCTAAATGCTGAAATAATTGGGATAAGTAAGGATTCGTGTGAAAGTCACAGCACTTTTAAAATAAAGCATGGCTTGAATGTGATTTTACTATCAGACAAAGATATGAATGTAATGAAGATGTATAGTGCATATGGTAAGAAAAAGATATACGGGAAGGAGGTAGAGGGTACAATTAGAAGTACTTTTCTAATTGATCCGGAGGGAATTATTAGAAAAGCTTGGTATGGTGTCAAGGTTAAGGGTCATGTGGAGGAAGTTTTAAACTCTTTAAAAGAGTTAGTATTAAAAGGGGAGTAAAATTATGAGTGTTCGAGAGGTCATAGAAAAACGTAGGGCATATAGATCCTTAAAACCCTTTGAGGTAACCGAAGGCCTTATCAAGGACCTGGCTGAGTGTGCTTCCTTGGCTCCTTCTTGTATGAATAATCAACCCTGGAGATTTGTCTTTGTATATGATAGGGAAAAGCTAGATGAGATTCTTGCTGTTATGCCCAAGGGAAACCAGTGGGCGAAGGATGCAGGAATGATTGTTGCTGTTTTTTCTAAGAAAGATCTGGATTGTTCTTTGGAGGATAATAGAGATTATTATCTATTTGATGCGGGTATGGCAACAGCCTTTTTAATTCTTAGAGCCACCGAGCTGGGTCTAGTTGCTCATCCAATTGCAGGATATGACCCTGTGAAAGTAAAAGAGATTTTGAAGATACCCGCAGAGATGGTTCTCATAGCTCTTTTAATTATTGGTGAAAAGTCGGAAGAAATTTATCCTTTGCTTTCCGAAAAGCAAATTTTAGCTGAATCCCAGAGGCCACCCAGATTTCCTTTGGAGAGGTTTGCATTTATGAATAAATATTCTGAGGGGTGACGGTACTAAGAATCTTTTCTAAATTTGACTTTTTTGCTATTTCCTGTTATATTTTAGCACTTACGAAATTTTCAAGGAGGTTTATATGAGTAAATTATCGAGAGAAGAAATTGTGCAGTTGTGGACCTCTGTTACTGACTTTGGTGAATCCTGGACAGAAAAAATTAAAGAAATTCAGGAAAGAATAGATGAACTCAAGAAAGTAGAGGATTATGAAGGTATCAGGGATGATTTAGAAGATCTAATGGACGCAGTTGAAGAGCTGAATGATGAACTGGAAAGGGTAGTTAAGGATGCTTTAGATGGTGTTATTACTTTAGAAGAACTTTCTGAACTTTTTAAGGAATTTGCAGACCAACTTTTGTCCTTGGAGCAGGAACTAATAGAATTGGAATTGGAACCTGAAGAATTTGATGAGGAAGAAGAATGGGAGGAAGGTGAAGAAGAGGAGGAATTTTAAACTTGAGTAAGGAGTCTATATCGACCAGGTACAATCCATCTGAGATTGAAGACAAAATATATTCCATCTGGCTTGAAAAAGGCTATTTTGCAGCCTGCCCAAAGTCTAATGCGCCTAAATTTTCAATAATGATTCCACCACCAAATATTACGGGTGTCCTTACACTCGGGCATGTTCTTAACAATACGCTTCAAGATATTGTTGTGAGATGGAAGAGAATGCAAGGATACGATGTGCTTTGGCAACCCGGCATTGACCATGCCGGTATTGCTACTCAGAATGTGGTAGAAAAAGCATTAGCCAAGGAAGGAAAGAGCAGGTTTGACGTCGGGCGCGAGGAGTTTCTTAAAAGGGTTTGGGATTGGAAAGAAAAATATGGAAATACCATATTACTCCAGCTTAGGAAGCTTGGGGTTTCATGTGATTGGAGCAGGGTCAAGTTTACCATGGACCCTGACCTTTCAAGGGCCGTTATAAGGGCTTTTGTTCAGCTTTTTAAGGAGGGTTTAATATATAGAGGGACCAGAATAATCAATTGGTGCCCGAGGTGTGGTACTGCACTTGCTGATGATGAAGTGGAATACGTCCAGAGAAAAGGTAAACTATATTATATTAAATATCCTTTAGTTGGTGAAAATAGAAATGTCGTAGTTGCTACCACAAGACCTGAAACTTATCTCGGCGACACAGCTGTGGCGATAAACCCTGAAGATGAAATATATAAAAACCTAAAAGGCAAGAGAGTAAGATTACCTCTTATTAACTGGAAAAGGGTGGATTATAACGGGCATACAATTTCTGAAGAAATTCCAGTTGTGGAATCAAAAAGAGTTGAGCTCGGCTTTGGAACCGGTGTTGTTAAAGTGACGCCGGCCCATGACCCTGTAGATTTTGAAATCGGTGAAGAGCATGGATTACCTCAGGTTCAGGTCATGGATTCAAAGGCATTTATGAACGAGAACGCAGGTATTTTTGCAGGTTTGACCAGGGAAGAAGCCAGAGAGAAGGTCGTTAAAGCATTGGAAGAGGCTGGTTATATTGAGAAGATTGAAGATTACAGTCATAATGTAGGAACCTGCTATCGGTGTAACACGGTTATTGAGCCCTATTTATCACCCCAATGGTTTGTGAAAATGAAGCCCCTGGCAGAGAGGGCTTACCAGGTGGTAAAGGATAGTGAAATTAAGATTATTCCTAATCAATTTGAAAAGATTTACTTTAATTGGCTTGAAAATGTTAAGGATTGGTGTATATCAAGACAAATCTGGTGGGGGCACAGGATACCCGTGTATGTTTGTGAAGATTGTGGAAACTTAATGGTCAACGAAGAAGAAGTTAAAGTATGTGATAAATGTGGTTCATCTAAGATTAAACAGGATGAAGACGTTCTTGATACATGGTTTTCTTCATGGTTGTGGCCCTTCTCAACCTTGGGTTGGCCTGAAGAAACGGAGTATTTGAAAAAATACTATCCAACCGACCTGTTAATTACTGGCTGGGATATTTTGTTTTTCTGGGTTGCCAGAATGATTATGGCGGGATATTTCTTTATGAAGGATAAACCCTTCCATCGGGTCTACTTACATGGTTTAATAAGGGATGAAAAGCGCAGGAAACTTTCCAAGAGTTTAGGAAATTCACCAGATCCGTTGGATCTAATTTCAAAATATGGAGCTGACGGAGTAAGGATGGGACTGATGCTCATCACTCCGGAAGGACAGGATGTGATTTACTCCGAGAAGAAAATGGAAATCGGAAGAAACTTTGCAAATAAATTATGGAATGCCAGTAGACTACTTTTCATGAATTTAGCCGATGGTAAAAGGTTTCCATTGGAAGCGGTTCCAAAAACCATAGAGGATAAATGGATTTTGACATTACTTGATAAAACAATAGTTGAAGTAACAGAAGCCCTTGAAGAATTAGATTTTAACAAGGCTGCGTGGGGTATATATAATTTCTTCTGGGGAGAGTACTGCGATTGGTATCTTGAGACTATTAAATCGAGAATGTCCAAAGAAGATGATACAGCTCTTCAGAATGCGTTTTATATTTTGAAGAATATCCTGCAGTTGCTCCATCCTTTCATGCCCTTTATCACGGAAGAGCTCTGGCAGAAGCTACCTTTTGATAGCTTAAAAGAGTCTATAATGATATCAGAATGGCCTTCTACTAATGGGTATAATTTCACTCAAGAGTATGAAGATTTTGAATTATTGAAAAAACTGATCCAGAGCGTAAGGCAGATTAAATCGGAACTTGCTATTTCGGAAGAGCTTTCCTTGATGGTGGATGGTTCAAAGGAAGATGTGGTTACTTTACTTAAAAATAATATAGAAATTCTTAGATCTCTTGGCGGAATAGAGGAGATTGGGTTTGCAGCAGGGCAAAAGGGTATTCCAATTATCATTGGAAGTTACCACTTTTTGATTCCTCTTAAGGATGAGGGCCTGATTAATAAAATGATTGCTGACTTCAATGCTGAAATTGAAGATTTGGAAAAGCTATTGAGTGATGTTGAGAGAAAATTAAGTAATCCCGATTTCCTCTCAAAGGCACCGGAAAGTGTTGTTCAGAAGGAGCAAGAGAAAAAACTGAACTTTTCCCTTAAAATTGAAAAGTTGAGGATGTACATAGAAGGATTAGAGAGGTGAGGAGGATTCCTTGAGTTGCGGATTGTTTTGCTATGTAGGCAAGAATAAGATAAGTCCAGAGAGAGCTAAAAAAGTAATGTCTTATCTTGAAGTTTTGAAAGAAACCGAAGATGATTCCCCCTTAGGAGGGCATGGTGCTGGGTATATTGTGCTAAGTGACGCCCTGGTGGCGTTTCATAAGAAGGTAGGATTATACTCAAATAAATCTCCCGTTGATTTGTTGTTCGAAGACGAGGATTTGGGTTCCGAACTCAACTTTTTTATTGGTCATGTTAGAAGGGCATCTGATAAGTTTTCTGATCCAGACCTCCTAGATGAACTTCATGCACAGCCATTTATGCATTCCGGTATCAGGTACAAGGTATATTGTGCTCATAACGGCTTTTTGAAAAACTATGAAGAACTGGCGAAAAAATTTCAGATAGGGGAATATTTCACTGACTCAGATGTCTTGACGCAAGTTTTCTTAAAGGTTTTAGAGGATAATGGCGACCTCTCAAAGTCCTGTGAAAAGTTATTTACTTTAATTGATGGAAATAATACGAGTATTTTCCTTGTCGATGATGGTGAAAATTTTTGGCTGGTGGTCTTACATACAGGTAGGACAAGAGGTTTAGTCATTCTTGAGAACACTGAAGGAGAAATTCTAATTTCTTCAAGAAAAAGCGCACTGGAAGAGCATTTTAGTGACCTGATTAATAAAGGAGGTTTCTTTGAGACCCTTCATGTGGGTCCAAACGAGCAGAATTACTTCATTAACTGGTGGAGAGTCGAATCACAGATTCCTTTTACTCTCTCTGAATATTAGTCGTTGTTTAGAACTCTACCCTTTTTGATAATTTTGCCAATAAGGTTGTTCCCAACCTCGTATACCAGGTGAACGAAAGAGTGGGCTCTAAGAATTAACAAATCTGCATCTTTACCCGTTTCAATGTTTCCCTTTGTTCCTTCTACATTTATTGCTCTAGCAGCGTTTAATGTTACTCCTATTAGAGCTTCTTCTACGCTGAGATCGTAAAGAAAAGTTGCAAGTGCCATTATGAGGGATTGGGAGTAAAAGGGTGACGTACCCGGATTATGATCGGTGCCGAGAGCGATTGGTAGTCCAATTTCTCTCATATAATCAGTCTTGGGTTTTGTTTGGGCCTTTAAGAAGAAATAGGTGCCCGGAAGAAGTACAGCAACAGACCCATATTCTTTTAGTATTTCCAAGTCTTCTTCCTTAGTGTGTTCCATATGCTCGGCTGAAACTATCGGGAAATCTTTAGCCAATTTTGCCGCTCCTGTGTATGAAAGTTCGTCAATATGCATTTTAAGATTATATCCAAATTTTACTGCAGCTTCGAATAACTCAATAGCTTCCTCAACTGTGAAGGCGCCCTTGTCAATGAATATATCAAAGAAGGTAGCTCTCTTGCAGAAAGCAGGTATCATTTCATTTTTTATGATTTCTATGTATTTTCTTCTATTATCTGAAAATTCATTAGGAATTGCATGGGCTCCAAGGAATGTCTTCACAATATCAGTCTCTTCAAATTCAGCCAGTTTTTCAGCGACTTCCAGCATTTTAAGTTCTGTTTCAAAATCAAGTCCGTATCCCGTTTTGATTTCTGTTGTTAGAGTTCCGAAGGATTTAATGGTATTCAAGCGCCTCAAAGATACATTCAATAGCTCATCGAAACTGGCTTCTCTTGTAAGTTTAACGGTGTAATTTATCCCTTTTCCTTCTTTCAACAACTCTAAGTATTCTTTGCCCTTGAGCTTTGCCAGGAATTCTTCATGTCTACAACCAGAGTAAATCAGATGGGTATGGGGATCGACGAAAGCTGGGATTAAAGAATTGCCTTCGGCATCAATGATTGAATTAACTTTTGAAACTTCATGCTTATCTAAAATCTCATTTTCTGGCCCAAAATCTAAAATTTTGCCATCCTTTATTGCAATTGCAGCCTTATGTAACGTCTCAAGGGCATTATCTTTGAAGTAAACTAATTCTCCAATATTTTTTATTAAAAGATCTATCCTATCTTCCATATTGATACTTTTCTAGCAATTCTTGAACTAAAAGTGCTCGCATTTCTGCTTCTTTTAATGGTTCATCTTCGCTTAGAGCGTAATAGACTTTTACATGATAGGGAAAGATTCTGAAGAAGGCTTCAGCAAAGAAGTTTGGGTGGATTTCTTTTACAAACCCTAAGTCAGTGCCCATTTTTACATTAGAAATGTGCTCAATAGCCTCTGGGAGACTCAAAATTTTAGCATTCTGCAATATTGCCAAGGATTTAAAAATCTTGTCCTCGACTTCAATAGGCCTTTCGACGAGGATGGCGTTTCTTGTTTGGTTTTCTAATTCTCTAAGTTCGTTTAAAGTATTACTGACGGTCTCAAATACTGTAGAACTTGTGTTAAAAAAAGAAGCCAATTTTATTTGCACAAAAGCTCCATAGGTTTGCATATTGGTGTCCAAAAAGCCTGTAAGTACCATAAAATTCTTCTGGAGTACGCTGGTGAACCTGCTTAATTCGCCTACCATGAATGTGGCAGGTACATGGAGCATTGCACTTACGCTTAGACCATGACCGAGATATCTTGGCGAGGAGTTCAAATATCCAACACTATCCCTGTAGGAGAAATCGAGAGCTTTATCCAAAATGGATAAGAATAATTGTGATTCGCTTGCAACCTCACTTAAGTCTTGATAGGGGCTTCTAAAAATGAACTTGAGGTGTTCTCTTTCATTGATTCTTATTACAATCTTCTCTTCACTTTCGAAAATTACAGAAATATTTTTTAATTTCAGAGATTCATGACCAATTACACCTCGCTCGTATAAAACCATAATTGAATCGCTGGTTAAAGAATCTGTTTCGATAATTGTGGGGGAATTATCCCAGATTGGTAATTCTTGAATAATTTCTGTGGCTTTTGATTTTACCTCGTTTAATTTTGCGGGTTCCAGCTTTGTTGGAAAATTGTAACCTTTAAGGTTTCTATAGTACTTTATTGTTGTAAATAAGACTACACTGTCCTGGTTTTTTAGCAAATAAGCAGGTATTGATTCTATTTTTTTCAGGAGGTCCATTTTATTATTTTTTCCAGCCTTTTGATTCTGTCTCTTACCTTAATTGCTTCTTTGAATTCTTCTTTCTCAATAAGTTCTTTTAGTTTTTCTGTTAAATCATTTATTTCTTCCTCAACTATTGGCATAAATCTATCAGGGTTTAGTCTTTCCCCAGAATACGTTGTATTAATTGTTAATCTCCCAAAAATCTCCTTGAAGAACGGAAGAAACACATCATAACATTCGCTGCAACCCAACAAGAAGTCTTCTTTAAACTCTCGGAGTGAAAATCCGCAATTTTGGCATTTTATCAAACTATCTTCTGAAATTATCTCTTCTTCTGGTATTATTCTAATGCCATTTGCTAAATCATTTGCGCATTTCAGGCAAAGTCCAATTTCTGTTATTATCCCCTCAATATATTCTTTGTATGTTACCTCGACATCCCTTTTGTTGCACCTCGGGCAGATCATAATATGTCTCCTATTATGTTCTTAAGAGTCTTATAAATACCTTCATTGTCTAAATTGTAGAGTTTTAAAACCTCGTTCCTAGAACCCTGTTCAATGAAAGTATCCGGGAGTGCTATGTTGAAAATTTTCGGCGTCTTTCCGATCCCGAGCTCCAAAAGCATTTCGTTGATACCTGATCCGAATCCACCCGGTTTGTTTCCCTCTTCAATTGTGAAAATCGCTTTTGGATTTGAATCGAGAATTTCTTTGAGCATATTCATATCCATTGGTTTTATAAATCTACCGTTGACAACGGTGATATTAATCCCTTCCTTTTCTAAAGCCTTAGCAGCTTCTATGGAGGAGTAGACCATTGAGCCAACGGCTATAACTACAAACTCATTAAACTTTTCGCCCCAAACCTTTTCCCAAGTTCCAATTGGAATAATTTGTGGTTCTCTTGTCTCAACACCTACTACACTACCCTTCGGATATCTTACGCTAATTGGACCTTCATTATATTGCCACATGGTGTAAAGCATATCCACCAATTCGTTCTCATCCTTTGGCGCCATAACTACAAAGTTTGGTATAATCCTCAAGAAAGCGTAATCAAAGACTCCATTGTGTGTTGCACCATCTTCACCGACGATACCTCCCCTGTCCATAACGATTCTCACAGGGATTTTTTGTATCCCTAAATCGTGAATAAGTTGATCAAAAGCCCTTTGAAGGAATGTGGAATAAATGCAGGCAAAGGGTTTTAGGCCTTCAAGGGCAAGCCCGGCTGCATAGGTAATGGCGTGTTGCTCTGCAATACCCACATCGAAGAACCTCTCAGGGAATCTCTCCCTGAAAAGGTCAAGGCCGGTGCCGAGAGGCATTGCAGCGGTGATAGCTACAACACTTGGATCCTTTTCTGCTATGTCTACAATGGCTTTTCTAAATATCGACGTGTAAGAGGGTAATGATTCATTTCTCAAAGGTTTTCCTGTTTCTTTTTCAAAAGGCCCCAGTCCATGGAATAGCTCAGGGTTTTCTTCAGCCGGTTTATACCCTTGTCCTTTTTTAGTTAATACATGGACTAGGACGGGTCCGTTGTTAAGCTTCTTAACTCTCTGTAAAGTTTCAATTAGTTGGTTTAGATCATGTCCATTTATAGGTCCCACATACTCTATGCCCAGTTCTTCAAAGAGAATTGTAGGAACAGCAAGATTTTTAATTCCTTCTTTTAATTTTCTTGCAATTTCCTTCAATCTCCTTGAAAGGAAGGTAGAAGGTATTCTTTCCAGGAATTCCCAGAGTTCTTCTTTTAATTTGATGTATTTAGGAGAAGTTACGATCTTGGAGAGGTAATTCGATATGGCGCCTACGTTTTCTGCGATGGACATTTCGTTGTCGTTCAATATTATTATTAAGTCTTTTTTCAAATGCCCAATATTGTTTAAAGCTTCTAATGCCATTCCGCCCGTGAGAGCGCCATCTCCCACAATTGCAACGACCTTGAATTTTTGATTCAGTATATCCCTTGCAACGGCAAATCCGAGGGCTGCTGATAGCGCCGTTGAAGCATGCCCAGCGCCAAAAATATCGTGCTCGCTCTCGCTTCTTTTCAAGAATCCGCTTATTCCATTAAGTTTTCTTAGGTTTTTGAACGCTTCTTTTCTTCCTGTTAGAATTTTGTGAACATAGGCTTGATGTCCAACATCCCAAATTAATTTGTCCTTAGGAGAGTCAAAAACGTAATGAAGTGCGATGGTAAGCTCTACAACACCTAAATTGGGGGCAAGGTGACCACCAGTTTGTGAAACTACATCCACCAGATATTCTCTTATCTCTTGTGCTAAGGTCTTAAGCTCTTCAATTTGAAGACGCTTGAGGTCCTGAGGATTATTAATTTTTTCTAAAATTGCCATACGTATATCCCTATTTTAACCTTAAATCTTCGTAGCATGATAGGGCTGCTATTGCCCCTTGAGCAGCTGCAACAACTACCTGTGCAACACCACCTGTCACATCTCCCGCAGCATAAATCTTGGGAATTGAGGTTCTCATCTTTGAATCCACCTTAATATAACCCCTTTCCGTGGTTTCTACACCGATGGATTTCGCCAGCTCACTTTGTGGTATAAGCCCAACGTATATAAATACTCCATCCGTTTCTATGGCCTTTTCTTCCCCTGATGTTCTATCAATGTATTTAACACCTTCCACTTTTTCTTCACCGAATATTTCAGTAACTTGTGCATTCATTATGTATTCAATTTTATTCTCTTCCAATTTTTTAACATACGCATTTTCACACATGTATCTTGGCATAAACTCAAGGATGGTTACTTTACTGGCTATGCTTGACAGAGTTAGGGCGGCCACAGCACCGGAGTTCCCTCCTCCTATTATTACAACCCTTTTGTCCTTGAAAAAGTATCCGTCACAAGTTACACAATAAGATAACCCCCTCCCGTAGAGTTCCTTTTCCCCTTTAACATTCAAATGCTTATGGGTAGTACCTGTTGCAAAAATAATGGCTGAGGTTTTGAAGTTCCCCTGTTCGCTTTCAATGAAAAATTTTCCATCATCATTTTTTGTTATCTTTGAAACTGGTGACATTTCTAATATGTCAATGTATGTTTTGGCATGTTCTTTCATTTTACCAATTAATTCTTCACCTTTGATACTTATAAATCCAGGATAGTTTTCAATTAGAGGCGCTTCAGAAGCCAAACCACCGGCAATGCCTTTGTCAATGATAACACCCTTTAATCCTGCCCTTGTTGCATAAATTCCAGCACTTAGCCCAGCCGGCCCTGCCCCAATAATAACTAAATCTAATTCTTGTATCTCTTTCTGTTTTTGAGCTCCCGGAATGAATAGCATAAAACTCCCTCCTTTATGCATTAAAATAGAACTATGCGTAATTTTCAGGATTTAATTATAAAACTTTTGAGCAAAAATTCAAAGGGTTTAACGTTCAGCTCTTTGAGAAGGAATTTGAGGATTGATAAGCGGGAACAGAGGTATTTCTTAAGCGAGCTAAAAAGATTGGAAAACGAAGGATTCATCTTTAGAGAGGGAAGTAAATTTAGGGTGGTTTCGGGTGAAGTTGAAAAAGGATACTTCCAGAGATTTCCTGCAGGTTTTGGTTTCCTCCTTCGTGAAGGCAAAGAGGATGTTTTTATACCTCCTCACGCCACCGGTGGTGCAATGGATGGTGACCTGGTCCTTGTTGCCATAACAAAAGAAAAAGAGGGTAAAAAACCTGAAGGAAAGGTAATTAGGGTACTGGAACGTGCTGACAAACTTTACTCTGGTACTATAAGAAAAAAGGGGAAGAGGTTTGTAATTGAATCGGATGATAGAGCTTTAGCACCCGAGTTATCAATTGTCAAACCAAAGAAGAATATTTCGTTAAAGGAAGGACTAAAAGTAGTGTTCGGGGTACGTGGAAATGAGGCGAAGATAGAGGAAGTAATTGGTTTTGAGGACGATCCCCTTGTTGATTTTAAACTTGTGGTCTCTAAATTTAAATTAAAGGAAAAATTCCCTCAGAAAGCTCTAAAAGAGATCGCTCAAGTGAGTATCAAGGACAAACGGGAAGATTTGCGTCAGGATTTTATAGTAACAATAGACCCGAGGGATGCAAAGGATTTTGATGATGCTATATCTGTGAGGAAAGAGGGTGATTTGTACCTTCTTGGAGTTCACATTGCTGATGTTTCAGCCTATGTTGTCGAGGATAGCAGGCTTGATAAAGAGGCCATGGCGAGAGGCTGTAGTACATATTTAATTGACAGGGTTATTCCGATGCTTCCCCATGAGCTCTCTTCAGATCTATGTTCCCTGAAACCGGGAGTGGACCGTTATACAATGAGCGTATTTATGTGGATTGATAGGGATGGGAATGTGGTCAAGCGTCGATTCTCTAAGAGTGTAATTAATTCTAAAGCTCGATTATCCTATGAAGATGCCCAGAGAATTTTGAACGGTGAGAATTTGGAGCCCAATAGCGTTTCAATTTTCATTGGCGATTCGTTCAAGTATATAAGAGATTTTCTTGTTCTTGCAAAGGAATTAGCATGGATCCTCAGAGAAAATAGGGAGAAAAGGGGAAGTCTTGACTTTGATCTTCCTGAACCTGTAATAGAGCTTTCTTCTTCGGGTAAGGTAATCTCAATTTCTCCTTCTCTAAGATTAGATAGTCACAGGATTATAGAGGAATTTATGATCAAGGCGAATGAATCTGTGGCTGAATTCCTCGAAGAAAAGGGATACCCTGCCATATTCAGAGTGCATGAGTATCCCGAGGAGGCGAAGGTAAGGAATTTTTTGCGTGTTGCTGAAGGAATTCTGGGAGTAGATTTAATATACGATTCAATTGACAAATTTACCTTACAGGAAGTAGTGAAGAAGGCGGAGGAGATGGGGCATGGTCCCATTATTTCTTATCTTCTATTAAGGTCGATGAAAAAAGCAAAATACTCCATCCAGAATATAGGACATTATGGATTATCATCAAAATCCTATCTACATTTTACTTCTCCCATAAGAAGATATCCCGATTTAGTTGTTCACCGAATATTGAAAAGAGCTCTTTCTAAAAAGGGCTGGGAACCATCGGAGGAGTACATAAAAAAACTTGATGATATAGCAAAGCTTTCATCGAAGAGGGAAGAAATATCAGAAAAGGCTGAGTGGGAACTTCTTGATTTAAAGAAGTATGATTTCTTAAAAGATAAAGTTGGACAGGTCTTTGATGGGGTAATTACTCATGTGGTTCCTCAGGGCCTTTTTGTAGAAATTGAAGAATTCTTAACTGAAGGCTTTGTGCCATTTTCAAAGCTAAATGAAAAGGTTAACTATGATGAGGATCTCTTACAAGCATCTTTCAGCAATAAAGTTATTAAGTTAGGCAATAAAGTTAAGGTGAAAATAATGTCAGTTAATAAATGGACTAGAAGTATGGAATTGGCTCTTTATGAGCAGGGTTAAGCTTTTAGTATTTATTCCAGAATTGTCTCAAGAACATAAGCTTTTAATTTTAGAAAGGTTGGAGTCTTCATTCTTGATTTATTTTGATGTTGAGAACGCTCCAGTTGATAAGATTGAGGTGCTATTAATCTTTAAATGGGGCGGAGTGATAAATGATTCATTGCTCCAACGCATGAAGTCCCTAAAGCTTGTTCAATCAATTACTGCCGGTATTGACCATATTCCTGTTAAAGAGCTTGCAAAGCTTGGTGTTGAGGTTCAGGGAGCTCCGGGTGCAAATTCCCACTATATAGCTGAACATTCCTATGCGATGATGTTATCGGCTGTAAAGAAGATTTGCTGGCACACCAGGAGGATGAGAGAAGGTGAATTTCACCAAGAAGCCATGCATCGTACCCTTATCGGAAAGAATTTACTAATTCTGGGCTTTGGAACCATAGGTCAGGAGGTTTGCAGGATTGCAAGAGCTTTCCATATGAAAGTGAGAGTCTTTAAAAAATCCCCTCAAATCTCTGATGAGTTCAAAGGGGTGGTGGAAAAGGTTTATTTAAATATGGAAGAATTGGTTGAGGCATGGCCGTGGGCAGACTTTATTGTTTTAGCACTTCCACTCTCTGAAGAATTGAAGGGATTTATAGGTGAAAAAGAGTTAAAACTGATGAAGAAGGATGCATGTTTGGTGAATGTGGCTCGTGGGAAGCTGATTGATGAAAAAGCCCTCTATGAACATCTTGTTAAGAATGAGGATTTTATTGCTTGCCTTGACACCTGGTGGGTATATCCTGAAGAGGGTGAAAGATTTGAGCAACACTATCCTTTCCATCAATTAGAAAATGTACTGATGACCCCTCACATTGCACCTAAAGTACCGGGGTTTTTTGAAAATATGTTAAGGAAGGCTTGTGAAATTTTGCTTAAAAGGTTTTCTTAGATAATTTAAACTAAAAAGGAGGTGTGAAATGCCAAAATTCCTAAAACTCGTGATATCCATAGCAATACCACTTGTAATAGGATTTTTGGGAAGTATCTTTACGTCCTCATCGGTGGATTCCTGGTATAAGACCATAAATAAACCAGTTTTTACCCCACCCGGATGGTTGTTTGGCCCTGCATGGACTATACTCTTTATTCTTATAGGTCTTTCCTTCTACTTTGTATGGATCAATAATTTTGGTGACAAATTGTGGCTTTGCATTGGAGTTTTTGTCGTACAATTGATTTTGAACTTACTGTGGTCTTTCCTCTTCTTTACCCTTAAGGCACCTCTTCTGGCTTTTGTCGAGATTGTAGTATTGTGGGTGGCGATTTTAGTTAACATTCTGGTCTTCTTTAAAGTAACTAAAGTTGCCGGCTACCTGCTAATTCCGTATATTTTGTGGGTTACCTTTGCATCGGCATTAAACCTCGTGGTGTACCTTCTTAACAGGTAAAAGAGACTAAATTTGCCATCCGGTGAAAAGACTAATAATTGACTCACTTTATTTTTTACTTTCGCTATGGGGCTTTTTCAGGCTTTTAAGGTTTTTTCGAAACAGGTGTTTTACTAAAAAATCTTCAGAAGTTTCTATTTCGGTTGTAATTCCTGCGAGAAATGAGGAGAAAAGGCTTAAAGAACTTTTAGAATCAATTGAGAATCAAACAATGAAACCCCTTGAGGTGATAGTAGTGGATGATGATTCCTCTGATGGTACCTTTGAAGTGGCTCAGAGATCCGGGGTAAAGGTAATCAAGGTTTCTCCACCTGAGGGTTGGGCAGGTAAACCTTATGCCTGTTATTCAGGAGCAAATATTGCTCAAGGGCAATTCCTATTATTTCTGGATGCTGATGTGAGGCTGAAGCCCAATTTTATTGAGGAGTTAAACAGTATTATAAGTGAAAACGAAGTGCTTTCAATACATCCGTACCACACTACTTTCAAGTTTTATGAAGACTTTTCTTTGATGTTTAACTTAGTTTCCATTCTCGGTATTTTGGGAGCAAAAGATGTATGTCTCCACAGCACCAGTGGACTTTTTGGACATTGTGTCTTGTTTCCAAGAAAGCTCTATTTTGAGGCAGGTGGTCATGAGCTCGTTAAGGGAAGTATCATAGAAGACCTGGAACTCGGCCTTAAGCTCAAGAGATTGGGTATAAAAACCTTTACTATTCCCGGAAAGGACCTTCTTACTTTTAGAATGTACGGTGATGGGTTTGAAAAATTGGTCTTTGGCTGGATTAAGAATTTTTCAACGGGTGCAGTGAAGTCTTCTATAAAATCCCTTTTACAGGTCTTTGGAATCGTTGTTACCCCCATTGCCTCCATTAGTGGTGTCCTTAGAAATCTTAATAGCCCTCTTCTTTTCTCGGTTTATCTTTCGGTATACTTGGCCTATTTACTTTTTGCTTTTCTAGTATTACGTAAAATCGGCTCCTTCAGGTTCTGGAATGTTTTAATATTTCCAATCCACGTAATCTTCTTTATTTTAATCTTTCTTGCCTCCGTGATATTGAAGATTTTCAGAGTACCAGTACCGTGGCGGGGAAGGATGGTCAAGTAAAATTTCTCACTTTTACTCCCCTTTAAGCTTTTTAATAACAAATTCGGATGTATGGGACAGCGTGCAATTTGTGCAGTCCCAATAACCGTATTGATTTCTAATTCCTTCGGATTCGCTTAGTAAACAGGCACCGAAAATTTTTTTCTCTTCGTCCCATATTTCGTAATTATAAAAAGGGCAGGCGCAATAAAAGCAGTTTAAATCTTCCTCTTTCATATCGTGGCACTTCTCGTTCTTTGGAAAGAGAGGACAAAAGTTAGGTTCCTTTTCCTTTAGGTTTTTGTATATGAAGAAACTTGCAATTTGCTCAGGTGTTTTGAGGTTGTATTTTTCTATGATATAATTTCTCTTTGCGATGAAATCTTTATACCACTTTGATAATGGATTTTCCTTCATTTTCTGTAAATTCCTAAGGGACCCACGCCTTTTGCCTGTCCCACGTTTTTAACTTTAAGAATCCTGTTCTCTTTGTAATCTACAAGCAGAATATAGTTTGACTCCTGACTGCTGAAAATGGAAACGAAGGCAAGATCTCCGTCTAAAATAATATTAGAGGCCCCTGTTGTTATATAAATTGTATCTATTTCGCCATTATTCTTCGTTTTGAATATGCCGCTCATAAAGTCAGTGTAAAGAATTTGCCCATCAGGTAGAATTTCAAAGTCGTTGGGGAAGTGGAGTACGTTAATAGAGTCTTCAATGTTTAAGTTAGTTTGGTCTATCTTATAAAATGCTCCTGTTACTGACCAATAGTCACCTGTGCACATTACCCAGATTTTGTTGTCTTTAACTTTTACGGTCTGAGGGTTTTTCCCAACTTTAATAGAATCTATACTCCTAGATTGTGGGTCAATTATATAAAGATAGCCGTCCTCGTAAGTATAATCGCTGATGTTAAGCCCCGTCGCCGATATGTATACTTTCCCGTTAAAGGAAGTAATTCCCTGTGGCCATTTACCGACCTTAAAAGAATCGGTAACGTTGAGATTCTGAGTCAAAACATAAACCATATCCGAGGCAGAGAGGGTTAAGTAGTACTTTCCCCCGCTATAAGTAATGCCGTATGGGTTAGTTCCTACAGGCAGTGGTTTTCTTGATATAACTTTCTTTTCTTCCAGGTTTATCAAATCCAGAGAAGGTACCCCCTGAAACCCAGAATTTACCACGATTCCCAAGTCCCCTTGAATTAACAGGTAGTTCGGTGTTCTACCGGTCTCTAAAACATCTTCATACAGAGTGTCTTTATCCAGGTCGTAGTAGGATAGAGTTTCCGAGAGGGTATTAAGGATGACAAGGTAATTTTCTCCCTGGAAAGTTTCATTACGTTGACAGCCCTGCAAAAATAGAAATACAACCAGTATTTTTAGAGTTATTTCGTTTAAAAAAGACTTTCTCATAAATCCCTCCTGTTCATTTTAATCCTCACGAAAAATTCCCTTCCGGGCTGGGGATAGCCCCTTACCAGTTCATAGTTTTGATTTAAAAGATTTTCAACACCTATGGAAAGGGTTTGTTTAAGACCAAATTGATTGAATTCTTTTTCAATGGAGATGTTTAATAATTTGACGGGGTCCAGCATCTTTGTTCCGCTTGGTCGTTCAGGCCTCTTTGAGACATAAACGAACTGTAGGATGAGGTTTTTGACCTGCATATTGATATCAAAAGTTAAGGGAGCTCTATAAATAAATGGATTTCCATTTACCGTTGATTTTTGGAAATTGGCGTTTCCTTCAATATAGAAGTAGTCTTTGGGGTTTAATGCTAAATTAAGGGAAAGGCCTCTGTGAAAAATTTCTGCGAAGTTTTTAGGGATATACTTGTCCTCTTGGATCCAGAGTATTCCATTTTTGAGGTATTTCGCGAATAGAGCGGCACTGAGATAATATTTTGGGCCCGCCCTTCTCACTCCTAAGTCAGCATTGTAAGAGACCTCCGGTTTTAGCTCCGGATTGCCCCTTGCAAATTGGTCTTCGGGCCAAAAAAGTTCGTTCATTGTCGGGTTGCGTTTGTTATGGGAAAGGGTTAGGAAAAGAAAGGTGTTGTCTTGGGTTTTGAGGGTAGCATTTATTGAGAACAAAGGCGTAAATCCTTTGAACGTAAAACTATAAATGAGGCTATAATTAGCCAATAATGAAAATTGTCTAAGATTCAGGAAGTTGTAAGACCCTTTCAGGTAGATTTCTGGGACCAATTTTTCCCGGACTTTAGTAGACTTTACGGCATAAAGATTGAATCCTGTTGAAGCTTTGGGAATTTTGTAGTATCCATGAATATATAAGGTTCTGTGAATATCAAAGTAAGACGACATATTGTAAAACTGAGAAGAATAGAAGGTTTGAAGATACACTTTTTTGTATCCGTAATTCAGACCACTGTAAAATTCCTCCTTTTCACCATCGGACAGGCCTCCAGCAGGGGATGGAGCACCAGCTTTTCTTTTTATCAGGATATGAGTTAACCCATTGAATTTGAGAAAGTAACCTGTTTTAAAATCTTTGCTATTCTCAATTTTTAGAGGCACTCCCTCATAAATCACATCGAAGGAGCCACGGAAATCCTCGTAAAATATGTTCCACTTTACTGTAGTTGTGTTTATTGGTGAGAGATTAATTGAACGCCTGAGGTTGGAAATGGAAAATAGAAAGGTTGAAAAATCAGGGATCAAATTAAGGGTTCCTCCAATGCCTGCTTGAGTATTAAGTGGACTGGTGCTGTGAATGATTTCCAAGGCCCCTATTGTTGAGAGGGGTATGGCACTTAAATCTTGATATCCAAGCATCGGGTTTACCATTGGTATTCCATATAAATAGACGGCATTTTCCTCAGGAGAAGTTCCTCCGATGGAAGGTGATGCGTAATTTATTCCTTTAAGAATTAAAAGGGAAGAAGTGGCTAAGAATTGCTGGAATTGAATTTTGCTAATTGTGTAATGATATGGTAAATAAAAGTTGGAAATTTTGGAATCAAGGTGGGCGAAACTATAAATGGTGTCTTTGAGTTCAAATACTGGTAAATCTCTAAAAAATAAGGCAATTAAAATAAAAAACATTTATAACCTCCTTCCCCACACCCCGGGGGAGAGTTTGCCTGTCCAGATTCGGGTCTCCCGGCTCGTGGCACCTTCCTCCCCTTCCCAGGGATAGAGCTTGCACCCTATTCCCCAGTGGGATTGCGAGGAAGGCTTTAACGCCACTCACGGTTGCGGGGGCAGCGTGGGATTTTCACCCAACTTCCCCTCACCCGGACTATTCCAAAGAGCGTGTGAAAAATTATATGCAAAAAAGCTTAAATTTCAAACTAGCTTGTTAAAAGCTAATAAGGAATCTTATCTTCTTTCTCAATCCAGGTTTTAAAAGGTTTTTCGGCCTCTTCTTTTAGAATCTGCTCCATCTTTACTTCCCTCAATTTAGGTTCTTTGCATACTTCTTCATAAAATCTAGAGTCATCAAAACCGGCTGTCTTTGCATCTTCTCTTGTCCCTGCATAGTATATCTTTTTAATTCGTGCCCAATAAATAGCTCCTAAGCACATGGGACAGGGTTCACAGGAAGTATAAATCTCACAGTCGCTTAAATTGAAAGTATTTAATCTTTTAGAAGCATTCCTAATAGCAACGATTTCAGCGTGTGCTGTAGGGTCGTTAGAGGAAGTTACCACATTCGTTCCTTCACCCACTATCTCTCCATCTTTTACAACAATTGCCGCAAAAGGGCCTCCTTTGCCTTCCAGTACATTTTTCTTTGCCATCTCCAGAACGTATTTCATTAATTTTGTTTTCTCTTCCATGCTACCTCTCCAAAAGTCAGGTTTTTATTTTAAAGGAATGAATGCGAATAATCTTTGAATGCACGAAGTGTAGCAATTATACTTAATATAGCCTATGAATAAGAAATTGAAAATAGCTATTGATGGTCCCGCGGGTGCAGGTAAAACAACCACTGCAAAGCTGGTGGCAAAGGCCTTGGGACTAATTCCGGTTGATACGGGTGCAATGTACAGAGCTGTAGCCCTGGCCGTTGTAAGGCAAGGGATTAATCCGGAAGATCAGGAACAAGTTGAAAAATTGGTAAAAACCCTGACTATAAGACAAGTTATAATAGATGACGAAGTCAGGACATATTTAAACGATGAGGATGTATCTGAAGAAATAAGAACTCCTGAGGTTAGTAGGGTAGTTTCAGTAGTTTCTGCTTACCCTTTTGTTCGGTCAAAGATGGTGGAGCTTCAACGTAAGATGGCAGAAGAGGGTGGAGTGGTGATTGAAGGTAGGGATATTGGGACGGTTGTCCTTCCCGATGCAGATGTAAAAGTTTTTATGGAGGCTTCACCCGAAGAACGTGCAAAAAGAAGATTAAAAGAACTTAAAGAGAAGGGAATTGAAGCCAGCTACGAGGAAATTTTGCAGGAAATAAAGAAAAGGGACGAAATGGATGCAAATAGAAGTCATTCCCCTTTGAAAATTCCTGAAAATGCCCTTATACTTGATACAACTAATTTATCAGTAAAGGAACAAGTAGACTTAATTCTCAAGGAGGTTAAAAGGCGCCTTGCCACAAAATAGATGAGTTTCAAATGGTTGGTTGCAAAAATTCTGCTCTATATACCTTTTAGATTTCTCTTCGGTCTTAAAGTGAAAAATGCTCATTGTATACCTAAGAAAGGCGCTTGTATAATTTGTGTAAACCACACCTCTTTTTGGGATCCGCCTTTTGTGGGCATGGCTTCTCCCAGAGAGCTTTATTTTCTTGCAAAATCTGAACTATTTACCACGGTCAAAATTTTTGGCAAATTGATAACCTTCTATAATGCAGTTCCTATTGACAGAGAAAACTCCTTATCGGGTATGAAAAAGGCCATAAAACTACTTCAAGGAGGTAAGGCCGTAGTGATTTTCCCAGAGGGTACAAGGAATAGAACCAAAGATAAGCTATTATTACCATTCAAGGGTGGTCCTGCTCTTTTAGCTCTTAAGATGAAAGTACCGGTTATACCAGCTTTTTTGTTTGAAAGCAAGGGGAATGTTCTTGATTGGATTTTCAGGAGGAGGATTTTAAAAATTAACTTTGGTAAACCAATAGACCCTATACATTTTGAGAAAGAGAAAGATAAAGTTTCTTCCTTGACCAAAGTTATAGAGTGGAGGATGCGGGAGCTATATGCCAGAGGTTAAGTTGACTAAGGAATATGGTTTTTGCTTTGGGGTAAAACGCGCACTGGATATTGCATTGGAGAAACTCCAGAAAGGAGAATCTTTTGATAGTCTTGGTCCTATTATTCACAATGATTTTGTGGTTAAGAAACTCGAGGAGAAAGGAGTTAATGTAGTTGATAGGCTTGAAAAAACAAATAAAAAGAAGGTTTTAATTAGAAGTCATGGTGTCCCTCCTCAAATTTACAAAAAAGCTGAGGAATTGGGAATAGAGTTGATTGATTGTACCTGTCCTTTTGTGGCAAGTGCACAGAAGTGGGCGAAAAAATTATACAATGAAGGTTACTTAGTTGTAGTGGTAGGTAAAAAGGACCATCCTGAGGTGGTTGGGATTGTTGGACATACTGATGGGGAGGCCATTGTTGCCTCTTCAAGCAAAGAATTGGAGTTGGGAAGATTTATAGACAAAAAAGTTGGTGTTGTAGCCCAAACTACGGCAAGGTTAGATATGGTGGTGGATGTTGTAAGTTCGCTCCTCGAGGTTGTTCACGAACTTCGGTTTGCCAATACCCGCTGTGATACAACCCAGCGACGGCAAGAGGAAGTGGAAAGGTTATCTATGGAAGTAGAAGTAATGGTCATCGTTGGTGGGAAAAATAGTTCGAACACTAAGAGGCTTTTTGAAATTGCAAAGAAAAACTGTAAAAAAGCTTATCTTGTGGAGTCTTCGGAGGAACTTTCACAAGATTGGTTTTATAATGTAAACTCTGTTGGAGTTTCAGGTGGGGCTTCAACTCCGCCTGAGATGGTTGAAGAGGTATATAAGGAAATTAAAAACTTTTTGGAGGGAGGAGGTTATGGAACAAGATAAGTTCCTGAGGGATAATGAACTTGAAGAACTGTTACAAAAAAGTATTACAGTACCAAAAGAAGGTGATATTGTAAAAGGAATAGTTGTGAAGGTAACACCTACAGAAGTATTCATTGATATTGGTACAAAGTCTGAGGGTGTCTGCCCAAGAGTAGAATTTAAGGATCCAGATATTAAGCCGGGAGACGAAGTATATGTTTATGTTGATGTGATTGATGGTAAAGATGGACGTACCATCGTCTCCAAACATAAAGCCGATTTCTTAATGGTTTGGGATAGAATTAATGAGGCTTACAAAAATGACGAGATTATAGAGGCAAAAGTTGTAAGACAAATAAAGGGTGGACTGATTTGTGAGGTTTTTGGTGTTGATGCCTTCCTGCCTGGTTCCCAAATTGATACAAAGAAGGTAAAGAGTATCAGTTCTTTTGTAGGTAAGACCGTGAAGATCAAAATAATTAAATTGAATCGACAGAGGAAGAATATTGTAGTATCTAGAAAAGAGGTTGTTGAAGCAGAACAAGAAGCAATCAGAATGAGATTAATGTCTATAAAGATTGGAGATGTCCTCGATGGTAAAGTTAAAAATATTACCGACTTTGGTGTGTTTGTGGATGTGGGTAATATAGATGGACTTATTCATGTTTCTGATCTTTCCTGGACCAGAGTTGATGATATTCAGAGCGTGGTGAAGCCCGGCGATGTAATTAAAGTAAAAGTCCTTGATATTGATTACGAGAATAACAGGTTGTCTCTTGGTTATAAGCAGTTACAACCACATCCATTTGAAAAGGTTGCAAGTAAGTATTCCATTGGATCAGTTCACAAAGGAGTTGTTAAAAAGATATTAGATTTTGGTGTCATAGTCGAGTTAGAGCCTGGTATTGAGGGATTGGTTCACATTACTGAAATGAGATGGGGAAAGCCTCCTGTTCATCCTTCTGAAGTTGTGGAAGAAGGCGATAAAGTTGATGTGGTTGTGCTCAATGTGGATGTGGAAAAACAGAGAATATCCTTAGGTATGAAACAGGCTGTTCCTGATCCATGGTCGATGATTGATGAAAAATATCCTGTGGGAAGCGTGGTGAAGGGCACGATTAAAGAATTTGATACTCAGGGTGCTTTTGTAGAATTAGAGGAAGGAATTCAGGGGTATTTGCACATAGGGGACATTTCTTGGACAAAGAAATATAAATCTCCTGAAGAAGCGTTGAAAAAGGGTCAGAAGCTACGTTTCAAAGTATTAACCACAGACAAACGTGGTAGAATGATTATGCTCAGTTTGAAACACATGAGACCTAATCCTTGGGAAGAGATCGAACAGACATTGCAACCTGGTACAGAAATTAAGGCTACTGTAACTGAAGTTACTGATAGGGGTGTCTTTGTCGATATTCAAGGTGCTCTTGAAGGTTTTGTCCCGGCGAATCAATTGCAAAGAAAGGGCAATCCCATTGAACAGTACACTCCTGGCGAGGAGTTGAATCTAAAGGTCTACAGAGTTGAACCTGCCAAGAAGAGAATTACCTTATCAGAAAGAGAATTTTACAGAGCGAAAGAAAAGGCTGATGCTGCGGCTGCAAGGGCAGAAGAGGTTGCTGCTCAGCAATCAAGCGTCAAATCTGAACCTGTGAGACTTAATCTTGGTGAGATTTTAAGGCAGGAATTACAGAAGCTGGAAGAACTTAAGAATATAATGGAAGAAACCGAGGAATAGCTTTTAAAGAAGAAAAAGCTTTAAAATTTTGAGATTTTATATAAAAGTCTTTGGCTGTAGGTTAAATCAGTATTATGCTGAATATTTTGCCAACTCAGTATTAGAGAGTGGACATGAGGTAATAGATAGTGAAAAGGACGCTGATGTAGTTGCTGTTGCGAGTTGTGTCGTAACCCATAAGGCCGAGCGTGATTTAAGACACTATGTAAGTCATATCAGGAATGTCTCACCTAATTCTAAGGTGGTAGTATTTGGATGCTATCCGAAGTTTAAGACGAATCTAGATGTGGACCTCTCAGGAGATATTCACGATGTCTTGAAAGAATTAGAACTTGACGATAGAGGTGTATTGAGTTTTGTTGTATCAAGGGTTAGAGGGAATGTCAGGGTTCAAGAGGGTTGTAATTTTCGCTGTTCTTACTGCGTTGTTCCAAAGGTCAGAGGGCCATCACGTTCGAGGGAAAAGGAAGAGATTTTAACGGAGGTCTCCAATCTTTATCGCAGTGGTGTGCCTGAGGTGGTATTAACGGGCATTCAGACTGGAGTTTGGGGGAAGGAGTTTGGAAGCAACCTTTATAATTTAGTCAGCGAAATTAAAGAGAAATTTCCTGATCTAAGGATAAGATTGTCATCAATTTCACCGATTCATATAAATGATGGGATAATTGAACTTCTTAAAAATGGAGCTGTCCTTCCTCACCTTCATCTTCCTCTGCAACACGGCTCCGAAAAGGTGCTCAAAGAGATGAGAAGGCCTTACAAACTTTCTTTTTATGTTGATTTAGTATATAGGCTAGTTACAGAAGTACCAAACATAGCAATTGGTTCTGATATTATAGTTGGTTTTCCCACAGAAACAGAAGAAGATTTCGAGATCTCTTTAGAGGTCATAAGTTCTTTACCTTTTGCGTATCTTCACATTTTTGAGTTTTCGCCTAGAGAGGGCACAGATGCACATAAAATGAAATTATTACCTTCTGAAGTGGTAAAGAATAGAAAGAAATCCCTCTTGGAACTTGGTAAAAGGAAGAAATTGACTTTTTTGAAAAATAATCTAAATAAAATAATAGGTTGTGTGATCGAGAAGCAAGAGCAATGCCATTACGAAGGTACCACTGATAACTACATTAAGATTAAAGTTAATGGAAGCGGTTTGAAGCCTGGTGATGTAAAAACTATCAGAATCACTAATATAATTGTTGAGGAACTAATGGCAGAGGGGCAGATTTTGGATTAGGTAAAGAATTTTTTATAGACAACGTCCATTTTATCGACTATCTTGTTCCAGGTAAAGTTCGCTTTCAGATGTTGCTGTCCCTTTTCAGTAAGCGTTCTCCTTAAATCAGGAGATTCAATGAGGTTAATTATTTTCTCAGCTAAATCTTGATGATTTCCGGGTTCAGCCAAGAGCCCTGTTTCTCCGTTAATTATTATGTCTGGGATGCCTCCTATGTTAGCCCCTACTACAGGAATTCCCATAGATAGGGCTTCCAAGAGAACTACTCCAAGCCCCTCGGACGAACCGCCCTTTGTCTCAATGGAGGGTAAAACAAAAACCATTGCTTCTCTGTATTCATTGAGAAGAGGTTCTCCTGTTAAGAATCCTTTGAAAATTGTCTTACTTTCTATTCCGAGCTCATACGCTAAGTTTTCCAAATTTTTTCTCAAAGGTCCATCACCAACGATTACAAGTTCGGAATCTGGATATTTATTCGCAATTATTTTGAAGGCTTTAAGGAGAATAGTGAGCCCTTTAGATTCTGTTAATCTTCCAACAAAGAGGACCCTTTTATTATGTTTTTCAACATAGGGAATTGTTTCTGTTGTATGAGGATTTGTTAATGGTATTACTTCTATAGGGGTTTTTATACCCAGCTTTTCTAGTTTCTTTTTGTTGTAAGTTGAGTTTGTTATAGAAAAATCAGCGAGATTTAAAAGTCGAGCGAAAAGCCCTCTTGCTAATTGTGGTAGCTTCTCCAATAGCCCCACTTCACTACCATGGTATTGACATATAACTTTGGACTTATTTAATAGCTTAAATGGTAAGGCAAAAAGTATATGGGGAATTGGCCAGTGGGTGTGGATTATCTTAAACTTACCAGAGAGCGAAAGATAAAGTGCATTGAAAAATCCGGCAACTAAGAAATTGATGGTGAGGAACTTAAAAACTATTCCCTGCTTTACTTTATCATATGCGCTGGTTTCATGGGTAAGTACTTCAATGTTTTTGGGTGCATAACGAAATCTATATATTTTGAAATTGTAGAATTTTTTTTGTTTAATGGCCCTGTAAGATGAAGTAAAAACCGTAAAGTGGTATCCCTTTTTGTTCAGTTCGTCCATTAGTTTTACAAGCCAGGGTGTTATGACATCGTTCTCCGTTCTGGGAAAGGCTGTAGTAATTACTAAAATTTCCTTGTTCACAATCTAATTATAAGACAAAGGCTCTGGAGCGTTTTGAAGTAAAAAGACTTTGTAGTATAATCTTCCGATGCAAAAAGTACTGAAATTTATTTTCTGCATATTGTTTTTTATTAACTTAACTTTAGCACGTAGAGTGATTTTCGATTACACAAAAAATGAAACGGCGGGGAATGCTGATTGGGTTGTAGACCACGATTATCCCTATCCAATACCCTCAAATCCATCTTCTCCTACCGATTGGGATGGTGCCATATCCTCTTGGGGTTATGCCCTATATCGTTTGGGTTTTGAAATAGTAACACTTATCCCCTCTTATGGTATTACTTATGGAAATCCGAATAACCCCCTTGACCTTTCCACTTGTGAAATTTTCATTATGGTGGAACCTCAGAATCCTTTGAGTGATAACGAGAGAAACGCAATTTTAGAGTTTATAAGAAACGGAGGTGGTTTTTTCACGGTTGCCGACCATGATTCTTCCGACAGAGATAGAGACGGTTGGGATTCACCGAGGGTCTTTAATTCAGCCTTTGAAAATTACTTGGGAGTTCATTTTAATGTAACAGGTGAACGGCTCAATACCTGGAGTGGGGTTTCTAAGAATGTCAAAAGGGACCTGAATTGCCCCATTTATAACGGAAATTTTGGGATTGTTGATTCTATTGGTTTCTGGAGTGGTACTGCCATTACCCTTTTGCCATCGGTAAACCCTGATGTTTATGGTCTTATCTGGCATCCCAATGCAAGACAGGACACAGATAGTATACTCTTTTGTTACGGCTACTATGGTAGTGGAAGATTTGTAGCACTTGGTGATTCTTCCCCCTGCGATGATGGCACAGGCGACCCTCGTGATAATCTTCATAATAACTGGTTTATGTATAGCGATTCGGTTTTGATTCTTAACGCCACCTTATGGTTATCTGGTTCGTCAAATTTTGCTGAAGGGAGGATAGAGAATGAGAGAAGATCGTTATCGTTTATTAAGGTTAGTGATGCAGTGCGTTTAAAAAATTCAGGAATTAAGTTTTATGATATATTCGGGAGAGAGGTTGAAAATTTGAAAGAAGGCGTGTATTTTATCAACGAGAAGGGTGAGGTTAGGGAGGTTTTAATTGTAAGATGAAAAAATTTTTGATTTTAGTATCTTTCTGTGCAATTTTTATCAATTCATTACATTCTGGTGGCTCCGGGAGTTACTGGACTGTCTATTTTGATTCAGATACCTTGGATGTGAAGCTGGCACGATTTATCGGAGGCGCTCAATCCTCCTTAGACATTTGCTTTTACGAGATATTTAGAGACACTGTAGCGAGAGCAATTCTCTCGGCAAAGAGGCGTGGTGTAAGTGTGAGGGTAATAACCGATTCAAGTTACTTCTATAGGCCTTACATAGATAGTATGAGGGCAGCAGGCATTCCGGTGATTCATGAGGGTATTGGACCAAATAGTACCGGCCAAATTATGCACAACAAATTTATCGTGAGAGATTACAGAGATAATGATACTACAAATGATTACGTGTGGACGGGTAGTTATAATGCTGCCAACTACACAAAACCAAACGCTGAGAATGTAATCATAATAAAGAGCCATGACGTGGCAACGGCTTATTTTTATGAATTTAACTTAATGTGGGGAAGTTCAACAGAGACGCCGGACTCCCTTAACGCCCGCACAGGAAGTAGGAAAAAAGGGTATGGATACCCTTATCACTTGTTTATTGTGGAAGGGGATTCTATCTGGGTTTATTTTTCTCCACAAGATTCTACCATCCAGTACATAAATTATTTTGTGAGTTTGGCACAAGATTCAATTGGATATTTGATCTACTCTTTTACAAGGGAAGACCTTGCAATAAGATTGATAAATGCTTTTAGAGGTGGAGTTTGGGTTGGAGGAGTTCATGACCGATCTGATGTGGGATCTTCATACTCGCAATTTTCAATGTTGAGAGATAGCGGGCTTTACGTTTATCCAGATGGTCTGCCAACCAGTTATGACCTCCTTCATCATAAATTTATGGTGATTGATGGCAAGTATGTTGTTACAGGCTCTATGAACTGGAGTAATAATGGCAATGATAGAAATGACGAGAATACTGTTATAATAAAGAATCCGCAGATTGCCGGTATATACTGGCAGGAATTTAGAAGGAGATTTGGGGAAACATCGAGTATTGAGGAAAAGCGTAAAAAAACTGAAGTAGTCTTCCTTAAAGGGGATGCGAGCATCAAATTTGGGTTTCCTGACTTTATAGTTTACGATTCAAATGGAAGGATATTAGGGGAGTTTTCTGGTGGATACTGGAACAGCAAGGATAAAAGAGGCAAAGAGGCGGGGGCCGGTGTTTATTTTGTAGTACCTAGGGGCAAGGTTGGAGAGGTTGTAAAAATAATAAAGTTAAACTAACTCCTGGGGATCTACATCTATTGTCAAAGTGATGTTCGAGGGAAGTTTGTAATCCTTTAAGAAGGAAAGCTTTAATGGCAAACTTTTATCTAAATACTTTAAAATTAGTCTTACAAATAGATTCCCTCCCTTTTTAAAAATGGGAGAAGGTACAGGTCCTAATACCTCAAGTTTCTCAAAATTCTGTTCGAGGATTAACTGTTTAATTTTTCTGGTGTGCTCCATAAGTTTTTCCTGATCTTTTCCTGATAGTTCAATCAAAGTCAAATATGAGTAAGGAGGATAGTGGAACCTTTCCCTTTCTGCTAGTTCAGATTCTGCAAAACCTTCATAGTCCATGTTTTTCAGGAATTTGATTGCCCTGGATTCTGGGCTGTAAGTCTGTACGATTACTTTACCACCTGTTCGGATCCTTCCAGCTGCTTGAATTAAAATTTGAAAGACCCTTTCTTCCGAGCGGAAATCTGGAAAGCCAAGTCCGATGTCGGCGTTCACAATCCCGATAAGTCCCAGATTGGGAAAATCAAAACCCTTACCAACCATTTTAGTTCCTACTAAAACCTTTAAATTGCCTTGATAAAAGTTTTTGAAAGCCTCCTGGCTTACTCCTTCCTTGATAAGAGCATCCAGGTCAACCCTTTTTATCTCTAAATTTTTAAAATATTTCTCCACCGCTTCCTCTATCTTTTGTGTCCCGCTTCCTCTCAGTGCTAAGTTCACGGATTGACATTTCGGACAGGTATCAAGTGGATCGTAAGAGGCTCCACACATATGGCAGTGAAGTTTTTTGTCAGTTTTGTGAAAAACAAGATTTACTGAACAGTGTTCACATTGAAAGACGTAGCCACAATCGAGGCAAATATAAACTGTTGAATAACCTCTTCGGTTTATAAAAAGGATTATGTGTTTATTTTGTTTTATGGTCGAGTTGATTTCATTTATTAGGTCTATGGAAAAGGGATAATTTCCTCTTACTTTTCTCATATCCACGATTTTAATTGTGGGTGGTTTATATTGGGGCACCCTGTCTCTTAACTCAAATAGTGCATATGTACCAACTTTTGAATTGTAGTAGGTTTCAACTGAGGGACTTGCACTTCCCAGTATTACAGGAATTTGAAGGATTTCTCCCAATTTTATGGCAACGTCTCTTGCGTGGTAAGAAGGCGTTTTTTCTGTTTCTTTATAGGATTGGTCGTGTTCTTCGTCAATCACTATTATTCCAAGGTCTTTAATTGGCAAAAATAAGGAAGACCGAGGACCTATAACTATTCTTTTTCTCCCTTCCCTTACCTGTTTAAAGACCCATCTTCTTTCGGAATCAGAAAGTTTGGAATGGTAAAAAATCACATAGTCTTTAAAGATGTGGTAAAAGTAATTGTAAATTTGGGGGGTAAGGACGATTTCAGGAACGAGGATTAAAGCAGATTTACCATCTTTTATAAATTTTTCTACAATCCAGGAATATACCCTTGTTTTTCCACTGCCTGTAACTCCAAAAATAAGGGAAACGGGTGGCAATTCCTTAAAGAATTTATCAAGGAGTTCTTTTTGAGAAGGGGTTGGTGTAGTTGGAATAGGGACATCAATTGGGGTAAAGAGGTTTACTTCTCTGAAACTTTTTACTCTAATTTTATCCTGTAAAGCAACAATTCCACTTTGAGTCAATTCTTGCAGTTTCTTGTTTACACCTGATCCAAACAATTTACTCAGGGTTTTAATGGTAGCACCTCTAGGGTATATTCTTTGAAGGTATTCAACTATTGGGTTATCTATGTGGTCCAGTTTTTTGGTATTTAATCTGTAGTAATATGACCCCCTCTCTACAATCCCTGGTGCAAAAAGAAGAGTTACCACATCAGAAAAAGAAGTGAGGTAGTAATCTTTCATCCATTGTGCCAATTTTAAATAAGGTTCTGTTGTAGAAAATTCTTCGTCAAGGACTTCTTCAATGTTTTTTATTTTACTTTCTTCTATTTCCGTTTCATTTGTTAAACTTACTATAACTCCCTTTGCTTTAGTTTTTAAAAATGGTACTATAGCCACTCTACCAGGTTTAACTTTATTTTGAAGATGTTCAGGTATTCTATATGTAAAATGGTCAACGCCAGTTCTTGGTATTGCAATGTTTGCGAACTTTTCAGAACTCATATAGGTAATTAATCCCTAAAAGGAAACGCTGATTTTCATCCCTTTCGGTGAAAATTCCGAGATTTTTGGTCAATTTGTATCTTATTAAGAATCTATCCTTTGTGATGTCAGAAATGTCATGGGAGTAGCGAAAGTATAGTCGAGGGTTTATGTAAAAACCTATCTGCAGGGTTGGTGATTCACTTATTTCGCTGTTTTCTAGTCTTAATTCTTGGAGTTTTAGAGTTCTTCTTAAGTTTTGTGTGAGCAGGGTACTTGCTAAGGTGAAGGCGCGGGCTTTTATGTCTTCAATATTGTCTTGAGGTGCAGACAAGGTATCGCTAAAGGGTTTGCCGAGAGTTAACAAATAGATTATATTAAGTTCGTCTAAAGGGGGATCAGAAGAAAGGGTAATTGTCGGTTGAGACATTTTACCCGATAAGGCCAGTTTTACATTAAAAGTATCTACTTTTGAGTATGCTGTAAAATGGAATTCAGGCTCAGAGGCAGTCATTGGGTTGAATATTATATAACCCGATTCGATCTCAAAAATTCTATCCAAGTACAGAAAATAACCTTTTAAGATATCAACTCTCCCGTCTAAAAATATGCGGCCCTCAAGGATTTGAAAGGTTAAGTCGCCCATTACTTCTATATCAGCAATTTCATTAATGAAAAAGGAATTTCCTTCTGATTTTATTTTAAGAGTAAGACGCAGGTTGTTTGGGATAGTGCCGGCTGAGGCAGAATGTTTTATTGGCCGTATACTTTGAAAAATAGTTGCTTCTTGGACAAAGGCATCTCCTGTAATGGAAATCAAGTTGTCAGTGATTGAGACGTCTATTTTGGTGTTTCCTGATACAAATATGTTATATGTTGGGTAAAGGGACACTCCTTCCCCATCAAAGGTCATGTATATTTCCCTTTTCTTATCAAAGAGTTTTTTTCCTCCGCCTTTGATATTAACATTACCATGATCCACCTTCGCATGTCCAGTAATAATATTGAATCCATCTCCTTCAAATTCAGCAAAAATCTCGGCTTCGTTTAATTCCAATTGTATTGGGGTGTAAATCCCATTTGCTTTTGAAATTTTGGTCCAACCGTCAATGGATGGAAAATCACCAAAGTTTCCTGATATAGTCAATTCACCAAAGACTTCAGCTGAGTCTAATATAAATTGGCCCTTGGTTAGGTTTGTCAATAGTTCTATTGGTAAATCGTTGAAATTTAGTTTTAAATTGTACGGGATCTTCTTACTTAGTGTAAATTTCGAAGGCAATAAGCTAATAAATAGTGGCAAATAGCCGTTTAATGTCATGAGTATGGATTCACCAGATATATGAGATGAGTCTATAAGAATTCCTTTTTCTTGCGCTCTTGCAGAAATTAAAAAAGAAATTCCTTTTAGTTCATTTTTATAAGATAGGTTTTGCCCTTCAATTTGAAAAGTTATTGATGGCTTATCAAGGGCTCCTGATGCATATATTGACCCGCTGATGATTGTGGAAACTCCCATTAAATCGTGTAACGCAATATCTTTCCAGTTTGATTCCAACAGAATGGAATTTCCCTTTTGGTTAATTTTTGCGTTTACATAGAGGGGCCTTTTGTTAATGTTTATAGCTCCGGATATATCAATCTCTGATTTGTTAATTAAACCCATTTGCAACGGTTCAGTAATTTCTATCGAATCCTTCGATAAAGCCACTTTTAGGTCTGTAATTGAAATTTTGCTAAGTCTTTCTAAGTTATCCAATTCAAGGTTACCGGAAAGTGATAGATCTTTATTTTCTGCATTTACTGATGCTGTTAACAGGTAATTTTCATTAACTTTTAAAATTGAGTTTACTGAATTTAGTTCGTATTCATGTAATTTTATGTTTGATGCCACGAGGGAAGCAGTATCTTGTGAGTTTTCAGAAATAATTGTTGCAATAACTTTTTCAAGAGAAAAGTCTCCAAATTGAAGATCGTTAGCTTTTATATTTATGACGCCTTCTCTATTTGATTTAGAAATTTTATAGGCAATGTTGAAATATAATTTCCCTTTCGAATCTTTCAGAAAGTCTGATATATCCGCATATCCAGCTGAATTCACAGTTACATATCCCTTTTCTAATATAAATGCCCCACTTAGATGGCTTTTGTTTGTACTTACGTTTATTTGATCGATGATTATATTTTTTTTATCGGATAATATTAAGTAGTTGGCAGAAATCTTGATTTTTTCAGAGTCTCTGAAACGCAGATTTTCAGAATGTAAGGTGCCTCTAATTTTATTATTTTCAACAGTTAAATTTGAATTAAGGTCTCCTGTAATTTCCATTTCATTAAGTGCGATGTAAATATTATCAAAGCGTAGTAATTTTTTTTCTAAATCAAAAATTCCGATCCCTTCTATATAATTTTCGTGATATTTAAAGTCAATTCTGTTAATTTTTACAAGGTTGCTATCCAAAGATAAGTCTATCTTAGCATCTCTAAAGTTTTGATTAATTATCAGTACTTCGGGAGATGTTGCTAGCAATTTGTGGTCGGAGAAGTTAATAAATATTTTCAAGTCTTTTGCTTGATAAGAGCCAAATTTAACAAACTGGATTTTTAAGTTCGCAGAATCTGGTAAAATAATGCTACCGGCGGTACCAGATAAATTAAAGGAGTCGCTATTTATTTCAAAATCTCTGATATAGATGAGATTTCCCTTTAAGATAACATCTATGTATAAAAAGACATTTTGTGAAACTATTGAAATCTCATTGACATACGTCCTAAATCTGCTTGCTTTACCGAATCCTTCTCTAGTTAAATATAAGTAATTGAGTGGTATAGTTGAAGAGTCTATATTAAATACGATGTGGTTAACTTTTAGTTCTTTTAAATCAACCGGAATGGAGAGTTTCGTTATCCTGCGGCTATCTTTGGTACTTTTTGTTCTTTGGAAATTTTGTGGAGTGATGCTAATTGAGTCTACAAAGAGAGACTTTATCTCTTTGTTCAAAAGGAATGAAATCGGGTGATATTTAAGATTTAAGTTGGATATTTCAAGTGCTTGTCCTAGGTATACTTTTCGAATTCTCAGCTGTCCAAATAAGTTGAAGTAATAACCGGTGATTTCACATTTGAGCCCAGTTGTTCTACTCAGTAAACGTTTTAACAAAAACCTTGAATACGAATTAAATACTAAATTAAAGGCCCCGGCTAAGATAAATACACCGAGGGATATTAAAAGGATTTTCTTAACTTTTTGTAACACTTTGAGCAGATTTTTAATCTTATTACTTCATCATCTAATTTTAATTCAACTTTTCTTAAGTTTGGTAGCCATCTTCTCTGACTTCTATTGTTTGCATGAGAAACCTTATGTCCAGTCAAAGGACCTTTTCCGCAAATTTCACATCTTTTCGCCATCTTTACACCTCCTGAAGTTTTATGATTTTACTGCATAGATTAAGGATAATCAATTGTTCGATTTTCTTGAAATTTTCTAGTGATTTTTAAGATTATAGGATTATTGTTAATTTTACTGAAAAATATTTCAGTATGAATAATAGTGTTGGTGTGGAGGTCTTACACTGCAAATCCCGATACTGCTTATTGAATAACTTTATTCCATATCTTGAACCATTAAGTAATAAACATTTTAAGAATGATTCCCCTACTATTAAATTGACTGTACGCCTTTTATAGTATAAATTATATACACTGCAATTGTTATTTTTAAACGATGCTGGCGTAGCTCAGTCGGCAGAGCAGGTGATTTGTAATCACCAGGTCGGGGGTTCAAATCCCTCCGCCAGCTGAGCTAAAGGAGGGGTACCCAAGTGGCCAACGGGGGCAGACTGTAAATCTGCTGGCTTTGCGCCTTCGGTGGTTCGAATCCACCCCCCTCCAAATTTAAGAAAATGGGATTTTTTGACAAGCGGGAGTAGCTCAATGGTAGAGCATCGGCCTTCCAAGCCGATGGTTGCGGGTTCGAGTCCCGTCTCCCGCTTTTATTTTTGTTAAAAGAAATAAATAAATGGAGGTAATTGTTTCATGACAATTAGCAAAGAGGAAAAGGAAAAAATAATTAAAGAATGGCAAAAGCATCCAAGCGATACAGGTTCTGTAGAAGTGCAGATTGCTTTATTGACAAAGAGGATTAACGAGCTCACAGAACACTTGAAAAAGCATCCAAAAGATGTCCATTCCCGATATGGATTAATTAAAATGGTGGGGAAGAGAAAGAGATTATTGACTTACTTGAAGGAAACTAACTTCAAGCTCTATGCGAAAGTTTTGGATACATTAGGAATTAGAGGATGATTCAAACTTTTGAAAAAGAAATTGCCGGCCGGAAACTTAAGATTGAAGTTGGTAAGGTTGCGAAACAAGCGAATTCTTCTCTCCTGATATCTTACGGAGATACTGTTCTATTAATTACCGTTGTTTCCCAGGATTCAAAAGAAAAGAGGGATTTTCTCCCTCTTTTAGTTGAATATCGAGAACAGTCTTACGCTGCTGGCAAAATTCCAGGTGGATATTTTAAGAGAGAAGGTAAACCCACTGAAAGAGAGATACTCTACGGAAGAGCTATAGACAGAGCTATAAGACCGAGATTTCCTAAAGATATGATGAGTGACATTGAGGTTATAGCATACCTTTTGTCTTACGACCTTGAGAATGACACTAACTTTTTTGGTATAATTGGAGCTTCAGCATGTTTACATATTTCTGAAATAGAATTCGATGGCCCCATCGCGTCTTGTAGGGTAGGGAGAGTTGATGGTAAATTTGTCTTAAATCCCACAAATAGTGAACTGGAGAGAAGCGATTTTGACCTCTTACTTGCTGGTTCTTCTGGTGAAATAAACATGATTGAGTTTGGTGGGAAAGAAATACCCGAGCAAGACGTTTTAGATGCTATCGAATTTGCAATGCCTTATCTTAAAGAGATTGAGGATTTCCAGAATGAAATACGAGAAAAGGTTGGGAAACCCAAAGTCCCGTATCAAAAGCTGGAGATACCACAAGAGTTGTCTGAAAGAATTAAAGACTTGGTTTACCAGGATATATATGATGCAATGCACATTGTTGAAAAGAAGCTTCGTAATGAGAGTCTTGAATTGGTGAGAAAAAAAGCCGAAGAATTCATAACTACTGAGTTTCCAAATGAGGATTATAAAAATGAACTTAATCAGATACTTTATGAGTTGGAGAAAAAGGTTCTCCGAGAGATGATTTTGACAGAGAAACGAAGGGTGGATGGAAGAGGATACAAGGATATAAGACCTATTACATGTGAAGTTGGAGTCCTTCCAAGAACCCATGGCTCTGCTTTGTTTACCCGTGGGGAGACTCAAGCCCTTGTGGTCACCACGTTGGGTACTAAAGAGGATGCGCAAAAACTCTCAGAACTTGAGCCTGAGGCAGAAAAGCGGTTTATGTTACATTACAATTTCCCTCCCTTCTCAACGGGAGAAGTTAAACCCTTAAGAGGAACTTCAAGGAGAGAAATTGGTCATGGCAATCTTGCAGAAAAGGCTTTGGCTCCTTTAATTCCAGCTGAGGATGAATTCCCTTACACTATAAGGGTAGTATCGGATATTTTAGAATCAAATGGTTCTACCTCTATGGCAACTGTTTGCGGAGGTTCTTTGTCTTTAATGGATGCCGGCGTGCCTATAAAAAGTGCTTGTGCTGGAATTTCAACCGGGTTAATTAAGGAAGAAAATAATTATGTCCTTTTGACAGATATAGTTGGTGCCGAAGATCACTATGGGGATATGGATTTCAAAATAGCGGGTACGGAGAACGGAATTACAGCCATTCAGCTTGACCTCAAAATAAGAGGGTTGCCCTTAAGCATTATTATGGAGACTTTCGAGAGGGCAAAAGAGACGAGGAGATTCATTTTAAATATAATGAATTCAACCATATCTAAACCCAGGGATAGTGTTTCTGTTTTTGCTCCGAAGGTAACCTCAATGATTATACCGATTGATAAGATTGGTATTGTTATTGGACCGAGTGGCAGAACAATAAAGAAGATCGTTGAGCAAACAGGAACCAAGATCGAGATAGACGACTCAAACGGAAGGGTTTTGATTTCGGGTCATAGTGAAGAAGGATTAGAGGAAGCGAAGAATATAATTAAGGGCCTCGTTCAGGAAGTTGAGTTGGGTAATGTATACATGGGTGTTGTGAAAAGAATTGCTCCCTTTGGCGCTTTTGTAGAAATTTTACCAAATAAGGAAGGTTTACTTCATATTTCAGAGATAGCGGACACGAAGATAAACAAGGTCGAGGATGTGTTAAAGGTTGGGGATAAGGTTTTAGTTAAAGTGATTGAAATCGATGACTCTGGGAAATTTAAGCTCTCAAGAAAACAAGCTATGAAAGGTGGAGTAAAAAAATTAGACGATTCAAAATAGGGGGCAGGAAAAATTCAGAAATTTAAGATTCCCCTTTTTGAAACTTACATAGATAAGAAAGACATTGAATCAGTGATTTCAGCTCTGAAATCAGGTTGGATCTCCGTTGGTCCTAAGACTTCTGAATTTGAAGTGGCTTTTGCGAAAAAATATGGAGTTAATTATGCCCTTTTTGTATCCTCAGGCACAGCTGCACTTCATTTGTCTTATATTGCAGGTGGAATTGATAAAGATTCCGTAGTTGTTTTGCCCTCATTTACTTATATCTCAACTTTGACCCCACTTATTTGGATGGGAGTTAAGTTTAAGTTTGCTGATATCGATTCGCTGGAAAGACCTGTTATTACGGCAGATACGATTAAGGAAGCCTCTACTAATATCTCTCATGTAATTTACATGGCTTACGCAGGTTTTATGGATGGAATAGATTCTGTTAAGTCTTATTGTGAAAGAAAGGGAATTGTGATGATTGAGGATGCATCCCATTGCCATGGTTCAGTATGGAATGGAAAACATGCAGGCAATTATGGAATTGTGGCGGGGATGTCGTTATATGCAAATAAAAATATGACCACCGGTGAAGGTGGGATGGTATTGACAAATCGTTCAGAGATTTACGAGAAGGTGAAAGCTTTAAGGTCCCAGGGTATAACCAGTACTTCTTACGAGCGCTATAAAGGATTGGACCTTGACTACGATATCACTCAAATAGGATACACATACAGGGCTACAGAAATGCAGGCTGCTCTGGGAATTACTCAACTTTCAAAATTAGATTGGATTAATACAAGAAGGCGAGAATTGGTTAAATTATATAGAGAATTGCTTAAGGATGCGGAGGAGGTCGTAATTCCTTTTGAAAATTATCAACTATCGTCAAATTATATCTTTTCGATTTTTGTAAAGGTAGACAGAGATGCTTTAAGACTTTATCTTTTTGAGAAAGGTATTCAAACTAGTATTCATTATAAGCCATTACACCTCTTTGAGGCGGTGAAAAGATATATTGGTTCTGTTAAACTTCCTATTACGGAAAAAGCTTATCAAATGCAGATAACCCTTCCCCTTTTCCCAACGATGAAAGAGGAATGGGTTGAATATATTGTGGAAGTTTTAAAAGATGGAATTAAAAAGGTCAAAAGTAACAAGTAATCAAGTCTTTAGTGACGGTTTTTTCTTGCTTAAAGTTGAGAATGTATGGGGTAACAAGATTTTTCCAGGTCAGTTTTTTCAGATAAGAGTTCAGGAGGCAATATTTCCTCTTCTTTCAAGGCCATTCAGCGTTTTGTATGCTGACAAAGAAACCCTCTGGTTCCTTATAAAAGTTGTTGGGGAAGGAACAAAAGTATTATCCCAGAAGAGAGAAGGAGATTTAATCTCCCTTCTGGGGCCCTTAGGTAAGCCTTTTCCTGTCCGTAATAATGTTACATTAATAGCTGGCGGTTCCGGACTAGCCCCACTTTATTTTTACTCAAAATCAGGACATAAAACGAAAAAATTCCTTTGGGGTTTAAAAACATTTCCGTCCTATGAGCTTTTGAAGACTTTGGACCCCCTTGAACTTAGCATAATAACTGAAGATGGGACTTCTGGCAAGAAAGGCTTAGTTACCGATTATATAGATGTGGACGATGAAATAATTTATGCCTGCGGTCCTACTCCGATGATTAAAAGCTTAAATAACTTTAAAGATAAGGAAATTTTGGTTTCTCTTGAAAGCGTTATGGCATGTGGTTTAGGACTTTGTTTTGGCTGTGCAGTAAGGAAGAGCAAAGGGGAAGGCTTCTTTAAGGTCTGTACCGACGGTCCAGTTTTTAATTTAAGAGATATCTTGATTTAGTTGATTATAAATTTCTTTCTCCAAATCCTTGAGCAGTTGGTCCAGATTACTTGAAATATCATACCATCTGACATTTTTGAAACTTCTAAAGAAGTTCATTTGTCTTCTTGAATATATTTTAGTATTTTTTATGGTTTTGCTTTGAGCCTCTTCTAAACTATATTCACCTCTGAGGAATTTTATAGTTTCTTTGTATCCAATGGTGTTAAGGGAGGGTAAGTTTTCGCTATATCCAAGTTCTAAAATTTTCTTAACTTCATCAATAAGACCTGTTGAAAACATCCATTTAGTTCTCTCTTCTATTTTTTTGTAGAGGATATTTCTTGGAAGCATCACACCGAAATATATGGGGCTGAAGGGTACTTCCTTTTTTAACTGCTGTCTTGCCTGGCTAGGTGGGATACCTAGGTTATAGTAGATTTCAAGGGCCCTCGTAATTCTTATCCAGTCGTTTGGATGTAATTTCTTAGCTGTTTCCGGGTCTTTTTGCTTCAGTTCATTGTATAGATAATTTGAACCGTGAGCGCGCAATTTTTCTAAGATTTGTTGTCTAATAGTGGGATCTTTTTTCGGTTCGACAAAAAACTCGGAGAAAAGTGCTCTGTAATACAATGGAGTACCTCCGATGATGATCGGAATCTTTTCCCTTTCATTTATGTATTTTATTAATTCCTCAGCATCCTTTGCAAAATCTCCTGCACTATAATTTTCATCAGGGTTCCTTATGTCAATAAGGTGGAAAAATTGTAAAATTGATTTATCAGGTTTTGCAGTTCCAATGTCTAGATATCTGTAAACCTTTCTTGAATCACAGGATATGAACTCTATCTTTTCTCCAAATTTTTCAATTAAGTATTTTGCTACCTCTTTCTTGCCGCATGCCGTAGGTCCAAGTATGCAAATTAATTCCATAAATATTAATCAACGGTAAGTGTCTTAGATATATTCTTTGGAAAGTCAGGGTCGTGCCCTTTGTGCACACTCATGTGGTATGCTATTAATTGTAATGGAATGACTGCAAGGATTGGTGTTAAAAATTCGTTTCCATCGGGTATAGGAAGGAAGATATGGCTCTCTTTTCTCAGCTCCTCGTCCTCAGGCGCAATAGTAATGATCTTGCCACCTCTACATTTGACTTCATTTATATGAGAGAGGATCATATGCTTGTCATTAAGGGTTGAAATGAAGATTACAGGATATTCTTCTTCCACTATTGAGAGTGGACCATGTTTAAATTCGGCTGAATACATACCCTCTGCGTGGATATAGACTACTTCTTTAATTTTTAGTGCCCCTTCTAAGGCTATGGGATAGGTAAGTCCAAAACCTAAAATATAAAAGTCTCTCCAGGGAGTCAAAGCTTTAATTATTTCAGACTTGTGTGCCTCTGAAATTTTAATGGTTTCTTCTAATTTCTGAGGTAGGTCATCATAATTAATATTAGGTATGGATAGTCCCTTTATTTTGGCTATTTCAGCAGAAAGGTATAGTAGTGCTATTACCTGATTTACAAAAGTTTTTGTTGCTGGAACGCTAATTTCAAGGTCTGAAAGTACCGGAAGAACATGATCGCATTTTAAAGCTATACTGGACCCCAGGACATTTATTAGTCCAATGGTTTTGCCAAGTTTCCCAAAGGCATCCATAGCGTTTTTTACATCTTTTGTTTCACCACTTTGGGTAACTACCAAGAGGAGGTCTCTTTCCTTCAAAACTTTTCCAAACCTTTCGGAGAATTCAGAGGCAGCCACAGGAATGAAAAGTTCCTCTGCAATTTTTGACAGGTAGAAACTCCCTAATATGGCTGCGTGAAGAGAAGTTCCGCTACCGGTTATGAATTTTTGTTTTGAAGAAAGGATAGTATTTGCTATCTCCTTTAGTCCCGGATATTCCGGTAAGAAGTTAATAATATTCCTCGCTTTTTCAGGAATTTCATAAATTTCCTTTAACATGTAGTGGGGGAAGTTTCCCTTCTCAGCATTTTTTATCTCTAGCTCAGTATATATTGGCTCCCGATCAACTACTTCCTTGGTGTTGAGATTGTAAATTTTGTAAAAACTCTCATCAAATTCCACCATTTCTCCGTCGTTTAGAGTAACAATGTTTCTGGTAAGGTCAAGGAGGGCTACTAAATCACTTGAAACTGCAATAAAATCATCTCCAACTCCCAGAAAAAGTGAAGATCCTTTCTTAACAGCATAAAATTTGTTTTCTTTTGTGTTCGTTATAGAGAATGCGTAATCGCCTTTCAGGATTTCATATGCTTTGAATATAGCCTCCTTTAAATCCTTTGTTCCCTGATAGTTATCTTCCACCACGTGAACTAATGTCTCTCCGTCATTTTCGCCTTTGAAGGTATGCCCTTTGTTGATGAGTTGTTCTCTTAGAAATGGTGAATTCACGATATTTCCGTTATGTGCACCTATTAGATTCTTATGACAATCAAAGTGGGGTTGTGCATTCTCATAGGATGGTGCACCATAAGTTGCCCATCTTAATTGGATAGTTCCTCTCTTCCCTACTATGTTCTCAAAGTCTAAGTCCTGATAGACTCTATGAATCTTTCCAGGTGATTTCCTGATTTCATAAAAACCGTCGTCCCTAATGTAACCTATTCCTACAGTATCGTATCCTCTATATGCTAACCGGAACCCTGCCTTTGTTAGTATTTCACCTAATCCTTTATTGTCTGATTTGAATATTATGCTAAAAAATCCACACATGTTAATCCTCCAGTCTCAAGACTATAAAAATTGAAAAAATCTCTGCTAAAATATGGCTTCCACCATAAGTTAAAAATGGTAAAGGTATTCCGACGACCGGCAAAAGGGATATGTTGGAAAATATGTTTACTGAAAAGTGGAAGAAAAAGTAAGTAAAAATTCCAACTAGGATTAACTTATCTTGGCCTTCTTGTAATTCAATTTTCTTTAGTATGGAGGTAAAAAACAAAGTAAAGGCTGCTAAAATCACAATAAGCCCCAGAAGCCCAACTTCTTCAGCAATGCTGGAGAAAATGAAGTCTGTATGGGCGGCAGGAAGAAAGGCAAGTCCCTTTTGTGTCCCTTTGCCAAGCCCTTTCCCCAGAATTCCACCTGAACCTATAGCTATTTTTGCTTGATAAATCTGCCATCCTTCAGCTGATTTGCTCTTCTCAGGATTTAGAAAAGCGGTAATTCGCTCTCGCTGGTATGGTTTTAAAAACTTTTGCCAGACAATTGGTGTTGAAAGGCTAACTGACATGAAAATTGCAACTGTTAATATTTTTTTGTAAAAGGGAATTTTAGATATCGCTAAAATGATAACAAGAATTATTAACAAAATCATAGTGGATATGATGTGAGCTGAAGCCAGCATTGTGATAATAATTAAAATTGATAGCTTCACCAAAAAGGGGTCCAGCCCGCCGAACCAGGTCATTAGAAAAGCAATAGCCAGAAAAGTGAGAGCTGTTCCAAGGTCGGGCTGTGCCATTACCAGAAGGAAGGGTATAAATGTGAAAATTGCCGATCTAAAAATTTTAGTCTTCTCTGGCAAATTCTTATGGGAGAGCGTCTTTGCTAGCATGAAAATTAGTCCTATTTTGGCAATTTCTGAAGGCTGGAGTTGCATAAATCCCAGATTTATCCATCGATTTACTTTTCCCTTACCAATGAACAAGACAAGAATAAGAAGAAGTATAGATACGTAATAAATTATTTGCCCATAATTTAGTATATGCTCCTTTCTTATTAATTTCCATAGTAAGGCGAAGGAAACAAGGAAAGTAACCACTTTAACTAATTGAGAATTAAAGAGATTTCGGTTTAGAAAGAACAATTCCAATAGACCAATTGATAATAAACTTAAAACTGTAATGATTAAAGTTAGATTATCTCTTTTCATTCTCCCTTATCTTCCTTGCAAGTTTGAAGGCTATAGGCGCTGCTGCTTCGCTTCCATGCCCGGCGTTTTCAACCACGACAGTAATCACATAGGTAGGATCATCATGCGGGAAGTAACATGTAAACCATGAGTGCTCTTTACCGTGAGGGTTCTGGGCAGTACCGGTTTTACCGGCCACTTTTAAAGTCGGGTCATATAGATAACTTGCTGTACCTCCTGCACCTTCTACGACTAATCTCATGCCTTCTTTCACTATTTTGAAATAATCCTTTTCAATATTTATTGAGACAAAAGAGGGTTTCTCGCCTTTTACTAAATAAGGTTTTGGGCATTTGCCCTCGTTGGCAATTAATCCTGTTATTAAAGCCATCCAGGCGGGTGTAACCTGAATTTCTCCTTGTCCTATGGACCAGTTAATTACTGAGCTTGGTAAAAGATTGAATCTTTTGAAGAGCATTTCTGTTGGTATTAAAACGCTGTACTCTCCTGGCAACTTGATCTCGGTTTTAAGAGGTAAATTAAAGTTTGATAAAGTTTTAGTGAAATGCTCTGTCCCAATTCGAGCACCTACGTTGTTAAAGTAAACGTTACAAGACTGTGAAATAGCTTCTAGCAGATTAAGGGTTCCATGGCCTTCGGTTCTCCAGCATAGCCATGTTCTCCTGCCGAATTGAAATCCTCCCGGACAATGGAAACTTGTATGTGGTACTACTGCACCTTCTTTTAGGCCTACAAGAGTCGTTATTAACTTGAAGGTGGAACCAGGTGGATAGAGGCCCTGAATAACTCTGTTTAAAAGGGGTTTTTCCGGGTTTAAAAAATATTCAACCCAGTTTTCTTTAATTTTTCTAGGATCATAGTAAGGTTTGGAGTAAAGAACAAGAATTTCGCCTGTTTTAATATTAAAAGCAATGGCAGCTCCTCTTGGGTAGTTTTGAAAAAGTGAATCCGCATATGCTTGCAGATTTATATCAATTGTTAAATTAAGACTTTCTCCCTCTATTGGTTCAATTGGTGGTCGGGGATTTGTGCTAACCACATTGCCTTTAGAATCTAGTGCAATAAATTTAGCTCCAGGAACACCGCGAATTAAGGAGTCATAAGTTCTTTCGATCCCCATTTTGCCTATGTAATCTCCCATTTCTAAATTGAATCTTTTAACTTCATCTTTCGAGACTTCACTCACATATCCAATAACGTGAGACGCATAACTTGCATAATCGGTATAATATCTTGTTGGATTTGCGTCGATAATTAAAGTCTTAATATCTAGAGATTTCTCAAAAATTTTCGCTACCTCTTCAAAATTGAGTCCATCTTTTAATTCAATATAGTTCCCCTTCTTTTTTATGGTATCTGGATTAATTTTTAGTCCACCCAGGAGGTTCGCCAGATCCTGGTAGTCTCTTTCATTAAGGTATTTAGGTATTGCCATAACCCTGAAGGACGGTTTCCAAGTCGCTAGCATGATTCCGTTCCTGTCGAAGATCTTCCCCCTTGGCGGTTGAATTTTGTAGTCTTTTAGAAAGTTATAGGTTGCTTTTGCAGAAAGTGCTTTGTGTTCGAGAATTTGAAATTGAGCTATGCGAATCAGAATCACAAAAATGGTCACCAGAATTGATATTTTTAGAATCGATTCTTTTTTCATATGAGAGCTGCAATTAGAATGTTTAAGAGAGTCGTTGATAAGGTTTTGATTATTATCAAGTTAATAGGAATGCTCCAGGCTACAGAGTAAACCAGGAACAATACCATTGATGTTATAAAAACCGTGAAGATTTTTACTGGAAGGAAGGTTATGTTTAAGTTTTCCTTTATCTTTTGGAATACCAAAAATAGGGCTGGGTATAGTAGTGGAAAAATCCAGGGCTGGTTAAAGTTGAATCCGTCATGGATGATTCCGCTTAAAAAAGCCCATAGGAGCATTGAAGTGGATTCATATTTTAATGATAGGTATATGAGTAATACAATACTTAAATCTGGAAAATTTTGTGGGATGATCGATGTTGCTGCGGAAAAGATGAGTAAAAGTAAAATTGTAATAAAGCGTTCTTTCTTACTTTCCATAAAATATTACCAACTTCCTGGAGGTGAAAGGTACAAAAAATGGTTTTATTGATGCTTTAAGAAAAATTGGATTTTCCATGTCTTTTTCAAATTTCGCGATAACACCAACGGGAATGTATGGAGTAATAATTGAGGATAAGGAGGAAGTGTAAAGCGTATCCCCTGCTTTTATTGGAGCATCAAAAGGGATGTAAAGAATTTCAGGTGTAATTCCACCTTTTAAGATGCCTGTGTAGTATGGATTTATTGATTCAACAGCGATCCTTAGCTCTTCGTTGTAGATCGTTTTAATAAAGACCAAGTCCTGTGTTTGCTTATAAGTAAGTCCTACCAAAGCCCCCTTCTGGTCAATAACTGTATTATTCTGGAGCTGTGCTTTTGAGTTTGAATCCATCCTCCCAATTAATTCTTTTGGAATTCCAAGGGGAGTGAACTCAAGTACCTCGCAAATTAAAGTTTTTTCTGATGCCTTGTCTTGAGAGATAGTGTTAATTTGGTTGAGGAATATTTTCTCTCTTAAACTCGTATTTTCTAAAAGAATGTTGGCTGAATTTCTTTCAGTGTTTTGTAAAAGTATAAGAAGGTTTCGAGAATAAACAAAAGGATAGTAAATGGAATTATTAAGGAAACGAAATAGCATTGGTTTAATAGGCCGCAGATTTATGAAAACAGTTAGAAGCAAAAAAAGTATAACGAGCCTTCTCGCCATTAGAATCAGTCAATAAAATCGGTTCTTTTTACCATAGTTTTTGAAGAAACCGTCAGAATTTGTTTGTATTTTTCAATATTCTCTAAGATTTTACCTGCTCCAAGGACAACGCAATGTCGTGGATTCTCTGCAACCTTTATCAAAATATTAGTTTCTTCCATTAAAAGATCCGATAAACCTTTTAGTAAAGCACCTCCTCCTGTGAGATAGATTCCTCTGTCAATAATATCCGAAAGGAGTTCGGGAGGAGTTTGCTCAAGAGCTTTTTTAAGAGCCGTAACGATTTCGTTAAGAGTCGGGGTAATGGCCTCTCGCACTTCAGTGCTTGAAATTTCAATAGTCTTTGGGTTACCACTCACCAGGTCCCTACCTCTAACTTCCATTTTTTCCTCGGGATAGGTTGGAAAGGCATTTCCGAGCTTTATTTTTATTTCTTCGGCGGTTTGTTCACCGATTGCCACTCTGTATCTATCTCTGATATAAGTAACTATTGCCTCATCCATTTCATCACCAGCTGTTCTTATTGATTTATTAACAACTATGCCAAATAGTGAGATTACCGCTATTTCAGTGGTTCCAGCACCAATATCCACCACCATATTCCCAATTGGCTCTTCAATGGGTAATCCAAGGCCTACTGCTGCTGCAACGGGTTCAGACACCATATGCACTTTTTGAACTCCAGCAAGGAGTGCTGCGTCTCTAACTGCTCTTCTTTCAACGTCGGTTATCCCAGAGGGAACTGCTATTAATACTGAAGGTCTTACGAAAATATTCTTTTCAAGGACTTTGTTCAGGAAATAGATTATCATTTCTTGAACCATTTCAAAATCGGCTATTACTCCGTCCTTCATAGGGCGTTTTGCTACTACCGTTTCCGGTGTCTTACCTAAGGTCTTTTTAGCTTCTGCACCGCAGGCAATGACCTTGCCGGTATACAAGTCTACTGCAACTACCGAAGGTTCATCGAGAATAACTCCTTGGCCTTTTGAGTAAATTAGCGTTGTGGATGTTCCGAGGTCTATTGCTATCTCACTTTTTACAAAACTAGTTAGTCTTTTCAAAAAATTGAACATTTATTAGAATCCTCCTTAAGTTTATAAAGTAAGTTTAAGGCTTCTTTCAGGGTAATTCCATCTATTTCTATGTTTCTCAATGTTTTACAAACTTCGCAAAGTTCTGTTTTTTTGTTTTGATCGAATAAACTAAGTTGAACTGCTCCCGTTCTTATACCTCGAGTCAATTCATTTTCCTTTTTTTCAATTTGATTTGCGATTTCTTTTGCTCTTTCGATTATTTTTTGAGGCAATCCCGATAGAGCTGCTACATGTATTCCATAACTTTTGTTAGAAGCCCCTTCAATCAGTTTTCTCATAAAGATTATGTTGCCTTCCCACTCAACTACTTTCATATGGAAATTTTTTACCAAAGGAATTACTTTTGGTATTTCTGAAAGCTCGTGATAGTGGGTAGCAAAGAGGGTTTTGGCTTTAATTTCTTTAATTATGAATTCAGCACAAGCCCAGGCAATTGCAATTCCGTCGGTAGTAGATGTTCCTCTTCCTATTTCGTCAAGAATTAACAATGAGTCAATTGTTGCATTTCTCATAATTTCTGCTGTCTCTAACATTTCTGCCATGAAGGTAGAAACGCCTTTCGTTACATCGTCTGAAGCTCCTATCCTTGCAAAAATTCTATCGGTTAAAGGTATCTCAGCATAAGAAGCCGGAACAAAACAACCCATGTGAGCCATAATAACAATAAGAGCTACTTGCCTTAGGTAGGTAGATTTTCCTGACATATTGGGACCTGTGATAATGTACATAATTGCTTCGTCCGGGTCCAGGTATGTGTCATTGGCAATGAAGGGCTCCTTAAGTTTTCTTTCTACTACAGGATGTCTCCCGTCCCTTATTACTAGTTTTTTGTTTTGGCTGATAATGGGTTTTACATAATTGTAATTTTTTGAAACTGCTGCAAAGGCTTGCAAAAGATCTATATCTTTTATGAATTCAGATATTTCACTAATCTCTTTCACGAAATTGAGGACCTCTATTCTCAAATTTTCAATGATTTCCTTTTCGATTAGCACTATCTTTTCTTCAGCAGTGAGTAACTTCTCCTCCAGTTCCTTTAGCTCTTGGGTGTAGAAACGTTCAGCGTTTTGCAAGGTTTGCTTTCTGATAAAATAGGCTGGAACACGATCTAAGTAAGATTTTGTTACTTCGTAGTAGTATCCAAAGACCTGATTATATCCAATTCTAAGATTTGGAATACCTGTACTAATTCTCTCTTTCTTTTCGAGTTCCAGAAGTTTTTCCGTTGCGTGGCTCCTTAGGTCCTTAAGTTCATCCAGTTCTAAATTCGCTCCTTCCTTTATCCATCCCGGAGGAGTTGAAGGAGGGTCTTTTTCGATTAAAGATTCAATCTTTTTGATTAGGCTTATTAAGGGCTCTGATATTTCCGGGATTTTAATCAAATCGTATTTGGATAGAGTTTCTTTTAATTCGAGGGTAGCTATTATTGATTCGTTAAAGCGAAGGAAATCCTTTATGTGATATTTATTTGAAGAAAATCTTGAAATTAACCTTTCTAGGTCAGAGATTTTACTCAACTTTTCTCTAACAAAATTGTGAATTGTAGTATTTTCTATGAAAAATTCGACTACTGCCAGCCTTCTATTTATTATTGTATGTTCACACGGTGGGATAAGGATATTTTCCTTTAGATAACGAGTCCCTTGAGGAGTTATTGTTTCCTTAAGATGTCTGAGCAGGGTATCCTCATCTCCTCCAAAAGGTTTTTCAACCAGTTCTAAGTGCTTTGCAGTTTTTGAATCAATGACCAGTCTTTTTTTAGTGTTTATTCTCTTGACCGTTTTAAGATGGGTCAGCATTCCGGGCTTAATTTCCTCCAAGTAGCTTATGAGAATAAAGACAGATTTGACTTCCGCAGGGTCGTCTTCAATGTTGATAATCTTTAAAGTTGGTACATTCATAAATTGGCAAATTTTTTGTATCATTGAGGTTGAAGTCATGGCAGGGCCGGTGATTTTTACGAAGGGTAATTGAAATTTCTCTTTCAGATCATAATAAAACTCGTCTTCTAAAAGTATCTCTTTGATACCGTATATATCAGCTGTACTTAAACAATCATCCACTTTTCCATTTTCAATGAATATTTCACCTGTTCCCACATCTGCGATGGCAATAGCGGATTTATCGCCTTCGATGGCAAGAGAAGCAATGAAAATATGTTCCGCTTCATCGGTGAAATCGGGATGATAGAAAGTCCCAGGAGTAAGAATTTCAACGATTTCTCTTTCCATGAGCTTTTTCCCTTCTCCCACCTGTTCACAAATAGCCACCTTGTGACCATTTTTTATTAGTTTTTCAAAGTATTGCCATGCTGCCTTTGCAGGAATTCCTGCTAAGGGAGCTCGATGGTTTTTATAAAGGGGTTTGGAAGTTAAAGTGATTCCCAATACTTTAGAGGCTATCTTTGCATCATCGTATAGGAACTCATAAAAATCCCCAATTCTGAAAGCCAAAAGAGTATCAGGGTTCTTTTCTTTGATGCTTTTGTATTGATTTACAAGGGGAGTTTCTGACATAGATAAATTTTAAGTTTATACTCTGGTTAAATCAAAGATAGAATCGAATAATTTGTTCTATCTCTTAGTTTGTTTTTGTTTAACAAATCGGCGAATAGCTTTCTCCAGTTCTAACAGTATGATTCCGGGGAAGAAGGCTAAACCAATCATTGGCCACCAATCCGTGGGAAAGGGAGACGTTCTGAAAATTTTGTTGAGGGATGGTAAATAGGTGATTAGTAGCTGTGAAGCAATTGTAACAATGACCCCGAGAACTACCAATTTGTTCGAAAACGGGTTGTCCTTCCATATAGGTTCCGTAATAGACCTTGCTGAGAAGATTAAACCACAATGGAAAAGTTTTTGTTGCCATAAAGGCTGCAGTTTGGGCTTGAACTATTATTGTTGAGTCGAAAGCTTCCCCATTTAAGAATCTATTTCCAAAATGGAGGAAGATGAATATTCCCGTTAAGGCCATCAGAAAGGAGATTAAGCCCACTCTTACGAGAAAAAATGGATTGTGGATCTTTTCTTTGGGTTTCTTGGTGGACTATCTAGTAATCCCTTTTCCTTTGGCTCAAAAATTAGAGGCACTGTCAGAAAGATAGAATCGGCCATATTTACCCAGAGAATATGAATTGGTTCTAATGGCAAGGCAATTTTTAGCAGTGGAATAAAGGGGGCAAGGAGCACAGATAACATCACCAGCATTGCCTGTCCGCCATTGGTTGGAAGTGTATACAGGATTGCCTTTTCCAAATTTCTCCAAACGTGTCTTCCTTCTTCAACTACATTTACAATGGTCGCAAAGTTATCGTCGGTGATTATCATATCCGATGCCTCTTTACTCACTTCGGTCCCTGTTATTCCCATGGCCACACCTATGTCAGCTTTTTTAAGGCTGGTGCATCGTTAACTCCATCTCCTGTGACTTCTACTATGTGTCCACGTCTTTGCAGTTGAGTAACGATTCTGAATTTGTGTCTGGTGATGTGCGAGCATAAACCGATACTTCAACTACTCGCGTGAATAATTCTTCATCACTCATTTTGGAGAGTTCTTCTCCCGTAATAACCTTGTCTGAAGGAATCCCAAGTTTTTTGGCTATTGCCTTTGCTGTAAGGGCATGGTCACCTGTAATCATTATAACTCTAATGCCTGCCCTTTTACACTTTGTAACCGCTTCAATGGCCTCTGGACGTGGCGGGTCTATCATGCCCTGTAGACCAAGGAATATAAGTTCTGACAGGTCATCTTCTTCCAAGTTTGTTTTGTCAGGGGGTTCGAATTTAAAAGCCATTGCTAAAACTCTAAGAGCTTCGCTGGCCATTTCACCGGCCCTTTCCAAGATCTTGTCCCTATCATGATTATTCAATTCTTTAATACCATTTTCGGTAATTTCATGAGTGCAGAGTTCCAGCATCTTTTCTGGGGCTCCCTTAACGTAAATTATGTTTTTTTCCAGCGTGTTGGTTTAATGTTGCCATAAGTTTTTTCTCGGACTCAAAGGGAATGACGTCTAAACGTTCTCCTGGTTCTTTTATACCTGCCTTATAAGCAACTACTATTAGAGCCCCTTCCGTTGGGTCTCCAACAACTTTCCAATTACCATGTTCATCTTTTACGAGATTAGCATCATTGCAAAAATATCCTGCTTTAATGGTTTCCATCAGTGGCCTATGCTCCGGGGCGGTAGGGTCAATTTGTTTGCCATCATGAAAATTGCACCTTCGGGAGAATACCCCGTTCCCGTAACCGTATACTCTTTTAGTCCAGAGTAAATCTTTAATACTGTCATTTCGTTTTTTGTTAATGTTCCTGTTTTATCTGAGCAAATCACGGTACAGCATCCAAGGGTTTCTGCAGCGGGTAATCTTCTAATCAGAGCCTTCCTTTTAGCCATTTCTGATGCTGCCATTGCGAGTGCGACGGTTACAAGGGGTGGCAACATTTCCGGTACAAAGGCTACCGGAAGGGCAACAGAAGCAAGAAATGCATAAATGGGAGTGTATCCAAATATTACTGAAACTGCAAAATTGACTCCTGCGGCGACCAGAACTGCGTACATCAGAAATTTTGCAAAGTCGGCCAATTTCCTTTGAAGAGGAGTTTCGGTTTCCTTGGTCTCTTTTATTATCTTTGCTATTTTTCCAAATTCGGTTCTTTCACCCGTTGCAACTACTACTCCCTTGCCAGAGCCTCGGATAACAAAGGTACCGCTGAAAGCCATATTTTTTGATCGACAGGTTGGAGATCAGGGATGTCAATTGGGTCTATGGATTTATTTACAGGATTGGATTCGCCTGTAAGGGATGATTCATCGATGGCTAAGTTTTTCACCTCAAAAAGTCTAAGGTCTGCGACCACTTTGTCTCCGCTGTTTAAAACGACCACATCGCCTGGTACTACTTCACGCGAAGGAATAATCTTTTCTGTCCCATCCCTTATTACTGTGCAGTTTGTAACCATTAGCTTCTTAAGTGCTTCAATGGCAGATTCTGCTTTACCTTCTTGAATGAAACCTATTATGCAGTTTACAATGACTACGAGGAGTATGATCCACACTTCATTCCACATGTGCTCCCCTGAAAGGAGGCTGATTAGAATACAAATCAGTGCAGCAGCGAGCAGCACATAAATCAAAGGGTTGTTAAATTGGCGTAAAAATCTAAGGACTGCACTTGGCTTCTTGAAAGTGATTTCGTTATAGCCAAATTTTTTCAATCTCTCTTGAGCTTCTGAGGTATTCAAACCGTAACCTTTGGTGTTCAAGATTTTAAACACCTCTTCTAAGTCAAGAATAAACCACTTAGCATTATTATTGAATTCCATGTTTTCATTTTAAAGGTTAACAGGTTAATTTGCAAGAGAGTGGACTCGATTTGGGTGTTATTCCTTTTTAACAATCTCTATGTTGAAATTTTATCCTTATTTTGAAAAATGAGACCTTTTGATTTATACTTATAAACGCAAAAATCAATAGATGGAGGTGTGAATATGTCCGGACATTCAAAATGGGCTCAAATTAAACATAAAAAGGCAAAAGTTGATGCTCAGCGTGGGAAGTTGTTTACCAAAGTTATAAGGGAAATTACAGTCTCTGCTAAATTGGGAGGAGGCGATCCCGAACATAACCCACGACTGAGACTTGCCATTGACAAAGCAAAAGAGATAAATATGCCTTGGGAAAATATAGAAAGGGCTATTAAAAGAGGTACCGGTGAATTAGAGGGGTTAGAGTACGTAGAAACCATTTTTGAAGGTTTTGGCCCTGATGGTGTTGCATTCCTTGTTAAAGTGCTTACGGATAACAAAAATAGAACTACCGGAGAAGTTAGGCATATATTTACTAAGTTTGGTGGGCATTTGGGAGCTCCAGGAAGTGTTTCGTGGCAATTCGAGGAAAAGGGTATCATTTATGTTGATAAAGAGAAGGCTTCTGAAGATAAAATTTTAGAAGTAGCTCTGGACGCCGGTGCTGAGGATGTAAAGGAAGATAAGGATTCTTTTGTAATATATTGTGCTCCGAGAGATTTTGAAAATGTTAAAAAAGCGTTTGTAGACAATGGAATTGAGATTTCAGAGGCCGATATAACAATGTTACCACAATCCACCGTTAGGATTGAGGACGAGAGGTCTGCTGAAAAAATCCTCAAATTGATGGATGCCCTTGAGGAGAATGACGATGTTCAAAAAGTGTTTGCTAATTTTGATATCCCCGATGAAATATTACAAGCTGTTGCATCAAAATCATAATTAACTTTTAATGTTAATATTAGGGGTTGATCCAGGTCTGAAGGCCTGTGGTGTCGTAATTATTGATTACAAAGCTAATATAAAGTTCACGGAGACTATTTATACGAGAGAAGGGAATCTTAGTGATAGATTGAATTTGATTTACAAGAGGTTTGTGGAGATCCTTGAAGAGTGGAATCCAAATGTTGCGGTGATTGAGAGTACCATTTACTATCGAAATGTGAAAACTGCCCTTAATTTAGGAGCAGTAAGGGGAGTTTTACTCCTGGCTATTTCACAAAAAGGTATTCCCATAAAAGAAATTTCACCTACGAGGGTTAAACTGGCGTTGACAGGAATGGGTCAGGCGAAAAAGAATCAGGTTGCCTATATGGTAGATCAATTTATAGGTTCTCATGATGCCTTAACTGAGCATGAGTTTGATGCTATCGGGGTTTGTCTGGCATTTTTAAAGGAGATAGACAATGCTTTACGCACTGGAAGGCAAAGTAGAAGGTAAAAGGGACGTTCACATTTTTCTTAATGTGAATGGTCTTATATTTGATGTTCTTGTACCTCCTGCTTTTTCGGAAGAATTGAAGTTGGGAATGGCTTGCAAGGTTTATGTCAATTTGATAATTACAGAAGATAATGTCTTGCTGTACGGATTTAAAACCCCTGACGAGCGAGAAGTTTTTGCTGAACTTATTAAACTTCAGGGCATCGGTCCAAGTATAGTATTTAGAATTATGTCTGCGATGGGTATTGATGAATTGCTGAGCTGCCTGGAACATGGTGATATTAATAAACTTTCCCAGATTAAGGGAGTTGGTGCAAAAAGGGCAGAAAGGATTCTCTTTGAAACAAAGGGCCTTTCCGTATTAGCTAGGACTCATACTGAAGATCAATCTCTTAAAACACGCGCCGTTTCGGCTCTAGTATCACTAGGACTCAAGGAAAATGAGGCTTCTAACCTGGTTAACAGTGTATTGAGAAAATACTCAGATGTAAAAAGTGTAGAAGATGTGGTGAGATTGGCATTGGGAGGTAACCTTGAGGATAACTGATCCCAAAAAGGTTTTCGAAGATGATAAAGAGTTAGAGAAAACTTTAAGACCGAGTACTTTTGATGAATTTATTGGTCAGGGCAAGATTAAGGAAAATTTAAAAATTTTTGTGGAAGCAGCCAAATTAAGGTCTGAGCAATTGGACCACGTATTACTATTAGGGCCTCCGGGTTTAGGTAAAACCACTCTTGCTCACATTATTGCAAATGAAATGGGTGTTAGCATAAAAACCACCTCTGGTCCTATAATTGAGCGCCCCGTTGACCTGGTTGGTCTTCTTACCTCGCTTCAGAACCGTGACGTCCTCTTTATTGATGAGATTCATAGACTCCCAAGGGCGGTAGAAGAATATCTTTACTCTGCAATGGAAGATTTCGTGATTGATATAATGATAGATAAGGGTCCAAAAGCGGACTCCATTAAAATTGATATTTCCCCCTTTACTTTGATAGGTGCTACTACCAGGGTTGGTTTACTTACATCACCAATGATATCAAGATTTGGTATGTCCTTTAGGCTTGACTATTATTCGGTGGAAGATTTATTGAAAATAGTAATTAGGTCAGCAAAAATAATGAATCTTAAAATTGACGAAGAGGGTGCCTTAGAAATTGCCAAAAGGTCAAGGGGTACACCGAGGGTTGCCAACAGGTTGTTGAAAAGAGTCAGGGACTACGCCCAGGTAAGGTCTAATGGAATAATAAGTTTAGAGATCGCTAAATATGCTCTTGATAATTTGGATGTGGATGAAAAAGGACTTGATGAGATGGATAAGAAGATCTTGAAGGTAATTATTGAAAAATTTAAGGGTGGTCCCGTGGGCATTAAAACCCTTTCCCATGCTGTGGCTGAAGACCCGGGAACTATTGAAGAGGTTTATGAACCCTATTTATTGAGAGAGGGTTTTATTAAAAGAACAACAAGAGGAAGAGTGGCAACACCTTTGGCTTATGAGCATTTAGGATATGATACAAGGGGAATAAATTTTGACCTTTTTAACAGATGGGAGGTGCAAGATGAAAATTAAATTAAGAGAAAAAGATGCTTTGATTATCGTTGATTTGCAGAAAGATTTTTGTCCAGGTGGAGCTTTGGCTGTGCCTGAGGGTGATCAGATAGTTCCGGTTGTAAATACTTATATCGAACATTTTCAGAACCATAAAGGTTCAGTTGTTGCCACGAGGGATTGGCATCCTGAAAATCACGTTTCTTTTAAGGAATTTGGTGGAATATGGCCGATTCATTGCGTTCAAAATACCGAAGGTGCTGAATTTCATTCGGATTTAAAATTACCAAAGGATGTGGTAATAATTTCTAAGGCTGATACGCCGGAAAAGGAATCCTATTCAGGATTTGATGGTACTAATTTAGAAAAGACACTTAAAGGGAAGGGAATTACAAGAATTTTCGTCTGTGGTTTGGCAACCGATTATTGCGTAAGGGCAACGGTTTTGGATGGCCTTAGATTGGGATTTTGCGTATTTCTTTTAATTGATGCCACAAAGGGTGTTAATTTACAACCCGATGATTCAGAAAGGGCGATTTTGGAAATGCTTGAAAAGGGAGCTGTAGGAATTACACTTCAAGACTTGAAGTAGATTTTTTTATGTCCCTAAGTGTAGTGGTTTTGATGAGCGGAGGCGTTGATTCCTCCGTTTCTGCTCTTCTTTTGAAGGAGCAGGGATACAGAGTGTTGGGTGTAACTTATAAATTGAGTCGTGGGTGTGGTAATAATTTAGATTTAATTTATGCATATAAGGTTGCAAATTCTTTGGGTATTGAACATAAAGTTATAGACCTTTCGGCCGAGTTTGAAAAGGAAATTATTCAATACTTCCTTGATGAATACAAAGAGGGAAGGACACCTAATCCATGCGCTTTTTGCAATGCGAAAATAAAGATAAAGTATGGTGTAGAATTGGCGAAAGCAATCGGGTATGATTTGGTTGCAACCGGTCACTATGCAAAGATTGAGATGGATGAAAACGGTGTACATTTGAAAAAGGCTAAGTGGCTCAGCAAATCCCAGGAATACTATTTATCTTTGGTCCCCAAGAAGTATCTCGAAAAATTGATATTCCCATTGGGTGAACTTTCAAAGGACGAGGTAAAAGCAATAGCGGTGAGAGCAGGATTGGAAGTTTACAAGAGACAGGAAAGTCAAGATATTTGTTTTGTAGGAAGTGATTACAGATATTTTTTGAAAAGTAAGGGTTTTCCTGAAGTGAATGGTCAGATTGTTGATGAGCATGGTAATTATCTGGGAATGCATGAGGGTTATTATTTTTACACCGTGGGGCAGAGGAGAGGAAGCCGGGTTGCCGGAGGCAAAAGGATGTACGTAAAAAAGATTGACCCCCACGAGAACAAGATTGTCCTGGCTCCTTTTGATGAGGTCCTTCAAACTGAATTTTATGTCAGGAATTTAAACATTATTGAGGATTTCAGCGAATCAGAGTCGCTTGAAGTTCGAGTAAGATATAGGGGTGAATTGGCAGAAGGTTCTTTGATAAAAGTATCAGAAAATTGGTATAAGGTAAAGCTTAATAGGCCTTTGTTTGCCATTACTCCCGGACAGGTAGCTGCCTTTTACAGGGGAGATGCAGTGATAGCAGGGGGAATAATTGATGAGTTCGAATCAAATTAGAGCATTAGCCCTACTTTCAGGCGGACTCGATTCCACTCTGGCAACGATGGTGATGAAAAGACAGGGAATTGAAGTTATAGGACTTATCTTCATAACTCCTTTTTCATCTTCCACATTAGATTTAGAAGAGGTTGGTGAGAGGAAGAAGGAATATTATGAATCTCTGGGGATTCCTGTGGAAATAATTGCAATGGTTGATGAGTATATTGAAATGGTAAAACATCCAAAATTTGGATATGGCAAAAATCTAAATCCGTGCCTGGATTGTAAGATTTTGTTTCTCAAAAAAGCAAAGGAACTTTTAGGTTCTTATGGTGCAAGTTTTATTATAACAGGAGAGGTACTGGGCCAGAGACCGATGTCACAACACTACAAGGCTCTTATGGAGATTGAGAGTGAAGCAGGTGTTGAAGGACTAGTGGTAAGACCACTCTCGGGAAAGCTGCTCCCTCCAACAAAAGCTGAAATGGATGGATTGATTAAAAGGGAGTGGTTATTAGATATTAGTGGAAGAGGCAGAAAGGAGCAAATAAGATTGGCTGAAGAGTTCGGACTAAAAGAATTTCAGCAACCTGCAGGTGGTTGTCTATTAACGGTTCCGGATTTTTCAGATAGGCTTAAGAAACTTATTCAAAGGGATGAATTTGATTCTTTTCATATATCCTTAGTGAAAATTGGTAGGCATTTTTTTATAAATGGAATAAGATTGGTAGTTGGAAGGAATGAGTCAGAAAACAATAATTTGAAGAAACTCGGGCTCGGCTTTTTTACTATCGTTGAACCTGTCAACACCACCGGGCCCACGGGACTCTTAGAGATCGTTGATCCTGATGCCGAATTACTTTTACCCTCTTTGAAGATTATCGGCAGATATTGCGATAATAAAAAAGACATCATTTTTGATGTAATATACTCCGATGGAACTATAAAAAAATTTCAAATTGAAGAACCTTTCAGCTCAGCTGAAGTTGATACCTACAGAGGCTAACCCCTTCTTAAAATTTTTAATTTTTCCCTCAGATTGTTAAAATAATTCAAACTGATTTCCGTTTGGTAATCCGGATAAGTCCAGGGAAGGGGGGTAAAACCTTCCTTCTTTTTGTAAATAAGGGTGACCTCTGCATAGATGCCTTCACCTATATAAATTCTGTGGGAATAGTTTTTGGTTGTGAATAGTATTACATTGGACAGGGAAACGTAGCCGGGGTCGATATTAATCATCCTGTTGCCGTCCTTTGAGTATCTATCTTCTATTTCGTTGGACAAGAGCTTAACTTTATAGAGGTTTTCCTGACTTATCAATCCTTTAATGGAGAGCCATAACCTTAGAAGATTTTCACCCATTTCATCTTTGTAGTAATCGGTGAAAGCATTAAAGTCCAATATCTCGCTTTTGTCTTCAATCTCACCAATCGGTGAGAGAATCTCACTAAGTTTTTCAATCAGCTCAGGTCTCGTGATTATTCCACAAAAAAGTATGACTGGTTCAGGATTCTTAATTCTGCCCATAGTGAAGTAATTATAATGGTTTTGATAAGATTTTTTGAAAGATAAAACCTGGATTTGTTCATTTTCCTTTATAATTTTGCTATGGAAGACGAGAAATATATGCGTATAGTCTTTGATCTTGCCAAATTGGGGGCAGGTTTCACATCACCTAATCCCCTTGTTGGAGCAGTGATTGTGAATAATGGAAGAATCGTGGGAATAGGGTATCATAAGAAAAAAGGTGAGAAACATGCTGAAGTAAGGGCAATTGAAGATGCTGTGGGGCATCTGGAAGGTTCTACACTGTACATTAACTTAGAACCGTGTAGCCACCATGGTGCTACGCCACCCTGCGTTCCCCTTGTAGCTGAAGTTGGAATAAAGAGGGTAGTAATATCAAATTTAGACCCCAATCCCCTTGTAAATGGGAGAGGGGTAGAGTTTTTGAGGAATAAAGGGATTAAGGTGGAAATCGGAGTACTGGAGGAAGAGGGTTATTTTTTAAATAGGGTCTTTTTTCATTATATAACGACCGGTCTTCCATATATCATCGGTAAACTAGCATTGAGCCTGGATGGTTTTATTGCTGATAAGGATGGTGCTTCAAGATGGATTTCTTCAGAAGAATCCAGAAGATTTGTTCACCAATTGAGGGGAGAAGTTGATGCCATTATGGTAGGAGAAGGTACTGTCCTCAAGGATAACCCGGAACTCTTGCCACGAATGGTGTATTCTCCTAAAATACCTGCTAGAATTGTTGTCGCAAGAAGGCCCTTTGTAGATTTCAATTTCAAGATATTTAATACCGGGGGAAAAATTTATATAATCACCTCCAGTGAATCTAAATGGAGTTTACCGGAAGGGATTAATTCTGAAGTTTCTCTAATACAGGTTGATGAGATTGAATCAGGTTATTTGAATCTCGTAGAAGCGTTTCAAATTCTTGGAAAAAATGGGGTACAATCCATTTTGTGTGAAGGGGGAAGCATCCTTATGGGAGAACTTTTAAAACAAGGTTTGCTGAACGAACTATTAGTTTTCTATTCCGGTTTGATTTTAGGAGACGGAATTAAACCCTTCGGAAATCTGGAGGTTTCCATTGAGGAAAACCTTAGACCATTTGAAGTAGTTGAAAGGTCAAGCTTTGGAAGTGATACCTTAGTGAGGTTTTGGAAAAATGTCCGAAAAGGTTATTGAATTTTTCTCAAATTTGGTTTCTAATAAGGAACTATTAGTATTCATAGTTTCCTGCCTTCCGATCGTTGAGTTAAGAGGCGCCATACCTCTGGCTGTACTGCAGTTCGGTTTTTCCCTTCAAAAGGCTTTTATTTTGTCGGTGGTGGGAAATATCCTGATAGCTGTTCCCCTTATTTTTTTGATGGATCTGGCAGAAAAAAAACTTAGAAATTTTGCACTTTTTGACAAGTTGTTGAACAGGGCTTTTAAAAAAGCCGAAGAGAGAAAGAAAAAAATTGAAAAATATAAATCCCTCGGACTATTTACCTTTGTAGCTATACCACTTCCCGGTACTGGTGCCTGGACAGGAGCTTTGATTGCCTATTTACTTGCAATGAAAAAGTGGCAAGCATTTATATCTATAGCCTTTGGAGTTCTATTTGCCGGAGTACTCGTGACCTTCCTTACTGCTTATGGGGTTAAGGGTCTTTTAATAGGAATTGTTTGTTTGTTCGCCGCTAACGCTATTTTAACATATTTTTTGGATAAAGTATACAGTAGGGCTTAAAATATTTTAACCAAACAGGAGGGTGGTATGAGGGTTAGTTTAAGTTTTAGCTATAGAGATGTGTGGAACTCCATTAAGTACTCCTTTAGTTTCAAAAAACTATGGGTACAGCTTAGGGGTATGCTAATTGGAGTGTTATTCTACTCGGTAATGGCTTACATCGCCCTTATTCTCTCTGGTTTCTCCTTTGGCGAGATCTGGTATTACTGGAAATTTATCCCCATTCCTCTTGCAGAACCTTTGTCAGTGGCCGGATGGATTTTCCTGACGCTCGGAATTATTGGCTTAGTTGTCAGTAACTATATCCATTCCGTTGCTGTTGCGAAAATCACTGTGGAACAACTTAGGGGTGATGAGTTTTACGAAATTAAGGATGCTTTGAAATTTGCCTATAAGAGAGGTTTTCCAGTTATAACTACTCCACTCAGTATTGCCTTCGTATTCGCTTTTATTATTTTGGGTGGAGTTATACTCGGTCTTTTGGGAAAAATTCCTTATTTGGGAGAGATAATATTGCTTCTTGCTGCAATTCCAGCAATTGTTATGTGCTTTTTCCTCGTTTACTTATTTTTGTCCTTTGTGCTTTCTTTGATTTTGTCACCGTCTGTTGTAGCTTCTACTGAGTCTGACACCTTTGACACGCTATTTGAAGTATTTTCAACGCTGAATGAACAGCCTTTTAGATTCATCCTTTATCAATTTTACGTCTCAATTCTATCCATTTTTACAACCTCTATCTTTGCCTGGGCCCTTGGAAGAGCGGTATGGATTATGAATTCGGTTCTCGGTGCCTCATGGTTAATGGGAGCTAAGTATCAAGCAATTAAGGAAGCCGCTATGTACTTCCTTCCGAGCTCACCTATTTTTGTTGTATTATATCCTTATTTTAGATTCCTGGGGATTGGAGCTATATTGAGTCCTTCTTTTCATTTGCCTGCTGCTGGTGGGTTAGTAAATTTGGTCGGGTTTTTCTTCGGCTTAGGTCTTTATATTATGATTCTTTTGGTTGTTTCTCAACTTATTAATTCTTATACCATAGGTACCTTAGTATCATACATGGTTATAGCTAAGAGAAAGGATGACATTGATCTTTTGGAAATTAAGAAGGAAGAGTCTGGGCACGAAGTAGAGGGAGGTCAGGGAAGCAATTGATAGGGCTTGAAGTTAACTCTGATAAATTTAAGTTGATAAAGAGGGAAAAGGGAAAAATTATAAATGCGATTGAAGGTAATCTTAATGATTTTAAAAAAATTGGTGGTCCACTTTTTGTGACTTGTTCTACACCAAAAGCTATTGGTAAAGTTTATCATGGTAAGGTGTCTCCTAAGGTCCTTGAGGAAGAGATAGGTGTTTCCTTTGAAGTTAGACACAAAGTTTTTAAGAAAAACGATGAAACTTTTACTTTTATAGGGGGTGTTGAAAGGGAGACCTATAAGAATGTATTGGGTCTATTAAAAAATTATGGGTTGGGATCGTTGTCTCGCCTTGATTTTTCCCCTTTTGTCTTTCACGACCTTCTATATTATTTCAATTTCCCGGATAAAGTTAAAGATTTTATTGCCTTGTGTTATACGGATACCTGCCTGTATTATGCAATTTGCAAAAGTAGCTTGGTGGAACTGGTTTCTTCGATGGAGAGAGGCAACGATTTTGAGATGGTTAGCGACCTGATTAAAACTTTCTTTGAAGAGGGATTGAGCAATATTGTTATAACAGGAAACTTCCCCAAGGACATAAAAACTGATTTAGCTCCATTAATTGAGGACGGAGAGATTGAAATTATAAATCCCTTCTTTGAATTTAAGATAGGGGTTTCTAAAGACTTCAATCAGCCGGCCTATGCTCTGGCATTGGGTGTAACACTATGATGTTGCGTTTTGATTTTAGGAAAAAAAGGAATCTTTTCCCGTATCTTATAATTTCGGTACTTTTTTTAATTTTGGTTGCCGCTCTCGTTCAGTCGGGTCAACTCTATACTATTCAAAATAAAATGCTTTCCATCGCGAAGAAATCCAAGACCCTTTTAGTATCGAAACCCAAGCCATCCCCCAAAATTTTCCAATTGTCAAGCAAAAAACAACAAGCATCTACTAACAAAGAGAACTTTGAGAAGAATGCTTCACAAAGTAAGCTTCAATTATGTGGAATTGCCTTATTGGAAGAAGAAAAATATGTTTTTTTAAGGGATGATGAGAATAGTAGTTACATCCTCAAAGAGGGTTCCTTGTGCGGGAAATTTAAGATTGAAAGGATAACACTGGATTCAGTCATCATTGTCTGGTCAGATGGAAAAGGGGAGATCTTGAAATGGTGAGGGTCTTATTTTTGTTTTTCGTCCTTATTAACTCTCTTCAAATAAGAGAAGCAGTTAGTCAAGTTGAGCTAAAAGTTCTGGGAAATTTTAAGTCAGTAGAGGTCACAGAATTTCCATACGAAGGTGTTATAGTTATAGACATCAACGGTGATTTAAATCCTTTTGAGTCTGGAGACTTTCAAAATTCTTTCATAAAAGCAGTTGAATTTAAGAGGTTTTCTTCTAAGGAAGGAAGACTGAAGATATTAACTCAAGGTCCTTTTTCTGTAATAAGCAAGTCAAAGGTAAATGATGGATTTTTATTGGTGTTAAAACCTGAAGTTAGTTTCCTTTCTGTAAGTCCTGTGAAGAGATATTCTGTTAGTAGTACTGTATCGACACCAGCACAAAAGATTCAGATAGTAAGGGACACCATTTTAGTAACTAAGCAAAGAAAGGTTTTTCTGAGGTTCAATGGATTAACCGATGAAGAATTGATACAGTTTGTTAAGGTATCGACCGGTGTAGATCTTAGCATAAAAAAGTCTGGAATTTTTAGTGGTTCCATATCTTGTGAATCAGAATCACTACTTCCTAAGAAACTGGACGAATATCTTAAGAATTTAAAATGAGCAATCCGGGGATTCTCTTTGTCGTTGCTACACCTATTGGGAATTTAAAGGACATTACACTAAGAGCTTTAGAAACCCTAAAAGATTCTGATATTATCCTTTGTGAAGATACGCGGGTAGGGAAGCGTCTTCTCCAACATTTCAATATTGATGGCCCCAAACTTGTACGATATGATGAACATGTAGAGTCAAAGATAATCCCGGAAGTTAAGGATTTTTTGTCAAAAGGGTTAAGGGTTTCTTTAATAAGTAATGCAGGAACCCCTTGTATTTCTGATCCTGGCTATCGCTTGATAAGGTCTCTCAGAGAAGACGGATATACTGTGGTTCCAATTCCTGGCCCATCCGCACTTATAGCTGCGCTTTCAGTTTCAGGGTGTGCTACCGATAGTTTTGTTTTTATTGGCTTTTTGCCAAGAAAAGAAGGCAAAAGACTCAAGCTCTTCAAAGAATGGGAGGAGGAGACTAAGACTGTCGTTTTTTACGAATCACCTGAACGGATTATCAGAACAATAGAAGAGCTGAAACGTTTTGAAAAACTTAGGGAAAGATTTATATTTATTGGACGAGAAATGACGAAGTTTTATGAAGATTATGTCTTTATGAGAGTGGGTGACCTTGATATTTCTGCTATTAAAACAAAGGGTGAGTTTGTGGTTATTCTAGAAGGCAAAAAATGAGAGAAGATATAAAAGAGTTTGGTAGGGGCTTACTGCGTCCCTTTATAAACTTGTTGGTAAAGGCGAAAGTTACTCCAAATGCTGTTACAATATTCGGATTTATTATAACTTTTGTTGCGTCCTTTATCTATAGTAAAGGTGATTTCAGATGGGCCGGGGTTGTTTTGCTTCTTGCAGGATTGTGTGATGTGATTGATGGAGAGCTTGCAAGAAGAGCAAATAGAGTGACAAAATTTGGGGCTTTTTTTGACTCTACGATTGATCGTTTTGAAGAGTTTTTTGTATTTGGTGGGATTCTTTATTACTACGCTTTCGTAGAGAAGAACATTTTTGCGGCCATCCTGATATACTTTTTGCTTCTTGGTTCCATTATGACAAGCTACATCAGAGCAAGGGCGGAGGGTATTGGTCATTCTCCTAAATCGGGTCCGATGGACCGCCCTGGTAGATATGCGTATTTGATAGCTTTTTCAATTATTTTGGGTGTTAGTAAATTTTTCTTGTATTCAATGGTAATTTTGTTAATACTGGTTTTTTTAACAGTGGTTAATAGGTTTATGGAGTTCAAAAGGTTGTTAAATAACGAGGAGGCAAACGATGGGTGAGATAAGAGTTGCCATTGTTGGTGTTGGTAATTGTGCATCCAGTTTGGTTCAAGGAGTCTATTACTACCGTAATGCAAAACCCGGCGATTTCATCCCAGGTATTATGCATGTTGAGCTCGGCGGATATCACATCAGTGACATTAAATTTGTGGCTGCTGTTGATATTGACGCAAGAAAAGTCGGGAAAGATCTCTCCGAAGCAATTTTTGCCGAGCCCAATTGCACCTATAAGTTTACCGATGTTCCGAAGTTAAATGCAAAGGTATATAGAGGAATGACTCACGATGGAATTGGTAAATACCTTGAAAATGTAATTATCAAGGCCCATGGGCCCACTGATGACATTCTAAAAATCTTTAAAGACCTTGGGGTAGATGTGGTGGTTAACTTTTTGCCCGTAGGTTCAGAGGAGGCAACCAAATGGTATGTGGAACAAACCATTCAGGCTGGTGCTGCCTTCGTGAATGGAATTCCTGTATTTATTGCCAGCTCTCCATATTGGTCTAAAAGGTTTGAAGAAGCAGGGCTGCCTGTTCTTGGGGATGACATAAAGTCGCAGGTTGGGGCTACCATTGTTCATAGAGTTTTAACCCAGTTATTCATTGACAGAGGAGTAAAATTGGAGAGGACGGCACAGCTAAATGTTGGCGGAAATACCGACTTTTTAAACATGCTGGAAAGAGAACGTCTCGCTTCTAAAAAGATTTCTAAGACAAATGCCGTTAGATCATTGCTTCCCTATGACATAGGTGATGAGAACATATACATAGGACCTTCCGATTTTGTAGCATGGCTTAAGGATAGGAAGTGGGCTTATATAAGGATGGAAGGAAGGACTTTTGGGGATGTGCCTTTAAATATTGAGTTAAAATTGGAGGTTTGGGACTCTCCTAACTCTGCAGGTGTTATGATAGATGCTATAAGATGTGCCAAGATAGCTAAGGATAGGGGTTTAAAGGGTGCTATTATTGAGCCATCCTCCTATTTCTTTAAAACGCCTCCTAAACAATTCCCGGATTGGAAGGCAAGGGAATTAACTGAAGAGTGGGTAAGAAAGTACGGAATTGGAGAGGGTGAAAAGTAGTTTTTGATGGGTAGATGGGGATTTTTTATTACAATTGAAGGGCCTGAAGGTAGTGGAAAAAGTACCTTAACAAAGGGTATTATTGAATTCTTAAAAAATAAAGGATACGAAGTAGTTTATTCGCGGGAACCCGGTGGAACTGGCGTAGGGGAGAGTATAAGGGACATTCTATTAACGTCCTCCAAAGAGATGGATCCTATGACCGAGGTTTTTCTTTTTTTAGCGGCGCGACGTGAAAATGTATCGAAGAATATTCTACCTGCCCTTAGGGATGGAAAAGTTGTGGTTTGTGACAGATACACCGATTCTACTTCGGCTTATCAGGGGTACGGTAGAGGCCTTAATATCAAGCTCTTGGGGAGGCTGAATAAAATAGCCACTTCGGGTATAAAGCCTGATATCACCTTGTTCGTTGATATAGACCCTGAGACCGGGTTTCAGAGAATAAGTAGAAAAAACTTAGATAGGATAGAAAAGGAGAATTTGGATTTTCACAGGAGGGTCCGCGAAGGATATCTAAAAATTGCTAAAATTGCAAGTAAACGGGTAAAGGTTTTAGATGGAACCTTGAACCCCGAGAAATTGCTTGAGGTAGCGATTTCACTTGTATTAAAAAGAATGGAAGAAAAAGGGAAATTAAGGGGGGAAAATGAAAGTTAGGTTAAAAAGAGGAATCATCGTTTTTATAGTGGTTTTAGCTTCGATTTTGTTTGGTTATGGTGTTGGTGTCTGCAAAGAAAGAGCTTCTTTGAAAACCATGCTTCAAATATATTCTGGTGTTTTGACCTATATTCAAATGTATTACGTTGATGAAAAGAATCCATCTGAGCTTGTTGAAAGCAGTTTGAAGGGGATGGTAGGTAATCTTGATCCTTTCTCAGAGTTTTTAACACCAGATGAAAGCGAAGAATTCACAATTGCCACGACCGGTAAATTTGGTGGAATTGGAGCCCAGATAGGAATAAGAGATGATTGGGTTACTATTATTTCACCAATTGAGGGTACTCCTGCTTATAAAGCAGGATTGATGGCTGGAGATAGGATTGTGGAAATAGATGGGAAGTCTACTGAAGGCATGAAGGTTAACGATGCAGTAAAGCTATTGAGAGGAGAGCCAGGTACAGCAGTAAGGGTTAAAATATTCAGGCCAAGTAACAATAAAGAATTTCAGGTCGAGTTAATCAGAGACACGATCTTTATTGATCCCGTGCCATACTATGGTAAAATAAGTCCGAAAGTGGGCTATATTAGAATTTCAAATTTTCCTCAGGGACTGACAAAAGAGTTAGCTGTTGTTCTGGATACCCTTCAGAGTGAGGGAGTGGAGAGATTTATAATCGATTTAAGAGGGAATCCTGGGGGGCTTCTAAATGAGGCGGTCGAACTTCTTAGCCTTTTCTTTGATCCTGGCACTTTGATAGTTTACACAAGGGGAAGGACTCCTGATAATAATTTTGATTACAAAACCTTTGGAAATGCAAAGTTCAGAAATAACCCTGTAATTGTCCTCGTTGATAAAGGCTCTGCCAGTGCCAGTGAGATTGTTGCCGGTGCATTCCAAGACTGGGATAGGGGGATAGTAATTGGGGATACTACTTTTGGTAAGGGCTCGGTTCAGAGAGTCTTTAAATTGCCGGAGGGTTATGAGCTTAAATTAACTACTGCAAAATATTACACTCCGTCAGGGAGATGCATCCATAAGCCCGAATTAAAGGATACTTTAAATAAAGATACCATCACGTATTTTACTAAAATTTTGAAGAGACCAATACGTGGAAGTGGGGGTGTAGCTCCGCATATCTTTGTAAAACAGGAACTCATTTCATCATTTGTACAGGATATCTATCCTCATTTCTTTGGCTTTGCCGTTGAATATAAGTCAAAATACAAAGATTATTCTGGAATGAACGATAATGTTCTTCAAGAGTTTAAAAACTATCTCGTTAAAAATAAGGTTAAGTTTAGCGATGCAGACTTCTCAAATAACCTGGCTCAAATTAAGAGGATTCTTGACGCTGAAATCGTAGAAAAATACTATGGTTCGAAAGGTAGATATGCTGCTCTTTTAAAAGAAGATCAAACTGTTAAAAAAGCAGATGAGATACTAAGTAAAGTCGCCTCTATAAAAGAATTGAGAGATTTTCTTGCAAGGCAGTAAAACCTAAGGAATTCGAAAAAGGTGAGTTTATGAATAGAAAGGGATTTGTTCATTTACATCTCCATTCAGAATATAGTGTCCTGGACGGTACACTTTTCGTAAAGGAAATTGTGGAGAATGCACTAAAAGAAGGTATGCCGGCTGTTGCCTTAACCGACCACGGTAACCTATTTGGAGCTATAGAATTTTACAAAACTGCTACTGAAAAAGGTGTTAAACCCATTATAGGGATGGAGACCTACATAACCGATGGTTCAATGGATATAAAAGGAAAAGAAAGTGGACCTATTTACCATCTAACACTACTTGCAGAGACAAATGAGGGTTATCAGAATCTTTTAAGGATTTCAACGGAAGCATATTTGAAGGGATTCTACTATAAACCAAGAATAGATAAGGAATTTCTTAAAAAACACTCTAAGGGGTTGATAGCCCTTTCAGGTTGTTTACAAGGTGAGATCCCGAGGAAGATACTCTCAAATTATAGTGATGATGACCTCATATCTTCTGTGGAATCTTACTTGGAGATTTTTGGCAAGGAAAATTTCTTTTTGGAAATACAGGATGTGGGCTTTGGTGAGAACAAAATTGTTAATCGAAAACTCCTTGAGATTTCGAGTAAATTAGGTGTTAAGACTGTAGCAACCAATGATGTGCATTTTTTAAAACCCGAAGATAAGTTGCTACAAGAGATAGTGATATCAATTCAATCTGGATATAAACTGGACGACCCTCGTCGTATGAAGATCGAGACTGACCAGATATATTTTAAGAGCTCTGAAGAGATGTGGCAACTTTTTGGTGAACTCGAAGAGCCATTAATTAATACTTTGGAAATAGCAGAGAGGGTTAATGTAAAACTAGAGTTGGATCCAACAAAGATTCATCTTCCACGATTTGAGATTCCTCCTCAATATAACGATCCTCACGAAATGCTAGTAGATCTTGCCATTAAAGGTTTGCGAAGAAGGTTTGGGGAGGAATTGCCTGAAGAATATAGGGAAAGGCTGGAGAGGGAGTTAAAAGTTATAAAAGATCTAGGATTTTCTCAGTATTTTCTTATTATTTGGGATTTGGTGAATGAAGCCAAGAAACGGAATATTCCAGTGGGTCCTGGCAGAGGTTCAGCAGTGGGTTCCCTTGTCCTTTATGCTATTGGAGTTACTGATGTGGACCCAATAAAATATGGACTTATTTTTGAGAGATTCTTGAATCCAGAAAGGGTGTCCCCTCCAGATGTAGACATTGACTTCGCTGACTTAAGAAGAGATGAGATGATTAAATATATCAGAGAAAAATATGGCGAAGAAAATGTAGCTCAGATAATTACCTTCGGCCGAGCAAAGGCAAAACAAGCAATAAAAGATGTTGCCAGGGTTTTAGGACTTCCATACAGTGACAGTGATAAGTTAACAAAAGCCATGGTTGGATCTGGTTCCCTTGACGATGAATATGAAAACAATCAACTTTTCAGACACCTTGTTGATTCTAATTTAAAATACAAAGAAGTTTTTGATTTGGCGAGAAGAGTGGAGGGTCGAGTTCGCAATATTTCGACACATGCTGCTGGAGTGGTTATTGCACCAGATAAGATTTACAAAATAGCTCCTCTTTATAAGTCAGAAGATGACGAGACGGTAACTGTTCAATTTGACATGAAATCACTGGAACTCTTAGGACTCCTAAAGGTTGACTTATTGGGATTACGAACATTAACAATTTTGAATAATACTGTGGAAATGGTCAGGGAAAAAGAGCCTGAGTTTACTTTGCAAAATATTCCGTTGGATGACAACAAAACTTATGAATTGCTTTCGTTGGGTGACACTACTGGCGTATTCCAATTGGAGTCTGAAGGCTTCAGGAAAGCACTTAAACGTCTTAAGCCGGACAAAATAGAGGATTTAGTAGCTATCCTTGCCCTTTACAGACCTGGTCCAATTAAAAGTGGTATGCTTGAAAGTTACATCCGAAGAAAAAATAAAGAAGAGCAGGTTGAATATGTAGATGATAGGGTGAGAGAATTCCTGGAAGAAACTTACGGTGTTATCGCATATCAAGAACAAGTAATGCTTCTGGCGTCTAAACTTGCAGGTTTTTCCTTAGGAGAAGCCGACTTACTAAGGAAAGCGATGGGAAAGAAGCAGAAAGAAGTTATGGAGAAAATAATGCGGTCCTTCGTTGATGGCTGTGTTAAGAATGGAATTGAAGAAGCGAAGGCTGCTCAAATATTCAACGATATTGTGCCTTTTGCTGAATATGGCTTTAATAAGTCCCATGCTGCTGGATATGCACAACTTGCTTATATTACAGCCTATCTGAAAGCCCACTATCCGTTGGAGTTCATCGTTGCTAATATGAACGCAGAAATGAACACACAAGATTTTCAAGATAAAGTATACAAGTTCCTTTCTGAAGCAAGGAAGTTGGGTTTTAAGGTTAAATCTCCGTCAATTAATGAAAGCGATTTTGATTTTAAAATATCAGAAGATGGTGTTATAGTGTTTGGTTTGGGAGCTATTAAAAATGTGGGTAAATCTGCCGTGGAGGAGATTCTTGCAGCCAGAGCCAAGTTTGGTAAGTTTTCCAGCATAGAAAAGTTTTTAACTTCTGTTGATACTAGGAAAGTCAATAGAAAGACTCTTGAGAGTTTAATTAAGGCAGGAGCTTTTGACGAGATTTTTGAAAATAGAAAATCTTTACTTGCCTCTTTAGACGACCTCATAAGCACTTCTAAGGCTAAGGGGACTCTCTCAGCAGGTCCTTTATTTGCTACAGGTTCTCTTTTTGCGGGCGGTGGGAGTGAAGGGGTTTTTAAATTTCAAGATTTGCCCTATTCTATAGAAGATAAGGTCCTTTACGAGAGGGAAGCTTTGGGATTTTACCTCAGCGCGCATCCTTTAGAGAAATATCCCTTTGTGAGACTTCAACCCTATACAACTTCTCGAATTCGCGACGAGATTTTTGAAGGAGAAGATATAACTCTAATTGGTGTTGTTTCAGAAGTGGTGAGAAAGAAATCAAGAAATGGTGAAACCTATGCTAACGTCACATTGTGGGACTTAGAGGGAGAAATTGATGTAATTATCTTTCCACAACTTTTAAAGGAAAAGGGAGATTTACTGAAGGAGGATGCTGTGGTAGTTCTTTGGGGCAAAGTGATTGAAAATGAAGAAGGAAAGGAAGTTAGGGTTGAGGACATAACATCCTTTAAGGGTATAAGAGGAATTGAATTTGATTTTACTGAAGTTAACGATGTTTCATTTTTAGATAAGATTGCTACTTTTCTTGAGAAATTTTCAAAAGGTTCTTTACAGGTTTTTGTTAGGTTTGGCAATAGAAAGTTTTTATCTGAGTTAAAAGTTTCAGAAGATGCAAGCTTAGTTCGAGAAATTGAGGAAAATCTTCCGAAAGAGTGGGTGAGGATAGTACTTGCATAACTTATTGAATTCAGGAGAGTTATTAGTTCGTATTCGCATCCATTGCGATTGTAGTCAAAAAGTATCTTGACAAAATGAGCGCAATGCTTTATAAATATTATTATATTCAAAACCCTTGTAAAATCATAAAAAGGAGGTAGGAGGATGAACAAGCAAGAAGTAATCAACAAAGTGGCCGAAAAGGCAGGGGTAACCAAAAAAGATGCAGCCCTTGTAGTAAACGCATTCATAGATGTAATAAAAGAAGCTCTCGCGAAGAAGAATGCCGTAAGACTAATTGGGTTCGGCACCTTCGATATTAGAAATAGAGCAGCAAGAAAGGGTAGAAACCCAAGAACAAAGAAAGAGATTAACATACCCGAGAGGATAGTTCCTGTATTCAGACCATCCTCCACAATGAAAGAGATGGTTAACAAGAAATAACAGAAGAAATCTCTTAAAATAAAAAGGGGGGCTTTTAGCCCCCCTTTTTATTTTCTTTAAAAACTTTTTTAGTACATATTCCTGAACAGTTTGATGATTATAGCTTTTTCTGAATGCAAACGGTTTTCAGCCTGATCTAATATAATGGAATGAGGTCCATCCAGAACTTCGTTTGTAATTTCTTCACCTCTATGTGCCGGGAGGCAGTGTAAGATTGAGACGTGGGAAGGTGCATGATTAAGCAATTCCGAGTCAACTTTGTAAATTTTGAAGATCTGTCTTCTTTTTTCAGCCTCTGCTTCTTGACCCATTGAAGCCCAAACATCTGTATATATGAAATCTGCATCCTTAACTGCTTCTTTTGGGTCTCTCACAATTAAAATTTTTGCACCGGTTTTTGATGATATTTCAAGAGCCTTCTGGTAGAGTTCTTTATTCGGCTCGAACCCTTCTGGGCATGCAATGGTGAACTTTCCTCCAAGGAGTGCAGTCATCAACATTAGGGAATTTGCTACATTGTTACCGTCACCTATAAAGGCTAAATTGACTTTTGTTTTCCCTGATTTTTCGAGTATCGTAAGGTAGTCTCCTACTATTTGACAGGGATGTTCAAGGTCTGAGAGTGCATTAATAACAGGTATTCTTGTATTTTGAGACATCTCAATAAGTGTGGAGTGGGCAAATACTCTTGCAACAATCCCATCAACCCATTTCTCTAAATTTCTGGAGACATCCTTAACGGATTCTCTTTGCCCAAGTTTGATATCATTATTAGAGAGGTAGATGGGCTTTCCACCTAAATCATAGACGGCTCTCTCAAAGGTTACGCGCGTGCGTAGTGAAGGTTTCTCAAAGATAAGAGCAACTACTTTGTCTGTAAGTACCTTGTCGTTTACTTTTCCCTTCTTTACCTTTAGAGAAAAATCCAATAACTCGTGGGCCTCATCAATTGACAAGTCTAAGATTGAAAGGAAATCTTTCTTCACTTTTAGTTACCTCCTTTGTTCCCTTTTATTTCCTGTATTTTCTTAATGGTTTCCATTAGTTCCTTGTTCATTTTCAATTGGTTGTATATTAGAGCTTTAAAACTATAGGCGTCTTCATAGTCAGGTTTAATTTCAATGGCTTTATCAAAGGCTTGAAGAGCTTCTTGGAATTTGTTCTGGTTATAAAGGCAAGCCCCAAGAGTGAACCAGATGTCATAAGCGTCTGGCTGTTTTTCAAGGTATTCTTTAAAATACTTCTCTGCTTCTTCGTATTTCGAGAGTCTATAATACGAAAGAGCGGAATTAAGCAAGGCATCTATGTTTTCTTTATCTATTTCGTATGCTTTGTGAAATTTTACAGCTGCTTCTTCATAGTTTCCATTATTGAAGAATATCACACCTAAGTCAAAGTAAGCTTTAGAAAATGTAGGTTCTATCGTTAAGACATTTTCTAAATCTTTGATGGCTTTCTCATTTTCTCCAGCCTGCGAATAGAATTTTGATCTGTAATACAAGGCCTGAACATCCTTTGGGTTACTTTGAATTGCAAGATTTGTATATTTTATTGCTTCTTCATGGTTTTGCTGTTTGTTTTTAATAATTGCGATCGCTAAATATGCGCGTGAATCTTTAGGATTTAGTTTAGTAGCATGTTCAAAGTACTTTAATGCTTTTTCATCTTCACCCTGTTGGAAGAAGTTTTTTCCAGCGGTCAATATGGTGTTTAATTCATTTTCTCCAAATTCATTCCTTAGCTTGCCAGAGTCTGCATCTAAGTCATAGGCCTTAATAAATTCATCAGCAGCCTTTATGTATTCGCGAGTACCGATATAAGCTCTTCCCAACCATAAGTGAGCTTCGGGGTTATTTGGATTCTCAGCAACCCAAGCCTGGAACTCTGTGACGGCTTTATTATATAGCCCTTGTTGCATGTAGATTAAACCTGATGATTTGTGTGGGGTCGTGGCGCATGCTGTAACTAGTAAAGCCACCCCTAATATCCACAGTCTTTTCATAAAATACCTCCTCTCGATTTTTGCTAAATTATAATCGATTTTGTTTAGATAATCAAAACACAGCGGCATAAGTTTCAAATATCAAATATCTATATATTCAAAGATTCAAATTGAATTTACCTTTACTATGACCTAATATTATGAGAGTGACAAGAAGTCTTTATGATAAAAATAAAGTCGTTAATTTGCCTAATCTTTTAAGCTTAGTGCGTTTGGTGTTAATAATTCCATTGGCCTATTTTTTGAGTGAAAAGAGGGTTTATTTCGCTTCATTAAATTTGATAATTATTGTTTTGACTGATGTCCTTGATGGATACTTTGCAAGAAAGTGGCATCTTGAAAATCCACTGGGAAAGATTCTTGACCATGGTGTGGACAAGGTTGTATATATATTTATTTCATTTCTTTTTTACAAATATGCTTCACTACCGTATTGGGCTTTGCTGTTTCTAATTATTCGAGAATTCATAATTCTTGTTATTGGAGGTGCTCTTTATTTTGTTTTCAAGTTGGCTTTTGGATCTTTGTGGATTGGAAAAATTGCGGGGATATTTTATTTTGCAATGCTTTTTTCTTATTTGTTCGGATACACAAAAATTGCAATAATATTTTTGGCTCTGACTGTTACTCTCTTTAGTTTAGTTTTGATTGTATATCCTTTAAAATATTTCCCCATAGTTAAAGAGACTTTTTTAAGAAAAAGGAGGAGAGCAGTTGGACAAGCAGATTTACCTTTTCGAAGACAATAAAGTTGAGCGTTTTCTTCCATTAGTTTGGCTTAATCCTTTTTTAAACCTAAGACTTGGGATTTCTACTTTTTTTGAAAAATGGCAAAGAGTTTTGTCTGGGATAAAGGGTATTTGGGTAAGGGATTATCTTAGAGACTATTCACGGGAATTATATAAAAACCTAAAAGTGAATAGTTCTTTAGAGGGTGAGATTCTAATTGTTAACTGTCGGATTAATCCGTATCAGAAAAATTTGTCGGAAATTCTTAATATTGAATGTGGAGAGGGTTTGAAGTATAAAGATGGGACAGTAATCTCTTTTTGTATAAAAATTGAAACTTCAAGCAATTCTGAAGACTTAGATTCTCTTCTATCAAATGTAAAAAGGTGGAGGACAATAGGTAAGATTGACTTAATTAATGGTCTGGAAGATTTGATACTCAGGAATGGTGATTTCATTAAGGAAGATTTTGATAGATTTTTTGGGAAGTATTATGTTAGAATACCCTCAGACCTCAGGATAATAGGTGATGATGTATTTATAGCTGAAACTTCTAAAATACATCCTTTCGTGGTAATAGATTCAACAGAGGGTCCCGTAATAATTGATGAAGAAAGTAAAATTTATCCCTATGTTTATCTTGAAGGTCCTTGTTACATTGGTAAGGGTACACTTATAAGACCTTTCACTAAAGTATTTAAAAACACGACCGTTGGGCCTGTGTGCAAAGTGGGAGGTGAAATAGAGAGCTCCATTTTTCACTCTTTTTCAAATAAGCAGCATGACGGATTTCTAGGACATTCTTACGTGTCTTCCTGGGTAAACCTGGGAGCTGATACTGTAACGAGTGACCTTAAAAATAATTACTCCAAAATCAGACTTAGATATAAAAATGTGGAATGGGATTCTGGAACTCAATTTATTGGTACCTTTTTTGCAGATCACGTTAAAACCGGCATTAATACAATGCTAAACTCAGGAACTATTGTTGGAGCTTTTACAAATTTATTCGGTGGTGATTATCCACCTAAGTTTATTCCATCATTTTTCTGGGGTCAGAAGGGCAGTTGGCAAGTGCACGATTTAGAAAAAGCCTTAGAGACTGCAAAGTTGATGATGGCGAGAAGAAATGTAAATTTGACTGATAATTATAGAGAATTGGTGAAGCGTGTTTTCCAGTTAACAGAGGAAGAGAGAAGCTACTATTTTGGAAAGTAGATGCGTGTAGCGACCTTTAGTCCCTCATCAAAACCCAGCGAAACAGATTTTTATAAGTCTATTGAAAACTTAGAGAAACATGGAATAGAAGTTGAGATTTCACCCTTTGTATTGGGAGAGCGCTACTTGGATGACCGGAGCGATTTTGAAAGGGCTGAAGATATAAAGTGGGCGTTTAACTACTCAACTGCTGAAACTATAATCCCCACAAGGGGAGGATATGGCCTTGAAAGGGTTTTGGAAAAGGTATTAGACTTACCTTTATCAAAGGGTTCTGGTAAGAACATTTTCGGATTTAGTGATTTTACTTTTCTTTTGAATTACTTGGCTTGTTCCAGTAACTATCGTGTTTTTCATGGTCCAATGTTAGTTTCCAATTTTTCTCAATTTGAGGAGATAAACCTTGAATACTTCATTAAAGCTGTAAATTGTCAGAATTATGAAGTCTCGTGGGAAGGGGAATCTCAAGGGGGAATGCTAACAGCTGAGGTCTTCGGTGGAAACCTTACCTGTTTGTGTTATATAATAAATACCCCATTTTTCCCAAAAGTGAGCGATTTTATACTCTTTTTAGAAGACAGAAATGAACAAGAATACCGGGTTGATAGAATGTTGCACTATTTAAAAATGCTCGGAGTTTTTTCCGTAGCAAAAGGAGTATTGGTCGGATATAGTGATATTGGATATGATGTTTATATTAATTTTTTCAAAAAAATTGGAATCCCCTTTAGCGTTGGATTTCCGGGAGGCCACGGTAAAATTAACCTTCCCATACCTTTCGGTGTGGAATTAAAATTAAATTTTCAAGAAAACTCAGTCCATGTCAGTTTTGTGAAGTAATAGGTCAAAAAGCTTTATTTGTTCCATCGGAAATATTTTGCTGACTTCTTCTGATAGCACTAAGATATTTTTTATCCCTCTCGAAGCCGAATCCCTTAATAGGAGGAAATAAAGCACCTCTTTAAAGTCAATTTTATTATCATCAAAAAAGTTCCACTGAAAGATCAGAAAAATATTGTGTTCATATTCTAAGGAGGCGGCTGCTGAGACTTCCCATCCATCTAAAACCAAGGAGTGGTAGGAGACTTGTAGTCCGGAAATTCTAAATTGCATGAGTAGAGTGGTGATTAAACCTTTTTTCAAAAGAGGAACACACTGAGATTTATTTAATGCCGTCTCTATTTTTTCCTGTAAGTCTAATGGATCATTATAATAATTTAAGTTTGCACTCCTTTTCTCCACCTCTTTTAAAACCTTTGACAAGAGATTTTTATGTCTGGGTTTAATCTTGTATATCCACCTTTCAAAATCGTCAGGCACTCGTATAATGCTGTAATTTGTTTGATTATTTAAAGATGAGCTTTTCCCTAAATTTCCGTTTTCCAGGTATGGAATATAAACCTTTCCGAATTCTTTGATTAAAGCGTCTGAAATTTCATCAAAGTTCTGTACTAAGGAGGGGTGTTTGTTTAAGTGAGGGAGTTCCGTGGGAATCACTGAACGGAAGGTGTCACCTTGATGATTCTTTAACAAGAAAAAATCGATGGGTTCGTCTTTTTCCAGAATAAAAACCAAGCTACTACTATCGCATCCCAGGGCTTCAAGGGCTGTAAAAAGGCACCTTGGATCTCTGAATGGAATTTGAAGATTGAGCCTTTTATTTGATACAACTATTTCTTTTTCAAAATCAAGGATTTTATAGGGATCATCTATATGTTGTATTGATATTTTTATGGCCACGAAATCACCTCCACTTTCACTAAAGCTATTCCTTTCCTTTTAAAATCAAGTAATTCTGCAGCCTTTTCTGACACGTCTATTATTCTGCCTTTTTTAAAAGGTCCTCGGTCATTAATTCTTAAAATTACACTCTTGTTGTTCTCTAAATTTGTTACTTTAACATAAGTATTAAACGGCAAAGTGGGGTGTGCCGCCGTCAATTTTGATGGGTCAAAAACTTCGCCTGATGCTGTTTTTCTTCCTTTAAATTCCCTTCCATAGTATGAGGCATAACCTACCTGAACGAACTTTCTTGTAGCTTTTCTTGGCACACAACCGAGGGTAAATGCTGTTAAAATTGAAGCGAAGACCAAAACTCTTTTTAAAATAGCCATTCACTAAAATATTAAATTATTTCTTTTGATTTGTCAAAAGGGAGTTTATTCCACCACTATTTAGGATTTCTTTTGCTTCTCCTGCCAGATAGAAAGAGCCAAAAACTAAAATTTTGTTTCCCATGGTTACGGCCTTCTCCAGGGCCTCTTTGATATCCTTAGCGTAAGAGATTGCTTTTAAATCGACGCCCGTGGACTGAAATACTTTGTATAGTTCATGAGGATCCGATGCACGAGGGCTCTTTGATCGTGTTAAAATGATATGATATGGATTAGCTTTAATAATCTTTTTGATAACGCTTTCTACCTCTTTGTCTTTATTTATACCAAAAATGAATATACAATGCTCTCCCAATAACTTTTTTGCTGTTTTAAGTAGATTATCGACTGCTGGGGCATTATGTGCTCCATCAACTATTATCAGTGGGTCTCTTGAAACTATCTCAAATCTACCTTCTATTTTCACATTTTCGTAGTTGAAATCCTTAAATCCCAGGATCTCAAGAGATAGACTTGATAGAGCCACATTTTTACATTGAAATAGCCCCCCCTGATTCAGATTGAACACTTTTTCTCCATATAGTCCCCTATATAAGATTTTCAACCTCTCAATTTGGGCTTCTTTTAGTTTGTATACTACATTGTCTTTTAATTTGAATACGGGTGCTCCCCTTTCCTTAGCAATTTTATCTATTACTCTATAAACACTTGGATGTTGTTTCGCGACTACCACAGGACTCGTATTTTTAATTACAGATGCTTTTTCAAAGGCAATTTGGGTTAACTTGTTGCCGAGGATTTCTCTATGGTCATAGCCGATGTTTGTAATCACGGTTAAAATCTGATTCACAGAGTTTGTTGCATCTAATCTGCCACCAAGACCAGCCTCAAGTACTGCATAATCCACTTTTTCTTCTATAAAATAGAGGAATGCCATAAGAGTCAAAGTTTCAAAGACTGTCCTTATACCTCTTTTACCTTCTATTTTTGGTTTAATTTTTTCCAGATATTCTACAAAGGTTTTCTCTGGAATCTTTACTCCGTTTATTCTTATTCTTTCCCTGATATCAACCAGATGAGGGGAGGTATACAAACCTACTTTGAATCCAATTGATTGAAGTCCACCAGCTATTAGATGGGCTACCGAGCCCTTACCCTTTGTTCCAACTATAAGTATTGGATTTTTAATTTTTTTATGTGGATTATCGAATTGACTTAGAAATTCAAAGAAAGGCTCAAGGGATGATACATAGCCTTTCTTTTTTTCGTAATCTATTAGGGAATAAAGGTAAGATACAGCCTCTTCAAATTCCATGAAGTTTTTTGATAAACTCGTTTGCTTCCAGTAAAAGTTCCCTTGCGTTTTCAAATTGCAGTTTTATATAAGCAATCCTCAGAGGGAACCAACCAAAAGCAGTGTGCTCCTTTGATAATTTTATATCCTCTTTTCTATAGCATTTGGCCAAAAAATAGTGCACTTCTTTTACAATTTCAATGTTTCCCTTGTAATACTTGTAAGACAATATTTTATGAAATCCGTCAATTATTTGAAAATCATTAATTCCAGTTTCTTCGAACATTTCGCGTTTAGCTGTGTGGATTAGATTATTATTATCTGAATGCTCTACGTGGCCCTTCGGGAAGCTCCAGTGGGTTGGATGTTTGAGTAATAAATATAATATTCTATCTTTGTCTATGGTGTATGTTATGAAACCGCTTGATATTTCTTTTTCAGTTTTATGCATCATGTTTTTGTAACTTTTCTAAGCCTTTTATTATCTTTCTAATGCACGATTCTTTACCAAGGACCTCCATTAATTCAAATAGGCCCGGTCCAATGGTTTTTCCGGTTAACAGGACCCTTATGGGGTGGATTAATTCCTTAGGATGGATATTTAATTCGGAGCAAAAAATTCTAAGTGTGGTTTCAATGTTTTCTTTGTCGAAATTCTGCAATTCTTCTAGCCTTTTAGTGAAACTTTCTAAAAGATAATGAGTTTCCTGTTTTGAAAAATATTTCTTTATAGCCGCTTCGTCATATTCAATGTTATCGGTAAAAAAGTATTCACAGACTTCAGGTAATTCAGAAAGAATTTTTATTCTCTCTTGGTAGAGGTGCATTATTTTCTTTATTCCCTCTCTGTCGAGAGCTTCCAGGTTGATGCCCTTTTCCTTGAAAAATGGTTTTGACAATTCATACAATTCATCCAAGCTTTTTTGCCTGATATAGTATGAATTCATCCAGTAGAGTTTGTTGAAATCAAATACTGAGCCTCGCTTACCGACCTTTTTAAGGTCAAAAATTTCTATCATTTCATCTAAGGAAATTATTTCTCTGTCTCCTCCGGGAGACCATCCCAATAAGGCAAGGAAGTTTACTAAAGCCTCAGGAAGAACCCCCATTTTTCTAAATTCAAGTACAGAGGTAGCACCATGTCGCTTTGATAGTTTGCCTTTCCCGTCCGGTGCTAAAATAACCGGTAAATGGGCAAAAGTGGGTTGTTCCCAGCCGAAAGCCTCATACATGAATACATGGTAAGGAGTGCTTGGAATCCATTCATCTGCCCTCATAACATGGGTTATTCCCATTAGGTGATCGTCTACCACATTGGCCAGATGGTATGTAGGGAATCCATCAGATTTCAATAGCACTATGTCTTCTAAATCTGAACCCTTAACTTTTATTTCACCCCTAAGGAAGTCTTCGAAAACTATTTCTCTATCTAAGGGTACTTTTAACCTGATTACATAAGGTTTCCCTTCACTCAATAGTTTGTTTACTTCATCTTCAGAAAGGTACCTGCATTTCCTATCGTATCCGGGCTTTAATCCTTTGCTTATTTGTTCTTCTCTTAATGATTTAAGCCTCTCTTCGGAGCAAAAACATCTGTATGCATATCCTTTCTTTACTAAGATTTCAGCATGTTCTTTATATAGTTGAGTTCTCTCGCTCTGAAAGTAGGGCCCTTCATCCCAGACAAGTCCCAGCCATTTCAAGCTTTCTTGGATGTCCTCGACAGAACCCGGTACATACCTTGTTCTGTCTGTATCTTCAATCCTTAATACAAAAATCCCTTTGTTTTTTCGTGCAAAAAGCCAGTTATATAAGGCAGTTCTGGCACCACCCACATGTAAATAACCTGTTGGAGACGGAGCAAAACGAACTTTAACCATACACTTCCACCTTTTGTTTTTTATTTTAAAGCAGAATTCTTATACTGCAAAAAGTTTAAATTACGCTCTAAAAGAATTATAATTTAACTATTATGAAGCCATATAAAAGAAGTCAAAGGGTGTCTCACGAAATATTGAAAATTTTGCAGGAAGCTATACTTTTAGATGTAAAAGACCCAAGGGTTTCTAGGCTTACAATTTTGAGGGTTGATGTAACTGATGACTTAAGGTATGCTAAGGTTTATTATCATTCAGAAAATGAAGAAGCAGAAAAGGGCTTAGAAAGTGCTAAAGGATTTTTAAGGAGCATTATTGCAAGGGAGTTAAACATTAGATTTACTCCTGAATTGAGTTTTATAAGGGTTGAAGATGGATGGGTTTCTTAACGTTTTTAAGGAAAAAGGTTGTACTTCTTACGATGTAATAAGAAAACTTAAAAAGATCCTAAAAATCTCGCGTATAGGTCATGCTGGTAATTTAGACCCAATGGCTGAAGGTGTTCTCGTGGTCGGGGTGGGCAAGGCTACGAGATTTATTGAGTACATAATGAATGAGACCAAGGAATACAGAGTAAAGGTTAAGTTTGGTGTTTTGACAACTACACTGGATATTGATGGTGAAATTATAGAAGAAATGACCCCACCTAGGTTGGACAGGGAGAGGGTCCAACAAGTTCTTGAAAAATTCTTGGGGGAAATTGAACAAGTGCCTCCTTCTGTTTCTGCCTTGAAGTTTGAGGGTAAAAGGCTATACGAATATGCGAGAGAGGGTGTCTATTTAGTCCCGAAACCGAGAAAAGTTAAAATATCAAAGATAGATCTAATGGAAATAGGTTCTGACTATATTGTAATTGATGTAGAGTGCTCATCTGGTACATATATGAGAGCTCTTGCAAGGGACATTGGAAAAGAACTTGATAATATAGCAATAGTTTCGGAGTTGACGAGAATAAGAGTTAATGATTTTAGAATAGAGGACAGTAAGGTACTCGATTTAATGGGTTCTGAGGAAGTTATTAGTTCCTTAATACCCATATCTAAAGCATTACCTTTCAAATCTAGCGTAATTTTAAATTCTAAGGGTGCTTTTATGTTTAATAATGGAAACGTTGTTAGGAGAGGTATGTTTATAAAAACTTCTCAAGACGCCAGAGTCTTTACTTTTGTTAAAGTCTTCGACCAGGAGAATAATTTTCTTGGCGTTGGATTTTTAACTTGGGAAGGTTTGGAACCTAAAAAAGTGTATGTTCCTGGAGAATGATTAGGACTTGCATCACTGTAGGAACTTTTGATGGTGTTCATTTAGGTCACCAATGGATTATTAGTTCAACATTAAAAATATCTGAAGCGTTGGGACTTGAACCCAGAATACTTGTTCTTAACAACCCTCCTAAGTTTAATGGAATCAAGTCGGAAAGGTATCTGATAACTACAGAGGAAGAAAAAATGTCTTTATTAAGAAATCTGGCTGGAAATAGAGTAGAGGCGCTCGAATTTACAAAGGAAATAGAAGAAATGGATCCTGAAGACTTTATTTTTTATTTAAAAGACCGATATAAGGTAAGACATTTGGTTTTGGGTTTCAATCATACCTTTGGAAAGGAGAAACAAGGCAATGTACTTTACCTTTTGGAGAGGCTTGAATATTTTGACCTTGGTTTATCAGTGCTTTCACCAGTCAAGGTGGATAATAAAATAGTCAGTTCCACTTTGATTCGTGAATTACTTAAAGCCGGCGAAGTTAAAACTGCTGCTAAAGGTCTTGGAAGGTTTTATTCTTTATCAGGTGTCGTTACCAAGGGTAAAGGTCTTGCCAGGGAGTTGGGTTTTAGAACGATAAACCTTGAAGTTCCTGAGAAGAAGCTTATTCCAAAGAAGGGGGTTTATGCCGTACTCGTCTCTTTAGGCGGGAAAAACTTCTCAGGTGCTTGCTACATTGGTGATAGCCCGACCCTTGGGTTGAATCGTTTTAGTGTAGAGGTTCACCTCATTGGCTTTGAAGGTGAACTCTATGGCGAACATGTGGACATTAGTTTTGTTGAATTTTTAAGGGAAGATATTAAATTTAATTCTCCTGAGGAGCTTAAAAACCAAATCTCTTCTGATATAGTAAATTCACATAAGCTAATCTCTCAGCTGTTCTAATCTTTTATTTAGAATGAGCTTGGCTCCCTCTTCAGTTTTAATGAACACTTGTCTCGCCTTGACGGTAAGTAGTCTTGCCTTAAGATAAAGGGCTTCTTTCTGATATTTTTTGTTAATTTTTAGAGCGCTGTAATATTCCGATAAAGAAGCAAAGAAGTGGTAGAGTACAAAAGCCCTAACAATAAGAACAAGAAGAGTCTTTCTCTTTCTTTTTAGATAATTGCTAACTTCCTTAAAAAACCTAATCAATCTTAGCGAAGTTCTTGATTGCGCTCAATCCCGGGAATTTAGCTTCTTTACCCAGAATCTCTTCAATTTCAAGAAGCCTGTTGTATTTTGCAATTCTCTCGGAACGCGATAGGGAACCTGTTTTTATCATACCGGTGTTCATTCCTACTGAAAAATCTGCTATGGTTGTGTCTTCTGTTTCTCCGGAGCGATGTGATACTACGGCAGTGTAACCAAATTTATAAGCGAGGTGGATTGTCTCAATGGTTTCAGAAACAGTGCCGATCTGGTTTAGTTTAATTAGAATTGAGTTAGCTACTTTTTCTTTTATTCCTTTTGCTAAAATTGATGGGTTTGTAACAAAAATATCATCACCAATTATTTGAACTTTGTTGCCGAGTCTTTCGGTAATTGCTATCCAACCGTCCCAGTCTCCCTCAGCCAGTGGGTCTTCAAGACTTACTATAGGGAATTTATTAATCAAATTTTCATAGTAATTAATCATTTCCTCAGAGCTAAGCAATTTGCCCTCGAATTTGTAATGACCATTCTCGAAAAATTCACTTGCTGCGGAATCTAATGCTAAATAAACATCTTTGCCAGGCTTGTAACCAGCTTTTTCAATGGCTTGAATGAGAATTTCCAGAGCTTCCTCAGCACTATTTAATTGGGGAGCAAATCCACCTTCATCACCTACAGAGGTAACTTGCCCTTTTCCTTTCAGAATATTCTTCAGACTGCGGAAAACTTCAGCACCATATCTCAGAGCTTCAGCGAAATTAGGTGCACCGGCAGGAACGATCATGAATTCCTGTATGTCCAATGGATTATCTGCGTGTACTCCGCCGTTTATTACGTTCATAAATGGGACAGGCAACGTTTTTGCATTTATTCCACCAATGTATTTAAATAGAGGCATTTCCAAGAAGTTTGCAGCAGCTTTCATCACTGCCAACGATACTCCTAAAATTGCATTGGCGCCAAGTTTTGACTTATTTGCTGTACCATCGAGGGCGATCAAAATAGAATCTATATCACCTTGCTCGAAAGGGGATTTTCCAACTACCGCAGGTCCGAGAACATTGTTTATGTTTTCAACTACTTTCCTAACTCCTTTCCCGCCGTAACGATTGTCCCCATCTCTTAGCTCAAGAGCTTCTCTCGTTCCTGTAGAAGCTCCGGATGGAATGGACGCTCTACCAAAGATCCCATTGTCTAAATAGCAGTCAACTTGAACCGTAGGGTTACCCCTTGAATCCAATATTTCTCTCGCTTTAATTGCTTCAATTTTTACTTTTTTCACTGTTAATACCTCCTAGTATTGATAAAAGTAATTCCTGTAGTCCTTTACATCCGTTATATCTACAAATCTTTGTTGGAGTTCTCTAAAGGTTAAGTCCCATATCCTTCCATAGCTCCCAGTCATGTATTTTGCGTAAGTTTTAATCTCATCAGGGTTTGGTTCAACTCTTTCCATTAGTTTTACAATATAACCTCCATTGGGATGAGATATAAACGGTCCATAAATTTTACCTGGTTCTTTTAAATTATATATAAAACCACTGAATTTAATGTCCTTTCCAATAAAAAATGAAGGAACTGTTTTGACAGTAAAGTAACTCGTTGTCTCCACGACGCATGGAACCGAGAGTTTTAAAGGAATAGAGTCCATTTCAACTCCCTGTTTGAGGAGGGCATTTGCTTTTTCCAGTTCCTTTTTAATTAGTTCGATCTTTTTATCAGCGAGATACATGCCTTTGATTCTGCCTCTCACCTCATTATCCTCAAACTCAGGTATTATTCCTTTGTCCTTTTTGTAAATGTAGAATACCTTGTAAGCATCTTCATCTTTAATAACGTCTGAAATTGCACCCTTTTTCGATTCTTTTACGAACTTTTTAACAACTTCGTTTCTGAATCCAACGTAGGGTATGAAAAATCCCTCAATATTAAACTCCTGAGTATCCAAGGCTTCCAGATTTAGTTCCTTCGCAGCCTTTTCAAATCCCTTTTTCTTTGCCTGCTTTAGAAATTCTTGTGCCTTTGAATAAGCTTCTGCATAGGTGTTTTCCGAAGGTCTTATGGCAGCATAAACGTCTCTTACTTTAATGCTATCTTTTGCTTTATCAACAACCTGGAAAAGATAGTATCCCTCACGGAATCTAAATGGCCCTGCAACTTCACCAACTTTGAGCGGCGAAAGTGCATTATAAATTTCTGTAAATTTTGTATCGGCTCTTTTTATCCAACCAAATTCTCCTGTATCGTCAGAAAAATCTCTGATTAAGTTATCAAAACTTTCTCCCTGTTTGTATATTTCAAAGGCAGTATTTACTCTTTCTAATGCCGAAGCTGAATCCTCAGCTGACGGGGTTATCTCAAAAACAACAATTTTCATAGCAGCTCTTGGTGGCCTTTTGAATTTATCTTTATTTTTCTTGTAATAGGCTTGTAAATCTTTAAGTTCAACGGGAATTAGTGAGTCAGGAATTTGGTAAGATCTTATTCCTAAGTATTTAATCTTAAATCTGGTGTTTTCTAACCGATAATTTTCTTCTCTTTCGCGATTTGAAATGTTAAAAGAAAGCGCCAGGTCTTGAAGGGTTAGTTCTTGCACCAAGTTGGACCTAATTTTATATAACTGGCTTATTACATAGTCACGGTTTCTTGGGTCTTTCAGAACTTCTATATATTTATTTTGGTCAAATTTACCATCGGTGTAAAAATTAGAATCGGCCAATATTTCGGCTGGAGGATTCATGAATAATATTTGTGTGTAAACATCATTTGAAAAATCAATCTTTCTGTATTTTTGGTCCAGTTGGGACCACTTTATTTTCATTACCACATCGTAGAAGTGAAAATCCCTAATAGCCTTAATTTCTTCAGGTGTCAGGTTTTTGTTTGGCCTTGTTCTCAAGGTTTCCTGAATGGCTAAGGAGACCATCCTTTCGAAATCGGTATAATTAATCTTTACTCCATCAATCTCTGCAATGATACCTTTTTCCCATGGTTTGCCTTTACCACCACCGAATCCGGCGACTGCAGATCCTAATTCAAAGAAAAGCCAACCAAAGAAAGCTATTACAACAATCCACAAGATTGTCCTCGTTGAGGTACGCAATTTTTGCATAAACATAAAAAATCTCCTCCTTTGATTTAAAGTATAAAAACAGAACCTCGCTCAATCAAGAAATTACTTTAAAAGCTCTTGCCCTTTAAATTCCCTTTCAGGAGAAAATTCATCCAAAATAATTTTTATTTCCTCACTCATCTTACCGTCAAGATATTCTGCAACATAAAATCCCAATCCCGGTCCCAGCATAAAGCCTTGCCCGCACATTCCAACAAGATGAAGGAAATTCTTTGGACCGTAATAGCCTACGATGGGGTTACCGTCCGGCGTCATGGGGTAAACACCTCTCCATGTTCTTCTGACTCTAACATAAGCTAATTTGGGCATAACCTTTATCATCCTTTTTGAGACCATTGGTAGAAAAACCGAGGTCTCTCTCAGGTCGGTTCCCCAGATAGGTGGCTCAGGAGTTAAGCAAAAAATAATTTGTCCTGTTTTATGTTGGTAGAAGTAAAAATTCTTACTGCCTTTTTCAGGTTTTATGTCTACAATCATGGGATTAACGAATCTCTGGAAGGGTTCTGTAACACCTGCTTCATGGGAATCCGGAGTTACAGGAATTTTTACATTTGCAAGGGCTGCGATTTCTGCTGCTTCTCCCCCTGCGCAATTAATTATCACATCGGCAAAGTATTTATCCTTTGTTGTGGATACTGCTCTTATTCTTCCATCCTCAATATCCAAATTGGTAACCTTTTCGTGGAATTTGAATATAGTCCCCTGTTTTTTAGAATGTTTGTAGAAGCTAAGAACGGAGAGTAGAGGGGAGGCACTCCCATCCCGTGGCGAAAAGGTTCCACCCAGTAGACCGTCGGGGTTTAAACCGGGGATTATCTTTAAGATTTCGTCCTTTTCGTAAAAGTCAATTTCAAGACCAAATTGTCTCTGATATTTCACAAGCTCCTTTAAAGAGTTCTTATCCTCTTCCCTGTAAGTTACAAAAGCATATCCGCCTTCGTAGTATTCTATGTCGTCTCCAGTCTCTTTTTCCCAGTTTCTGAAGATTTCAAGGCTTTTAAGTCCAATAATAATTTTCCCGGTGGAGGAGTGGGTTGCTCGGATTCCACCAATCGCTGACTTGTTTGAACCTTGGCCCGGACTAGGTTTTTCATCAAGAACCAGCACCTTTGCACCTTTCTTTGCCAAAAAGTAAGATAAAGGAACTCCAACACTCCCTGCTCCAATTATGATAAAATCAAATTTATTTCCCATTTTCTTTCTCCTTTTTACCGGCTAAAATTCCAAGGGTTACTTCCATGAATAGCGGGCGCTTGTCCCATTCTGTAAATTCTCCTTCTTTTACACCATCTTCTTTGAACAATCTTTTGATGAGATTTGTACATGTTTTCCCTTGACATGCGCCCATGCCTGCTCTTGTCAGTGCCTTTATTTCGTTCATATCCCTCACGCCTTCTCTTATTAATTTTCTTATTTCTCCTGCGGTTACCCTTTCGCATCGACATACAATCGCTTCATCGGGGATGGGGGTGATGTCTTCGTGCTCGTAAGGTTGGTGTTGCACTATCCTTACCCCAGTGACTTTCTCCGCAATCTCCGGGGATACTTTTAATTTTAATAGTCTTGTTTTAACAGGTAAATTTTTGATCTTTTCGGCGAATCTAATTCCAACCACTTCTGCTTTGCCCAAGATGTTTCCTAACCTATCGGTGACCTCAACTTCACCTCCCACTTTAAGAACTCCCTCATCAAATTCAAAGGGAATTGTCACAATTGGCGTTTCTTTTCTAAAGTCAACAAGGGTGATAGCCGTTCCGGGGCATACGGCAACGCACATTTCGCAACCGATACATCCACCTGTGTAGACCGGTGGATTTAGAATGCTCCCTTCTATTAATATGCTATTTTTGGGGCAAATAGTGGAACAAGGATTACATGGAATTTCCTGGACGCAGTTCAGAATTGGGTATACACCCTCCTTTATTTCCGGGTATTTCATCTCAAATATTTTGCCCGGCCTTGATTTGAGAACTTTCTGGGTTTCGTAAAGTTCGGTCGGAATTTCGCCTTTAAAGAGTCCCAGTTCTTTAAGTATTTCGTATCCTTTAATTTTTCCTGAGAAAATAGCCGATGATGCTTCAGCAATCTCTTCTGAATCTCCTGCCACGAAGGTTTTTATTCCAAACTTCTTTGCTTTTTCATAAAATTCATTTACGGGGTCAAGTCCCACAGCCACCAGCACAGTATCGCAACGGAAGGTTTTTTGGGTTCCGGGAATCACCTGAAATTTTTCATCAACCTGGGCAATGGTTATTGATTCCACTTTACCGTTACCATCAACTTTTAAAACGGTATGGGAGGTAAAGACGGGGACGCCGAGCTTAAGGAGCTTCTCTTTGTGAACGAGATACCCACCCACTTCAGGCATAATCTCGCATAGTCCCACCACATTAATACCTGCTTGAAGTGCGTGATAGGCAGCAATCAACCCAACATTTCCGCCTCCAATTACAAAGAGATTTTCGGCTGATTTGACCAAATCTCTGTTGACTAAGGTTTGAAACGCTCCTGCGCCATAAACGCCCGGTAATGTGTTGCCGGGGAACAAAATAGATTTTTCTCTGGCGCCTGCACTTACCAACAGTATTTTGGGTTTAACGAGTACATATTGCTTTTGTTCTTTTAGTATGCCCACCTTCTGGTCAGAAAATACCCATATGGCTGTTGAATTCAACCATATATCTATGGAAGGGAAGCTTCTAACCTCTTCTTCCAACTTTTTAGCAATGTCGATTCCTCTCATGCCTGCATAACACGCTTCAACAGAGCCAAAGAATTTGTGTGTTTGGAGTACCAATTTTCCACCCAGTTGGTTTTTGTCGTCCACAATAAGGGCCTTTATATCCTTCTCACCGAGAACAGTGGCTGCCCTTAAGCCTGCCGGACCTCCTCCGATTATAAGTACATCGTATTCGTATTCAGGAATTTCTTCAAATTCTGGTACCTCATTCATGTCAGGAAGTTTGGGAAGGCCGTCCAGAGGTTCTACCTCCATACCTTCTTTAACCGTGGTCATACACGCTTTGACGGTGACGCCATTTGCGATCACCTTACACTGGTCACACTGTCCGTTGGCGCAGAATATTCCAAGTGGAGCTTTATCTTTGTGATGCGTTCCGAAAATGCGAATTCCGTTAGCATAAAGGGCAGAGGCGATGGTTTCGCCTTCTTTTGCCTCCAGTACCTGTCCTTTGAACTTGAATTTGATCTTTTTTGCAGGTTCTACTTTTATTATTGGGTGTGAAGTGATTCTAAATTTATCCATTTTCTCCATCCTTTTTAATATGCCAAATATGTAATTCTTGAACTTTTTTCTTTCCCCGGGTTTAAAGTAAAATGCTCAAAACTGAGGCATTCTTTGAAGCCTGCCTTTTTTAAAAGTCTTCTAACTTCTGATGGTCCGTAACCCCTTTCACGAAAGATGGTGCTAATTTTTTTATAGTAATCTTCTTGGGTTTTTACAAAGAGTGTGAAATAGAGGTATGAAATTCCATTGCTATATCTTGAGCGCCAGATTGTTATGGTTTTTGCAGTCTCTTCTACTCTTGTTTTGTCGTCCCATTCTGTTTTGAGAGACAAATCGGTGTTTAAGTCAAAAACGAAGGCACCGCCGTCTTTGAGTATATTTCTTACTTGGGTGAAAGTGTCCTGAAGCTCCTTCGGATCAAGAATATTGTTTAAGCTATCAAAGGTGGATATGACTGCATCAAAAGTTTTCTGTTTAAAAGGAATTTTTCGGAAATCACCCAGTACAAATTTAGGTGGATTTTGTTTTGATTCAAATTTTCTTTTTGCAACTCGAATCATTCCTATGGAGTAATCCAGTCCCACTATTTCGTAATTGTGGTTTATCAGATAATATGCCACGTTTCCCGTTCCTACTGCAAGGTCAAGTACTTTTTTTATTGACTTAAGTGGTGCAAGGTTGAACAGGGTTCTTATATATTGAGCCCATGCAGCATAATCAACTTTTGACATTATCTCGTCATAATATTCAGCAATTACGCTAAAGGGGTCGTGCATTTTTAGAAGTTTAATGTAAAGGCTTTGTAGCTTCAAACATTGTGGTTAATTACAGGTGAATTTTTGAAATTCTAATTGAGAATTTTATAATTTATGCATGTGTCCTTTAAATACTGATGCTATCAGGTTTGATTTCCCAATTTTGGAGCGAGAAATTAGGGGGAAGAGATTGGTTTACTTAGACAATGCAGCCACTTCCCAGCGCCCGATACAGGTGATAAAGGCCCTTGAGGAGTTTTACACCGAGCACAATGCCAATATTCACAGAGCAGTCCATACTTTATCACAGGAAGCGACGGAACTTTATGAAGAGTCACATAGAAAAGTTCAGAAATTTATCAATGCAAAAGCCTTTGAGGAGATAATATTTACGAGGAACACCACGGAATCCATTAACCTCGTCGCTTATTCTATGGCCTATTCTCTGAAAGATGGAGATGAAGTGATAACTACCGTTATGGAGCATCACTCCAATATGGTGCCCTGGCAGATGCTAAGGGACCACTTTGGAGTTAACCTTAAATTTGCAAGGTTAAAGCCGGATGGCTCTCTTGATCTGGAACATCTTGAGTCTCTGATTACTGATAATACGAAACTGGTTGCATTAACCCATGTTTCTAATGTTCTGGGGATAGTAAATCCTGTGAAGGAAGTAATAAAAATAGCCCATGCTAAGGGTGCGCTTGTTTTGCTGGACGGAGCTCAAAGTGTTCCTCATCTTAAGGTGGATGTTCAGAATTTGGATGTGGACTTCCTTGCCTTTTCCTCTCACAAGATGTTAGGACCAACAGGTGTTGGGGTTCTATACGCCAAAAAAGAAGTATTGGAGAAAATGGAGCCTTTTCTTAGAGGTGGTGATATGATTTCCACTGTTCGTTTAGAAAAAGCCGAATGGAATAAACTTCCGTGGCGTTTTGAAGCAGGAACCTCTAATTTCGCAGATGGTTATGCCTTTGGTGTAGCGATTGATTATCTGGAAAGGGTCGGGATGGATTCAATTTTTGAGCATGAGAAGGAGATTGCACAGCATACTCTTAAAAGGCTTTTAAATGAGGTAGAAGACATAAAGATTCTTGGTCCCATTGAAGGAAGAATTGGTGTTATCGCCTTTTATTTTGAAGATATTCCTCCTGACCTTATTGGTATTGCAATGGATAACGAAGGTATTGCAATAAGGACTGGATGCCATTGTGCGCAGCCCCTCCATGAATTTTTCGGCATTAGAGGTACTGCAAGAGCCAGTTTTTATCTGTACAATACACAAGAAGAGGCAGATTATTTTGTTGATGTCTTAAAGGAAGTTGTAAAGAGAATTAGACAATAGTTGAGGAGATGGAATATGCTTTATAAAGACTCCGGAGTGGATATAGACAGGGGAGACAATTTAGTTGATTTTTTAAAGAGCGTCATAAAGTTAGGCCGTGAAAATATAGGACCTTTCTCAGCAGTTATTGATTTGAGTAGTTTAAAAGGTTTCAATAATCCCGTTTTGCTGGCTTCAACCGATGGTATAGGAACTAAAATTGACCTAGCCCTTAAGTGGAACAAACTGGAAGGTCTCGGATATGACCTTTTCGGAATGTGTGTAAATGACATTGCGGTTTATGGGGCTAAACCGTTATTCTTTCTTGATTATTACGCTACGGGTCGCCTGGATCTGGATGTGGCAAAAGTGGTTTTAGGTTCTTTGGTAAAGGCTTGCGAAGAGTTTGAATGCCCACTTGTAGGCGGGGAAACTGCAGAATTGCCAGACCTTATTCCACACGGTAAGTTTGATATTGCTGGTTTTGTAGTCGGAGTTCAGGATAATGAAAAGATACCTTCTCCGGAAAGGGTGGAGAATGGAGATGTCCTTGTGGGTCTTCCCTCATCGGGTATCCACAGTAATGGATATTCCTTAGTCAGAAAGATCGTTGAAAAGGCTGGAATAAGGGAGGAAGATCCGGTTGGAAAGGGTACAGCGAAAGAGATGCTTTTGAAACCTACGAGGATTTACTCCAAGATAGCCTCAGAAGCATTTAGTAGGTTTCATATTCACGGTGCTGCCCATATTACAGGAGGGGGAATTCCAGGTAACCTTTCCAGGTGCTTACCAAAGAATCTGGATGCTAAAATATCTAAAAACAGCTGGAAAATATCTGAAGTTTTTGAATTTCTCAAAATAAAGGGTGAAGTACCCGATGAAGAGATGTGGCGGGTTTTTAACATGGGAATAGGATTTATTTTCATTGTCGCACAGAAGGATTTAAAAGATTTTCTTAAATTCTTAGAGGAAATCGGTGAGGAACATTTTGTTATTGGTTCTATTGTCCCCGGTAGCGGTAAGGTAAGAATAGAATAACCTAATTACAACTTAGAGCCATTTGCTTTGTTTATACCATTCCAGGGATTCATAAAGACCTTCAAGTAAGCTGTACTGGGGTTTGAACCCCGTTTCCTCGTAAAGGGGTGATGGATCCCCTATCCAGTATTTCTGGGAGAGTTCGTTTGCTTTGTCGCTGTTTGCAATCGTTGGTTTCCCCAGGAGTTTACCGAAAATCTCATTGAGCTTGAGCAATGGTCTAAAAACGAATTCGGGAATAGTTATTTTTAAAAGGCTCTTTTTACCGTAAAAAGATTGTATTCCTTCTATTAGACTGGTGAGGGTTGTGTATTCCGGATTTGCTACAAAATAAATTTTATTTGCAATTTCCTCCTTTTCAAGGAGTTTCAAAATTAAGTTCACGACGTCCTTTACGTAGATAATGTTAATATATTTTTCTCCATTTGGCATTGGTAGGATGCCGGTTTTGGCGAGTTTAAAAAACCTTAATGTTTCTTTGTCACCGGGTCCGTAAACTGAGGCTAAACGCAGGATTATATAAGGTGATTCCAGATGATTAATGATGTAATTCTCTGCCATGAGCTTTGATTTACCGTACCAGCTTACCGGTTCTGGTGGCTGGTCTACCTTTCTTGGGATCAATTCCTTACTTGGACCTTGGGCACTTTGGCTTGATAAAAAAATGAACTTTTTGAAATTACTCGGTTTTACCTTGTTTAAGGCATCAACAAGAGATTTTGTTGAATTGAAATTGCCCTTTATGAAGTCCTCAGGCGAGAAGGCTTTTATAACACCGGCACAATGTATCAAGTAATCCAGATCTTTTACGAACTCTTCAATTTTTTCACTATTTGAAAAATCGCCTTCTACCTTTTCTACATTTTCAAAGGAGACTTTCTTTGAAGCATTTCTTACCAGAATCTTAACCTGATAACCATTTTTGGTAAGTTCGGGGACCAAATTTTGGCCTATAAATCCGGATGTACCGGTTACCCCAACTTTCATACTTGTTTATTAATTATAATTGCTCTGCCTTATAATTCAAAAAATGGATTTACTCATCTTTGATTCTCGAGAAATAGAGGTTGTTGGCGTTGATGAGAATGGATACGGACCTCTGGTGGGTCCCCTTATTGTTACGGGTGTTAAGGTTGGCTTTCTTGGTAATGATCCCATTCTGGCTTCAGAGGCGCAAGGGTACAAGTTCCCGATTCCTGTGAGAGATAGTAAAGATCTGTTCAAGAGGGATATAAACAGCTATAGAATCGGAGAGTCTGTGGCTCTGACCCTCCTCCGAGCATCTGGTATTGAGGTGTCAACCCTTCAAGAACTCATTTATAATATTGTTTTGGAGCCCTTTAAACTAAGTGAATACGGCTTAGAGGATTTATCTTTGCCGGCCTTTGGAGGTTTTCCCAATGATAGGCTTCTCACCTACTTTAAGACCTGCTCTATTACGATGAAATCAATACTTCAAAGGGTTATTATGGCTGATGAATTTAACGAGTTGATAAGAAAAGTTGATAATAAAGCTTTTCTTGATTTTAGCTTATTTCTTTCTATAGCTGAAAGGATGGGTAATGGTGTTTATTTGATGGGAAAGATCGGCTCAACCACAAAGTACGGAAGATTTTTCGAACAGTTAGGGATTGGTTATAAAGCCTTAAAAGAGACCTTTGCATTTTCTTCTTATGAAATTGAAGGTAAGAAAAATATGCATTTTATTTTGAATGGAGACAAAAAGTTCTTACCTATTATGTTTGCTGGAATCATAGGGAAGTATATTAGAGAACTGATTATGCAAGCCCTTTCTTTGTCCTTAGGTTATACTGACACAATTCCCTTCGCTTCAGGTTATTTTCACGATAAGAAAACTTTCGAAATACTAGAAAGATTAGATTCAAATCTTGTTCCTAAATGGAAAAGAGTTCGCTAAATTTAAATTAGATTCAGTTCTCTGTGTTTCCCTGCTATAATCTTTGCTAGGTTATTTAGTTTCTCTTCAGCTTCTTTGTCTGGTAAGCCTTTAAAAGTAACGGGTTCCAGTAATTCGCCTTTGAAGTTAGTCATTATATTCTTAAGGTCTTCTAAAGTCTTTCCACCCCATCCATAGGAATTTACAACAGCTAAGAATTTTGTTTTTGGCCTAAGAAGATTTGCCAGTAGTGCTGCGCTAAGGGCGTTGGGATGTGCTGAGCCTAAAACCGTTGGAGTAGCCAGAATAAGCGTCGCGGCATCCACCAGATTCATTGCCATTTCGCCGATATCTGCTGATGTGAGGCTCATAACCTTAGCTTGTACTCCGTAATCTACCAATTTTTGTTCCAGAATTCTGACAGCCTTTTCAGTACTATGGTGCATTGAAACATAGACCAGAAGGGCAAGATTTTTTACCCTGTCTGAGCTCCACTCTTTATAGGCATCAATTATTAACTGTGGGTTGGAATAGATTGGGCCGTGGCTCGGACAGATCATCTTTGGATTGAAATTGACTATTTTTTCTATATTCTTTGGGATAATGTTCCTGAAGGGTGCCATTATCTCTGCATAGTATCTTTTTGCGGAATTATAGACCTCTGGTGAGCCTTCGGTTATGAAATCTGTTGTAGCTAAGTGGGCCCCGAAGAAGTCGCAGGTGAAGGCAATCTTTTCCTCTTCCAATAGGGTGGTTTGAGTTTCAGGCCAGTGTACCCAGGGAGTCATTATGAAGCGAAGAGTTTTTCCACCTATGTTTAAGGTGTCGTTTTCATTGATTATCATTATTCGTTCTCTGGGTATTTGTAGGTGTGTAATGAGTAGCTCGGCACACTTCTCGTTTGTCACCACCTTTGCATCCCTGTATTTGTCTAAAACTGCCGGTATCGCACCCGAATGGTCCTGTTCGGCGTGGTTTGAAATAATATAGTCAATCCTCTCCACTTCTAAGTATTTAAGGTCGTTAAAGAATTCTTCTACTTTAAGAGTGTCTGTGGAGTCTATTAAAGCTACTTTTTCTTTCCCTTTTATGAGATAAGCATTATAAGTGGTGCCTTCCGGTAATGGTATTAGCTCATCAAAAAGTCTTCTTTCCCAGTGTAAGGTATTAATTAAATAAATATCCTTTGAAATTTGCTTGACTGCCATCTTTACTCCTTGGTTTCTTCTTTGATGTATGTTGAAGCAGTCTTGGGGGTCTTCCCTTTAACTTCTTTGTGATAGTAATCATAGGTCATAGGTTTCCCTTCACCCAAAATGTCTGCATCTACTACATCAGCCAGGAAAATGGTGTGGGTTCCTGCATCAAAGGAATTGACGACTTTACCTTCTATATATGCACAGGTATGGTCCAGGATGATTGGCAGGTCGTTGTCTGTGATTTTATAGCTTACTCCTTCAAATTTGTTTATGTCTCTTCCGGATTTAAATCCGAATTGGCCAATAAATTTGAAAGGTGTTTCTTCCGTAAGGATGTTGATTGAAAATTTCCCGGTTTTTGTGATCATTTCATGGGTTAGATTGAGTTTGTTTATCGCAATAGCCACCCTGATAGGCTCTGCTGTTACCTGGAAAACAGTGTTGGCAATTTGCCCATTCAGCTTGTTTCCATCCTTGACAGCGACAATGTAAAGCCCATAATTTAGTTTAAAAAGGGCTTGTAGGTTCATAATTCCCCCTATTTTAAATTCCAAATAAAATTTTCTAACTTATTGGAATAACTATTAGTCTCAAGTTCTTTGTCCCTCAGAAAGAGAGACTTTGTAGGCGGTGCGCCCAAAACGCGAATTATTTCATTTACTATTTTTGAATTCTTTTCGCCAAAGCCCGAAACACTTGCAAGATATAGGTTTTTATCCTTTAATATGTTGGAGTATTTCTTCAGAAAAGTTAAAAAAGGTGCTGGTAGGTGACCTGCCCAAACGGGTGTTAGTAGAATTATTTTTTCATAATTTCTCAGGTCAATTCCAATATCATTTACCTTCACTGTCTTTCTTGTTAATGCATAAAAACTGTCCCTGAAGAAGTTTCTTCTTTGGCCATCATCTATCTTTAATATGTCGCAGTTTATGGATTTTTGAATCTCCTTGGCAATTCGCTCGTTATTACCTGTACCTGAGAAATATATAGCCAGAACTCCCATTTTAATTCCTCTTTACTCAGCTTTCCAAGCAATTTTTGCACACACCTTGGAAATAAACTTCCTGGGCTTCAATCAAGTGTCCTTCTTTTGTTCTCCTACCTGAAAGGTCTTGGAAATCCCAGTCTACATCATAGACTTTTCCGCATTTCACACAGTGGAAATGGGCATGAGGTTCGGTATAGGCGTCAACCCTGATTTCATTGGGATCTATGTTGATTATTCTTATGATCCCTTTTTTCTTGAAGGACTCTATGGTATTGTATATGGTTGTTTTTGAGAGGGTGGGAAGTTCAGCGCTTAAGGCCTTGTACATTTCATCTGCGGAAGGGTGGATTCTGTTTTTCAGCAAAAACTCAAGGACTTTTACCCTCTGTATGGAAGGTTGGATTCCATGCTCACGCAAAATCGCTTTTGCTCTTATTGTAATTTCGTTTTTCATTTAAATACCTCCCCCGTCTCCTTTGCCCATAATAGAAGATCAATATGGGCAAAGGGAATTCCAATTTTTTTTGCAAAATCTTTTAATTTTTCCTCAATAACTAAATATTTTGATTTATTAAAGCTTTTGGGGATTGCTTTAATAACACCGTATTTTTGTAAGTTCCTCAAAATATGCCGATCTAATATTGCCAGGTCCAAGTGCCCCGTATTTCTCAAAAAGTGGCTCGCTTCCTTCATACAAAGACCCAGAAAATTTTTGATGATAAAATCCCTTTTTTCACAACTGGGAACATCTGAGGAGACAAACTCTTTGAGATTAATTCCCTCTTTATTTAATTTTTCAAAGTTGGAACGGAGATATTTCGCCTTATTGTTTGGGAACCTTACACCCTTTAGATATGGCCTTATCCTTTCTTCATCCGGTTCTTTTAACACGTTGTCCTTAAACATATTTTCCACGCTTTTCCAACAGATTTTTGCTTTGGATTGTGGGGTAAGGGTGCAAAAAGCGAACTCTTTAAGAATTTCTTCTTCCTTTCCGTGGCGTTTAGATTTAAATTCCTCAATCCTTCTTTCAATGTCGTGTTTGTATATTTTGTAAATATCGAAAAGTTCCGCTATATTTTCCATTTTAATATAATCTTGAAATTATTTTAATGTTTAACACACGGCAAGTCAAGTTTTATTTTAACTTTGTGGCGTAAAGGACCGTGACCATGACCAAGGTCCGGTGCATCTTTGATAGCTTTGTAGATATACTTCTTAGCAATACAAACTGCATCGGGCACCTCTAATCCGGAGGCGAGAAGGGCAGTTATTGCTGAAGATATGGTGCATCCGGTTCCATGGGTATTCTTTGTGTTGACTCTTTTGCTGGTGAATTTGTATATTTTTTCTTCAGAGATTAGAATGTCCGGTACATCTGAAAACCCTTCCAGGTGTCCCCCTTTCATCAAAACCCATTTCGGGCCCTTTTTAAGGATTTTTTTCCCTGCCTCAATTATTTCCTCTTCATTTTTTATTGTTAGGCCTGCTATGATCTCTGCTTCAGGTATATTTGGAGTTACGAGTAAAGCCATGGGTAAAAGTTTTTCCATCAAGGCTTCAATGGCATCCTCCTTGAGAAGTCTCGCCCCACTTTTGGCTACCATCACAGGGTCAATCACTAAATTTTTTACTCTGTAGTAGGATAGTCTTTCGGCAACTGTTTCGATAATCTCTTTGCTAAATAGCATTCCCGTTTTTGTAGCGTCGGGAGGAATGTCTTCAAAAATTGCATCTATTTGAGCCCTTACGAAATCCGGGCTGCTCGGGAATATGGCAGATACTTTAAAGGTATTCTGACCTGTCAGAGCTGTGATAACACTCATTCCGTAAACGTCAAAGGCCTCAAAGGTCTTTAGGTCTGCTTGAATTCCGGCGCCCCCGCTGGAATCACTTCCGGCAATGGTTAGAGCGATTCCTTTATACGGTCTCATTTTTATCCTCCACTATGATATTGTTGGAATTGTTTGCTTCAGCTCGTACAAATTGAAGTAGATATAAGTGGTAGTATATCCCTTGTTTCTTTATGAGTTCTTCGTGAGAGCCTTCTTCAATAATTTTACCTCCGTGGACAACAATAATCTTGTCAGCATCTTTAATTGTGGATAGACGGTGAGCTATCACGATGGATGTTCTTCCCCTCAGTACTTTTTTAATTGCCTGTTGTATGAGTTTTTCGGTATAGGAATCCACGTTGGAGGTGGCTTCGTCTAAAACTAAGATTTTTGGATTAAAGGCAAGAGCCCTTGCAAATGATAACAATTGCCTTTCCCCAACAGATAAGGAAGCACCTCTCTCGCCAAGAATTGAATTATATCCACCATCTAATTTTTCAATGAAGTAACTGGCATAAACATTTCTGGCTGCTTCTTGTATTTGTTCATCAGTTATGTTTTTATTAAAAAGGGAAATGTTTTTCTTGACTTCACCTGAAAAAATGAAGACATCCTGTAAAACAATTCCCATCTGGGACCTAAGATAATCCAGATCGTATTCTTCAATGGGTATATCATCTATCAAGATTTGTCCCTTTTGCACAGGGTAGAACCCAAAAAGGGCAGAGATAATTGATGTTTTTCCTGCACCTGTCGGACCAACAATGGCAAGGGTTTCTCCGGGATTTACCTTGAAACTAACATCTTTTAAAATCCAGTTTTCTGGTTCGTAATAGAGCCATACGTTTCTAAATTCAACTTTACCCTGGATTTCTTTCTTAAGCCCCTTGCCCTTGAATTCAGGAGGAGTATCTAATAGTTCAAAGATTCTCTCACCTGCAGCCATTGCTGATTGCATTATATTGTACTTTTCTGAAAATTCGGTTATCGGTTGGAACAACATGTCAATATAGGAGAGGAAGGCTATTAGTGACCCAAAAGTAAGCATGTTCCTGATTACCTCTCCGCCACCAATCCAAATTACGAGAGCAACGGCAGTTGCCCTTAAAAGGTCTATTAATGGCCTGAAGGTAGCAAAAACGTATAACTGTTGTATGGTGGCATCAAACAGTTCTTTATTGTTATGTGAAAATTTATTTCTGAATAGGTTCTCCAGATTGAAAATCTGGATTATTCTGATCCCTGATATGCTTTCCTGTAAAAAGGCATTCAATTGAGAGAGTTTCGCCCTGACCTTTCTGAAGGCATCTCTCAGTTTAATTCTGAAAAGTAGTGTTACTGCCAGAAGAAAAGGAGACACGCTCAGAACCAATAAGGTTAACTTCACATTCATTCTAAACATTATAGCTAGAACTCCAATTATGACTATAAAATCTTTAAGGAGGTATATTAGAACTGAGCTTAGCATTTCCGCAAGGGCTGAAATATCATTAGTTACTCTTGTAACCAACCTTCCGGCCGGGTTTCTGTCAAAGTAGGAGAGTGGAAGGTTAAAAAGGTGTTTGGATACTGCAAGCCTCATATCGTACATAACTTTCTGGGTGACATATTGCAAGGAGTAGGATTGCAAGAAAGAGGAAATAAATTGAATCAATAGTACGATGAACAAAATCAGAGCTAGTTCGTAAACTTTTTGAAGGTCTTCTTTTCTTACTTCTAAAATCTGGATTTTTGAAAAAACATTTACCTTGCCATATTCAACAGCGTATCTGCCATCTAAGGTTTTTATGAAGATATCCTCTTTGCCGGGTATAATTTTTCTCGTGACGATGTATTTTTCATTCCCGAAGGCCTTTTCTTTCTCTAAATCTGCAGCAATCTGCCTTGGAAGGGCTGGTCTTCTGATAAGAGTCGTTCTATCTTCTAAAGGAACAATATATTTTGAGAGGTCATACTTGTCAATAAGTTCAGGCCTTTTAAGCACTACGTATGAAGGCAGTATGTGGAAATCAACGGCCCTCCGTGTTATTATGGGCATAAAAAGTTGGGCCGCACTGGCAATTATAAGGAAAATAAATGCTAAAACTAAGGTTTTGATATATGGTTTTACAAATTTTAGTGTTCTACGAATTACTTTTCTATCTACGACCTTACCCTTTGTTTCAAATTCAATACCTGAATGACTATGAAACAAGGTTCTCCTCCAGTTTTTGCAGTTCGTAAACGGTTTTGTAGAACCCTTCCCTTGAAATTAATTCTACATGTTTGCCTCTGTCAACGATTTTTCCACTTTCTAAAACAATTATTTCATCACACTCCGTTAGGGCTGAAACCCTTTGTGATACAATAATTACGGTTTTGTCGTAAAAAATGTTTTTCAAGTTATATAAAATCTTGCTCTCTGTTTCTGTATCGACGGCCGATAGTGCGTTGTCTAAGATGAGGATAGGAGAATTTTTTACAATCGCTCTGGCAATAGCAACCCTCTGCATTTGACCACCTGAAAGGGTAATTCCCCTTTCACCAATAACAGTATCAATCCCTTTCGGCATAGACATTATTTCGTCATAAACCTCTGCCAGTTTCAGTGCATTTATTATCTCTTCCTCTGTAGCGTCGGGGTTTCCATGGGCTACATTCTCTCTTATGGTGCCGGAGAATAAGAAACTTTCCTGAGGAACTAAGCTAATAGCCTTCCGAAGGTCGTATAAATCGAAATATTTTATGTCACATTCGTCAATAAAGACTGTGCCCTCCGGTGGATCAAATACCCTCGGGATTAAATAGCAAATTGTACTTTTCCCTGAACCTGTTTTGCCAATGATACCGAGGCGTTGCCCTTTCTTTAATTGAAAGTTAATGTCTATCAAAACTGGTTTACCTTGGCTGTAGGAAAAAGTAAGGTTCTTTACTTCAATATGTCCCTCAATTTTCCCTTTTCTCGGTGAAGGTGGTGACACGATATCGGGTTCGACAGACAAAACCCTTTCAATTCGATCCATGGAGGCGGAGCCCCTCTGTACTATATTTATCAGGAATCCTATTGCTATCATTGGCCAGATCATCATTCCCAAATAACTGGAGAAGGCTACAAAATCTCCTAAGGAGATTTCATTAAGAATTACTTTCCTACCCCCGTTAAGAAGAAGTATTGCAAAAGATAGGGTAGCTCCCAGTTGAATTCCAGGCTCAAAAAGGCTAGAAACCTTGGCTAATTTCATGCTTCTCTTAAAATACAATTCATTGGTTACTCCTATGTCCTCGATTTGCCCGTCTACCTGGGAGAAGCCCCTTAGTATTCTAATCCCTACAATTGCCTCCCTGATCTTTTCTGTCAAATGGGAGAAGGTTTCCTGAACTTGTTTAAAGTATTTGTAATTAAGTTTTCCCGAGAAAGATATTAAAATGCTTATAAGTGGTAAAGGTAAAAGGGCATATAGGGTGAGGAGTGGGGAGATTTTAAGCATGATAGCCAGGGAGAAGGTTGAGTAGACTATAATATCTGTAATTTGAACCATTCCCATACCTGCAGCCATTCTAATTGCCTCGGTATCGTTGGTAACAAGGGCCATTAATTCTCCCGTCTTTTCCTTGTTAAAGAATTTGGCGGAGAGTTTTATGATGTGGTAATAAATTTCTTCCCGAATGTCCCTTTCAACCTTTCTGGCAGTTCCCATAATGAAATATCTCCAGAAGAACCTCAAAATAGCAATTAGAAAGGTTAAGCCAAGGATATAAAGCCCGTAAATAGCCAATAGATGGGGAGTGGCTTCTCCTACTTGGATTAAGTTAATACTCCTTCTGATGATGAGGGGAATAATTAATTGTGCTCCGTCCACAACCAGCAGAGTCAGGATGCCCAGAATTATTTGCCACTTATATTTTAATAGTCTCCTTAATATTCCCTTCATAGTAGTGTCAAAACAATAGCAAGGCCCTGGATGGCCAAGATGGGAAGGGTAATAGTGGAGTAAACTTCTTTAAAAGAAATCTTGTAATATTCCTTTGTTGAGATCAAGCACAAGTGGAAGGGAGATAATAAAACACCTGTAATGGCGGAGATGTAAGCAAGATAAGGATAGTAGGGATGCATTGTAAAGAAGATCCCCAGTATAGGTGCAGTTGAACCTATCCCCAAGGATGTGATACCTGTTAGGAAAGCCATGATCATTGGAAGCAGCATTACCAGTATTATTACTGGCACATTGTGTTTGGTAAGGAAATTCGCGAAGTTTGTCAAAATTGGTGTATTTTCTGCAACCCCTTTGAAAATGAGAACGGAAATTATGATGATAGTAATTTCCGAAGTAATAATGTGTTTTGTAATGTTTAGAATTTCCTTTGACGAAACTTTTTCTGTTATTACCAGGATGGCTATTACAAGGAGTAAGGAATATTTTAGGTCTAATTTTAGGAGCAACATAAGGATAATAAGGATTATGGGCCAGGTAGCGCTCACAAGGTTTCTCAGAATCTTATTTTTGTCGTTATTTCTCTCGTTTTCTATGTGGTTTTTTCTGAACTTTGTGAAAAGTATTAGCAAGCCGATAAGTAGGGCGATGAAAAGATAAATCAAGGTTTTGTATATGAAGTTTGTGACTTGAATGTTTGCTAAACCGGCTGCAATTATAAGTGCGCCGTAAAGTGGCCATGAGAATTCACAGACATGTCTGAACCAATAGTTGAAAAAGAATACCCATTTGGGATGTATTTTAAGTTCCTCACCAGCGCTCCTACTGATTTCAGCAGTTATCATCGCTCCGGCCGGCATAGGAAGAAGGCCAAAAATCATAGGGGGTATTAAGAGAGAATATCTTAAGTCACCTGAGATTGAGTCAATTAAAGCCAGTACTTTTGAGTGGAATTTTTTAATCTTAGATATCTGGGTTACTGCTTGCACTAAAAGCACTAAGAAGAATAGGTTGAAAAAGGAGGGGCTGAAAATTTTGCCCACATCTTTGTATTGAAATTTTCCAACAATCGCAAATATTATTGCAAGAACTAATATGAAAAAGGCTGTTCCGATAACTTTAGAGTTTTTTAGCATTTCTTGGCAGAGGCGTATTCAGGCAATTTTTCCTTCATTTTGTTCAGCAATTCCAAAAATTTTTCCTTATCTTCCTTTGTAAATTCAAGCATCAACTTTCTTATAAATTCCACTCTCTTATCAATTACTCTCTGAATAACTTCTTCACCTTGTGGAGTCAGCATGACTATTTCGCTTCTTCTGTCTGCTTCTACCTTTGCCCTTTTTACAAATCTTCTCTTTTCAAGTCTCTCAACTATTCCAGATATTGTGCTTTTTGCTAAGAACAAATCCTTTGCCAGGTTTGTTTGATTAAGAGGACCACAGAAGTAGAGATGCACCATTAGATTGAATTGTGGCGGTGTTAAGTTAATTTCCTTTAGTGCTGTGCGTCCTTCTTTTGTGATTTGGGAGTATACTTCTCTCATCACTTTTTCAATATCTTTCTCTATCATTAATAAACCCTCCTGTTCGTATTACTAACTATTTTAAGATTTCTTAGACGTTTAGTCAAAAGAGTGTCTTTGATTCTGATTTTTAAGGTCTGTTTTGGAGAATCCAAGTATTCCTGTTTTTAGAACATATCTTTCAATTTATAATTTTACATAAAATGGAGTCAATTAAGCTGGTTTTTAAGATTGGATATGGGCCCTCTTCTTCCCATACTATGGGACCAACAGAGGCATTAAGGCAATTTCTTTCGGAAAATCCGTATGTAAAATCCATCAAAGTAACTCTTTACGGCAGCCTTGCAGCTACGGGAAAGGGCCATTTGACAAAGGATGCAATTGCAAAAGCCTTCAATGGAGATTTGCAAATTGTTGAAGAGCCCGAAGTTTTTATGCCTCTTCATCCTAATGCCTTAAAGATAGAGGGTTATGATAAAAATAAAATATTGGTAACTGAAAAGGTTTACTATAGTATAGGTGGTGGAATAGTTAAAACTGATGAAAATTTCTATAACAGGGATGAAATTTACCCCTTAAATACCATGGATGAAGTCCTTGATTGGTGTGAGCAAAACGGTAGAACCTTCTGGGAGTTTGTGGAATATTATGAAGGAATTGAAATCTGGGATTATTTGAGAGAGGTCTGGAAAGTAATGAGAGAAAGTATTGATAGGGGATTAAAAAATGAAGGTGTTTTGCCGGGAGAATTGCATTTACAGAGAAAAGCATGGTCTTATTATGTAAAGTCAATTAATAGTGAGAGTTTTTTGGGATTTAAGGGTAGAATATATGCCTATGCTCTGGCAGTAGCCGAAGAAAATGCAGGAGGAGGTCTTATAGTTACTGCACCTACTTGTGGTTCCTGTGGGGTTGTGCCTTCGGTTTTGAGATATTTAGAAGAAGTTTATAATCTTCCAGAGGAAAGGATCCTGAGAGCCCTTGCTACGGCAGGGCTTGTGGGTTCCATTGTAAGACAAAATGGTTCCATTTCAGGTGCCGAAGTCGGATGTCAGGGTGAGATTGGTGTTGGATGTGCAATGGCTGCAGCCGCTGCGGCTCAAATTTTGGGTGGAACCATCTTTCAGATTGAATATGCAGCAGAGATGGGTATTGAACACCACTTGGGCCTAACTTGTGATCCAGTTCTTGGTTATGTTCAAATACCTTGCATTGAGAGGAATTCTATGGCTGCGATAAGGGCACTGGAATGTGCTACTTATTCTATTCTTTCCGATGGGAGGCACATGATCTCCTTTGATTCTGTAGTCAAAACAATGATGGAAACTGGGAAGGATTTACCATCGGCTTACAAAGAAACAGGGAAGGGTGGCCTTGCCCTTCACTGGCGTGATAAAAGAAAGAAATGACCTATTTCTTCTCACTTTTTCTTATCTGTTACTATATTTTTATTCCTATGGATGATACTCAATTTGACCATTTAAGGGCTTATGGTGTGGTTTACAATTCCCTGAGAGCCGGCGTTAAGACCGAATGGGTGTTAAATTACAGAGGTGGTTCCTTTCTGTTGGAGGATAGATTGATTGTCAGAGAATTATTAATGATAACCGGGGTAAGTTATGAGTTCATACCGGAAGAGATTGTGGTGGATTTAAAAGAGCAAGCAAAAAATTCTAACTTTGAATTTATCATTCTGGAAAATGCCCCAAAGATTGGGGTATATGCTCCGCCTTATTATGAGCCATGGGATGACCCCGTCGTGATGGTATTGGATTATGCTCAAATTCCTTATGAGAGAATTTACGATGAGGAAGTATTAGCTGGGAAATTGAAAGACTTTGACTGGGTTCATCTTCACCATGAAGATTTCACAGGACAGTTCGGAAAGTTTTATGCGAATTATAGAAATACAGAGTGGTATCAGGAACAGGTAATGCTTAAAACAACCATTGCGAAGAAATACGGATTTAGTAGCGTCCCTGATTTGGACAGAGCCATTGCTAAAGAAATTTATTATTTTGTTTATGGTGGCAAATATCTTTTTGCCATGTGCTCTGCACCAATAACCCTTGACATAGCTTTGGCTTCCGAGGGAGTTGATATAGTTGATGTTCCCTTTGACGGTACTCCTCCTGACCCTCTGTATAATTCTAAGCTGGATTTTACAAAAACATTGGCATTTAAAGATTTTAAAGTTTTCTCATCCGTTAATATTTATGAGCACTCGGATTTAGATATGACCCAGGAGGTGGCTTATTGGGGAGAAGAGTCCAGATTTTTGCTTCGTGAGTTTTCGCCTAAGGTGGATTTAATCCCAAGCATTTTAACCCAAAATCATAAGAAGGCAATTAAAGAATTTTTAGGACAGGATACAGGATTCAGGAGGTCTAAACTAAAAAATAATGTGGTAGTGCTTGCCGATGTCCCTGGGACTGAGTATGTGAAATATATTTATGGAGAGCTTGGAAAGGGCTTTTTTAGCTTCTTAGGTGGTCATGACCCTGAAGATTATCAGCATTTTGTTGGTGATCCGCCTACTGAAGTGGCTAAGTTCAAGAATTCACCGGGATACCGATTGATTTTAAACAACATTTTGCTACCTTCCGCCCAAAAGAAGAGATTAAAAACTTAAATTAATTCCAGATAAGAATTTTATCTTTTTGCACTAATTTTCTCAATTTTTGAGTTGGATTTACAGCGAAGTAGAGGCCTGTGGACCTCAAAAAATCTATATCATGATGATGGTCAGCGTAACTTATAGATGAATTCAGATCAATTTCGTATTTGTCTTTGACTAAGTTTACGATTTTTGTCTTATTTTTGCCATACGGTATAATTGACTTAATTCTGCCGGTGAATTTTCCGTTCTTTACTTCCAATTCGGAAGCATAGTATCTTTCAATGGGAAGGTTATCTTTTATGGACTCTGCTATGAAGTTGGGGGTTCCTGAGATGAGAAAAATTGTAAACCCCTGATTTTTTTTCTCTTGTATATGTTTGATCGCTTCCTTTGAAATTACCTCGGAAAAGCCCTTGAAATACTTTTTTACAATATGTTTTATCGCCTCGGCTTTTAATCCTAAATAGTATGCCTTTGAATTTTTAAAATTTTTGTATCGGAAAATAGACTCCAGAAACCAGACCACGATGCCAGCCGGAGAGAGGTATAGGTGTTTAATCAAAAACTTTATTAGTCTCGCTTCTGTGGAGGGGTTTGGAACCAGGGTTCCATCTAAGTCGAAGAAGCATGCTTTGTTCATTTATTTTTCAAGTAGGGCCATGCTTCTAAAATTACAGGGATACCTCTAACCAAGCACAAAATTAGTGAAATCCATGCGAAGGCAAGGGCAACACCATGGACACTAAAATTCAGTTTCCCGTGTATAGTAAGTAAATCGACTCCCAAAAGGGTAAAGGCAGTGGCTTTAGAAACGGCGTATCCGGTTCTGAAATATCCAGATGTGACAATAAATTTAAATATTTTATTTTTGTGCAATTCGTAGGGTTTAACTCCTGCTTTAAAAGCCGAATTTCTTAAAGTATCTACAATAACGTCTCTTGTTATTACAATTACAGGGAACCAAAAAGAGATTAAACCCTTTGCTGAATAAAAAATCCAGAAAATAAATTCAACGATACGGTCTCCTGTAATGTCTAATATGGCGCCAACTTCAGACTCCACATCCCATAATCTCGCCAGGAAACCGTCTAGGAAATCTGTGAATATTATTAGTACAATGAAAATACAAGCAATCAGGGTAGTTCCATATTTTCCCAGGTCTAACAAAATTAAAGTTGTGAGTGTTAAAACTATCCGAAGTATGCTGACAAGATTGGGCAAATTTTTCTTTAAAGCTGCATTCATCTCAAAATTAGAACCTTCTTTGTAATGTAAATATCAAAATCACTTTCTACTTTTATAAAGTATATTCCTTTTTTCACGTTCGATAAAGGAATATCCAGAAGCGCTTGGTTTGAATTAATTTGAAACTTTGATTTTGACACCACCTTACCCGTAACATCGTAAATAGTGACATCCAGATTCCCCATCCCTTCGCTCTTCTTGAATATTTTGATTTTTAAAATATTCCCTCTAACTATGGTGTTTAGATCTATCTTGCTTGTTGCACCCGGCTGGCTTATTCCCATGCTATCCAAGTGCAGCCTAAAGAATTCGGAAGATTCAATGTGACCATTTGGAATAACCGGTCTTGGAACTTGCCATTGTAATGTCCCGCCGTCTGAGGTGGCATATGAGCCTACAGCAATGTAAATTGTATCTAAAGAATAGAAATTCTCAAAAAGGGATAGGTCAACCCACCCTTCTAAATGCCCCATGTCGGTCCTGTGGGAGGCGCATCGGAAGTGGATCGTGTCCGTTATAAGTGTTCCGGTTGAGTCAAACCAGCCAACAAAATCGTTATTGTCCTCATCGGCTAAGACGAGATGGTACTTCCCAACCTGACCGGACTTTGCCCACGGTGCATTGACCATTGTGTTGGGACCGAAGGAAAGGAAAATAAAGTGATCGTTGAAGAAATATCCGGAGGTCCCTGCCGATGAATTCCCCGCAGATTCGGTTGCAAGGTAAAGTCTCTTTGTTCTATGGTCGAAGTAGCCATATAGATGCATTCCGCCATTTTCCGAGAATAAGACGACAACTCTATCTAGGACCCCATCCATTTCAAAGTCTTGAAATCCTACGGTATATCGGTAATTATTGCCGTTGTTGTTATCCCAGTTTTCGTTCCTAAGTGGTGAATTATCCACAGCTTTAATCGCGAAATAAACAGTAGTTCCATCAGAATTAGGTGGTATATAGGCTCCGTAGAGATTTGGATCTGGTTCGTGGTTGCCATTGTAATCTCTTGTATCTCCATCATCGGGAAGCATTTGAATGTCAAGGTATGATTGCCAGTTGTTGTTTGTATATCTTATCCATGCGCCGTAAATTCCTGAAGGGTCAATGATGTTTGTTGTAACAAGAACACTTTCGGTGCTCAAGATGTTTCTCCATGGAGTAAAAGAGGTTCCCCAGATCCTTGGGCCTTCCCTGTCGCCTGGACCTTGAGTATCTACGTCGGGATCTCCTTTACCTGCATAAAAATATATAGTGTAACTTCCCGAGCGACCTCCTACTTCAATGAGTTCGGCAGTGGATGACATTTTCCCAAGTAAATTAAAGGTAAGTTCTGTTCCTGAGGGGTAAAGAAAGGCTGCTTTTAATGAATCATAATTACTTTCGTATCCCCCATAGGTCCAGCCATTTTGACTAATTCCGTATATTGGTGTTAAGTTATAACCTTTTAATAGCTGAAGGTATAAAGATGGTGTTACACCGCCTTTTGTCCAATTTGAATAATTTGACTGGTAATCCACCCTTACGAATTTCTTTCCTGGTGTGAGTTTGAAGGTTTTCCTTAAATCATTTTCTGAATTCCCCTGCCAGTTATATTGTTCTTGAGCAGTGAGAATTAATGTATCTCCATTCCTTGATACGGTAAAATTGAACCACGAGTTTTCACCCTGGCTGTCATTGAATAGCCCAGGATGTCCTCCGTCGTTAAAATCACCTTCTCCACCCCAGTTACTCATTAAGTTCCCAACAACGCAATTTCCCTCCTCTGTGAATACCGCAAGGGCACGTCCACCCCTTTTGTCAAAGATGAAGCAAAGCTTGTCATTATAGAGCGCATATTCTTTAATTCCGTCACCATCTAAGTCAGCACTATCTGCACCGGCAATATTAAGAAATCTGAGACTATCATACCATAAGGCACCGAAGGCGAAAATTCCACCGTATCTTGTGTGATTCCACAAATTCTTGCCCCAGTAAACCAGCTCGCCCCCCGGTCCAGTATGCCAGGCCGTTTCATAGAGCATTGAGCTAAGAGTGATCCAGCCTAATTTTGAAATTTCATTATCAGTAACTTGCATCAGCCTGTTATATGCAAATTTCCAGAGGTCCTCATAATCTCCATTTATTCCGTTGGAGTTTAAGTCAGGACAAGAAGCACATCCCCAGGCCTGGGTATTCTTAAAGTTGTTATACCAGTTGTCGTAAGTTCCCCCAGTCCAGTCGTGAAGCTCTTGATAGGTAGCGTAATGTATTGTAATTGTTGGTGGGTCGTTATATGGGTCACCGTCATAAATTTTATCAACTCCCCACCACTTAACAGCTTCAGTGATGTGGATTGGCTGAATCCAGCTTTGATTCCTGATAAAACTGATATTCCAATCATAACTGGAGGCCGGTACACCGGGTTGTCCGAAATCCCAGCCGGCGACTCCAGCAGCCTTTTCCCAATCGTCTCCATAAATAACGATTTGTTCCTGGTCAGGGTCGTTGGCGAGACTCTGCAGGAGCTGGTGGAGTGGATTTCCGGGGTTAGAAACATCATTCCAGACCATCTGGTCCCTGGCAACTCTTTGTATGAAAACCGCGAAAACATAATTTCCATCGTTATCAAACATTCTATGGACTTTTCTTGAATTGTGACAGGGTGTTCCGTCTGGATAGGAGTGGGAGAACCAGTCATGGGCGTTATCGTCAAGCACAATGCAGGGTGCGAGATATCTACCTTGGGAATCGTATTTCCCGTATTCCTCATTTAAGACCTTTATTAGGGAATAGGGCATTAAAAGTTCTGACTTAAAAACCCTCTCGGGAATCCAGATAACATCGGGATAATCAGGCCATCCAACTCCTTTGATAGAGTTTTGATAAAGGGTTTTAGCATAGTGCAATGAAAATTTGTTGATTTCTCTTTCTACGTAAGGCATTATATGTTCTGCGTAGTTCCCACCAATCAAATAGACTATATCCCCTCTTAATCTATCCAGAAGGCCCCTATCATTTTGCATCCATGTGTAGGATTGTGTTAATGTCCCTGAAATGTGAATGTCCACGGGGCAGTTATAATATTCGTGGGTATCTAAGGTTCTATGAAAAGAGTTTCCGTTGTATCCGTAGTCACCGTATCTAAGGGTATAAGATCCGTTGTCGCCTATGTGCTGGTTTCCATGGTGAAGAAAGCCAATTTTAGCAGTTCCAGATATTAGAAAAAACAACAATAAACCCAACACGTTCATAAAATTATTATGGAATAATGCTCTCAAATTTTCAACTTCCTATAAAATAGATAATTGTTTGATTTTTTGAGACTGTTGTTTTACAATATTCCCAATGGAGGAAGGGAATGGAGGATATCATTAAAAAAGTTAAGGAAGCCGAAAAGGAAGCCGAAGAGATTCTAAAGAAAAGTGAAGAGGAAGCCAGGTTGATAATCCAGGAAGCGCATATAAAGAGTTCGGAGATAATTGAACAGGCTGCCGAAAAGAGGAAAGAATTGCTTAGTAAGGTTGACGAGGAGGCTAAGAGTTTAGCTCAGGAGAGAATTAAAGAAATTGATATGAATTTCGAGAGAAAAATTGAAGAGCTTAAAAGAAAGGCAGAGAAAAAGATTGAAGTTGCTGTAGAGTTTTTGATTAACAAACTTTCGTAAAATGGCAAAGGTACCAGTAAGGAAAATTTTATTTTTTGTTCATTATTCTGAACGGGAGAATTTTTTAAAACGGTTGCAGGATTCGGGAATTGTTCACATCTCACAAATTGAAAACAATTTGAAGGATAATTATGGTTTTGTTCTTACTGATGAAGTTCAGTTTGAGTCTCATCTTGAGTCGGTTATTGCAAGACTTGAGAATGCCATAAGGTTTTTAGAACCTTTTGCTAAAAAGAAATCTTTTGTGGAAAGTTTATATGGGGTCAAGGAAAAGGTTGATAAGAACTATTTCTTTAGAATTGCTAATTGCATCGAGCCAAGTTCTCTTTTAGTTCAGGTTGAGACCTTACAACAGGAACTAGCGCAAATCTCCCAAGAAGAGTCCAATTTAAAAGCTTTATTAGATTTTTTGAATCCTTGGGCTAATTTGGATTATGAAGTGGAGAATATAAAAAGTACAAACGAAATTGTAATGGTACCCGGGGCTCTTCCTTCAAAATATCTTGATACTCTCGAAGAGTTACCTTTGGCTTACCAACCTGTTCACGATAATGGCAAGCGAGCATATATAGTTGTAATATATCACAAGAAAGACGAAGATATTGTTAGGAGTGCTCTTCAGGAAAGAGAATTTGAACATGTTGAATTTCATGGAGTTAAAGGTAAGCCATCTGACTTAATTCAAGGGATTAATAAAGATTTGGAAAGGTTAGCAGAGGAAAAATCAAAAATCGACGAGCTCATTGCTGGAATTTCACAACATTACATAAAACTCCAGATTTTGCATGATTACTACTACTCAATTTATAAAAGGGAAATCACAGATAACAATGGGCTCAAAACAGAACATGTGAGCTTTTACACTGGATACGTGCGGAAAGATAATCTTGAGAAATTAGACAAGATTTTCAGTGAGTTTAAGAGCGCCTTTTATGAAATAATTGAACCCGCTCCGGGTGAGGAGCCACCTGTCCTCTTAGAAAATAAGAAAGCATTTAAACCCTTTGAGGGCTTAGTTAAAATGTATGGTTTGCCTTCCGGTTCTGACCCTGACCCTACACCGCTTATTACCCCATTTTTCCTTTTATTTTTTGGAATATGCTTTGGAGATGCTGCCTATGGACTTATTCTTGCTTTGCTCTCTTTCTTTATTATGAAAAAGCTTAAGATCTCCGCACCTCTCTTGTGGATTTTGATTGTAGGTGGAATTATTTCTATGATCTTTGGAGTTTTGACAGGTGGGTGGTTCGGGGACTTCTTTGAGCGTGCAAATATTCAATTTCTCAACGCTTTCCGAAGAAAATTGATGTTGTTTGACCCAATGGAAGATGTTATGGTTTTCTTCTCTTTGACCCTCGTCCTGGGATTTATTCAAATAATTGTAGGTCTTACTGTTAATGCTTATAAGAGAATAAAGGAAGGTGATATCCTTGGTGCTATATCCCTTCCGATAGCCTGGATTGTTATACTGGTAGCTTTGGTTTATAAGGCAGTACTAGCAAACAAAATTAATCTTCCTATTATTAGTCAATTATCAACCGTTTTAATTCTCATTTCTGTTGCACTCATGGTACTTTTCAGCTCCAGAAAAAGCCGAAACTTTGTAATCAGGATAATAAAAGGTGCATATAATGTCTATAATGGTGTAGGTTTTATAGGAGATCTTCTCTCATACGTACGTCTGATGGCTCTCGGTATGACTTCTGCCGGTATAGCTATGGCAATTAATATTCTTACCTTGCTGGTCTGGCAAATTCCTATTGCAGGTTACATTCTTGCGCCCATTGTTTTTATTTTTGGGCATCTGTTTAGTGTTGTGATGAATATTTTAGGTTCCATAGTGCATCCTTTACGTCTTCAGTATGTGGAATTTTTCAAACAATTTTATGATGATGGTGGTAAGCCCTTCCAGCCCCTTTCCTGGGAGGGTAAGTATGTGGAATTAGTGGAAAGCAAAAGTGAAGAAATAAAATAAAAAGGAGGGAGTAAGTTGACTACAGGACTTTGGCTATCAATATTGGGTGCAGCACTAGCTACATTCTTGCCGGGCTTGGGTTCAGCTATCGGCGTTGGAACAACAGCAAGGGCAGCAGCAGGAGTGCTTTCCGAAGACCCCGATAAGTTCGGGCGTTTGTTCTTGCTGGTTGCATTGCCCGGTACTCAGGGTTTTTACGGTTTCATTTCGGCTCTTCTTGTTATTATCAGGGTTGGATTATTGGGTGAAGTAAGGCCAGTTGATACAATGCAGGGCTTACAGATCTTCCTAGCAACTGTTCCAATAGCTTTGCTCGGTTTCTTCTCTGCTATTCACCAGGGTAAGGTTTGCACCGCCGGTGTGGAAATGGCTGCAAAGAAGCCTGAATCCTCAATGCAGCCTGTCATTTTTGCCGGTTTAGTTGAGACGTACGCGGTTCTAGGTCTTCTTGCGACGATATTCTTACTTTTGGGAATTAAGTTATAAGGAGGGCTAATTGGGCCTTAAAGAAATTCTTGAACGAATAAGGGAAGAAACAGAATTAAAGAGACAAGAAATTATCGACAGGGCCGTATCTGAACGCGATAGAATTCTAAAAGATGCCGAAGATAAGGCAAAGGAGATTCTCACTAAGGCTGAAGAGGAAAAGGTCAAACTTTTAGAACAAAAGGTCAATTCACTTGTTGCTGAACATACTATTAAGCTAAATATTCAGTTATCAGCCGAAAAGAGGAAAATCCTTGATGATGTTTATAAAAGGGCAATGGAGAAAGTCAAGAATGATAAAAAGACTTATGCATCAATAATTTCTTACCTTTTTGAATCTTTGGAACTAAAAGGAAACGAGAAAATTTACGTCGGCGAAGAGGAAGAAGTGGTTAACAATGAATTCATTGATTTCCTTAACAAGACGAAGGGATGGAATCTGGAATTTGCAGGTAAAAGGCCGGAAATTCGCGATGGTTTCCTTGCTGTCGGAGAAAAATCTTATATCGACGCTTCTTTTGTGAAATTGTTAGAGATTTTAAAGGAAGAGACGGAAGTTCATCTCTCCAAAATATTGTTTGAATAGTAAATGTTGACGTTACCTTTTAAAACTTATCCTGTTTTTGGGAGGGATAATCCTGAGTATGCTTATGCGTGTGGAAGGATAAGCGTACTGGAGACTAAACTCCTTGATCGAACGAGAATTGAGAGGTTAGCTTCCGCAAAAGATATTGAAGAAGTCTTTAAACTCTTACAAGATACTGATTACTCTCGTTATCTCAATGAGATACACAGCCCTGGCGATTTTGAGATAATGCTTAAAAAGGATTATGAGCGTCTTTTGAAAACTTTATCTGAGTTATCTGTTGAACCCGAATTAGAGAGGGACTTGAGGCTTTATCACGATTTTCTGAATGTTAAAATATTACTCAAATCTATTATCTTTGAGAAAGACTTTAGTTCTTACTTTTCAAAATTTTCTTATTACCCGGTTAGTTACCTGAAGTATTTCCTGGAATCGGGTAAAGGTGGTGAGGATATCGTAGATAGAATTCCAAAGGCCTATGAAAATGCCATTTCCGCCTATTATGAGAAAAAGGAGATTTTTAGAATTGAAGCTGAAGTAGATAAGGAAATGTATCGTTACTATGCAATGGATTCGAAGTACGATTTCCTAAGAATTTATTACAAAATTAACACCGATGTAACCAACCTTCTTACATTTCTGAGACTTGAGAGACTTGGTAAACCTCAGATCTTTAAATACTTTTATCTGGATGTGGGCTATTTGCCCAGTGAGATTTTCGAAAAATCGGTTGATTTTGCTTCTTTATTGCATGAAATAAGGCATACTGTATACCATAGTATATTTTATCAAGGTTTCAACTTCTACCTGAAAAACGGGAGTTTTGTTCGTGTTGAAAAGGATATTAAAACATATTTGAACGGTTTGGTTAGAGAAGCTTCTAAAAAAGATCTGGGTGTTGAACCAATATTCTCTTACTATTTCAGGAAAAAGGGCGAGATTTCTTTGCTGAGGATGATAATGGTTTCCAAGCTTAACGGCCTCACTAAGGAATTAATACTTGAAAGGGTTCCGGAGGTCCTATGAAAAAGGTAATTTGTATTGGTAAATACGAGACTGTTTTTCCGCTAAAAGCTTTAGGGATTGATTACGAAGTATGTACAAAAGGTGAAGAGGCAAGGGAGCAATTAAAAAAGTTGATTTCTGAAAACTACGGCTTGATTTTTATTGAAGAGGAATATTTACCTTTTGTAAAAGATATTGTAGATTCGGTTCGTGAGGAAGTGTCTCCAGCAATAACCTTCATACCGGGTGCATCTGGAGGCACAGGCGTTTCCTGGGAAAAATTAAGAAGCATTTTGCTTCGTGCTATTGGTATTGACATCTTTAGGAGGTAAAGATGAGAACAGGTAAGGTTGTTAAGGTTTCTGGTCCCCTTGTGGTTGCTGATCAAATGCTTGGTACTCAAATGTATGAGGTTGTATATGTTGGTGAGATGAGGCTTCTTGGGGAAGTTATTGAACTTAAGGGTGATAAAGCTTACATACAGGTTTATGAAGATACCCATGGAGTGGGTCCTGGAGATCCTGTTTATGGTACGGGTTATCCTTTAATGGTGGAATTGGGTCCCGGACTTCTAGAGGCTTTCTTTGATGGTGTACAAAGGCCATTAGACCAGATAATGAATGTGGCTGGCGACTTTATCAGTCGTGGAATTCACGTGCCCTCACTTCCGAGAGATAAAAAATGGTTTTTTGTTCCTAAGGTGAAAAAAGGAGAGGAGGTAGAAGAAGGGGATGTCATTGGTGAAGTGGATGAAACAACTTTGATAAAACATAAGATAATGGTTCCCCTTGGCATAAATGGAATAGTGGAAGAGATAAAAGAAGGTGTCTTCACTGTAGAGGATGTGGTTGCTGTAGTTAAAGATAAAAAAGGCAATATTCACGAAATTAAACTGATGCATAAGTGGCCGGTAAGAGTTCCTCGTCCTTATAAAGTGAAACACTTACCTGACGAACCTATGTTTACAGGTCAAAGGGTTGTAGATACTTTTTTCCCCGTCGCCAAGGGTGGCACAGCGTGTGTCCCTGGTCCCTTTGGTTCAGGTAAAACTGTTATTCAACACCAGCTGGCTAAATGGTCAGATGCTCAGGTAATTGTATATATTGGTTGCGGTGAGCGTGGTAATGAGATGACCGATGTGCTAATTGAGTTCCCTGAACTGAAGGATCCTCATTCCGGTGAACCCTTAATGAAGCGCACAGTTTTAATTGCAAATACTTCAAACATGCCAGTGGCAGCACGTGAAGCTTCCGTTTACACAGGGGTTACGATTGCTGAGTATTTCAGGGATATGGGCTATTCCGTTGCTTTAATGGCTGATTCCACTTCCAGATGGGCTGAGGCAATGAGGGAAATTTCAGGTAGGTTGGAAGAGATGCCCGGTGAAGAAGGTTATCCAGCTTATCTTGCAGCAAGGATTGCAAGCTTTTACGAGAGGGCAGGGAAGGTAACATGCCTCGGCAAAGATAACAGATTTGGTTCTTTGACCATTATCGGTGCTGTTTCACCCCCTGGTGGTGACCTTTCAGACCCTGTTGTTCAGTCAACTTTAAGAGTGGTCAAAGTCTTCTGGAGCTTGGAAGACAAGCTGGCCTATAGAAGGCACTTTCCTGCTATAAACTGGCTCACAAGCTATTCTCTATATAGAGAAGATCTGAAACCATATTATGATAAAAACGTCGCACCTGATTTCTACGAAATGATTTTAGAGTCAATGAAAATTTTAGAGAAAGAGGCGGAGCTGGAAGAGATTGTTAGACTGGTAGGTGCTGAAGCCCTTTCCCAGGATGAACAGTTACTTCTTGAAATTGCTAGGAGCATTCGTGAAGACTTCTTACATCAAAATGCCTTCCATGAGGTTGACACCTATGCTTCCATTAAAAAGCAGTATCTAATGTTAAAGGTCATTCTAAAACTCTATTCAGTTTGTAAAGATATCATTTCAAAGGGAGAGATTGTATTAAAAGATTTAAAGAAAAACCCAGTTTGGGAAAAAGTTGCAAGAATGAAATATTTCTCAGAAGCAGAACTTGGAGAAATTGAAAAACTTCTGAAGGAGTTGGAATATGAAGTTAGACAGCCAGTTAATTAAAAAGAGGATGTCAAAATTCAATGCCGTTACAAATGTAGCAGGTCCGTTGCTTTTTGTGGAGGGAATAACTGGTGTTAAATACGGTGAACTTGTTGAGATTGAATTACCTTCTGGAGAAGTTAGAAGAGGTGAGGTACTTCAAGTAGAAGAAGATAAAGTCCTTCTTCAAGTTTTTGAAGGCACTTCTGGCATTGATATACCTAAGACAACCGTAAGATTCTTGGCGAAGGGACTTGAAATAAATCTTTCTATAGATATGTTGGGTAGGGTGTTTGATGGTCTTGGTAGACCCATTGATAATGGACCTGATGTTATTGCGGAGGAAAGAGCCGATATTAACGGTGCGCCAATAAACCCCTATGCGAGAGATTATCCGAACGAGTTTATTCAGACCGGTATCTCTGCCATTGATGGTTTGAACACCTTGGTTAGAGGGCAGAAATTGCCGATTTTCTCCGGCTCGGGTTTACCTCATAATAGATTGGCCACCCAGATTGCAAGGCAATCAGAGGTAAGAGGGGAGGGTGAGACCTTTGCAGTAGTCTTTGCAGCAATGGGAATTACTTTTGAAGAAGCTGAATTTTTCATCAAAAGCTTTAGAGAGACAGGAGCTATTGAAAGGTCTGTTCTTTTTATCAACCTTGCTGATGACCCTGCCATTGAAAGAATTGCTACACCGAGGGTTGCTCTAACGACGGCCGAATTTCTTGCCTTCAGGAAAGACATGCATGTTCTTGTGATCGTAACCGATATGACTAATTACTGTGAAGCCTTGCGTGAAATATCAGCTGCAAGAAAAGAAGTACCCGGAAGGAGGGGATATCCCGGTTATCTTTACACTGACCTTTCCACTATTTATGAAAGGGCAGGAAGAATTAAGGGTAAAAAGGGTTCTATCACTTTGATTCCGATTTTGACGATGCCCGAAGATGACAAAACCCATCCGATTCCGGACCTAACGGGCTATATTACGGAAGGGCAAATTATTTTATCCAGGACTTTACACCGAAAGAAAATATATCCGCCAATAGATGTCTTGCCGTCCCTCTCCCGTTTGAAGGACAAGGGAATAGGAAAGGGGAAGACAAGAGAGGACCATTCTGATGTATTTAACCAGCTTTTTGCATGCTATGCAAGGGGTAAAGAAGTGCAGGAATTGGCGGTCATCCTTGGTGAAGGTGCTCTTTCCGAAGTAGATAAAATTTACTATAAGTTTGCCGACCTTTTTGAGGAGAAATTTGTGGGTCAGGGTGAGTTTGAGGACAGAAGCGTTGAGGAGACCCTTGATATAGGCTGGGAACTCCTTGCCATGTTCCCTACGTCTGAACTTAAGAGAATCAGACCGCAATTTATAGAGAAGTATTTAAGTAAGTTAAAAGAAAAGGCGTAGATTTTTTAATAAAAAGGATAAAATGTGGTTTTTATTTCTACTGCTTTTTTTGAACTCAAAATTTGATTATATTGTGGAAATTGATTCCACCTTTGAACGCTACTATGATGATGGCACGAGTCTAAGAACCGAGTTTAAAAAAATACAAATCCTATCTGAAGAAGCAAATAAAAAACTAACTTCTTTATCTATTTCTTATACTCCTTACTATAATAAAGCCGACTTCCAATATGTAAAAATAATCAGGGGAAAGGACACGTTAAATTTTGACCTTTCTACAATCTTAGACGTGCTTGCCCCGCCTGACCTCGGGGGAACTATTTTTTGGGGGCAAAGGAATAAGATATTTGAACTAAAAGACTTAAGGAAAGGTGATATTTTAGAGTACCTCGTAATAAAGGAAGGTGGCAACTGGCAGGGACCCACCGGTGAGAAAACAGAATTCAAGACCCCGTATCCAGGATTTTTTAACACCATTGAACTTTTCGGTGGAGATGTGCCGATAAAAAAGAAGGTTTATGTTGTAGAAGAAAATCCTTCCAAAAAGATAAGATTCGGAATCTTCAACGGTTCAGTATCACATAGAAAGGTAAGGAACGATGGGAAAGTCCTTTATGTTTTCTACAAAAAGGGAATTAAGCCTACCAAGTTTGAACCTTTCTCCCCATCAGAATATGATTTATTGCCTAAATTGATAGTCACCAATATTCCTTCCTGGTCTTTGATGTCAAAGATGGAGTTCGAAAGAGCTGAGCCCAACATCATTCCTGATGAATTCATAAGGAATTTTTCTGATAGCTTGTGTTTAGGTCTTAGTGATGACGAAAAAATAAGTAAATTGTTTTACTTCGTTGCGGATGAAATTAGATATCTCGGGCTTATTGAGTCAGAGTTTGAAGGCTATGAACCTCATAAGGCAAGCATAACCCTGAGTAAGAGGTCGGGAGTTTGTAAAGATAAGGCAGCCCTTTTGGCCTCTTTATTGAGGGCTCAAGGTTTCAAGGCTTACTATGCCACTACTGCTGTTGGAATTAGGATGGAAAACATTCCTGCGGATCAAACCAATCATGCTGTCGTGGCAATCGAAAAAGATGATGGTGAATATATTTATCTTGACCCAACGGTTGGGTCGGGTGGGAAGGATTTTCTACCGGCTTCTGAGGGGGGTCAAGGAGTTTTAGTCTCAAGGGAAGAAGGGGACACTTTGAGATTTCTTCCTCTATCTTATCCTGAAGACAATAAGATTGTGATCAGGGTTTGGAATAAACTCTCCGGTGACACCACTTATATTTTTTACGATTTCACCTTTAAAGGCGGTTTTGACCAGCAATATAGAAGATTTGGCTCATACGGTAAGCAAGCCTTAAGGAACTATTTTATAAATCTGTTCAAGGATTTGTATTGGGGTGAGGTTGTAATAGATTCTCTTTCTTTTTCAGATCCTCGTGATTATAGTGAATATTTTAAGGTTCTTGTTTATGGTAGAGTTGTAAATTACCTTTTAAGCGCAGATAACCTATCTTTCTACAAACCAGTTACATTGCAGCTTCTTGAAACCTTTTCACCTGGTCATATAAACTTTATCCCTGGAGGTAGAAGAACCGACCTCGTTCTAAGGTTTCCCTTTGGCATTGAAATCCGTGAGGTCCTTTCGGGAAAAAGTTTAATTAATCCTTTATTAATGAAAGAGGAGAAGTTGGGAATATACTCTATTAGTTTACAGGTTAGGGATTTGCAAAATGATGGGGTTTGTTCTCAAGACGATTCTTTGTTTAAGGGGAGCGAGGTAGTCGCAAAGGTAAATTTTTATAAAAAGGCTTATTCTCCTCAGGAAGTTAAAGCAATGGAGCGTTCTATCTTAAATTTGAGGAGGTTTAAGAATTACTGGTTGGTTTTGGGAGGAGGAAAATGAAAGCTTTATTGTTTTTATTATCTATTTTTTCATCCGTCCCTCCATCGGCAATTGTTGAGAAAGAAGTGAAAATTCTGACTTGTGAAGAAGAATTTGTTCGGATTTTTGAGGAGAAAAGAGTAAAAATTCTAAGCGACAGGGCAAAGGAAGATTATGGAACTGTTGTGATTCCCTTTGACACATTAAATGAGGAGATTTCGGTTCTTTATGCCTTTACTATTTTGCCAAGCGGTGACACTATTGAGGTTACTGAAAACGCAATAAATTATGTTTCCGATCCCGTGTCAGAGGAATTCCCATTTTTGTCAAATCGAAAAGAGTTGCACATATCCTTTCTTTCAATAGAAAAGGGTTCAGAATTAGCATATGCATTAAGTAAGAAAATCAAAAATCCTGACTACATAGATGGAATTGAGTTTTTTGGTGGTCAGGACCCTGTTAAGTATAAGAGATTAACCTTTTGTCTTCCGAAAAACTTTTATTTCAATTTTTTGATCAGGGAAGCCAATGAAAAAGTTAAGATTAACAAGTTCATTTACGACTCTCTTAATTATAGGATATATTCCTTTGAATCTTCGGAAATATCTTCAGCCTATAATTTGAGTTCTCGGTGGTCTGTTGTTCCGCCTATGCAAGTGATGGTATCCCACATTATTTATACAACTTTCCCCTCCTGGGATTCCCTGTTTAAGCACATCGCTTCATATTATAAGAAATTGGATGGTACAGACTCCCAAAGTTTTTCATTCTCAAAATTCAAGGAAATGCTACAGAAGATTCAATCTCCCGAAAATATCCCTTTTTCTAAGCAGGGCTATCTTCCCGAGGATAGAGAAAGAGCAAAGTCGGGTGTACCTATGACTTACTCCGAAAAAATCCTCAGGCTAAGGTCTGCTTTCAAAGATTTATACCCCGTTGTTATTCTGGATTACAGCTTTGATACCCTTAACTCATTACCTTCATTTAGGTTAATTAGGGACATTGCACTGTATGATGGTGAAAACATTATTTTTCCTCTGAAAGACGAATCTAAGATAAGGATTAGCCCTTATTATGGTTATACTGCCGTTATTTTGTTTCCTGAAGATGAAAGTTTTGAGTTGAGGCGATTAGAGAATCCTCGATTTATTATTGATTCCATCGCGATTAATTTAAAGGGTCGCCACATTAGTTTTAAGAAATCAATTCCCACATATAACGCTTTCAAAAACATGTTCTCTGGATTCTACAACCGTAATGAGGATGATGATGAGATTATCAATAAAAAACTGAGCAAAGGCTTAAAAGATGAGTTTGATTTATTCGGGAATGTGAAGACTTTAAAGTTTAAAGTTAAAAACAAGGATAGTGAGAACGGGCCGATTTTGATTGAAGGCAAAGCTAAGGTGAATGAAATTGGTTTTAAATCAGGAGGAATTTTTATCTTGAGATTTCCTGTTTTGTTCTATACGGACGAGTCCGCCTTGGAAAACGGCCTTTTTTTAAGACCTGGTAGGACCAATGGTTATGAGTATGTGGTATCCATCTACTTACCGAGGAAATATTCCCTCCTTTTTGCTCCCAAAGAAATTGAATACGAAGATGAGAATCTTTTGTTGAAGAGGAAATTAACAGTAAAAGGTGACGTGGTGATATATTATTTCCTCTATCAGTACAAGAACGTTTACATTTCCGCTCGGGATTTGGCTCTTGCCCTAAAGGAACTGGAGAATAGAGGTTTATTTTATCCTCAGGTTTTAATTCTCAGAGGAAAAGATTGATTCTTAGTGGAGTCTACTTTATAATTTTTGTTGGCTTACGTATTTGCAAAGGAGTTGTCTTATGAATTTTGATTTTATTGGTCAGGTTTTAGAGGTTTTTAAGAATAGCGAGAAGACTACCCATAAAGCACAACTTTGCAAAGTTGAAGGATTCAGGTTAATGGTTTTATTTGAGAATTCAAATAACACAAATGGTAATTTCATTGATGAAGATGTCGCGGAGTTTACTAATTTATTGAACAACATAAGCGGTATAGATTTCGATACTGTTAGATTATATCGTATGGATAATGGAAATTTTCTTGCTGTTTTTGTTGCAGATACAGATCGAATAAAAGAAGTAGTAGATTTTGGATTCGAGCCCTTTGATTTTCTCTTATGAGTTTTGTTTTGAGCTTCTTTTTGTTTTCGTTATTGTACGACCCAGTTTTTTTGAAAGATTATTCCATTGAAACTTTATGGTCACGGTCGAATGCTATTAAGGGTTTTGAAATGACTAATATCAATACCTTTGAGGATACTACGGGAGAAAAACCCTTTATATCATTCACGCCAAATTTAAAAGTATTTAATGTCAATGCCAATAACCTTAATTACACCAATAGCTACTTGAATCTGGAGTTTGATTTAGGAGCAAGTGTTGATAGTTTTCAATTTTTTGCAAAGGTTAATTTTTTTAACTTTGTGACACCTTACAGACTTTCATATCATGAACCGCTATCAGATTATCAATATAATCTTTATAGCTTTGATGTTCAACCTGTTATTGGAGGGACTTTCCTTTTCGACATAAATGTGCAGAAGGCTTATATAAAATATAGTTACAACAACTTCAATATTATGATAGGTAGAAATAATATTGCCATTGGTGAAGGTTTACTCTTAAGTGGACTGTCTTATCCTCTGGATCATATTTACAGAGTTTCTTTTAAAATCAAGAATTTAAGCGTTCTTTCGGCTTTTGCTACTACTCTTGATACTTTTTCGTTAAAGACCATATCATATCAAGCATTGGAATGGAGCCCTGTTAATAATGTTGTGTTTACCGTATACGAAGCTGTATCTCATACTGGCCCCGATGTGTTTAAGTATTTCAATCCATTATCTCTTTATTATGAGAGGCAGAGGAGGGGAGTTGATAATAATGATAATTTACTGGGTGGAGTAGTCGCAAAGGTTAGGATTAAAGAAAGATTTTCCTTTTTCTTTGACTTTTTGAACGATGATTTCATTTTGTTTAAAGGTGGGACAAGTAAGTATGGTGTGTTGGTAGGTACAGAGTGGATTTCCGATGATAATTCCTTTTTTAGGTTAACTGCTGTCGCCATTCCACGTTTTACTTACACACATGGGTATTCTGCCGATACTAATTCTTGGAAAATTATAGGATTACCAATCGGGTATCCAAGGGGGAATGACCTTATTGATATATATTTTACTTATGTATATAATTTTGGCTCAAAAAGAAATGCTATTGTTCGTGTTGCCCTTCTTAACAAAGGGGAAGGCACTTTGGATGAACATTGGGAGGGGAGTGGTTTGCCCAAGAACATGCCTTTTCCGACAGGTGATGTGGACCGTCGTCTCTTCACTTTAATTGGATATAAATTTAACTCATTATATGCAGGTGGATTTTTTGATTACAATTACTCTCATCAAAAAAGTGCATTTGGTGTTTTCCTTTACTTTTCCAAAAAAGTTCTTGAAGTTCAGTTTTAAATAATGGACCCGATTCTCCTCGAAAAGGTTATTAAGGCTGTTAAAAAATATGAAATGCTTAATTCCGGGGATAAAATTTTAATCGGTTTTTCAGGGGGTCCCGATTCTGTATTCTTGGTTGACGTGCTTTCCTCTCTCAAGGATTTCTTTAATATCGAACTGGCCTGCATTCATATTAATCATCTTTTAAGGGGGGATGAGTCGCTCCGGGATGAAAATTTTTGTAGGGAGTTTTGCAAAGCTAGGGGCATTCCCCTTTATGTAGAAAGGATAGACATTAAATCTACTATGGAAGAGGATGAATCTACTGAGGTTGCGGCCCGCCGTGTAAGATATCAAAAGTTTGAGGAATATTTAGATAGGTTGCATTTTAACAAAGTCGCCCTTGCACATACTGCAAGCGATTCGGTTGAAACCTTTTTCATAAATTTGTTAAGAGGTACTGGAGTTTTGGGACTTAAAGGGATTCCTGCTGTTAGGGATAGGGTAATAAGGCCTCTTATTTTTATTGAGAGGGATGAAATTTTGAATTATTTGAAACAGAGTGGAATCCCCTTTGTTGTAGATTCTTCCAACCTATCCTTAGAGTATCTCCGAAATAAAGTTAGACTGGAACTTATTCCTTTATTGGAGAGGATAAGAGCCGGTTCTTTTCAAAAAATCAGAGAGACCTCAGAAATTATGGCGGAGATTGTGGAGAGTCTTCAGTCTGAATTGGATACTATGAAAAGCCTTTTGAAAATAGAAGCCTTTAATTGGTGTCTTTTGATTGATTGTACAAGGCTTGAAAATTATCCTATTTTTATGCAAAAGCTTTTTTTATTAAAGGAGTTTTCATTGACTTTTGATGAATTTGAAATCTTGTGGAATCTCATAAGGAGTAAAAAAGACGGTTTTGTGGACAAGTTGAAAGTCGTGGCTGATAAAGAAGAAATTTTCATTGCTCCGCGTGACCATGAACTTCCGATCAAGACTATATATGCTGATTCCCTTCCTCTAAAACTTGAGGATTTTAATTTAGAAGTTCGCATTATTAAGGATTCAAAGGGTGGAACATTGTCTTGCCCTTTAGAAGGTGATGTTTTCCCCCTTGTTATAAGGCAGAGAAGGCCCGGTGACACTTATCTGGGGAAAAACCTCTCAGACTGGTTCTACAGGAAAAAAATTAGGCGCTGGAAGCGTGATTATATTCCTGTTTTTGAAAAAAATGGAGAAATTTTATGGGTCCCCGGGTTACCCAGAAAAGAAAGCCCGGCAAAATATTTTTTGGAGGTGGTAAAAATTAATGAACAAAGATTTTGGATATTTGATAACTGAAGAGCAAATAAAGACGCGCATCAAAGAGCTTGCCTCTCAGATTAAAAGGGATTATGAAGGAAAAGTTCCTGTATTGATAGGTGTCTTAAAGGGTTCTTTTGTTTTCCTCGCGGATTTAATCAGAGAACTGGATATTGACGTGGAAATTGACTTCCTTGCGGTCTCCAGTTACGGAAAATCAACAAAAACTTCCGGAATCGTCAAGATTCTCAAAGACCTTAGTATTTCAATTGAAAATAGGGATGTAATTTTAGTAGAGGATATTTGCGACAGCGGTTTAACTTTGAAGTATCTGGTTGAACTTTTAGAGGCCAAAAGGCCAAGTAGCGTAAGGATTTGTGCACTTCTTGACAAGAAGGAACGCAGATTGGTGGAGGTTAATTTGGATTATGTTGGTTTTGAAGTCCCGGACCGTTTTTTAGTGGGTTACGGTCTTGACTATGCAGAAAGGTATAGAAATTTGCCATACATAAAAGAACTTTCGCCAGAAGAAATAGGAGGAGTTTTGAATAATGAGAAATGATTTGATAAAAAGCGTATTAATTTGGATATTAATCTTTGTTGTTTTTCTTGGGCTTTACAGTTACCTAAGTACTACAAAAGGGATTATTGAAGTTTCATACACTGATTTTTATAGCGAAGTTAATAAAGGTAATGTAAAGGAAGTCGTTATCTCCGGAAAAAATCTTGAGGGTATTTTCGTTGAGCCCAAAAGAGAGAATGGAAGAGAATTCCTGCGTTTCAAGGTTGCGATTCCCTATGAAGACCCGGATTTGGTTAAGATTTTAGCTGAAAAGAATGTTCAAGTCTACTCAAGGGAAAAAGGCTTGCTTACCACGTTGTTAATTAGTTCTATTCCATGGATCTTAATGCTTGTTATTTTCTGGTTTTTCTTTTTCAGGCAAATAACTGCTCAGCAAAGGGAAGCTCTGAAATTTGGTAAAAGCAGGGTGAAAGTTCTTAAAGAATCTAAGCCACAAGTTACCTTTAATGATGTTGCAGGTTGTGAGGAGGCGAAGGTAGAGCTACAAGAGGTAATTGAGTTTCTTAAGAATCCCCATAAATTTTCTAAAATTGGTGCGCGTATCCCAAAGGGTGTTTTGCTTGTAGGACCTCCTGGAACAGGTAAAACACTTCTGGCTAAGGCGGTCGCAGGAGAAGCCGGCGTGCCTTTCCTCTCAATTTCAGGCTCTGAGTTTGTAGAACTTTTTGTGGGAGTGGGTGCCGCAAGGGTAAGAGACCTATTTGAACAAGCAAAGTCAAATGCTCCATGTATTGTTTTCATTGATGAGATTGATGCCGTGGGAAGACTAAGGGGTGCTGGCCTTGGAGGCGGGCACGACGAAAGGGAACAAACCCTCAACCAGCTCCTTGTGGAGATGGACGGTTTTGACTCTTCTGAGGGAATTATTGTTATGGCTGCCACTAATAGACCAGATATTCTTGACCCTGCCCTTTTAAGACCTGGTAGATTTGACAGGAGGGTCTATGTTCCTATTCCTGATGTAAGGGGAAGAGAAGAGATATTAAAGATTCATGCAAAGGGAATTCCCCTTGGCCCTGATGTTGATTTGAAGGCAATAGCGCAATCAACCCCCGGTTTTACTGGAGCCGATCTGGCCAATTTAGTAAATGAAGCGGCGCTTTTGGCAGCGAGAAAGGATAAGGGCGTGGTAGAGATGCAGGATTTTGAAGAAGCGAAGGATAAATTAATAATGGGAATCGCCAGACGAACAATGGTGATTTCGGCTGAAGAGAAGAAGAGAATTGCTTATCACGAAGTGGGACATGCTATGGTTGCTAAGTTTTCGCCCAATGCCGATCCCGTTCACAAAATTACTATAATTCCTCATGGAAGGGCTTTAGGTGCAACCCAATCTTTGCCCGAGGCGGATCGTTATCTTTATACAAAGAAGTATATTTTGACTCAACTTTCGGTGCTATTAGGTGGGAGGGCATCAGAGCTTTTAGTTTTTGGCGAAGAATCTACGGGTGCAGCCGACGACCTTTCGAAGGCGACTGAAATTGCTAGAAGGATGATAACAGAGTGGGGTATGTCGGAGACTTTGGGACCTGTAACTCTTGGAAAGGAAGAGGAAGAAGTATTCCTCGGACGTGAATTGGGCGTAAGAAAATACTATTCTGAAGAAACAGCCCGGATGATAGACGAAGAGATCAAGAAAATAGTAAATGATGCTTTCAATAATGCGAAGAATATACTTGAAGAACGGCTGGACCTGGTGCATAAAGTTGCCAATTATCTTCTGGAAAAAGAAACAATAACCGGAGATGAACTAGACAAATTGCTGAGTAATGGAGAACAGGCTGGGGAAGCGTAATTAATATCGCTGTTAGTTTTTTAATTATTTTTTAAAATCGCAATCAATGATCTACCAGCTGTAGGGACGGACCTAGTGTCCACCCTCAACACAATTTCAATTCCTAAATTTTGTGCATGAAATAACATTTGAAAAACCTTGAACGAATAATTATAATTAATCGAAGGTGGTTGCAGCGCGAATTTCAAAAATAATGTTAGTATGCGAAAATAATTTCCAGTTTTAATAAGATGAGGAGAATTAACAAACATGAAAGAATCTGATCACATACTCAGGGAAGTTAAAGAAATTTATGCCACATACAATGACAAAAATTCTTCTGAATTTCAGATGGAACGTCACATAGCACAGCTTTTGGAAAACATATTACCAAAAACAACATATCGGGTAAAGACTAATCCGCTTGGCCCCTCCAAAATTGACATAGGAGTGTATGATAAAAGTGAGAAAATAGTCGCCGTTGTGGAAGTGAAAAAGCCTGGCTCTAATGAGATGGTAGATATCAATAATTTAAACGACCCTAAGGAGGTGGAAAAAATAAAATCTGAGTTAACCAGGCACGGGTTTTTGCAACTCCTTAGATATTATCATGAACTCAATCAAAAACCCCGCATCATGGTTCTGACAGATGGAAAGACCTGGATATTTCTAACCGATGGATACATTAGAAAAAATGTGACCCAACTCATAAAAAATGTAGAAGACAGAAAGGATGAGGGCAAAATAGAGGCTTTTATCAGAACAGAAGTAAACCACAAAAATATAAAAGATTGGCTTGACTTTAAAGTGATCACATTGACCTCGGCTGTAGAGAGAGAAGCCTATAATTTTTCCAAAACTCTTCGTGATTATATTGAATATGGCAGGATCATACCGGAACGGAAAGAGATAGATGATAAATTTTATAAAGAACTAATGCATATATTGGGCTTTAAAGAAATTAACGTAAACCAACAGCCGCAACTTATCAGGTCAGAAGAATCAGATTCTCTTTTTAATCAAACCATTAGAAAGGTAAAAAGGGCAAAACCCTCAATTTCAGAGGAAGAGGCAGAGGACATAGCCCGAACTCTTGTGGTGTTGTGGATTACAAGAATATTATTTATTAAGCTCTTTGAAAGCATTTTGATGTCAATTGATAGCGAAAACAGGTCCGACTATGAGATACTCACTCTCTCAAAGATTTCCAGTTTTACAAGATTAAACGACCTCTTTTACGAGGTTATGAATACTCTTGTAAGGGAAAGAACGGGAACAAGCAAGGACCTGTTCAAAAATATTCCATATTTAAACAGTTCTCTCTTTGAGAGGCATAAGTACGAAGAAGAGTATCAAACAGAGATTTCTTCAATTGATGGGGATGCAACGATATCTCTGTACCGCAATAGCATCCTGAAAGATTTTACGGAGATTAAAGATGGGAAGGTGAAACTTCTTGATTATCTCTTATCTTTTCTTAATGCTTATTCCTTTGAAGGTGAAATCAAAAAAGGTGTACCTCAAATCACCACAAAAATATTGGGAAACATTTTTGAAAAACTGAATGGGTATAAAGCCGGTGCCTTTTACACACCGAGTGAGATTACCAGTTTCATTATTAAAGAGACTATTGATAGGCATTTAATTGATGAATACAACAGGAGAACCAACTCGAACCAGAGTAAGATTGACGAAATTCTGTCTTATTGTGCCTCACACTCCAAAGAAAGAGAAATCTTGGGAGACATAATTGATAATATGACAGTCTTAGACCCTGCTGTTGGTACTGCCCACTTTTTGGTTTCGGCTTTAAATTACATTGTTTACCTTAAGTACAGGGCAAATCTTATTGAGAATGTCTTTGGCTACAATGTAAATTATCATCAGGATGAACTCTTTGTAGAAGAACTTTCTCCTTACAGAAGGGTCAGAAAGGAAGACGGCTCTTATTTTGTGGATAGAAATGCACAAAAATTTAGAAAAAACATTTTTGAAGCTAAGAGAAAAATTATTGAGAATAACCTCTTCGGTGTAGACATAAACGAGATGGCCTGTGATATAGCCAGATGGAGATTGTGGCTTGAACTATTAAAGCATGCTTATTACACAGAGGAAAGCGATTATGAAGAAATGGAGACACTGCCAAATATTGATATTAACATAAAATGTTTTGACAGCCTCTTGGCTAGGGGTGATGCAGATGAAATGAGAGACATTCTAGCAAAAGAACTGTTTGTTGGTGTGGATGTGAATGAATTACTAAAATTGTGGCTTGATTATCAAAATGCATCAGATAAATTACAAAGAAAGTCAGCCTACGACAAGCTTGAAAAAAAGAAAAAAGATTTGCTGAGGTATCTATACCATAAAGAGCCAGAGACTATTATTTGGGTTGCAGAGTTCCCACAGACGCTTAAGGGGTTTAATAAAAACAAAGAGGAAAGTTTAGCAAAAATTGGATTTGATATTATTTTAGGTAACCCGCCTTATATTTCAACTAAAGAAATACCGGAGGACTATAAGGACAAGCTGGATTCAGTGTATAACTTCGCGGATGACCTATATAATCATTTTTATTTTAGAGGACTCAAACTTCTCAAAGAGCGTGGATATCTCGGGTACATCACATCCAAAACCTTCTGGACAATTCAAACAAAGAAGAACCTCAGGGAATTATTGTTAAAAAACAAAATTCTCTTGCTGTTTGATACTGCCAATCCTTTCGAAAGTGCTATGGTAGATACCTGCTTAATTATCGTTCAGAAAACAGAACCTGAGACTGATCATGTTGTAACCTTCATAGATGGAAGAAATGATCTATTAAATCATGAGAAATATTTTATCAACCAGAATGATTATTACAATTCCCCTAACCAGGTAATATTTATCCCAACCGACTATAACAAGAGAATTTATGAGCGTTATGGGAAGATAGTAAATAATCTTTTAAAAGATTGGTGGGATAAGATTTCAACCAGCAAAAACATACATAAATTTAAAAAGGAACTCGAGCAATATAGAAACAGTATAAAACCTGGGGATATTACTCTTTTAGGGCTAATTACTGAGGGTGGACAGGGTTTAGCAACAGGTAATAACGGCAAATATATTGGCGTTTTAGACGGCACCAAATGGGCAGACAATGTAAGGGAACAAAGACCAGAAAAACTCCTTATGGCTAAAGAATTCTGTGAAAAAGAAGGCATACGCAACAAACAACAAGCACAAGAATTTTTAAATGGCTTATCAGAAAAGGAAATAAGACAATTGTTTGATGAACTAAAAGAAAAATATGGAAGGGATATTTTTGGGCAGGGATGGCTTTATAGAATTGTAAGTCCGGATGAAATTGCTGAGGTAGAAAAGCTTACAGAATATGAAAAATTAAACGGTATAGCTGGGACTAAAACCTTTGTGCCTTACGATAAAGGTGATAAAGAAGGCAACCGCTGGTATGCTCCCACGCCGTATTACATTGATTGGAGCAGGGAGAATGTGAAATTCCTAAAAGAAAACAGTGGTAAAAAAGGTGAAGGAATGCCAGTGGTTAGAAATCAACAATTCTATTTCCGTGAGGGTTTTTGCTGGAATAATGTACTATCGGACGAAAAAATCAAGTGTAGATTGAATAACAAGTCAGTATATTCCACTGAAGCGATGACCCTTTTTTCTTTGATACCCCACCTAGCCACAGATAGATATTTTGTGTGTTTGTTAAACTCGACTTTCTTAGGACTATACAGAATTAATTTTATAAATGCCTCTCATCATCTTACTACAGGTGATGCGAAAGAATTTCCCATCATTATTCCGACACCAGAGCAATTAAAAAAATTTGAAGATATTTTCCATAGAGCACACGATATTCAAAAGCAAAGATTTTCGGGTGAATTAAAAGACGACGAAGCCGAAAGAGAGCTGGAAGCAATTCAAGAAGAGCTTGATAAATTGGTTGAGGAAATGTATATGGGATAAATGAAAAGACATTCATACTCCAGCCAGTTGGAGAAAGAGATAGACAGACTAGTATATGAGTTGTATGGGCTGAGTGAGGAGGAGGTGAAAATTGTTGAGGATAAATGAATAAGGAGGTATAATATGGAAAAAATAGATTTAAGTAAGGATAACATTCTTTATATTTCTGGTGAACAAATCAATATAGAGGAATTTAGATCAGACTTAGAAAATAAAATTGACTATCTAAGAATTAGAAAAAAAGTCGAACCCTGGCTTACTGCTTTATTTCAGAGTGAACATTTATCACTACTTGTGGGAACTGGGTTGTCAATAGCCCTTGGAAAAAAAGAAAATCAATCAGAAAATCAAAAAGAAAATCTAATGGGAAGGATGGAATTATCTGATAATTTTAAACTTATCTCTAAAAAGCAAATCAAGAAGCAAACAGTTTAGGAAGAGGTCAAGCAAATTTTGAGGATGATTTTAGGGTTGCTCTAAAGTTAATTGAAGGGTATGAAATACTTGGAATGTCAAAAGAAGCAAAATTATTGAAAGATGAACTGAATAGTAAAATTGAAAACTTTATTAGAGTTATATTAGAAAACGAGAAATCATTTTTTGATGAAAATAAATCAACCGAAAATAATCAATTAAAAGAAGACAATAATCAGATAAAAAAAGAACAACAATTAAAGAAAAGATTGTTGGAAAATTTTCTTTTAAGTTTTGGAAGTCGAACAGCCACAAGGGAGCGTTTGCATATATTTACCACTAATTATGATAGATTTATTGAATACGGTCTTGATGAAGCGGGTCTTTTAACCATAGATAGGTTATCGGAAAAATTAATCCAATTATGCGTTTTCATAAATTGGAACTTGATTATCATTATAATCCTTCTGGAATTAGAGGCGAACCAAGATATGTAGAAGGGGTTGTTAAACTTACAAAACTACACGGTTCTATTGACTGGAAATTTGAAAATAATAATATAGTAAAAATTCCTTTGCCATTTGGTTCTGAAATTGACGATTTAAAAAGATATATTAAAAACATATTGGAGAGTGTAGTTATCTTTCCCAATTCATCAAAAGCTTATGAAACTTCTTTTTTTCCATATCCTGAGCTATTCAGGGATTTCTCATTAGCAATATGTCGACCTAATTCTGTCCTTGTTACTTATGGATATGGTTTTGGAGATTCACATATCAATAGAATAATACTCGATATGCTTACTATTCCATCAACTCATCTTGTAATAATATCCTTTGATAAAGCCGGTGAAAGAATAGAAAATTTTATTGAGCAATGTAATTCAGCACAATTGACTTTGCTTGTAGGAAATGAACTTGGGGATTTTGAAAAGCTTGTTACTTACTATGTGCCGAAACCAGCCATAGATAAAATATCCGAAAGAGAACGAAAAATTCTTGAGAGAAGAGGTGAAAAAGAAGAAAGAGATGATATGAATTTTGACTTGGGAAAAAACACAAATTAAGAGGTTTTTAATATGAGTACTTTTGATAAAATACGAAACACCATAATTGGCACAGTAGAATCTGTTTCTTCAAAAGAAATTAAGGTCGTGCTGGACACAGAAGCACCTTTTAACACTTCCTTAAATATTGGAACACCACAACTATTCCCACGAGTAAATGGCTTTCTCTTGATACCTATCGAAGGTGGCTTAATTATAGGTATGATAACCTGGATAGGTATTGAATACTCTCCATATCCCAAAAGGAAAGGATATAAAGATTTTAATATCATTGATTTACCATTTCCCATGCGCAAACTTTCACTAACTCCATTAGGTTTCTTAAAAGAGAATGAAAATAGTTATGAGATTGGAAGAGGTATTTCTGTTTTCCCCTCCGTTGGCGACATAGTTATTATTCCTACCAAAGAACAATTACAGGCAATAGTTCAAAACAATGATCAAAATGCCAAGGTTAAAATTGGCACTTCTCCACTTGAAGCCGGGGCACCCATTTATGTTGATCCCGATAAGCTATTTGGTCGCCACCTTGCAGTCTTAGGAAATACCGGAAGTGGTAAATCATGTACTGTAGCAGGTCTCATACGATGGTCAATTGAAAGTGCTAAACAAGAAATAAAAAATACTGAAGAACAAGTTAATGCAAGGTTTATTATTCTTGATCCCAATGGTGAATATGGAGAATGTTTTAATGACTTAGGGAATGTGAAAAAATATACAGTAAAAATCGAAGATAAAAAATTTACTGAACAGAGTGAAGTTTCATCATCAGACGAAAAAACAGATGAGCAAACAAACAAAAAATCTGTCAAACAACTCAAAGTTCCATCCTGGATGTGGAATAGTTGGGAGTGGGCTTCCATTGCTCAGGCAAGTGCTAGAACTCAGAGACCTATATTGAGAAGAGCACTAAGGGAAATTAAAAATGCAGAATTAACAAAAGAAACAACAATAGATAATCTTTTTAAGAATTTTTTAATAAGTTTAAAAATAAGCCTTTTAAATTATTAAAATGATGGAGCAAAATTATCTGAATGGCCAGGCAAACAGAATTATGGTGAGTTTCTTGAGAATATTAAGAAGTCAATTGAAGATAACATTTTCAAAAATTTATCTGACCAATTAAACAACTTAAAAACAGAATTATTAAACAAAATAGGAGATATTTTGACCAATCACCCGAAGAATAACAGTGGCTATTTCCATCCTTTTTCTATCCAAGATGTTACACAAATTTTAGAAATTATAACAAAATCTGAACAACAAATTGGGAAACTTGAACCATATCAAGGACCAGACGAAGATTCTCCGGTTTTTTTCAAAAACGAAGAGTTTTTAAGCCATATAGAAAGGCTTGCTCAAGAGGCAAACCAACAGCAATATCTTGATTTTTTCTTAATGAGAGTGAGAAGTTTATTTACCGATGCCCGAATAGCCTCAGTAATTAATACAGAAAATGAAAATGAAATTACACTTGAAGGATGGTTAAATGATTATATAGGTAATGCTGGCAACAATCCTTCTATTTCTATTTTAGATTTATCACTTTTACCGTCAGAAATTTTTTTTTAACTGTTGCTGTATTTGCCCGAATAGTTTTTGAGGCACTTCATCGTTACAAAAAAGAATATGGAGAAGTATTGCCAACCGTGCTAGTGGTAGATGAGGCTCATAACCTGATAAAACGATACGAAACCGACGATGATAATATATCGTCACAGAAATTATGTACTCAGATATTTGAAAAAATAGCTAAAGAGGGAAGAAAGTTTGGTTTAGGTTTGGTGCTGGCATCACAACGCCCATCAGAATTATCTCAAACAGTACTTTCTCAGTGCAATACATTTATTTTACATAGGATAGTAAGTGAAAGAGATCAGGAAATGGTAAAAAAACTTGTCCCTGATGCTATGAATAATATACTTAATGAACTTTCTGTACTGCCTTCGCGAAAGGGAATTGTTTTGGGCTGGGCAATATCAATACCAACTATCATTGAAATAAATGAATTACCTGTTGAACATAGACCTAGATCAAGTGATCCTGATTTCTGGGATGTTTGGATTAACAAAAAAGATAGAGCGATAAATTGGGAAGAAATCTCCCAAATATGGTGTGTGAAAAAAGAAGACGGTAAAGCAGATTCTAATGGTGATAAGCACAATTTTTCCAATTGATGTTCAAAAGTTATCAAGCACAACATAAGTTTTTTAACAAACTGACAAATGGATATGGTATTATATCTTGTTAAGGAATTTACTAGAAGGGATATTAAGGGAGTGGGAACGAGAGGATGTGAAAACTTCCTTTGCTCAGTAGATAATAATCATTTACAAATACTTTCACTGTGGAATTTTCTAAAATAGTTTTGGCTGTTGAATTGGAAAACAGTTCCTTCTTGCGAATTCTGTCCAGGTTATACAAGGGACGTTTTCAAGCATACATACTAAACTAATCGCTCTATCATTAGAGACAACAATGTAACCATCGATTTGGGCAATTGCTACGATCTGTCCATCAGCTGATTTTTTACCACTCGCACTTTTCCAGAAACCCTCAAAAGAAATATTTCCAACATGAATTTTAAGGCCATATTTCCTTTCTATCTCGAAAAATTTTTCTCTAACCAAGACATCGTCTTTTAAGTAAAATACTGATTCGGGATGATGGTTAAATACTTCATTCATAATTTTTGAAATTCTATCAGTTTTTCGCGTAATTTCGCGTTTTACACCCTCAGGAATCTTCAGGTCCCAACTTCTAACAAGAACTTTAATTTTCCTTTTAAACTCTGATGTAAAACTCTTATAAAGGCTAATTAAACAATCTGTGTCACAAAGATAAATCTCATGACCCATAGTAAGCAGTACAAGTCTTAACGAGAAAGCTCTCTAAGAAATTCCTCCGTTTTTTCAACTTTAATATCCAAAATGTAAGAAACATCCAGCAATGGAAAATCTGAGTGCTTAATACCTGTAGAAATTAACTTTGTAAGAGAATACCCTATCTCCCTTAGCTTTTGTTCTTTCTTGGTAGGCCTTCCTCTGCCTTTTCTATAAGGTGTTCTCCTTCCTTTCCAGTTTGATCTCTTTTCTTTATAAAAATTCTTTCTTGCTAAGGACATTTCTTCAAGCATGATAGCGACAACATCTCTGCTAACTATAAGTTCTTTTCTAATTTTGTCTAAAACACTGTCAGGCCAATCGTCCTGATACCTAAAAAGATTTAAGGAAATCAAACGATTTTTCATTTCCTCAAAAGTCACCAAAATTCTAGCTGCTAGTTTATTTGCAAAAGGTTCCGGGTTATGACCGCTTCCTTGAGTTCCTATAAAATCACATGCTAACCCATCTTCATAAGATACGAGGTGAATATATTCGTGGAGAAGTGTGAATATCCTTCCATAGGACGATTCTGTATCTTCGTTATTTACAAGTATAAAGGGAAGAGACTTATGCCATAAGGAAGCTCCACGGAGTTCTGCTGGCTCAAGCTTAAACTCAAAACAAAATACCCCGAGGTCTTCAATTTTTTCCCGCCACCACCTAAACGCATTTTTGGGGTTGTAACCTAATTTTTTTCTCGTTTCTTCATTCCATCCGAATTGATACCTAATTTGCATCGCTATTTCATCTAGCATTTTAAAGTTTTGCGGGAACTCGTTTTTGCGAATTTTTACTTCCCACGAGAGATTTAATCTTTCTAAAAGCGTAACGATAAAATCCACCAACTCATGGAAACGCTTCAAAGAGGACTGTGTAAGATAGCTTAGTTGTTCTTCTTGTGCCAACCCTCTAAAGGATAAAAGATTTACTTCTTGTGGTGCTTCATCCAAAAAGAAGTAACCTACCGGGCATTTGTACATTTCTGCTAATGTTTCAAGATGCGCTAGTTCTGGCTCAGACCTTCCATTTCCCAATCGATCAGTTGTTCGGCTGTTATAGGTTCAAAATATTGCTTTTTAAGTCCTTTAGATATTTCCTCAACTTCACTTTCGGTTAAATTGTGCCTCTTTCTTATATTTTTGAGAACTTCTGGATTTACCCACTTGGTAATTCTTTCTGTCATCGTTATATTATATAAAGTCCAGTTACCGTTCAATCAAAAACTCACAATGTGAGTCGGTAGTGTAAGTACGAGTACATTACGTTTACACTCGGGTTAATTTGGTTTAAGCCTTATAGAGTATAAGTGTGTTTAAGCTTAGAAAGTAGTCTCGCTAGATATTAATTGCATGTTGGGCCGTTTCAAAAAGAGGTCTTCGCGGTATTGATGGTGACTCGCAAGTTATAGTGATTGATGTAAAATCGATGATTTCCAAAACGAGAGACCAATACACAGTTTCGTCCCTCGCAGAACAAAATTACGCTGTGGACATGCGAATATGAAAACCTAATAAATTTCGCTTGTGAAATATTATTCCCCCATAGGACGATTGAAATGTTCATACATTGTTGCGAGATTGCTATCCCACTCAGCTGTGAAAAAACTTTGCGCACGATAGAATAGGTAGCTTTGTCTTTTTTTTCGTAGGGCCAGGCACCACGTATATTCTAGGGATGTTACTTAAGTGCGGACCTATGTGTCCGTACTAATAGTTCTGATTTTGCTGTTTTCGGTCGCCTCACATTCCAACCATTACAAAATTTAGGGTACATTTTGGTAATTTAAAATGTAAACACACATTCCCCTATAAGGTCTGGTAATAATCTCCTAATACAGAAACTTCTCCACCTTGACGTTACACCCCTTTTCATCCATAATTTACTGACTGACCAGTCAGTCAGGAGAGTGGAAATGGATACAAAGGAAAAGATTTTGCTTGCTGCAAGGGATGTTTTTGGTAAGAAGGGTTTTTACGAGGCAAAGATGGAGGATATCGCCCGCGAGGCGGGGATGGGAAAGGGCACCCTGTATCTATATTTTAGATCCAAGGAAGAACTTTATCAGTGTTTGCTCGTTGAAGGGATGAGGTATCTGATTGATAGGCTTAAAGAGATAATAAGTAGCGAGGGAACTTTTGAAGATAAAATGCGCAGGATAATCCGCTTCTTAAACGAGTTTTTACAGGAGAATAAGGAGTTTGTGCTTAGAATGGTTTACGAGGCCCCGCTGGTTGGGATTTTTAATGATAAGATGAAGGAAATCTTCACAAAAGAGCAAAAGGAAATAAATGAAGTTTTCAAGGATTTTATTGAAGATTACATCAAACAGGGTGTTATTTATGATGGTAATCCAAAGGTCATGGCTCAGGCAATTGTTGGTATTGTCATGAGGCCAGCTTTTACAGGTTTTTTACAAAGTGATAATTTAGCAGATTTGGAGGAGGAAATTATGGGCATAATTAAAAGAGCATTTATCAGAAAGGAGGGTTAAATAATGTGGAATTTGCTGCTTTTGGTTTTCATTTCAGCTGATACCCTTTATTTGAGCAAATCGGATGCAATTCGTTATGCGCTGGAAAACAGTCCCTTGATTTCAGCATCCGAGGCTCAGGTCAATTCTGCTGAAGCAAAAAAACTGGCAACTCGCTCCATCTTTTTACCTCAGGTAAAAATAGATGGTTCCTATAGAAGGGTCTCATTGGTTCAGGAAATGAAGTCTTTCCAGGTGGATAGCTTAATACCTACCCCTTCAGGTGCTTTAATTCCTATGGGTCATTATGTCTCCATTCCCTTTGGTCAGAAGGACAACTATAATGTTAACATTGGTGTATCTCAGGTAATTTTCAGCTGGGGAAGTCTTTTAAGAGGCTATAAGATGGCTGTGTTAAATTTGTATGACCAGATGCTTTCAGATTCTATTTCTAAGAAAAATCTGGAATTGCAAATTTCTCAGCTCTACGATTATGCTTTGGTCGCCCAGGAATTCATAAAACTTGCATATAAAGTTGATGAAGAATTGCGAGAGCATTATGAAACTACTCAGAGAAAGTTTGCTCTTGGTACGGCAACAGAGATTGAACTTTTGCAGGCCGAATCAAAATATAAGAACAATAAGATTCAAGTCCTTGATGCTGAAAGGTCCTTTAAAGAATTGATGGACTTTTTAAAGATTTTAATCGGCGCATCTCCCAATGCATCATTGGTTCTAACCGATAGCCTTTATATTGACTCCACTCAAATCAAATCGCTTATAACAGCGGAATTGGATCCCGAAAAAAGGTATGACCTAAGGAGTTTAAAATTGAAGGAGAAGATTTTGGACCTATCAGAAAAAAATAGCTCTACTGCCAATCTTCCGACAGCCTTCTACTCTTTCAACTACTTAATTCAAAAGCCTTTTGGTTTTGAGGATGTATGGAAGGACTATTGGGCTTTGACAGTAGGGATTTCATTCCCGATTTTTGACGGTTTTAAGGGAACTTATGAGACCCGGTCTATTCAATTCCAGAAAAAAGCTCTTCAATATGGTTTTGAATTTCAGAAAAACACAGCTTTAATTGAATTTGAGAAGGCAAAAAGAAATTTGGAGATTGCCTACCAGAAGTATTTAACCCAGCTGGACAATTTGAAGGTTGCAGAGACCCTCTATAATACGGTTAAAACCCAGTATGAGAGGGGATTGGCAACCCATTTGGATTACATTGATGCTGAGACAAATTATTTTTACCAGAGAGCCTTGACATTACAGGCCCTTGCTGACTGCAGAGCAAAGGCTATTGAGGTTGAAAAGGCCCTCTTGGGAATAAAGTAGGAGGTGTAATATGAAGAGGTTTGCAATAATTTTCGCTATCATGTTAATGGCGAGTTTCACCTTTGCAGATAATGGCTCAGGATCTTCGAAGAGCTTTTTAGTAAAGGTCGCACAGGTGAAGCAGGGGAATATTGAAGAATACATATATACCTATGGAAAGATTTCGGGACTTCAAGAGGCAGTGGTAATTCCACCTATGCCCGGAAGAGTGGTTAGTATCCTTAAAAACGAGGGTGAAAAGGTCAAAAAGGATGAGGTGATTGCACTCCTTGACAGGGAAATCCCCGGAGTAAAAACAGAGTATTTACAAATCACATCTCCCATTGATGGAGTGATAACCCTAATTAACGGTAAGGAGGGACAATTCGCTCTCCAGACCCAGCCTTTTGCATACGTTTCCAGTGCTGAACAGGTAGTAGAATGCGCCCTTTCCTCCGATGACCTCTCAAGGGTGCAGGTAGGTACGAGGGCCTATGTGGCTGTTGATGGAAAAGAGGTGAGTGGAAAGGTGATAAACAAATCCCTTGGAGTGGACCCCATTTATGCTACAGGAAGGGTAAGGATTCAACTGAGTAGAGGCTCTCTTCCTTATGGCTCTGTTGTGAAAACTAAAATTGTGGTTAGGTCCAAAAATAATGCTTTGATTGTTCCTCAATCCGCCATTGTAGAAAGGGATGGGAAAAATGTGGTTTACGTACTGGCAGGGAATAAGGTCAGGGAGGTGGAGGTTAAGACGGGAATCTCCAGTGAAGGTTACGTGGAGGTCACAGGTAACTTAAAACCAGGTGACTTTGTAGTAATTCTTGGAGCCGAAGGTCTTTACGATGGTGCTCCTGTGGAGGTAGGAGGTAGTTCAAAATGATCAAATTTTCCGTCAGGCATCCCGTAACTATTTTAATGTTTATTGGTGTTTTGTTGGTATTAGGCGCAGTGTCTCTCTCAAGGATGGGTTTGGACCTCTTTCCTCAAATGACCTTTCCTGCAGTAACCGTTGTGACCCAGTATCCCAATGTGGCCCCTGAGGATATTGAAGCGCTGGTTACGAAACCCATTGAGAGTGTGGTTTCCACCGTTTCAGGTGTGAAGAAGGTAACCTCTCAGTCCTCCGAGGGTATATCATTGGTAATTGTGGAGTTTGAATGGGGAACCAATCTGGACTTTGCTGCGCAGGAAGTGAGGGATAAAATTGCTCTTATTGAAAGATTTTTGCCCTCCGACGTTAATAAACCCATTGTTTTTAAGTTTGATGCATCCATGCTGCCCATCGCCCGATATGTGGTCACTTCTGATAAATATAATCTTGTCAGAATGAAGAAACTCCTTGAAGATGAAATAAAACCTTATCTTGAGAGGGTGGATGGTGTTGCTACGGTAAGTGTTGATGGTGGTAGGGATCTGGAATTCTGGGTGGAAGTGGACTTATCTAAATTGGTAGAAGCCGGGGTTACCCTTTCTCAAATTTCTCAAATGCTTCAATTGAATAACCTCAATTTGCCATCGGGTAAAGTTGACGTTAGGCAAAAGAGTTTGCTCATAAGAACGGTGGGTGAGTTTAAGGATTTGGATGAAATAAATTACCAAGTGGTGGGCTTTAGGAAAAACGGGCTTCCGATCTTTCTAAAAGATGTGGCGAAGGTTTATCAGACCGAATCGGAGAGAAATGGATTTGCCAAGTTCTTTGAAAAAGAAGCCATTATCCTTTCCGTTTACAAGAGGTCGGGAGCAAACACCGTTCAGGTCGTATCCAGAGTGGATAAGGCAGTCTCAAAAATTTCCAACAAATACAAAGATATCAGTATTAGTAAAGGCTTTGATCAGGCAAGGTTTATCACTAAGTCTGCTTCTGAAACTATTAATTCCGGAATCATTGGAGCTCTTCTTGCCGCACTTATGATTTTCCTGTTCTTAATTGACTTAAGACCCACCCTCGTTATTTCCTTTGCCATACCTCTATCGGTGATCATTTCTTTTACGGTCCTTTATTTTATTGGCTACAATCTCAATATGATGACTCTGGCTGGAATCGCCCTCGGAATAGGTATGCTTGTGGACGCTGCTGTAGTGGTTGTGGAAAATATCTTTCGACACGAGGAATTGGGCGAAGATAGGTATGAGGCTGCTATTAATGGTGCAGTAGAGGTGTGGACTGCCATTTCAGCCTCAACCTTGACTAATATTGTTGTATTCTTGCCCTTGATTTATATTGGGGGAATGATTGGTCAATTTACAAAACCCCTTGCTGTGACTGTTACTGTAACCCTTCTCGCTTCCTTGCTGGTTGCGGTTACAATTATTCCGGTGATGACCTCCAGTTATATTACACAGGCGGTGGCACTAAAGGAGATGAAAAAGAGATACTGGTTTACTCCCATAAGGGATTTTTACGAGAAGATTCTAAGAAACTTCATTTTGCCAAAGAGGGGAATTGTTCTGGGAGTGAATATTTTGCTGTTCCTCATTACCATTCCGCTTCTTAGATTTATTGATAGAGAGTTTTTACCAACCATGGATATGGGCGTTGCAATGGTTTCCGTAGAATTGCCCCCTGCCACCAATTTAAAGGAAACAGAGCACTACGTGGATCAGATTATTAAGGTTGCTAAGGAACTCCCTGAGGTTGAAAGAGTTATGGCTCTCGGTGGAGAAACGGGAATGATGATGATGGGTTCCCAAGGAAGTAACACAGCAACGATTACCGTTAGATTGGTTGATGCCAAAAAGAGAAAAAGGACCGCCATGGAGGTGGGGAATGAGATTTTACGAAGAATACCCAATTATCATGGCGCTACAATTAAGTCCATGGACTTAGTTAGTAGAATGTTTATGGGGGGAGCCGGAAAACCTGTGGAGATATCCCTTTATGGTTCTGACTTAAAGGAATTGAATTCCTTAGCTCAAGAGGTGAGTAATCGTCTTTCAACGATAAAAGGGATTAAAGACGTTGAAATATCTCTAAAACAGGCAAAACCCGAGTTGCATGTAATTATTAACCGTCAGAAGGCTGCCTTCTACGGTATTCCTTTGGTTCAGATTCAGAGGGAGCTCCAGATTGCCTTCCAAGGAGTGACGACCACAAAGGTCAGACTTAAGGGAAAGGATTACAACTTGGTTTTAAAGGCGGACACAACTTATTTAAAGGAAAATGTTGATAAGATAAAGTTTTATCCTATTACCACGCCCGCAGGGACGGTGATTCCGCTTAAAGAGATTGCTGATTTCAGCTATGAGTTAGGTCCTATTCAGATTGATAGAGAAAATCAGATTAGAACTGTGAAGGTGTTGGCTGACATTGAAGGTAGGAAGAAGGCAGAAGTCTATAGAGAAATCGGAGAGAAGATTCTTGGTATGTCGGTTCCGGAAGGTTATTCGGTAGAGGTCAAAGGTGAATTTGAGCAGGTTCAGGATATGATTAAGAATCTGGGTATTTCCATCCTTGCTGCTATAATTCTTGTATATATGATTCTTGCTGCTCAGCTGGAGTCCTTTAAAGATCCAATCATTATTATGCTATCAATCCCCCTTGCCTTTATTGGTGTGGTTTTGCTCCTTCTTATTACAGGAACTTCAATTTCCGTTCCTTCCATGGTGGGTGCATTGATTCTGGTAGGTGTGGTCGTGAACCAGGCTATCGTGATGTTAACCTTTTATAAGGGACTCAGAGAAAATGGTGAAGACCCCTTTGAAGCAGTAGTCAAGGGCTCTGTGATAAGGTTAAGACCTATTCTAATTACCAATTTGACTACGATTTTTGGCCTTGTTCCTCTTGCCCTCTCGGGACACACGGAAGGCGGAGCATTGAGACAACCTCTTGCGGTCAGTATGATTGGTGGACTGGTCTTCTCTACGTTGTTGGCGTTCTTCCTCGTTCCCGTTATTTATACTTATTTTGAGAAGATAAGGGTTAAGAGGATTAAGGTTTAGGGTTCTAAAAAATTAAGGCGGGGTGGCCGAAAGGCCACCCCGCCTTAATTTTAAAGTAGTAAAACTGGTGGAGGTGGCGGGAATCGAACCCGCGTCCAGGGGCCGTGAACCATAGAGCCCTACATGCTTAGCCTGTCTTTTGGGTTTCTCCCTCTGGCACCGACAGGCAGGTGCTTTGAGGGATAGCCTCCTCAAATCTCGGCTCTCACCCTGAAGGCGGGGATGAGAACCCAGCACCTCACTATCTCGCCCTCTTTTCAGGGAGGTGCCACCCGAAAAGGGACGTGCTGCTCAATTAGGCAGCGTAAGCGTAACTGTAGTTGGCAGTTGTTTTTTGTGGCTTTGATATCGGGGTCGCCACGCCCCGGCATGCGCCCTATGATTCACTTGGGCTCTGTCGAATCCAGTACACCCCCTCTTGAGAAAGAACAGGCTTGCTGTGTTTAAATTATAGTGTAAAAGGAGTAAAAAGTAAATAGTTCGTGCGTTAGGGAATTGGAAAAGAACATGCAAAGATAGTACAGTAACACAGGTTGTTTAAAGTTTTCGAGCAGAATGTAAACCGAGGACAATTAGGGTGGACAAGTGGGTCCGCCCCTACGGTGGAGGACAAAGTTTCCCCTTGCCAGGACAATTAACATAATCACAGTTTCTTGTAGGGGTCGACCGTGTGTCGACCCGAGAGTTCATTCATGGAATTTAATGTTTTTGGACGGACTTTTGTATATGAAATACTCGGATTGGCTGGCACGCTGGTATATTGCTTTATTCCTAATTAGTTCATAATACGAACTTTTTTCTTTATCATTATTCCAATGCAGAACAAAGTTGGGCTGAAGCTTTATAGCATTGCGGTTATCAGGGGTTTGCAGTCTGCCAGTTATGCCATCAGTATTCCCTTTTTGAGCATTTATTTGCACAACTTGCGTGGTGTTCCTATGAGTCTTGTGGGAACGATTATCGGTGTGGCAGCAGTGGTGGGTTCTTTCCTGAGGTTTTATGCAGGTAGTCTTTCGGATGTTAGACCAACAGACCAGATAATGAAATTTGGTTTGATTTTGAGAGCCATAGGTTTTCTGGGATTTTCTTCTTTGATCTGGCTCAATGGTTACCCCTTGTTTTTTTCTTTTTTCTTTCTCTTAAATTCGGCCGGTGCCAGTTTCTTTATGTCAGCTTCTGATATCTTTGTTGCAAAAAACATTGAGGAGAAAGATAGACCCTTTGCCTATAGTATTATTCGTGTTGGTGGAAACTTAGGTTTTGCTATAGGACCCTCCATAGGAGGCTTTATCTCCCATTATTCCTATGCCATGACCTTTTTTGCCTCCTTTTTGCTCCAGGTTGTTTGCTATGTTTTGTTAACTTATCTCGTTCCTAGGGGAGATGGCGAAATCGCTCAAAATGTTGACAAAAATAAACTTGCCTTCAACGAGATACTTAAGGATAAGAACTTTTCTCTCTTCATTTTGGGAACTTTCATCCTGTCTCTCCTTATGGGGCAATTGATTTCTACCCTTTCGGTCTATTCAAAGCATCAGGGCTTGGATAACGTGCAAATTGGTTACCTCTTTAGTATTAATGGTTTCATGGTGGTTTTCTTCCAGCTTTTGATTATAAAGTTGGTGGATTTTGTAGGCTATAAAAAGGGTTTAATGATTGGTTCAATTCTTTACTCCGTTGGATATTTTTCCTTCGCCTTCTCCAGAGTTTTCTACCACTTTGTCTTTGGCATTGTTATACTTACCTTAGGTGAGATGCTTGCCATGCCCCTTTTAACAACGATAACGTCTGCAATGGCTCCTGAAGGAAAGAAGGGGCTTTACATCGGTTTCTTAGGTTTTGTGGAGGGACTTTCATGGGCAATAGCGCCTTTTATTGGTGGCGTTTTGATTGACCTTTTTATTAAGACCCCTGTGTTGATATGGGGAACGGTGGCTTCCTTTGGGGTTTTGGCTCTTGTAATTTTTGAGAAGGTTAAGTTTAAATAACACGGGCTTTCCGTTATAATTTAATAAAGGAGTTGAAGAGATGGTGAGTTTATTTTTAGCTTTTTTGATGCTTTTTTCAGCTACCCCTTCAATAAAGTCCAAAAGTCAATTAATTTCTGATGTTCTCTTTTCCAGTGCGATGGAGAATTTCAACAAAAAGAAGTTTTCTCGTGCAGCGGATTTATTTAAAGATTTTGTATTTAAATTTCCGTTAAGTGATAGTGTTGATATGGCTCAGTATTACCTCGCCAGAAGCTATAAAGAGGCGAAGCAATATGATGATGCTATTACAGAGTATCTATTTTTGATTAGCACCTTTCCATTTAGCAGGTTTGTGGAGTTGTCATATCTTGAAATTGCCGAATGTCACTTAAGTAAGAGTAAAGACATTTCAAGGGATACGGAAGGGATTGAAAATGCGAAGAAGTATATTGTTGAATTTAAGATGCGCTTTCCTAATTCCGAATACTACGGTAAGGCGGAAGAATTGGAAAAGGTTATAGAGAGGCGTAAGGGAGCTAAATACCTTTATATAGCCGAGACATACTTAAAGATAGGTGAGCCTAGGGCGGGAAAGGTTTATATTGACCTGGTTAAAGAAAATTACTCTTACGATGATAGTTTGTCAACAATTGTATCCTTGTTGCTTGTTGAAAGTTATATTCTTGAAAACAAATGCGACTCCGCAAATTATGTCCTTGAGCATTTGAAGGAAATGGGTGTTGATAAAAACCAGATTTTTTCAAAAAAATACAACCGTGTGAAGAGGCTTTTGGATAGAAAATGCAAAAAATAGGTATCATCGGTGGGGCCTTTGACCCCATCCACATCGGTCATCTAATCCTTGCCGGTGACGTCTGGGAGAATGTTCCCTTAGACAAAATTGTCTTTTTGGTAAATTACCATCCACCCCATAAGACTGTTTATGCCCCCTTTGAGGATCGCTTTAATATGGTAAAGGAAGCAGTTGATGGAATTCCGTACTTTGAAGCATCGGATTTTGAGGCAAGGGCAGGAATTGTGCCATCTTATACGGTGAAAGTTCTGGAAAAATATCTGGAGTATAATCCGGATACTGAGCCCTTTTTGATTGTTGGTATGGACCAGGTTGCATCTCTTAGAAGCTGGTATAACTATGAGGAGCTAATCAATATGGTAAATTTCATAATTTTGAAGAGGCCCGGCTGGGACACTCCTTCTGATTTAAGCCTGCGAAAGGTTGTCTATCTGGATGAACGGCTTGTGGAGATTTCTTCTACCGAGATAAGGGAAAGGGTTAGAGAGGGAAAAAGTATCAAGTATTTGGTGCCCGAAAGGGTAGAAAAGTACATCTTGGATAAGAAGCTTTATAAGGTTTAGTTTTTAAAATACCGGTAGGGCTACCACACCGTAAGCACCCGGACCTGCATAAATAGAAAGAAGGGGACCTGCTTCATTCTTAATAAGGTGCCTTACATTGAAATTCTTGCGTATAAAATCTTCCAATCTTTCAATATACTCACTCCTGCCCACGTAGGCTATTCCGAAATCGTAGGTGGCAAAGGGGTTTAGCTCCTTCTTCAGTGATTTTATAATTTTATTAAAGGCACTTTTTTCTCCAAAGGCCTGTCCAAATTTATCCAATGTACCTTCCTTTGTCAGCGTTAGAATGGGTTTTATTCCGAGGAATTCTGCTATCCCACCCTTCAGATTAGAAATTCGTCCTGAGCGGATAAGGTACTTGACGGTTTGCAGTGCAATAAGGAAGAAGGAGTGTTTCTGCAACCTCTGAATGTATTCCTTGATGTTTTGAATGTCATAGCCCTCTTTATATTTTTCTAAGGCACGAATGGCAAGGAGGGTGAGCCCTAAGGAGATGGATTTTCCGTCTATGAGAGCTACTTCCGAATATTTTGAACTTACAAGCCTGATAGCGTTATATGTTCCCGATAATTGGGAACTTAATGTAATAATCACTGCCTTTTTGCTTTTGCTCAATGTCTCTTTGATTGTCTTTTCAATAGATATTGGGTCCGGTTGGGAGGTAGAAAGTTTCGCCTTTCCGGATACTAAAAGTTCAAGGACCTGTCTCTTATCAATGTCAATGCCGTCTAAGTAAGTTTTCCCATCCATAACGAGTTGTAAGGGTATGATATTTATATTTAGTTCCTGGGCTAAGTCCAGCGGTATATCAGAGGTGGAATCCAAAATTACTGTAAATTCGGTCTTTTTCGCCTTAAGATTCATTTCTATCATATCGTCAATTTTCTTTTTCAATATGGTGCCTTTTTCCTTTAAAACTTCAAAGACCTTTTGAGGCCAGTTGGTGTGTATGTGGATTTTGAACAATCCTCCTGCTCCTGCAATAAGTAAGGAACTCCCCAACGCACCAAGGATTATAGCCAGCTTTTTCTTATCCAATCCTTCACTTTTTATAACCGCTTCGGTACAGTATCTATGCTCAATGTTTTCCTCTTCAATTATCTTTTGCGTTTCCTTAGAGGGCACTTTTGTCAATTCTATTTTCCCTGTGTTAATGTATTCAACAATTCCCCTTAATAACAATACAAAACCGTAAGCCCCGGCATCCACTACTCCCTTTTCTTTTAGCTTAGGAAGAAGATTTGGAGTATTCGCTAAGGATTCTTCGGCCCTTTTTAATAGTAACTTAAAAAAGGTGGTGAAATTCTCTTCTTTTGATGATAGTTCGTGAGCATATTCGGCAACTTCGCGAATAACGGTTATTATTGTTCCTTCAACTGGTTTTTCCAGAGAATCATAAACGGCCTTTGAAGCATTCATAAGGGCCTCTGCAAATTCCTTAGTGGATATTGATTCTTTTCCTCTTAGTGAGTCGGCAAGGGCTATAAAAAATTGAGAAATTATTGTTCCTGAATTACCTTTTGCGGTAAAAAGTATAGCTTCTGAGTATCTCTTGACTATTTCACACAGTTTTAAACTGGACGATTCCTGAAGGATTTTTATTCCGCCACTAAGGGTTTCTGCCAGATTTGTACCGGTGTCTCCGTCGGGAACCGGAAAGACGTTAATGCGGTTCAGTTCATCCTTTAAATCCTGGACTTTAATAATCCCGGCTAATAGAGCCTTTCGGAATACATTACCTCTTATTTCTTTTATGGGCATAACTTAATTTTAATGAACCTTTTATGAACGTTCAGCCCTGAAAATTTTTATCTCGGGTGTAAATTTCCATAGGACTGCAAGAGCAAGAAATGTGATGGTGTATACAAAGAAACCGGAGATTAGGCTTAAGAGAGCATTATTTGGTTGAAGGAAACGGCAGGGTAGGAGAGCGATCAAGCCGGTGACGATGGTTTTAATGGTTTTGGTGGTATATTCAGGAATAATAGGATTTTCCTTGGATACACTAAGTACGAGGAAAAGGGCTTGAAGGAGTGTGCCAGCGGACACGGCTAAGGCTAAGGCGGGAAAGTCTAAGTACTTTGGAAGAATTAGAGCAATGGCAATGTTTAAAGCACTCCCTAAAACTACGCTTATATTGGGAATTTTTATCAGATTCTTTGAGAAGAAGTAGTTTAGAAAGATTTTGGATATTCCTATGCCAACCACGTGGGGTGTGTAAAGTACAAGGGCCATGGCAGTGTTTATGGAATCAAGACTTGAAAAAGCTCCTCTCTGGAAAAGGACCTTTACAATCTGGTAAGAGTAGTTCATTATGAAGAGGGAGGATGGCAGGGTAAGGAAGATTGCATAGTAAAAAGATTTCCAGAGCGCATCTCTTATTTCCTCATTTCTTGCAACGATTTGAGAGAAGGAAGGCATAGAAACGGTTTGAAGACCTACCGCAAATAAGCCTACAGGAACTTGCATTATCCTATAAGCATAGGTTAGGTAGGACACGGAGCCTTCTTTTAAAAAGGTGGCGATGAGGGTATTGATAAAAGGTGTAATTTTTGAAAACCCTATGCTTATAAAAACCGGTATCAAAAGTTTTCCAAACCCTTTCAGGTAAGGATGGCGGAAGTGGAAAGTAAATCCGGGGTGAATATTGTGGATTCTGAGACGATGGGATAGATATAGTAGTTGTAATAAACCGCCGAACAATACCGAATAACCTAAAACAAAGGCATAGTTTTCCTTAGGAACATAAAAGTGTGCAAGAATAACTATCACGAGGATACCGATGTCAAAAAGGGCAGGGGATAGAGCCGGATGAAAGAACTCCTTATGGGAATTCAGGACGGCTTGGAATAGGGCGCACATGGAAACAATTACGAGGTAGGGGAAGGTAATGCGTGTTATCTCCACAGTGGCTCTGAATTTTTCAGGGATGTTTTTGAATCCGTAAGCGGTTACAAGAACGATTTGTTCAGAAAAAATAATGCCGAGGATGGCGATAATTAGGGAAGCAAAGAAGAAGATTGTGAAGATGATGTTCAGAAATTCCTCGGGTCTTTCTCCCTTTTCTTTGGCTTTAACGTAATTGGGAACGAAAGCGGTCTGCATCGCGTTTTCTGCCAGCATATCCCTGAGGAAATTGGGAATTCGGAAGGCTATGTTGAAGATATCAGCCACCCTGCCTGCACCAACGAGAAAGGCAATGGAAGCGTCTCTTAAAAATCCTAATATCCTTGATATAAAGGTTGCAACGGAAAACTGTAAGACCGACTTGAACTTAATGGTTTTACCCCCTTAAGTAGTTGATTATTATGTTAACTATCCTTTCAGAGGTTTTTCCATCCCAGTAGGAAATTTTGCATGAGGGAATCCGCACGTTGGGTGAAACTTTCTCTTCCTTGAGTATTTTCTTTATTCCTTTCAGTATATTCTCTTCATTAAGTCCTACCAACCTGTTGGTTCCTTTTTCCAATGTAATTACCCATTCGGTGTTGTCCCTCATTGTGAAACAGGGCACATTTAAAATGGTGGACTCCGTTTGAACTCCGCCAGAATCGGTCATTACAAATCTTGAGTTGATAAGGAGGGCCATAAATTCCAGATAGCTTACCGGTTCAATCATCTTAATATTTTTTATTGAACCTATACCCAGCTCTTTCAGTGCCTTTTGAGTCCTTGGGTGAACGGGGAACACGATGTTTATCCTTTGGGAAACTTTGTCAATAATGTCAATGATTTTAAGGAGCCTGTTTTTTTCGTCCACATTGTTGGCTCTATGGAGAGTTAAAAGGGCGTACCCGAAGGGTTCGAGTCCTTCCTTCTGGAGAATTTCGCTGGCGATCCTTTTGATTTTCTCAAAATTCATAATGAGAGTGTCTACGAGAATATTCCCTACGTTGAAAATTTTTCCTTTATCTATTCCCTCTTTCAATAAGTTTTTGTAAGCGATTGGATCTGGAACGAAGAGCAGGGAAGAGACTCTATCGGTAATTATCCTGTTTATTTCCTCAGGCATCGTGTCGTCAAAACTCCTTGCCCCAGCTTCCACATGGGCCACAGGTATGTTCATTTTTGCTCCAACTAAGGCACCGGCCAATGTGGAGTTGGTATCGCCGAAAACTACGATAAGGTCAGGCTTGTTTTTCAGGTAATAATCTTCCAATTTAATGAGCATTTCGCCTAGCTGCTTGCCGTGACTGTTAGAGCCCACTTCAAGATTTATATCGGGTTCGGGAAGGTTAAACTCTTTAAAGAAAACGTCAGACATTTGTATGTCGTAGTGCTGACCGGTATGGACGACCTCGCTCTCCAGAGTGTTTACCTCTTTTAACTTGTAGTAAAGAGGAAACAATTTTACAAAATTAGGCCTTGCCCCGACAACAAGAGAAATTCTGTACATTTAACTAATTAATGATTCCCAATTCCTTTCCGGCCTTATTGAACCCTTCCAGAGCCCTCTCAAGCTGTTCTATTGTATGGGTGGCCATAATACTCGTTCTTATCAATTGTCTTCCAGGGGGAACGGCAGGAGTAATGACAGGGTTGGTGTAAACTCCGTAGTCCATCAGTTTTCTCCAGAAGAGGAAGGTCTTTGTATCGTCGCCGATTACGACCGGGACTATTGGGGTTTGGGTTTCTCCAATTTCAAAGCCAAGGGACTTGAGACCTTCTTGCCAGAATTTCGCATTTTTCCAGAGGTTTTCTCTTCTCTCAGGTTCATTCTTGATAATTTCTAATGCAGCTCTTGCGGCAGCTACCTGACCGGGTGCGAGGGCAGCGCTGAAGATCATCGGTCTTGCGAAGTGCTTTATGTACTCAATTACTTTCTCTTCTCCGGCTACAAAGCCGCCTATGGATGCGAAGGACTTGCTGAAGGTGCTCATAATGAGGTCTACCTTTTCGGTCAGTCCAAAGTGTTCGGCAGTTCCGGCTCCGGTTTTGCCAAGTACTCCAACGGAATGGGCATCATCCACCACAACTCTCGCATTGTATTTTTCTTTAATTTTTACCAGTTCGGGTAGATTTATAATATCACCTTCCATGCTGAAAACGCCGTCCACTACAATCAATATTCCTCTGTCTTCAGGAATTGCCTTTAAAACCCTTTCTAAGTGCTCCATATCGTTGTGTTTGAATCTTAGCACGTGAGCGTTTCCGAGTCTGGTACCGTCAATAATGCTGGCGTGGTCCCACTTATCCAGCACGACTACATCGTGCCTGCCAAGAAGGGCTGACATAATTCCGAGGTTTGTTTGATAGCCAGTGCTGAAAACCAGTGCCTTTTCTTTACCTACAAATTTTGCCAGTTCCTCTTCAAGCTCCAGATGTATATCCAAGGTTCCGTTTAAGAACCTGGAGCCGCAGCTTCCCGTTCCGTATTTTTCAATGGCTTCTTGAGCCTTTTGCTTAACGTAGGGATGGGTGGTAAGACCAAGATAATTGTTTGAACCCAACATTACCAAAGTTTTGCCATCAACCACTACCTCTGTATCTTCAGCGGAAGATACAGGATGGAAGTAAGGATATAACCCCATTTCCTTTGCTTTCTCTGCTTCTTGAAATTCGTAGCATTTTCTAAATATATCCATATTAGACCTCCTCAACCAAAAATTTGCCCACTTTTTATCATATCTAAGACCACACCAATTTTGGAGGGATCTTTTCCACCTCCTTCTGCCTTAACTTTAGAACCTCCTCCACCTCCTTTAAGGTGTCTTCCAATGGTCCTAACCAAATTAACGGCATCATAGCCTTCTATATTGCCCAAAATTTCAACTAAAAAGGAGACACTGTCATTTTTGCTACTGATTAGAATTAATATGCCCTGTTGGGCTGACAATCTTATTTTGTCTGCTAATAGTCTTAAGATATTTATGTCCACATTTTTAACATATTCAACAAAAACCGGGATGGACCTAAAATCTATTTTATTTGAAATAATTTCTTTTGCCTTTATGTCTGCCCACTTCCCGGCGTAAAGTTTTACCTCACTTTCAAGGTTTTCTATTTGAGATAGTACCTTTTGGGCTTTTTCGAACAAATGGTCCGGATCGGTGGACAAACGTTCCGCTGTTTCTCTCACAGTAGATTCCATATCCTGAATGTAGGAAAGTGCTCTCAAACCTGTATAAGCTTCTATTCTCCTTACATTGGCGCTGGATGCCTCTTCTTTTACTATCTTGAATATTCCTATGTCACCGGTTCTTTCCACGTGTGTACCACCACACAATTCTCTGGAGAAGTCTCCGATATAAATAACCCTCACTGTGTCACCATATTTCCCCTCAAATAGAGCCATTGCTCCGTCCCTTAAGGCTTCCTCATAACTTTTGTACTGGATATTAAGGGGAATGTTTTCCAGTATTTTTTCAGTGACTATTCTCTCTATTTCCTTTATTTCATCAGTTGTTAATCTTGAAAAATGCAGGAAATCAAATCTTAATCTGTCGGGTTCCACCAGTGAACCTTCCTGTCTCACGTGTTCACCAAGAACTTCTCTTAGCGCTGCATGAAGCAAGTGGGTTGAGGTGTGTGCCCTTTGGGTTGCCTTTCTCAATTTCTCGTCAACGGCTAATCTTACTTCCGTATCCTGAATTTTCCCTTCTGCTATCTTACCGATATGGATAATTTCCTTTTCCACCCTTTTCGTATCAATTACCTGAATCAGGAAATGACCTTCGGAGCCTTCACCTTCTATTATTCCTTTGTCTCCCACCTGACCTCCGCCCTCTGGGTAAAATGGGGTCTCTTCCGTAACTACGTACACCTTGTCATCTTTAAAACCGTATTTTAAAATCCTTGAGAGGGTTTCAAGTTTTTCGTAACCGACAAATTTGGATTTTCCTTCTCTAAGCGTAATCCATTCTGTTGGAAGATCCACCTTGAAGACTTCCGTTTTTCTTGCCCTTTCCCTCTGGGTTTCCATCTCTTTATCAAAGGAGGTCCAATCTATGGTTAAACCTGCGTCTTTTGCATATTCTTCTATGAGGTCCAAAGGTAAACCATAAGTATCGTAAAATTTGAAGACCGTTTGTCCGCTCAAAGTACCTGAGGATTTGGCTAAATCAATCTCTTCCTGCAGTTTAGGCAGAACCTTTGCAATATTCTCAATAAACTTTTCTTCTTCTCTTTTGACTATGAATTCAATCTCCGTTTTCTTTGAAACCAGGTCGGGGTATGCATCCTTCATAATTTCAACAACTACTGGAACTAACCTGTATAGTATGGGTTTATCCTCAAAACCTATCTTTTGGGCAAAACGATGTGCCCTTCTCAAAATTCTTCTTAAAACGTATCCCCTTCCATAGTTGGAAGGATAAATGGAATCGCCAATAGCAAAGGTAAGGGCACGGGTGTGGTCTGCCAGTACCCTGTGGGCACTTCCCCTTTCATCGTGATAATATTTTACTCCCGTTATTCTCTCTACTTCTTCAATGATGGGCATGAAGAGGTCAGTGTGGAAGTTTGAGGTTTCTTTGTTAAGGACCCTCAACAACCTCTCTAACCCCATGCCGGTATCAATATTTCTTGTAGGAAGCTTTTCAAGCTCACCTTTTTCATTCCTGTTGTATTGCATGAATACCAGATTCCATACTTCTAAGAACCTTTCACCTTCCATTGATGGGTGTTTCTGGTCTGGGTCTTCCTCTTCTCCTAGGTCATATAGTATCTCGGAACAGGGGCCTGCAGGACCTATTTCACCCATTTCCCAGAAATTATCCTTTTCTCCCATTTTTACAATTCTTTCTTCAGGGATGCCTATTATATCTCGCCAGATGTTGTAAGCCTCGTCGTCTTCTCTGTAGACAGTAACCCATAATTTCTCCTTGGGCAAGCCGTAAATCTCGGTGAGTAACTCGTATGCATATTTAATGGCATCCTCTTTGAAATAGTCATTGAAAGAAAAGTTACCGAGCATTTCAAAGAAGGTGTGGTGTCTTTTTGTGAAACCTACGTTATCAAGGTCGTTGTGTTTTCCACCTGCTCTTAGACATTTTTGGCAGGAAGCTGCACGGGTAAAGGGGGGCTTTACGAGCCCAAGGAAAAATACTTTAAATTGGTTCATCCCTGCGTTGGTGAAAAGGAGAGTCGGGTCATTCTTAGGAAGAAGGGGAGAGCTGGGAACAATGGTGTGCCCCTTGTCTTTAAAATAGTTCAGAAAGGTTTCTCTTACTTTATTGGAGGTCCACTTCATATCACAAGCTCTTTTAAAGTTTTTATTTTCGTATCAAATTCAATCAATTCTGTTCTGTTTAAGGCTTCTTCAAGACTTTTACCTGCTACAAGAAGTCCGTGTTTCTGCAAAATAATAATGTAAACTCCATCCTGAGCCCCTTTTTCTGCCACATCAGCTTCCAGTTCAGTGCTACCTGCCTTTCTGTACGGTACTGATACAATCTTTTTCCCAAAAAAGTCAGCCAGTTCTGTTAACAATGGTTTTATTTCTGCGGGCATGTAGAAAGATGAAGCGGTGATGTAAGGGGGATGAGAGTGGATAATAGCGTTTATGTCCTGTCTAACCCTGTACCAAGCTAAATGGGTCCTTAATTCAATGGAAGGTTGGAGATTACCCTCTAATACTCCGCCATTTATGTCAACCAAAAGGATATCATCGGGCTCAAGGTCACTTTTTCTCTTACCGCGAGGGGTTATTAGAAAGTGATTGGGGGAAACCTTTAAACTTATATTGCCTGTGTTTCCCTGAATGAAGTCTTTTTCATAAAGGATTTTTAAGGTCTTTATTATTTGTTCCTTCTCACTTAGGAAGGATGACATCTTTTCCTCCCATGTAAGGTCTTAAGACCTCAGGTATAATTACGCTTCCGTCCTCTTGTTGAAAGTTCTCTAAAATAGATATAAACACGCGAGGTGTTGCCAGTCCGGAACCGTTGAGGGCGTGTGGATAGTCAGTTTTTCCATCCTTTCTTCTCATTCTTGTTTTCGTGCGTCTTGTTTGGAAGCTCTCGGTGTTGGAGCAGGAAGAGGCCTCCAGCCACCTGCCAAGCCCGGGTGCCCAAACCTCCACATCGTAGGTTTTAGAAGATGCAAACCCCATGTCACCGGTACAGAGAAGGACTATCCGGTAGGGTAGACCAAGGAGTTTTAGCAAATCTTCTACGTCATTTACCATCTTTTCCAGTTCTTCGTAAGAATCTTCTGGTTTTGTAAACTTAAAGAGCTCAACTTTATTGAATTGGTGCACCCTTATTATTCCCCTCACATCCTTTCCGTAGGAGCCTGCTTCCCTTCTGAAGCATGATGTGTAGGCCATGTAGTACTTTGGTAGTTCACGCTCATCCAGAATCTCGCCTCTATGGAGGTTGGCAAGTACGGTTTCGGCTGTGGGGATCAGGTACAAATCATCCTCCTGAATGTAATACATTTCCTCTCTAAACTTGGGTAGGTGGGCTGAGCCATACATGGATTCTTCTTTCACGAGGAATGGTGGGAGAATTTCTTCGTAACCCTTCTTTTTGTTCTGGTCAAGGAAAAAGTTGATAAGGGCCCGCTCCAGTTCAGCACCCTCTTTTTTGTAGATGGCAAACCTGGAACCTGAAATATCACCGGCCCTCTTAAAATCAATAATATCCAGCTTTTCCGCTATCTCCCAGTGGGGTTTGGGTTCAAATTTGAATTCTTTGATTTCACCCCACGTCCTTACCAACACATTATCTTCAGAAGATTTTCCAATTGGGCAGGACGAATGAGGGATGTTGGGCAGGTAGAGAATTTTTTCTGATAATTCGTTTTCCTTTTCATTCAATTGCTCTTCTAATTCTTTAAGCTTTTTGTCCATTAATTTACCCTCCTCTAAGAGGGAGGAGGCGTCCTTATTTTCCTTTTTAAATTTTGCAACCTCGGAACTGATTATGTTTTTCTCAGCTCGGAGATTGTCAATTTCCTTTTTTAATTGGCGGATTTCTTCATCCAATCTTTTGAGCTCTTCAATAATTTCTGCATCCTGTCCACGTTTTTCCAGAGCTTCGCGAAGAATTTCAGGATTCTCCCTCAAAAACTTCCTATCAATCATATTCTTCTCCTTTGGTGGACTTAATTTTAAAACGCAATTGTTGAATATTCAAAGAGTTAACGAAATAATAAAACCATGGAAAAATACAGGATATTGGTAGAAAGAAGGAGCGTAAGGAGATTTAAAAGGGATGCAATCCCTGACTCTGTGCTGGACACTCTCTTTGAAATTTGCAGGTGGGCTCCAACGGCGAGTAATTCCCAGTCATATTACTTTATCCTGATCAAAAATCCGGAAATCATAAACTTCTTAGCTAATATAAGGGAACCTGCCAAGCCTATCGGAGATGCACCTTATGTTGTTGCCGTTTGTGCCGACCCAGAGAAGTCAAGGAGATACACCCAGGATGGAGACATTGCTGCATATCATTTTATGCTTGCCGCCTGGTCCCTTGGGCTTGGTACTTGCTGGATTGCGGACATGGACCGTCCTGAGGTGAAGGAAAAGCTTGGTATCCCATTAACTCACTACGTGGCGACCGTTACTCCCCTCGGCTGGCCTGAAGAGATACCTCAGGCTCCTCCAAGGAAACCCGCGAAGGAGTTTTACAGGGTTATTGAGTAAGCTTCTTAAATAAAAAGCTAACTTATAACTACCTTTTTGGGGTCTTCTTTAGCTTTATAGAGATTTTGGTCGGCCCGTCTTAATGCAGTCTTAAATGTGTCAGTCTTTTTAACAATAGTCCCACCTATGGATGCCTTAGGGGTGATAAGATTGCCTTCAAAATTAACTTCCGATTTTTCTATGAGAATTAAGAGTTTTTGCGAGAATTTTTCCAGATTTTCTCTATCAATATTGGATACTATCACTATAAATTCATCGCCTCCATAGCGGGCAATAGTATCTACTGGTTTTATGTTCATTTGAATGGTTTTTGCGACCACTTTAAGTACCCCGTCTCCTGCTAAGTGAGAAAATTGGTCATTTATGGACTTAAAGTTATCAAGGTCAATAAACAGGATTCCGAACTTTTCATTCAGGGTTCTAAGTTTTTTTATATATTCCCGGAACTTTAAGAAAAGGTAACGTCTGTTGGGTATTCTGGTTAACGGGTCTAAGTATAGCTCTCTTTCTAATTCCGACATCTCCATCTGATCAATATCAGGTCCTAAACTTACTGAGAAGACTTCCACAGCTCCTACCACTTCATTATTATCTCCAAGCACGGGAATAGCCTTGACTAAGACCGGAATTCTGGCGCCATTTTTGTCGTGAAGAAAAACTCGCTTTTCTAATGTTACTCCTGTTTCCATAGCCTCTAACAGAGGACATTTCCCCTCACATAAATTATTCCCTTCTTCGTCTGTGTGTTTTAATATGTTATCCTGACAATGTTTGCCGACTACTTCCTTAGCGGTGTATCCCGTTATGTTCTCCGAGGATCTATTCCAGAAGAGGATTTTTCTTTGCCTATCTACAAAATAAATGCTGCACTTGACATTCGCGATAGCAATTTTATAAAACTGCAACAGATAGTCCATAAAATTATTATAATATTGGAAAGGTTTTTGTTCAAGCCTTTATCTTTACTGAACGAGGAGTTTGGCTTAAATTTATTAAAACACAGGAGGAAATATGGCAAACGAAAAGGGAGTTTTAAAGATTTCCGAAAGGGCGAAAGAAATGCAAGCTTCCCCCATTAGAAAACTCTATCCTTATGCAGTGGAGGCCAAAAAGAGGGGAATTACAGTTTATCATTTGAACATAGGTCAACCCGACGTACCAACACCACCACAAATCTTTGAAGGAATAAGAAATTTTCATGACCCTGTATTGCCTTATGGTCCGTCTGATGGATTACCGGAATTAAGAGAGGTAGTAGCCACCTATTTTAAGAGGTTTGAGGTTGATGTGTTACCTTCAGAAATATTTGTTACAACGGGAGGTTCTGAAGCAATCCTATTTGCATTCTTGCTTCTTGGCGATTACGGTGACGAGGTTCTTGTTCCTGAACCTTTTTACACAAATTACCAGGGAATTGCTCAGCAAGTAGGGATTATTCTTAAACCAATACCCACATCGGTTCATGATGGCTTCCATCTTCCTGGCTATGAGACAATTAAAAAACTTGTTACCCCTAAAACACGCGCCCTAATGTTTTGTTCACCCAATAACCCCACTGGAACCATCTATGATGATGTAGAGTGGAATGATGTTATCAAGGTTGTGAAGGAGCACGACCTGTTTCTTCTCGTAGACGAGGTTTACAGAGAGTTTGCCTTTGACGGAAGAAAGCCCACGACAGTGTTAAAATTTGAAGAAATTCACGATAGGGTTATTATTTTAGATTCTATTTCCAAAAGATTCAGTGCTTGCGGGGCAAGGATCGGATTTATTGTTGCAAAAAATAAGGAATTTTTAAGTGCCTTCATGAAGATGGGACAGGCACGTTTGTGCCCGCCAACCATTGAGCAATGGGGTGCCATTAACGGATTTAAACACATTGATGAATTTATCGGCCCTATGATCAAAGAATACGAGAGAAGAAGGGATGCGGTGTTTGAAGAACTGGCTAAAATACCCAACGTGGAGTCAAGAAAACCCGAAGGTGCCTTTTACACCGTGGTGAAACTACCCGTGGATAATGCAGAGGATTTTTCCCTCTGGCTTCTTAAAGACTTCAATAAGGACGGTAAGACGGTAATGGTAGCACCGGCGGAGTCCTTCTATTTGACTTCCGGTAAGGGTGTGGATGAAGTAAGAATCGCTTATGTATTGGAAGAAGATAAAATTAGAGATGCGATGCGAATTTTAGGTGAAGCCCTTGAATTGTACAATTCAAGGAGGTGATAATAGTGTGGGAAGGGAGATTTGAAAAAATTGACAATTTCAGGTGGATGATTCCCCGGGAATATAAAAGTTGTATGAAAGTTCCCGGGATAATTTTTGCCTCTGTGAAGATGCTGGAAGAGATCAAGAAAGACAACGCACCGGAGCAGGTTGCCAATGTGGCCTGTTTGCCGGGTATTCAAAAATATTCCATTGCAATGCCCGATATACACTGGGGGTATGGTTTTCCCATCGGCGGTGTGGCAGCCTTTGATGTGGAAGAGGGGGTAATTTCGCCTGGTGGAGTGGGTTACGATATAAATTGTGGAGTACGCATAATTAAGACAAATTTGAAGAAGAAGGATATTGAGAAGCATCTGGAAAAGATAATGGATGCGGTCTTCCACAATGTCCCGGCGGGTGTTGGTAAAGGCGGAATTTACAAGGTTTCTGAGAGGGAACTGAGAGAAGTAATGGTGAAAGGCGCTAAATGGGTTGTGGATAAGGGCTTTGGCTGGAAGGAGGACTTAGAAAGGATTGAAGAAAATGGTTCTATGGAAGGTGCCAATCCCGATAAAGTATTTAGACGAGCCATTGAAAGAGGGCTCCCTCAGCTGGGTTCCTTGGGAGCGGGTAATCATTTTATGGAAATTCAGGTTGTAGAGAGAATTTTTGACAGGGAAGCGGCCAGAGCTATTGGGATTGAAGAAGGTTCAATAACAATTATGATTCACACCGGTTCAAGGGGATTCGGTCATCAGATATGCGATGATTACGTGAGACAGCTTCAGGGTGCTATGGAGAGATACGGAATAAATGTGCCCGATAGGCAGCTGGCATCTGTGCCTTTTAAGTCTCCGGAGGGTCAGGCCTATTTCGGAGCTATGGTATGTGCAGCAAACTTTGCATGGGCAAACAGACAATTCATAACCCACTGGATCCGTGAGGCCTTTGAAAAGGTATTGGGTGAAAGTGCTGAAAAACTCGGCATGCACATCATCTATGATGTGGCTCATAATATTGCAAAAGTAGAAGAGCATGTGGTGGATGGAAAGGTTAAGAGGGTTGTAGTTCACAGAAAAGGTGCAACGAGGGCATTTCCTAAGGGACATCAACAGGTCACACCTGTTTACAGAGAAATAGGCCAGCCCGTTTTGATTCCGGGTGACATGGGGACTGCTTCTTACATCCTCCTTGGTACCCAGAAAGCAATGGAGGAGACTTTTGGTTCCACTGCCCATGGTGCTGGAAGGGTCCTTTCAAGAAGTGAGGCAATAAGGAGGACAAAGGGTAGGAATATAATAGAAGAATTAAAAGTTAAAGGTATTTTGGTCAAAGTCCATTCTTTAGAAACCTTAAGTGAAGAGGTTCCCGATGCATATAAAGATGTGGACGTGGTAGTGGAGGTGGTCCACAATGCCGGCATATCCACAAAGGTTGCACGGATGGTACCCATTGGAGTTATTAAGGGGTAAGGAGGTAGTAGAGATGGAAAAGAAATACACGATTTTATTGGTGGATGATGAGTTCGATATAAGGATGGTTTATTGCGAGCTTTTGAAAAAAGAGGGTTATAATGTAATCACCGCTGAAAATGCTGAAGAGGCTCTTTATAAGATTAATTCAGAAAAGATAGATCTTGTGATTCTGGACATAAAGATGAAAGGAAAGTCAGGCCTTGAAGTGTTGGAGAATCTTGAGAAAGAAAAGAAGAAGAAAGAAATTCCGGTAATTCTTTTTACTGCCTATAGCTCTTATCAGGATGAATACAAGGCCTGGTTTGCCGATGCCTACGTGGTAAAATCGGGGGATCCGACGGAATTGAAGAATGAGATAAAGAGACTGTTGAAGTTAAAGGAAAAGTAAATCCTCTATTTATTCTTGATTTTTGTCCAATTAATCTCGTTTCCGGTTTTCAATGTTTGAAAATTAAAGAGTTTTCATTTAATATTTATTACAACAACTGGAGGTTTTAATATGAAGTGTATTGTGATGGCAGGTGGTTTTGGAACTCGAATTCGCCCACTGACCATGAACATTCCCAAACCTATGTTGCCTCTTGTGAATAAACCAATACTGGAAAGGATCGTTTATCATTTAAAGGATAATGGATTTGATGATTTAATAATGCTACTCTATTTTCAGCCCGAGGTAATTAAAAATTATTTTGGAGATGGTTCAGAATTCGGAGTTAAGATAAATTATGTAGTCCCTTCGGAGGACTTTGGTACAGCAGGTGCTTGTAAGATGGCGGAAGATTATATTGGAGATGACGATAAAATCTTGATAATTAGTGGAGACCTGCTCACCGATTTTCCTTTAAAGTCATTACTGGAATTTCATGAGAAAAAAAATGCATTGGTAACAATCGGACTTACAAGGGTGGAGGACCCACTTCAATTTGGAATTGTAATAACCGATGAGAATTCGAGGGTAGTCAAGTTCCTGGAAAAGCCGACCTGGGGTGAAGTCTTCTCTGATACTATTAATACGGGCATTTATTTATTAAATCGTGAAGTCTTTGATAATATTCCGAAGGGAAGTTCCTATGACTTTTCTAAGGATTTATTCCCAAAATTATTGTATGAAGGTAAGCCTCTCTTCGGATTTATAGGAAAGGGTTACTGGAGGGATATAGGTGACCCTGACTCATACCGTTTCGCCCATTACGATATACTTGATGGAAAGGTGAATATTAAAATTGAAGGAACAAAATTAGACCTACTGGGAAGAGATGTTAGAGTGGGTGAGGATGTTAAGATTGGAGAGGAAGTAGACTTCCGCGGGACGGTAATCGTCGGTAAAAATACGGTCATTGGTGACAGGTGTAAAATTCAGCGGTCAGTTATTGGAAATAACTGTGTGATTGAATCGGGCTGTGAAGTGGTTGATGCAATAATATGGGATAATGTTTATGTGAAAAAGGGTTCGAAAATCAGGGGTTGCGTTCTCATGACCGGTGTAAGGTCAATGGAAGGCGTTAAGGTGAATCCTGGTGTTGTTGTAGCTGATGAATGTGTATTAGGTAAAAATGCTGAAATCAGAGAAGGTGTTAAGATATGGCCCAGAAAGGTGGTAGAAGATTCGGCTGTGGTTTTTTCTAATCTGGTATGGGGTGAGAAGTGGAAAAGGTCTCTCTTTCAGGGTTCCAAAATAACGGGTTTGACCAATGTGGAGCTAACCCCTGAAATGTGTGCAAAATTGGGCGCAGCCTACGGTTCTCTTTTACCGAGAAACTCCTGGGTAATTCTGGGAAGAGATGCTAATCCTTCTACCAGAAATTTGAGGAGGGCCTTTATTGGTGGATTAGGGTCCAGCGGAATCAATGTTAAAGATGCTCAAATGATACCACTCCCCATTTTAAGATTTAAATTGAGCACCTTTGGTGAAATAGGGGGTGTATACTTTAGACAGTCCCCCGATGATGCTCCTTCAACGGAGATCATATTTTTTGATTCCAATGCCTTTCAAATCTCCGGTGATTTTGCTAAGTCTATTGAGAGGGTTTTCTATAGAGAGGATTTCCGTCGCGCCCACTATACCGAGGCTGGTCAGATTGTGGTGGAAAATAGAATTTTTGATTTTTACAAGGAATCTTTCTTGAAAGCCATTGATACTAAGGTAATTCAGGAATATCCGCTGAAAATGGTATTTGATTATTCCTATGGAGAAATTGCAGATTTTTTCCCGTATATTGTGAAAGAATTCAGCAATGAGTTTATCAGTTTAAATGCCCACATTGATGTGGAGAGAAAACCGAGAAATAGTGAAGAAACCCTAAACTCTCTTAACAGAATCGCTAATTTAGTAAAGAATTTGCAGTATGATTTAGGTGTTTACTTTGACCCCGGTGGGGATACGATTGCTTTAGTGGATTCCAATGGAAGGATCTGGAAGAAGCTTGACTTTGTCGTTTTTCTTATTTATCTGGTTGCACAGGCAGGCTTGGAGGGAACAATCGCAGTTCCCAATTTTGTGCCTGATGAAGTGATAAAGGTATGCGAGAAAAGTAATATAAAGTTGCATTTTATTCAATCTTCCACACGGATTTGTGAGATTGAATCCGTTAAATTTGAGGTGATCTTCTCAGCGACGGGAGATGGACACATTGTTTTTCCTGACCTTCATAACGTGGTTGATCCTATGTTTGCCTTCGCCAAAATACTTGAAATAGTTGCAAAAGCCAAAATTAACATAAAAGATCTGTCTAACTCTATTCCTGACTACGAGATATACCATGAGTCCATTCCCTGCTCAGTAGAAAGAAAAGGTACCGTTATGAGGGCAATTTCTGAGTCCATTAAAAGTGAAGATATTTCCTTCGTAGACGGAATTAAGATTTTTCTGGATTCCGGCTGGATCTTAATAAGACCTGAGGAGCATATTTCAGCGGTCACTATTTACGCCCAATTTAAGAACAAGGGAGAATTGGAAAAAGCTCTGAAGCATTATAAAAGCCTTATTGATAGGGCGAAGGAGCTATGAGGGTTCTTTTCCTCTGGCACATGCATCAACCTGCCTATTTCATTAACGAGGGAAGAAAAAGAAAATATCTTCTTCCTTGGGTGATTCAGCATGCCCTTAGGGAATATTATGAAATGCCTTATTTTGTCTCTAAATTTGATAAGGTTAAGGTTACCTTTAATCTTACGCCTATCTTGGTTGAACAGCTTTTGGATTACGCTGAGGGTAGGGCAGATTGTAAATTTACCAATTTAGCCTTAAAACCGGCTGAAGACCTGACAGAAGATGAGATAAAGTTCATTCTATATCACTTTTTCAATTTAAGTGAAAGGACGAGAATTAGGCCCTATCAACGTTTTTACTATTTGTTTCGTAAGAGAGGAGATGTTCATGAACTGGAGAGCAGGTGGAAATATTTCTCTATTCAAGACCTCCGAGATTTAAAATTTTACTGGCTATTTAGTGCCATAAGCCCGATTCTCGTCCAGAAAAATCCCGTTTTAAAGGATTTGGCTTCCAAGCGCGAGAAATATTCGGACAATGATGTTGTAGTCCTCTATAATGAAATGTTGCCGATGATTAAGGATACCCTGAATTTATACAAAAAACTGAGAGAAGCGGGAAGGATAGAGATCTCAGCGACGCCTTACTATCATCCGATTTTGCCCGTTTTGGCAAACTCTAAAAATGCTGAGGTTTCAAATCCATATACCAGAAGGCCTGACTTTCAACTCTCCTTTCCGGAAAATGCTGAAGCCCATGTAGAAAAGGCTAAGAGTTTTATTAATGAGAAATTGGGCGTTGAAATAACGGGAATGTGGCCGGCAGAAGGCTCTGTTTCCTTGGATACGGTTCCCATTTATAAAAAATTTGGAATTCGCTGGATTGCCAGTGATGAAGGCATACTCTTTAAGACACTGGGCCGTATTGATAGGGAGCTAATTTACAATGTTTATGATGTGGAGGGTTTGAAGATATTTTTCAGGGACAGGAATCTTTCTGATAATATTGGTTTTGAATATACAAGAAAAGGCGAAGTGGAGTCTGCGCTGGATCTGTTTGAGAATCTAAGAGATTTGTCAAAAAAGGAGGATCGCGTCGTTCCGATAATCTTAGATGGGGAAAACCCATGGGATAACTATCCCAATGGCGGTCATAAGTTCCTTGAGACCCTTTACAGTATGTTAAATAACTGCACAAGGATGGCAACGGCAACCTTTAGCGAAGTGGTGGAGGAGGAAGGGATTAAACTTCATAATTTGCATCCCGGTTCATGGATCAGAAGCGACTTTACTACCTGGGTGGGTCATCCTGAGAAGAATACCGCTTGGAAATATTTGCTTTCTGTTAAAGAGATGTTGAGGGATTGCAAAGACCTCCTTGCCAAGGAAGAACTTATGTGTGCAGAAGGGTCAGATTGGTTCTGGTGGTATGGTGATGACAATTTCACTATCTATTACAAGGAATTTGACGAACTATTCAGATTACATCTTAAAAAGGCTCTGGAGTACGCTTCCAAGGAAATCCCTTCCTTTCTTGAGGAACCTATTAAGAAGGAAATGCAGTATGTATCTCCTCAAGTTCCAGCGGTCTCCTTTATAAATCCAAACATAGATGGAAGGATAGATAACTATTTTGAATATTTGGGTTCCGGTGAATTTGACTTGAGTTCTTACTCCACTGGGCAAATGGTTGGAAAGAGCTATTTTTTGGAGAAGCTGTCCTTCGGATTTGACGAAGAATATCTTTATTTAATGGTAAAACCTTTACCGGAAAGAAGAATAGATGCCATAGAATTCAATTTCGCTTCTGGTTTTCGTTTGAATCTAGAGCTTAAGGAAAAATCAGGGGACAAGGAGGGTGTAAAATTTGCCTTTGATAAGGTCCTGGAACTGGCTATCCCTTTAAAATTGCTTGGTGGGATTGAAGAATTCAAGTTTTTTATCAAAGTAACAGGTGAAGGGGTTAAGGAAAGATATCCACGAATGGGTTCCTTTAAAATTAATAAACTTAACAAAATGGATACGGAGGTACTCTGGTGAGGAGGAGGTATGAAAAGGTTACTTTTGGGTGTTCATAACCATCAACCGGTGGGAAATTTCAAGCATGTATTCGACCATTCCTTTGAGCGAAGTTATAAACCTTTCCTTGATATTTTATACGAATATCCCCATTTTAAATTTACCATGCATACTACCGGTCCACTGTGGGAATACTTTGAGTCAGAACATCCCGAATATATTGAATTAATTCGCGAAATGGTCTCAAGGGGCCAGTTGGAGTTGGTTGTTAGTGGTTACTATGAACCTGTTCTTGCCTCCATTCCCCATGAGGATAGGGTGGAACAGATTAAATTGGCAAAGCAATATGTGAAAAACAGGTTTAAGTACAACTCCGTTGGTCTCTGGCTTACTGAGAGAGTCTGGGAATCAGAAATTTTAAAATCTTTGTGTGAGGCGGGTATAAAGTACGTGGTTGTTGATGATTTCCATTTTCTTTCGGCCGGAAAGAGTAAAGAAGAGCTCCACGGTTATTACCTTACAGAAAGCGAAGGTGAAACCCTTGCCATTTTCCCAATAGATGAGACTTTAAGGTACCTGATTCCTTTTAGAGAGGTTGACCAGGCTATAAACTACATAAAAAATATTCCTGGTGAAATGGCCATAATCTTTGATGATGGTGAAAAGTTTGGACTTTGGCCCGGAACCTATGAGTGGGTTTATGAGAAGGGATGGTTAAGAAGGTTTATTGAAGAAATACTTTCCAGCGATGAGATAAAGACAACGACTTACTCAGAAGCATTGAAGGAATTTCCACCCCTCGGTAGAATATATTTGCCCACTGCCTCTTATTTTGAGATGGGTGAGTGGTCTTTGCCGGCCGGTGGTGCTGTAGATTTCATTGAGTTTGTGAACAAGTTGAGACAAGAAGGGATTTTTGATAGGTACAGAAGGTTTGTTAGGGGTGGAATTTGGAAGAACTTCCTTGTTAAGTATGAAGAGGCTAACAATATGCACAAGAAAATGATTTTTCTCTCCCGAGAGTTGAGAAAAAAGGCCCCTAAATCCTTAAAGACGGAAGATTACTTGTTTAGAGCCCAGTGTAATGATGCTTACTGGCACGGTGTTTTTGGCGGACTTTATCTGCCCCATTTGAGAAAAGAAATATATAGTAATCTTGTTAAAGTGGATGCCCTCTTGGATACCCCTGCCAAAGTTGTTGGCGATTTAAATAAAGATGGCTTACCCGAGATATCTCTTAAAAACAAGTCTATGAGGGTTTCAGTTATACCACATTTGGGTGGTTCCGTTTATGAGATCTCAAACTTTAAATTTGCGTATAATTTCCAAGATACATTGAGCAGGAGGTTTGAGCACTATCATAAAGGTGTGAAAATAGGCGAACCACCGAAGGAAGGGGTTGCTTCCATCCATGAACATGAAAAATGGATAAGTCCTGAATCTGCAAAGGAAATGGTCTACGATAACTATCCACGTTATTCTTATTTCGTACACTTTTTACCGAAGAACGTTAATTTTGAGGATATCAGGTATAACAGATATTCAGAATTGGGAGACTTTATAAAAGGGAGTTTTAAATACAGGTTTGAAGGTGATGCCTTAAAGCTAATGAGGGATGGTTATGTACATTTGGAGAGGCCTGTTGAAACGAAGGTGTCTAAGCTTATCAAATTGGGCAAAAATAGTTTGGATTTCGTCACCCAAGTTAATACAAAGGAAAGAATTGACTGTTTAATCGCAATGGAATTCAATATTAAATTTGAGGTTCCAGAAATTGTTGACAGTGGGGAAAGAAAGCAGATTCACCATATGGATTATTTATATAGAGATAGCCGAGTGTTAGAGATTATTGATGAAATATTAGGCTTGAGATTCCGTATAGAATCCAGCTTAACTGGCGATATTTACGTTTACCCGATTTTAACCATATCCCAATCTGAGAGGGGGTTTGACCTGGTTTATCAGGGTAGCTCTATTTTTGTTATATTACCCTTTGATGCAAAGAAATTCAATAACAGAATAAAAATGGAGTTTATAGGAGGTTGAGATGCCTGAGCTAAGATATGACCCTTTTAGATCTCGATGGTCAATTATTTCAACGGAGAGAGGTAGAAGGCCTTCAGATTATGTAACCTCAAAAGAAGAGATCAAGGGAGGTGTTTGTCCCTTCTGTTATGGACACGAACATATAACTCCACCGGAAATTTTTGTTATCGGGCCTAAGGATAGGCAACCTAATACGGAAGGTTGGGAAGTAAGGGTTGTTTCCAACAAGTTTCCTGCACTAAGAGTTGAGGGTGAATTGACAAGAGAAGGTGTTGGGGTGTTCGACAGGGTTAACGGTGTTGGGGCTCATGAAGTGATAATTGAGACACCTGAACATGAGAAGAATCTTCCGGATTTGGACATTCAGCAGATTAAGAAAGTTTTAATTGCTTACAGGGAAAGAATCAGGGATTTACGAAAGGACCTCAGAATTAGGTATGTTCTTGTTTTTAAGAATTACGGGAAGGAAGCTGGTGCTTCTTTGTCCCATCCCCATTCACAGCTCATTGCCACCCCTATGATTCCACCGACAGTAATTACTGAACTCAGAGCATCACAGGATCACTATAAAGTTAAGGAGAGATGCCTATTGTGTGATATTCTCAATCAGGAGCTTCAGTTTGGTTCAAGGGTTGTGATCGACAGAGATGGTTATGTGGTCTGGGAACCTTTTGCATCCTCCTTCCCCTTTGAAACTTGGTTGATTCCCAAAAAACATTTGCACGATTTTGTTTTGCTTGAAGATCATGAATTGGAAGTACTTGCCAGCGTTTTGAAGGAGATGCTCATTAGGCTTAAGGTGGTTTTGAACGACCCACCATATAACATGGTTTTACATACTTCTCCAAGTCTTGTGGAACGCCCCGGCAAGATGGAGTATTGGACAACCATTGAATACGATTACCACTGGCATATAGAACTGATTCCGAGAATTACTAAAATAGCGGGTTTTGAATGGGGTTCTGGACTCTACATAAATCCTACTCCTCCCGAAGAGGCTGCCAAATTTTTGGGTGAAGCGGAAATTAGTTTGTAGATTTGCAGAAAAATTAATAAATTAAGGAGTCATTTATGGGTCGAAAGGGTTATTTTGCATTTGTATTGCATTCTCATCTCCCTTATGTTCTTGGCCATGGAATATGGCCTCATGGTGCTGAGTGGCTTTATGAGGCTGCCACTGAGACCTACATACCTTTGCTAATGGTGCTGGAAAGGCTGGAAAGTAAAGGAATAAAATTCAATTTTACAATTGGCTTAACTCCGGTCCTTCAGGAACAGCTTAGAGATTTGAGATTTAAAGAGGGGTTGGAAGGTTATATTGAGCAAAAAATTGATTCTGCTAGGGAGGATGAGGTTTATTTTTCAAAAACCGGTTTCAAAAACAGGGCTAATTTAGCTGTTTTCTGGCAAAAGTATTTCGAGGCAGTAAGTGAGTATTTTGAAAAAATTAATAGGGATATTGTGGGGAAATTTGCCCAATTCCAGAAAGGTGGATATTTAGAGATTATTACTTCTGCGGCGACTCATGGGTATTTGCCACTCTTACTCAGGGATGAATCGTGTTATGGGCAAGTGCTTGAGGGTAAAAGGGCTTATGAGAAAAATGTAGGTAGAAGTCCAAAGGGGATCTGGCCACCCGAGCTGGCTTATAGATTTTCCTATGAGTGGAAACCGCCAGTAGGAAATTACGGTTCTTATATGCGACTTGGGGTAGAGGAAATATACAACAAATTAGGTATTTCTTATTTTTTAGTTGACCACCATCTAATTGAAGGTGGGAGGGCAATAGGAACCTATCTTGGGCTTTTTGATGCTCTGAAATACCTTTGGGAGACGCAAGCTTCTGCATATAAAGGGAGGGAAAAGGAAGAAAAGGATTTGCACAAGAGTTACTACGTGGTTTCTCCGAATAAAAATCAGGGTGCTGCTGTTTTCGCAAGGGATCCCCAGACAGCCCTCCAGGTATGGTCCAGAGATATAGGTTATCCGGGTGATTTTGTCTACTTAGAATTTCATAAAAAGCATTTTCCAGGTGGATTGAGATACTGGAGGATTACTGGAAAGGATGTGGATTTAGGAGGGAAAGACGAATACAGGAGGGATTGGGCTGAGGCGGCACTATTAAGTCATTCAAAACATTTTAGAAGTCTCCTTGAAAAGATTGTTTCTGAAGATGCTAATGAGACCCCTGTTATTGTTGCTCCTTATGATGCAGAACTATTCGGGCACTGGTGGTTTGAAGGGGTAGAGTGGATTGAGAGGTTATACGAGGATATCTCAAGGAGCGAGTTAGTTGACCCTATCTCTTTGGGTGAATATTTGGACCGTTTTCCACCGGAGACTGTTATTAATCTACCTGAAGGTTCCTGGGGTGAGGGTGGATTCCATTGGGTTTGGTTAAATCAGTGGACTTCCTGGACATGGGAGAAAATTTATGAAGTTGAGGCAGAATTTTTTTCTAAGGCTTTAGATGAAAGATTCAGAAATAATGAGGATTATACGAGGGTTGTTAAACAGTTGGGTAGAGAACTACTTTTACTCCAGTCATCCGACTGGCAGTTCCTTATAACTACCTGGAGTGCCAGAGATTATGCAGAAAGGAGAGTGGTGATCCATTACGAATATTGCAAGAGATTACTTGAGATGGTTGATAAAATAAAATCTGGTATGGAATTATCCCTTGAAGATAAAAATTTCTTGACCGAAGTAGAACAAAAGGACTCTTTATTTGAGAACATAGAACCTTTTGAATGGAGGATCTCATGAAAGCTGTTATCTTGGCCGGTGGTAAGGGAAGACGCCTTGAGCCTTTTTCTTTGCTCGTCCCGAAGCCTTTGATGCCTGTTGGTGAGATGCCAATAATGGAAATAATCGTAAGGAAATTGGTAAAAAGCGGTTTCACAGAAATTTATGTGGCGTGCGGACATCTGGCAGAATTGATTAAGTCCTATTTTAATAACGGTAAAAAATGGGGTGCAAATATAGAGTACTCTGTAGAGGATAAAGAATTGGGAACTGTAGGACCATTAAAGCTGTTAAGGGACAGACTGGATGAGTCTTTTTTGGTTATAAATGGTGATACGCTTACAGATCTGGATTTCTCAAAGATTTTCAAATTTCACATTAAAAAGGGTAATCCCCTTACAATTGGTGTAGTCAAAAGAACAGTTCCCATTGATTTTGGAGTAGTGGATTTTAAAAATGAAAAATTAACTAATTTTAAGGAGAAGCCGGTGATTGACTATTATGTCTCCATGGGTGTTTATGTTTTTAATCCTTACATTCTACGAAGGATTCCTGAAGGTGTAAAGTATGATTTTCCGGACCTTGTAAATGACCTAATAAATGACAATCTGGAAATTAATGTCTATTTGCACGATGGTTTCTGGCTGGACCTTGGTAGGAAGGAGGATTTTTCAATAGCTTATGAGGAGTTTGAAAAGAGACAAAAGGAAATTTTACAAGAGTGAATCTCACCTTTTGTCTAAACTTATCATTGAAATAATATATGAGAAGGGATAAGCTCTTAATATCTATAGAAGAATAAGATTTTGCATACCCTTAACAAGGTTCAAAGCGAAGCGTCAAATGAACAAAACTAAGTGCTTAATATTTAAGTAAAATTTACTTTATATCTATAATGTCTGGTATTCCTATTGATTTTTTAATCCGGGAGTTAAATCTCTCTACGAGTACTTTTGCCTCTTCTATTGTTATGAAATGATCCGGATAATTACGCTCGTGGCCACTATTTGCAGTAGCAAATCCTATTGGTGCTATTATTGCACTTAGGGCTAAAATAGTAGCTGAGATTTCATCTGGAAGCCAATCGGCTATTAATACATCTGAAAGCGCAACTAAACCAGTAATGGTTGCAACGGCACCTATTGTCACTCCCCTTTCTTGTCTCTTCCAAAGTCTATGATTCCATTCATCTATTTTTCGCATTTCTGACTCAATACGCTTTGTTATATCTTCATCCCCTGCTAGTCTTGCAAGTTCCCAGTCAGATACCTTTGTTTTCCCGCCTTTTACGACAAACCAATCCAAAACTTGTTTTGTCGTTGATGAAGAATAACTGTACGATGTTCCTGTAACTACATAGTAGCCAGGGAAATACATGCTACTAGTTACGCCCGAAGTTTGTGTAACATACTTTGAGCTTAACATTACGTCTAACTTGTTATCAAGGTATTGTTGAATTTCTTTATAATAGCTTTGAATTATTTTTTCACGAACTTCCTTTGTGTCTTTAATCAATACAGTTGTAACTTCTTCAGGGTTAACTTTAAGAAGTTCACCGTAAATTGTTGCTTTGCCATATACGCCTTTTAAATAGTGAGTGCCAGGTGCGACAGAGTCAATTGTATTTATATCTTTTCCTATAAGGGTTTCGTCTAAGTATATGTCGACATTTGGAAATTCTGAGTAAATTTTAATGGTTCCGGTCTGAGCGAAACACCATGTGACTGAAAGAAGCAGGGCTATAGCCACAAAATATCTACTTACGGTGTACTTGTTGGTTGTTTTCCCCATTTTAACCTCCTGATTTTGGGAAATAGTATTCATAATTAAGGAGCCTTTCAGCTAATTTGTTAATTTGTAAAGATTAAATTTGCCATTAAATATACAGCCTATGAATTTTCCATCAGCACTTATGGATACACTCTTTACTACTCCCGAGTATTGTGAATCATGTTGTTTAATTAATTCTCCTTGTTTATTGTATATTTCCAAACCTCCAAAATCGGTTGCCAAAACGATAATATTTCCATCTCCAGAAATTGCAATGTCGTTAACAATGCCGTCCGGTTTGTTCGAGATAATAGTTGGTGTAGTAGATGTCCCCTCAAAAATAACTAATCTTCCTGCATCCCCTGCTGCAATGACGTTTCCATCATCTGATACTGCAACTTGAAACCCGGGATAGTAAGAACTACTAGGCCTCCAGACGAAAAGAGGATTTGGACTGCTAATGCTATATACTGCAACTTCCGAGAGTGTTCCAAGTACAATTTTATTACCACTATGAGAAATTTTTATACTTGTCTCTGCATCATTACTAACCGCTGATTTCCACAACATTTGTCCATCTCCGGATATCAGAACCGGAGAATTATATATTCCACTTGCAGATGCTACATATTCTCCATTACCTGACACATCCAAATCGTTTGATGACTCATAATTAGGGTTGTAGTGCCAATTTCCCTGATTATCTTGTATGTTGATAGGATTGAGCCAGACTAGAAGATTAGGTACTATAAGTTTAGCAAATCCATTTGCATAGTAGCAATTTCCGGAAGGGGCAATTTTTACTGCATAACCTCCGACATGATACACAGCATTGTTGTATGTGATTTCAGAAACATTTCCTATTAATCCATCAGCATATGAGAATACCTTGATAATTACGCCGTTTGAATAGCTTCCACTGACTAATGCGTAACCTTGGTCTGAGATAGAAACTCTTTCAACATAGTAGTCTTGTTCAGTGGGTGTGTATTCAAATAGTTTTGCTTTATTTTGCAAATCTAAGAAGGCGATTTTTTGGTCACTTGCCACAATAGCCCATCTGCCGTTGCGAGAGATGGCGGCATATTCTAGGTCAGGTATATCACTGAAAGTCCAAATTGGAGTAAGTTGGAGCTCATTATCCTCTGGAATGATTGTATTATTTTTGCAGGAAAGTGAAAGTAATAAGAGAACAATTGGCAAGTAAGCCACTTTATCTAAAGTTTTAAAAATGCTTTTCATAAAGCCCCCTTTTTGTTTTTTGCGAGTCGTAAGGTCTTAGAGAGCTTTAAGACTCGCACGAATAACCTTTCTTTCAAGCTGAGTTTATTTTAATTCTTCTTTTTAGATTGAGCAAATTTTTCTTAATAAGTCAGATGATGAAGAATTCTTGGAAGATCAGTGATTGTAGAAATTTTCAGGATGATCGAACAATGAAAATTTAGATCTTGTATATCTTCCTTACGGGCCAGGAGATTTCAATACCCTCTTTATCGTACCTCTCTTTCAATGCCTTAATGAACTCGTGGGTTATGAAGAATTTGTCGGTTACCTTTTCAGCCCTCAAAATTACGGTGAAGTTGATGTTGGATTCGCCGAAAGAGTTAAATCTGATAAAAGGATCAAAATTTTTTACTGCTCCATTAACGGTTTGCTGAATTTCCTTTGCTACTTCTAAGGTTACTCTTTCTACTTTTTTCAGGTCTGACCTGTAGTCTACTCCTACTTGAACAAGAACAGCTACTTCGTCGTCTGGTAAAGAATTATTAACAATAATACTGTCAGCCAGTTTGGAATTGGGAATGACAACTATCTGGTTTGGAAGTGTCCTGATTTTTGTGGAACGCCATCCAACGTCCTCTATGAACCCCGATATGTTAGCGTCGGGTATCTCAATAAAATCCCCTATATTGATTGATTTTTCTGAAACGACGTGTATCCCTCCAATGAGATTTGATAAAGTGCTCTGGAGAGCCAAACCTATTGCTAGTCCACCTATTCCCAAAGTTGCTATAAGTGGAGAAATTTCTACTTTAAAGTAACTCAGGATTACCAAGAGAGCAACGGAGTAGATGATGACTGAAATTATTGTGTTTAATAGTTTCGGCGTCCTTTCAAACTGTTTTTGAACCCTTAGGGCATTTGCAAGTAGAATATTTATAATACGGGTTAGTGAAAGGGCAATGAGGATTACAAGAATAGCAAAGGAGATTCGGTCAATTATGGTGCCATAGGGAATTAATTTGGTTAGAGTTTTGAGGGAGAGGTATGCACCACACAGGATTATTACTAGATAAATCGGATTCCTGACCGATTTAACAAGGGATGAGTAAAGTTCTGTGCCTTTTCTTAAAGCGATTCTTTTCACAATCGCAGAAATGAGAGCGTCAATAATCTTAGCGAGGATTATGGAGCTTATTAAAATGAGGAGTGACCGGAAATACTCGCTATGAAAAAAGTTGTCCATTTTTATCCGGGCTGAAATAATGAGTATTTCATTCTATTCTTGGTCGTTTTCTTCAGCTTTCTCGGAGTAATCATAGGTAGCTTTCTCAGCTGTGGTAGGAATATTCAATCTCTGGGAGATTCTGTGCATTATTCCGTTAAGCTTTTTTGTATTGTCTTTTCCAAGGATTGAGGAGATGAAATCTGCGTAGTATAGGATTTTTTCAATTGATTTTACCGCACTTTCAGGTCCGGGCCAGTATTTTACGAGTTTTTCTCCGTCAAGGTGTTCAATGATTTTGTTTAAAACGAAGGCGGCTAAAAAGATGTCATCGACGTATCCTAAAACTCCTGCAAACATTTCAGAAAAGAAATCTATGGGAATTGCCCAGTAAAGTAAAACGGAGACCAGTGCCGCTTTGAAGTCCAGTGGAACTTCCGGATCACGATAAACCCTGAAGAGGAAAATGAAGAGGTCAGGACCCGTAAGTAGTATGTCTACCGCAATTTTTCCGTATTTCCCGAGGGTCTTTTCGGCATCTCTGGATATTTGTGCCCTAAAATATTTGTAAAACTCCAGATATCCATCCACACTTCTTTTTCTGCCTATGTTTTCCATAGTGTCTAAATTATAATTTTAAAACACGGAAAAGCAAAGGAGAGTGGAAATGTCAAAAAAATTTGATTGCGTTGTTATCGGAGCTGGTCCTGGTGGCTATGTGGCCGCCATAAGGCTTGCCCAGCTGGGTAAGAAGGTTTGTGTGGTTGAAAAGGAGAATGTGGGTGGAGTTTGTTTGAATGTGGGTTGTATTCCTACGAAAGCGCTCCTTGAGGTTACCTCGATTGCTGAAAAGGTAGAAACCTTTAAAGATAAAGGCGTCGTGGTTGACACTTTCAAGTTCGACTTAGATAAGATGAGACAGTGGAAGCAGAATGTTATAAGCAGGTTGGTAAAGGGGGTTGAGTTTCTATTTAAGCAAAATGGAGTAGAGCTAATAAGGGGATATGGAGAAATATTGAGTGAAAAAGAGGTTAAGGTTGGGGATGAAGTCTTAGAGGCGGAAAACATTGTAATTACAACAGGTTCTTCTCCTAAGTCCATTCCAGGTTTTGATTTTGATGGGGATTTAATAATAAACTCAACACAGGCTCTTGAGCCTAAGGAAATCCCTCAGAATTTCCTGATTATAGGTGGTGGTGTAATTGGTATAGAAATGGCAACAATATACAGAAGATTGGGTTCACAGGTTCAGGTGGTGGAGATTTTGCCTGATATTTTGTATGGGTTTGAAAGGGAAGCAGTTTCTATTCTTAAACGCTATTTGGAGAGAAAAGGTATCAAGTTTCATTTAGGGGCAAGTGTTAAAAGGGAGGGTAGTGAATTTTTCATTGAAAAGGGTAATGAAAGGGTCCCTGTAAATCCAGACAAAATACTTGTAGCAACCGGTAGGAAGCCGAATTCGGAATTCTTTGAAAAGTCAGGAATTGAAAGGGATGAGAAAGGATTTATAAAAGTGGACAGTGATTTTAGAACCAACTTGAAGAACGTCTATGCCATTGGTGATGTGATTGGTGGTGCCCTCCTTGCCCATAAGGCTTCAAAAGAAGGGGTGCTGGTGGCGGAGAAGATTGCAGGGGTTGATCATGGGCACAAACCCAATGTGATTCCTTCGGTGGTTTATGGGGAATTAGAACTGGTTAAAGTTGGTATTACAGAAGAGGAGCTAAAAGAGAAGAATATGCCTTTCAAGGTGGCAAAATTCCCATTCCAGGCAAATGGAAGAGCCTTAACTCAGGAGAATACCAATGGCTTTGTAAAAATAGTTGGTGATGAAAAGGATAGGGTGATCGGATTCCACATAGTTGGACCCCATGCCTCTGAGTTTGCTGGATTAGGTACTACTATAATTGAAAATGGACTAAGGGTGGAGGATATTGCCAAGGTTGTTTTCCCCCATCCCACCCTTTCAGAAGCAATTATGGAGTGTGCAGAGGCATATTATAAAAAGGCTATACACATAGTAAATAGATGAAGTTATTGGACCTTGGTTTAAAATCTTACGAAGGGGTATGGACCCTTCAGAAGGAACTCGTAGAAGAAAGGATCAATGACCGGATTGAAGATAGTCTAATACTGGTTGAGCACCATCCCGTTTACACCATAGGAAGAAATAGAGATTGGTCAAATTTGCTACTTCCCATGGAGAGTCTTGCTAAAAAGGGATTCTCCTTTTACAAGGTGGAAAGGGGAGGGGATATTACTTACCACGGTCCCGGGCAACTGGTAGGTTATCCCATATTTAAAATTGATAAGGCCCTTGCTGGTGTTAAGGAGTTTGTCTTCAAGGTGGAAGAGGCTCTTATAAGGAGTCTTTCACAATTCGGGATTAAAGCATACCGTCATCCCAAATATACCGGAGTTTTCACCGATAGTGGAAAGATCGCTTCTATTGGAATAGCTTTCAAAAAATGGGTTTCGTATCATGGTTTTGCTTTAAATGTGAATAACGATCTTGATCCCTTTAAGTACATAATTCCGTGTGGTTTGTCAAGTATTCCTATGACATCAATGAAACTATTTCTGCACAGGGAAGTAAATTTTGAGGAATTTAAGGAGGTAGTTTTCTTAAAATTTAGAGAAGTTTTTGAAAGTGTAGGTTAACTGCCATTGAAACATCCTAAGGTTTGGTTTAAAATATCAAAACTATGGTGGATTTTTTAATTGGGTTATTTTTGGTATTGTTGCTTTTGGTTGAATTATTCTTTGCCCTGATAGTCCTTCAAAACGCTGACTATCTGTTTGGGCAAAGCTATAAGATTTTGTTCTGGAAGGTACCCCCTTCCACATTCTTCTGGGTCTACTACCTTGCTGTTGCCGTTGGTATACTAGCAGTTTTAAGCCTTTACTTTATTAAGAAACATTATTTGCGGAGAATAGAACAGTTTAAATCGAAGCTTTATGATTTTCTTGAGGGGAAAGCGAGCCTGGAAGAGAGTCAGTTGAAGGAGGAGATAAGGAAATTGAGAGAGGATATTATGAAAACCCTTGAAAGAGGGGGTAAAAAGAAAGATGAAGGGTAGGGGACTTGGAATAGATATCGGTGGTACAAATATAAAGGTAGGCCACATTGTTGATGGAGTTTTGGTTGAAAAATCAGTATTTCCCACTGAAGCTGATAAAGGGAAAGAAAAGGTTTTAAAGGTCCTATTAGATATAATTTCAAACTACAATAACGAAATAGATTTTGTCGGCCTTGCAGTAGCTGGACTTGTGGATCATAAAAAAGGGATTGTATACGAACCGCCCAATTTGCCCGGTTGGTTTGAAGTGGACTTAAAACAAATAATAGAAAGTGAGACAAAAAGAAGATGTTTTGTCCTTAACGATGCTAATGCCTTTGCCATCGGTGAATGGCAGTTTGGTTCTGGAATAGGTAGTGAAAACCTTATAGGAGTTACTCTTGGGACAGGTGTAGGTGGAGGAGTTATTGTTAATGGGACTTTGCTCCTGGGAAGTGTTCATTTCGCTGCAGAAATTGGGCATATGGTAATTGATCCCACGGGTCCCGATTGTAATTGCGGGCAGAGGGGATGCTGGGAGGCTTTTCTCGGTAACGGATACTTCGCCAGTAGAGCAAAATCGGTTTTTATAAAATATGGAGTTGTCATTGATGACTATTCACCAGAGGTCATCTTCAAGTATGCTAAGGAAGGCTTTGAACCTGCTATCTGGTTGTGGAAAGAATATGGGTATTTCTTGGGTATTGGCCTGGTCAACCTAATTCACCTGTTTGATCCTGAGGTAATTGTAATAGGTGGCGGAATATCCAACGCTTTTGAACTTTTCATAGATAGCGCAAGGAAAACTATAAAAGAAAGGGTTATGGGTTTTTCAAGAAGGAATCTGGAGATAAAACCTTCCATCCTCCTTGAAGATGCATCAATTTTGGGTGCTTATTATTTTGCATTAAGAGATGGAAAAGTCGGGTAGGATATTATCTGTTGATTACGGTGAAAAGAGAGTGGGATTAGCCTGGTGCGACGAATTGAGGGTAGTGGTTACTCCTTTGAAAGCATTGCATAATGATGCTAATTTGCTTGAAAATATTCAAAAAATTATTGCGGAAAATGGAATAAAAGAGGTTTTAATAGGGATTCCAAGGCGGATGGATGGTGAAGAAGGGCAATTAGCTCAAAAGGTGAGGGATTTTGGGAAACAGCTCAAGGAACTTATACCAGACTTAGTAATTACCTATTGGGATGAAAGTTATACTTCAAAAGAGGCTGAGAAAATTTTCTACAAGAAGTTTGGTAGACATGCTATAAAATTGGAAGACAAGTATCTAATAGACAGTTATTCTGCAGCGATTCTTTTAGATGAGTATTTAAAGAGCTATGAGGATTTTTAGGTCAGTACCTGCGATTTTATATGTTTTGGCTTGTATCGGATCAATTTACTATATTGAGTTTAAGTACCCTATTAAAGGTGATATGGAATTTTTAGTCTCCAAGAAGGTCCCTACGTCGGTCATTGCAAAGTCCTTAGAGCGTGATGGATTTATAAGGCACAGTTTTGGTTTTATATTCTTAGCACGAATCTTTAAGTGGGATAAAAAGATTAAAGCTGGAATGTACAAGTTATCAAAACCACTTCCAACCTTTCGATTATTACATGCAATGGTTTATAACGGACTTTATGTACTTGAATACCCTATAACGGTTAAAGAAGGTGAAAATATATATGATATTGCCAGTAAGCTTGCGAGGATTGAGGTTGATACCACGGAGTTTCTAAAGTTGGTTCATGACCCCTATTTTATTAGCAGTTTAAAGAAATATTTTCCACGTCTTGACGCCACAACTTCCTTGGAAGGCTATTTGTATCCTGAAACTTATAAATTCTTTTGGGCAGAAGATTCCAGGAATGTTATTTACAAGATGGTGAATCAGCTATTTTTAGTTTTACCAGACTCATATTACAAGAGAATGGAAGAGATTAGGTTTACACTGAATAAAACCTTAATATTGGCTTCAATCATAGAAAAGGAGGCTCAGATTGACTTTGAACGTCCAATAATTTCAGCTGTTTTTCATAATAGGCTTAAATTAAGGAGACCTCTTGAATCTAATGTTACTTTGGAGTACTACTTGAAAGAGCGCAGGGCTTGGCTTAAGAGTTCAGAGAAGAAATTGGATACGCCCTATAATACATATCGTTATGCTGGTTTACCACCTACTCCTATTTGTTCACCTTCATTTGCTTCCATTACCGCGGCCCTTTATCCGGCAAAGGTTAACTATTTGTACTTCGTCGCGAAAGGGGATGGCACGCATTATTTTTCAAGGACTTACTCTGAACATCAATTATATGTGATGAGAGTTAGACAAATGTTTAAAAAATGAAACTACTTCTCCAGTAATTTCAGGTAAAATTCCCTTAAAATCCGATTATTTGTACCTTTTCCTATATCTATCTCTTTTAGGACCTCAATGATTCTATTGACATTTAAACCGTGGAAATCTTCAGGGGGTACAAATTTGTATGGTTTTGCTGGTTCTGCATATCTCTTAGTTGAATATTCTTCCTTTTTATAAGATCCGTAAGCATCAAGGAGGTGCTTTAATGTTTTTCTTTGTTGTTCAACGAGTTCCTTATCAAATTCGCCCTGTTTAATCTTATTTTCAACTTTTTCCATTTCTTTTAAAGCTTCTTCTATTTTTTCCCTAACTTCGTTATTATGTGTGCTCATATACAAAGATATCATTTGACTCTTCATCTTTGAAATTCTTTCCTGGAGTGAACTCTGGAACTCCCCATTTATTGGTATCGGGAGAGGCATTTGCATTTGAGCATCCGTTTGTTTAATCATAGAAGATTGCTGTTTCAGTATCTCTTCAAGTAATTTGAGGGCTTCAGCCCTTCCTCCTTGAGATGTGGATTTTGCCATTGCTTCCATTCTATAAAGTTCGAAAATTGCTGAGTTAATTCTTACTAAAGATGCAAGGGGGTCTATATTAAGGGTATCTCTCGCCTTGCTTATTAGTTGTGGAACCCTTGACGATGTCAATAAAATAAGGACACCAGCCTTTCTGATTTCTATCTGGGCCCTTTCCAGTGTTCTATCGACAAAGGTCAAGAATTCTTTATTTTGCAGGTTATTTTCAAGTTCCAAAGAAGTTATGAGCAAATATATTCTTAGTGTCGTAATTATTTCTATTAATTTTGTTATTTCCTGGTCAATTGCAGATTGTTTTAGGTTTTTGAGGGTGGATAGCATGTTTTTGAGTTCTTCCTTTTGTTTTTCCTGAAATGCGGACGCCTGTTTTTTGTTATTGTTCTGGAGAGATTTCAAAATATTCTTTTGAATCGATGTAATTTGAGATGCCATCTTCAAGAACTCTTCTTGAGAAATTAAATCCTGTAAAAGTTCTTTTATCTCTTTCAGACTGGTGTCAATCTCGGTTTCGAAAGAAGTCTCTCTTTGCTGAAGATTGTGGGAGTCCATTTCTTTCCCTGCCTCAATGAGAAACTCCCTCTTTTCCAAGAGTTCTTCAACTTTTCTCATAGATTCTTTAATCGCAAGTTCTTTTTTAGCAAGCTCCAATAGTTGCTCCATGTAAGAAAGTTTTTCCATTAACTCTTTGGTACTTTTTTGGAGTTCCTCATATTTTGCCATGTCAAAACGGGGTAGGGAGTCTTTCAGGTTCTCAATCTTTTTTATAAGTTCCGGGAAATCTTTTTCCATGATGTAATATAGTTCTTCAGCTACTTTCTGCAATTTTTGAAGAAGTTCAGGCGACAAGTTGATACTCTGGAGTGCTTCAACGGATTCTTGAATTTTTGAAAATTCCTCCATAATATTTTCTAATTGTTCAACTGTTTTGTCCAAACTTTTTGTGCCTTCTATCTCAAATCCCTTTACCTGAAGAGTATCCAAAAGGTTTGTTAGATTTTCTCTTATATTAGTAAAAGTTTCTTTCTGAGCACCGAATTGAGATAAGATTTCCGACGTTTTTTCTAATTCAGACTTGTATACCTCTTCTAATGTGGGGAATATCACCGTGTAAGTTGCAGTAGAATCAATAAGTCCAGTAGCATCTTCTGCTAAAATGCAGAATTTTAGTTCATCGCCTGGCAACATAGTTTCTTTATTCATGTCTAATATTAAAGACTTTTTTTCTATCTGCCTTTGATGTGCAAGAATTTTTATCCGTTTTAAGTTGCCTCTTAGTGTGTAGACTATGTAAGAGACCTTTATTCCGTCCTCGTCTATAACCCTATATTGGAGCGGTATTTTCATATCGTTGGAAATATAAGTGTAGCGCCTTGAAGGTTCTAAAACCTCAATTCGTGGAGGGAGGTTCTTTACAACAGAGAAACTCGCTAATTGATATTGAAAGCTCTTACCTTTGTATTTTATTTCTGCGTGGATGGTGCCATCAGTTGTCGGAGTAAAGGTGAAAGAAAGTTTACCATAGCCTTTTTTAACAGGTTTTTGATTTAGATGTGCGGTGACGAGGTACTCATTTTTTGAGAATATTTCAACCTTTAGATTGGTGTTTTCTAAAACAGCAAACCAATTGGGGTTTTTAATGATTTGAAAGGGAGTTACAATTCTGAATGAATCTATTTTCGGTCTGTCGTAGACCTTTATAATTGAAGGTAGAGTTTTGCGAAATGCGAATTTCCCTAAAATTTCGTATGTACCGGGTTTTTCAAATATTAGTGCTATAACGGAGTCTTTTTTTACGAAGGTCTGCTTGTCTCCTTCATTTATGTAAAACTTAACTCTTTGGGTTGATTTTACCGTTATTTCATCATGAACAAAACCTACTGCTGTTTTTGGGTGAAGTTCGGTGAGGGGTATATTTATCAGTCCTGAATACACTGACGGAAATGCAAGAACCATTGCCAAGAAGAATATGATTGAGTAAATAAAGACACGAAACTCCTTGGCTAGGTTTGATTTTAATCTTACATTAACAAAGTTTTCGTTAAGTCTTTTGGTTAGGAGACTTAAATATGGTGAGTCACTTTTTTTTAATTCGAAGAATGAGATTAGGGATTCTTCAAGGAATGAATTGCTATTCTCGACTTGCCAGAGAAAAGGTCGAAACAACAATTTTTTTATTTGTAAATATGAAAAAATGCTCCACGTTATGCCACCAAATAATTTTAAGAGAGTGTAAATAGTACCAAAAGGTTTAGCGGCGGCGAGGGTTATAAATATGGCAAGTGAGATTAATGCTATCTTGCAAATAATTACTGTTGCGTGGAAAAGGTACAACAGCCTTAATTTTCTCAAAAACATTGGTTAGAAAGGAAGGCTTTCTTCTGTGTAGTTTTCAAAGCGTGTATAGTCTTTGAGAAACACCAGCTTTAGAGTCCCTATTGGTCCATTTCTATTTTTTGCTACATTTACCTCAATTATGTCTGTATTGCCTTCACTAGCTCCCTCTGATGGGTACAGCTCTTCATCCTTTTGTTCTCTGTGTAGAAAGATAACTACATCTGCGTCCTGTTCAAGGGCTCCTGATTCTCGGAGGTCAGAGAGTTGGGGTCTTTTGTCAGATCTGTGCTCTGGCGCTCTGTTGAGCTGGGATAGAGCAACCACTGGTATCTCTAGTTCCTTCGCAAGGGCTTTAAGAGATCTCGAAATGGCAGCAATCTCTTGTTGCCTATTCTCTGAATTTTCTGGCCCTCGAATAAGTTGAAGGTAATCTACGAAGATTATTGCTATGTCTTTTTCTCTTTTTATTCTTCGTGCTTTAGCCCTTAGTTCCAAAATTGAAATGGCAGCACTATCGTCGATGAAAATAGGAGTATCTTTAAATTTTGTTGCTATTCTGGTAAGTTTTTCTAAATCTTCTTCTTTGAGGTTAGCTGTCTTAAATCTATGTAGATTCACCATAGCTTCCATACACCATATTCTACTTGAAATATGCTCTGCAGGCATTTCAATACTGAAAATGGCTGAAGGTATTTTATGTTCCACGCTAAGATATCGCATAATGTTAAGTGCGAAACTGGTTTTACCCACGGATGGCCTTGATGCTATAATAATTAAATCACCTTTCTGAAAGCCTCCAGTTAAATTGTCAAGATCAACATAGCCTGAAGGAACTCCTGTAATGTGAGACCCTCTGGAAATCATAGATTCTATTTCTTTAAGGTTTTCATAAATCAGTATCTCAAGGGGTGCGAATCCCTTACGGATCTCTCTTTCTCTTATGCTGAGTATTTGTTGTTCAGCATGATCAAGAAGCTCTTCAGCAGGCATAGAAGTAGAAAAAGCCATTTTTAGAATTTCCTCTGATATTTGAATAACTTTTCTATAAATTGATTTTTCTTGAAGTACTTTGCTGTGATGCTCAATTAATGCTGGAGAAACGACCATCTCAGTTAAGGCCATTATATACTCAGGCCCACCTACTTCTTCTAAGATCGCTTTTCTTTTTAAATGGTCAATTAATAGGACAGCATCAACATTTCTTGTGGTTTCGAAAATTTCTGAAATGGATGTAAATATTTTTTTGTGCGCTTCGATGTAAAAGTCTTCTTCCTTTAAAGTTTCTAATGCCTTTAAGAGTGCTTCGTCGTTTAAGAGCATTGCCCCGAGTACCGACATTTCAGCCTCTTTATAGTGGGGCAAAGTGTTAAATAAAGAATCTTGATTGTTTTGTTGTTCTTTTTTTCTCGGGCTCATATTACAAACCTTGTTATTTTTGATGATAATTTACTTACTATTTCATAGTTTATAGTCCCAGATTTTTCAGCAAGCTCATTTACAGTTATTTCTTCGCTGCAATCTCTGCCGATAAGTGTTACGTGGTCACCAATCTTAATTTGGTTTATTACCGGAGTAGCATCAAAAATAATGTGGTTCATACAAATTTTTCCAACTATTGGTAGACGGATTCCCTTTACTATTACTTCACCCTTACCTTTCAGATTCCACATATATCCGTTCCCATAGCCAAAAGGTATTGTAGCCACATACATATCTTTTTTCGCTTTGTAAATATGGTCGTAACTAACACCTTCTCCCTTCTTTATTTTCATAATATCAATTATTGTAGACCTAAGAGTGAGGACTGGCACAAATTTATCTTCTTCACTTGAGTTTATTTTAGCCAGACCATATAGAGAAATTCCTGGTCTAACACTATTTGTTTCTGGAAGAGGAAGTTTAAGAATCCCTGAGCTGTTTTCCATATGAATTAGCAATTTTTCCTTATGCTTTATTTTATCAAGGGCTTTTGAGAACCTTTCCGCTTGTCTCTTTGCAAATTTTATATTTTGGGGCAGGGTAGCATAGTGCGAGAAGATGCCTTCCAAAATTAGATTCTTTGATTTTTGAATGAAGTCCAATGCTTTTTCCAGCTCTTCCGGTTCCAATCCGGACCTGTTCATTCCGGTATTAATCTCCAAATGTATCCTGAGCGGTTTTTCTATTTTAATTGTAGAGATTATTTTAAGGTGCTCAAGATTCCCAATAAAAATGCTAAATTCTTTTTCTGCAGCTTCAATTATTTCTTCTTCTACTGTTGGCGGAAGGGATAGAATTATCTTGCAATCTTTTAAATGGGAGTTAAGTTCCAACCCCTCCTCGAGGTCTCCAACAATGAACGCTTGCACTTCATTCTTCAAAATTTCAGCTATTTGGGTTAATCCATGCCCATAGGCATTAGACTTAACTACGGCGAGGATTTTTTTACCGTGTGCCTTCTTCTTTATAAGACTGAGATTTTTCAATAAAGCGTCTCGAGATAATTCTATCCAGTTTAGAGGCATTATTTAATCACTCCTATTTTTATTTCAATATATGTAAAACTGAAGTTTGATAATTTTCCAGGGAAATATTCGTACGATAAATTTATGTAAGTCTTTATCGGTTTTTCAAAAATTCTAACCCTTAAACCCGATTTTGCACCAAGGAGTAAGGATCTTTCGTATTGCAAAGGATTCTCCAAAGATGTTCGGGAGAATAAAATTCCAAGATTTCCACAAATCACACCGTTAAGAATGTTTGGAGTTAAGGTAATTTGTGGAACAAATGTTATTTGTTTTAAACTTGAATTTTCAGATCCACCGATGATAAAAGATGAAATTTCTCCCTGAATTCCATACTGAAAGGATTTTGTCGAGTTACTGTTTATTTCTATTCCCGCCTTACCTCCACCTCTTATGTAATTTGCTAATTTGCTACTGGGAATACCAATGCCTATGGAACCCAATAGCTCAATTTTCACGGCAAGAAAAAATGGAAGTAATTTCATTTTGTCGTAATTGATACACCATCAATGAGATAGTATGGTACTCTGTAGAACGAGTTACCAAACATTCCACCCAGGACTTTTGTGTCTTTAGAAACGGCCAATATACGTTTATAATCTTCGTAAATATTCCCCGCTATCATTGTATCTTTAACTCTCCCGACTATCTCTCCATTTTCTATGTAATAACCAAGTCCGATGTTTGCCGAATAGTCTCCCATCATAATGTTTGATTGCCCGGCACCGATGGGGAATAGAAATATAATACCTCTGTCCAAATTTTGGATTATGTCTTCTAACTTCTGTTCTCCTTCTTTAAAAGCAGCAAAGTGAAACTGGGGAGATGGCATTACGCCAAAACTTCCTCTCAAACCATTTCCTGTAGGTTCAAGATTAAGGTCCGAAGCGGAATCTAAATCCAGCAAGAAATTTTTCAGAACTCCATTTTCAATAATTGGCTTGGGGTAGGCTTTTGAACCCTCGTCGTCATATTCACTTTTTGAGGGAAACTCAAGGGTTGGGTCATCAGTCAAAGATATTTTTTCATCTAAAATTTTTTCATTTAGTCTTTGTTTAAGATGTGAAGAACCTACTGCAAGATTTTTGCCATTGATTCCTTGTGATATTGAAATTCCCAAGGTGGAGAGGACTGCAAAAGGAGAAAATATTACTTTATACTTGCCTGTGCTAATTTTTGCGACTTTGTCATAACCGATTAAGGTTTTTTCCATTTCACTTACTACTCTCCAGAGGACTTCCTTTTTAAAAGGCTCTAGACTCCAGTCCCAGTTGCCAGTGAATAAGAATCCGGAAGATGTGATACTGAACAGATTTATTGAAAAATCGAAGAAGTTCACTGATTTGGAAATTCTTTCTTCACCTTTGTAATTAATAAGTTTGGAAACCTTCCGGTTTTGATTTAACGAAAAGTCAACTTTTCCTTGATACTTTTGTTCCAGGTACTTAATGATCTCTTTAAGCTCTGGAAGTAATAGGGCAAAGTCTATTTCCAGTTCGGTATTCCCGATAGTGGTCTCGTTATGCCGGATTTCAGGAAAATCAAATTGGACAGGCTTGCTGTATTTAGCTGAATTGTATGCATAATCAATAACATCTGAATTTTCTATATCATTTGAACTGGAAAATCCTAATTTTCCATTGTGAAGAATTCGAACTCCGACACCTTCAATTTTCTTGTGCGAGATGTCTTTAACTTCACTTTGTTCAAAGGAAAGACTTTTAACTTCGTTAGATGAGTAGAAAATCTCGTATTTTAAATTTTTCTCTTTTGCTGATTTAACCAAACTTTCCATTATTTTCCTCCTATTACTACGTTTCTAATTCTTATATGGGGTGAACCATCAGACACGGGAAGAGGCATCTGTCCTCCCTTTCCACATCCCCCTAATCCGCCGAAAATTTTAAGGTCGTTGCCTATTCCATCAATATTTTTAAGGGTTTCAAATAGGTTTCCTGAAAGCACCACATCTCTAATGGGTTCCGTGATTTTACCGTTTTCAATTTTGTACGCCTTCGCTGCAGAGAAGGTAAACATTTCCAGCTCAGTTTGTCCCCCTAAGGCTCCCACGACGTAAAGTCCTTTATCGACTCCATCAAGTAATTCTTCCAAACTTTTATCACCATTTTCTATGTAAGTGTTGGTCATCCTTACGAGGGGCATGTAGGAGAAGCGAATCGCCCTGGAATTACCTGTCGGTTCTTCTCCCATTAGTGCTGCAGTATGACGGGAGTGAAGTCTGCCGACTAATTTCCCTTTCTTAATCAGGTAAGTTTTCTTTGATTTTATACCATCATCATCATAGGCTATATAACCTCTTTCACCCACCATTGAACCATCATCCACAACGGAGAGTGCCTCCACTGCGATAGTGTTTCCTAAGGTCATTATCTTTTGAAGTTTCTCATTCCTGGAGATGTGGTCTGCTTCCGAGAGATGTCCAAAGGCTTCATGAATGAACACTCCTGCGATTCGTGGATCCAGTATTACAGTGTAAACTCCGCCTTCAACCTTATCTGCTTTCAAAAGGTCTAGAACATCCTTTTTAAGTTCTTCTATTTCTTCTTCACGTCCTAGTACAGTCTCATAACCCCTGAGGTCACCAAAAGATTTAGCCGCCCTTTGCAATATGTTCCCATCTTTACCTACTAAGCTTGCGGCAATACCGCAATATGGTCTTTCTTCAATTATTTCTGAGCCTTCAGTGTTTACATAGTATCTGGTGAGAAGTTCCTCTCGGTACACAGAGGCAGTGGTAACGAATTTTTCATTTCCAGCTAATAAATCGTGATACTTCTTTACAAGTTCTACTTTCTCGTCAAAAGAAATATTTTCAGGATGAATAGTGAGGTTTGGCTTTACAATGTCTTTGTGTACTTCATTTTTTGGCAATTCCAATTGTGAATCTGATTTGATGAGTTTTGATAGTTTTACAGCGCTTTCTAACGCTTTTTCAGCATCTTCAAGCATTGTGAAGGTTGAAAATCCGAAGGTTTCATTGTTGTAGTATCTCACTGAACCACCGGAGACTTTTGTTATTGAAGCCACTTCTATTTTGCCATTTACCATCTGGATGGTGGTGTTTTTCCACACTTCGAATCTGATATCGGCGTAGCCTTTTTCCACTTTGCTTAAAATTCTCTTAAGTTCTTCAATCATAACTATCTCCTTTCCTTTAAAACCTCTACCCTATAAGCTTCAATTTGTTCCTTTCCTCTAAAAGTGGTTAATTTGCCCTCAATTTTTATCATTGCACCTTGGGGTATATTTTGATGCCCCCTTATATAAACTCGCATACCGTCTTCCAGATAAATTATCGTGTAAGGATTGCCTTTTTTTGAAATCTTCTTTTCAACAACTTTTGCTATTCCTGTTTTATTGATTATTTCTTTGTCTCTAAAAGATGGGGCTTCTGAAGATTTTGATCCCTGATTCCATAGATTATTGAAATATTCTTTGAAAGTTTCAGCGACTTCCTGGCTCTCAATCAGAACGTTGCTCTCATTGTTTTCTTGAAGTCCGTAGTAAGTCCAGTTGGTTGAACCCAGCAATACAAATTTTGAATCTACCACAAGAAATTTGGCATGAGTTGTTTTTCTTCTTGGATCGTATTTTATTTCAATGTTTTTGTGTTTAAGGATTTTGGAAATTTCCTGAACAGAATTATAAAAATCATTACCTAAGAAAGGTTCGCCACTTTCGAGTAAAATTTTGATCTTCACGCCTTGCTTAGCTTTTTCGATTAACTTTTCGGCCAGTTTATTTGAGTAACTTTCTGGCTTATCTTTGTAGTATGAAAACTGAAACATACAAAGGAATATTTCCTTTTTTGCGTTGATAATCAAGTTTT